>OLSB01000048.1_pt1 | contig 128217 bp, 126 predicted proteins | sample 1672071 | NCBI WGS metagenome assembly OLSB01 (sample SAMEA3136642, study PRJEB25190) | human gut metagenome | biome: human gut; feature: human-associated habitat; material: faeces | place: Austria | collected 2013
CAACACACTCTTTAACCTTTACTGCACGGAAATCTGACTTGCTGAATGTATCAAAGTCTACCATTTCCTCAAACAAAGGCTCAATCTTTACATTAGAGAAATCAATCTTTTCCGGCTCTGAATTTGGTGTAGAAACCTCTTTAGAATTTACACCATTTTCGGATTTTACACCACCGAGGGTCTTCATTGTCGGGACGAAAGAGAGCGATTTTGCGTAGTTTTCCATATTACTGTATCCTCCATCATTTTCGCATTTTGCGAATTTCCAAAAGATATAATTCCGTGTAAAAAAGTGTTGTTTGGGTACTGTTTGGCGTAAATATTGGTGTAAGTGGTGTAAGCCTTATTGTTTCCCCTCGCAATTTAAGAAGTCCTGATGTTCCCTGTGCGGAAACATCAGGACATTATATATTTTACTCAGCTTTGAAGTATAAGTCAAGTCCCTCGAACTCAGAACGCTTCAATTCTTTTGTCACATCGGTGTAAATGTTGAGTGTGGTAGAGATGTCCTTATGACCGAGGGTATCCTGAATTACCTTGACATTTACCCCCGCTTCACACATTCTCGTTGTGAAAGTATGGCGAAGGGAGTGGCAACTGAAATGCGGAAGCAAAAGGTCTGTGTTTTCATCTTTGAGCAACTGTTCGTCGTTGCAATCTCGAATTATGCGACGGAGCGCCTTGTTTAGCGTTCCCTGATGTTGCGCCTGTCCGAAACGGTTGATAAAGATGAAATCGCTATACCCATCAATCGTGACCTGACAATGTAAGTCTAACAACTCTTGATTTTTCTTTTCTATCAGGAATGCTTCTTTCACAAAGTCGAGCATTGGAACCTGTCTGTTACTCGTCGGAGTCTTGGGGGTGTTGACGTTGAAATAGCAGCCTCTTTTACCCTCATCTGACCTGTGTTCATAGTAGACCAGAGTATGATTAACATCTATAACACCCTCGTCTAAATCTATATCACACCACCTGAGACCTGTTACTTCGCCAACTCTTAACCCTGTTCCCACCATAACCGCAAAGACCGGATACCAATGCTGAGCGGTCGGCGTGTTACGCAAATAGTCAAGAAACAACTCCTGTTCCGGTCTCGTCAACGCTCTGCGTTTCTCTGATCTGAGCGCCATCGACTTTTTCAGCTCTTTCAGAACATTGTCGGACGGATTATTTCTGATGTAGTCATCATCGACCGCCATATCCAATACCTGATGAAGTACCGTGTGAATGTTATCTATGGTAGTCGGCTTCAAACACCTGTCATCGGCAAGGTAGTTGTAGTATCGTTTGATGTCCGTTTTTTTCAAGGTAGATATTCTACGTTCACCGAGGCTTGGGCGGACAAAGGTCTCATACATATACTTGTAATTCTCAAAGGTATTGTTTTTCAGACCACGCTTCAGAACAATCCATAGTTCAAACAAATCATTGACGGTCGTAAATCGTGCCTCTGCTTTAATGCCGTCCTTTTTGTCCTTCTCTATCTGTTCCTCTTTATAGCGAAGCTCATCAAGGGTTTTGGCATAAACGGAATGTCGCTCGCCTCTTTTGTCCGTCCATCGGAAGAAGTAAGTTCCATTAGTACGCTGTCCTTCACCGGTTTTAAGTACAACCCTCGTTTTATCTTTTCTTTTCGGTCTTGCCACTTGTCATCGCCTCCTTAAATGCGTTTATGCTTTTTGCAATACTCATCTAATTTCTCTCGGATTATGAGAAGCTGAAACCCGTCAGAGAGAGCAAACGGGCAGTTCTTCTTTTTCAAGAGACTGCGAAGTTTCTTTCGCCCAATGCCGGAATACTCCGCAGCTTCGTCAACCGTCAGGCATTTTCGCTCCCATATAGGTAAATTTTGAGCCTGTCTGATTAACTTGTCCCTATATCTCATAATTTCATCGTCCACTTGACCACCTCCTAAATCGTTGTCTCTCAAATGGAGTACATTTTTTCGATGTACTCATCAAAGGTTTTTCGCTTAATCAGCCTGCGAGAACCAATCCACAACACGAAGGGACAATCCTCCGCTTCCGTTAAATCATAGAGCTTATGAATACCGATATTTGAATAAGCAGCAGCTTCATCAATGGTCAAGTTCAGCTTGTGCCAAATCGGTATATCAAATTTTGGCGCTCTTGCGTTATTTGCTCCAAGACTCATCATTAGCACCTCCTTGTTTGTTATGGTGCTATCATAGTGATTTTCGTGCGATAAGCCAATTATGCGAATTGGCTTATCGCACATTTGACTTTCCGCTTATACCGAGTACATCTTCGCTATATACTCGTCAAAGACTTTTCTCTTTATCAGTCGTCGGGAACCTATCCACAGTACGAAAGGACATTCTTCGCTACCGGTCATATCGTAAAGCTTGCGAACCCCGATACCTGAATACGCCGCAGCTTCCTCGATGGTCAGGTTCAACTTATGCCAAAGAGGGATGTCGTATTTCGGAGTTTTCATATTCTCTAAACAACGGCTCATCGCTGCACCCCTCCTTCCTCAGAGGGATTACGCCTGTCATATAGGATATAATCCCACCCGCTGCCGCCGCACTTATCGCACTTGTCTTTTTTCTTGGCAAATGGGTCAGCACGCCTGACGATATAATTCGGGTCGTGGATATAGTCGTTCAAACATTTCGGACACAAACAGCGAACATCTCCGCCCTTTTCTTTTTTGTAGAACCACAATCCCAATGTCTTTTTCAGAGCAGCATTTATCTGTCGCCACAAATGCTCATCGTCAACAGAGCCGATGTAGTCCGTCAGGTGTTCTTTATTTACCGTCTGTATCTGTTCCAAGAGAACCATAGACGGCTTTTTGAGACCGAAATCCTCGCCTAAAATGATGTGAGACGGCAGGTATCTTTTCTTTATTACCGCAGTCAGGCAAGCAACAATAATTGTCGGTGCGTTACGGTTATAATCATCAGCCTGCACTACTAATACCGGTCTGACGCCACTTTGGATAGAACCCTCTCTTGTGCCAAAATCATAGTAAAACAAGTCGCCTCGTTTAATTTCTTTTCTCTGCATATTTGAAAACCTCTCTAAAATAGTTTCTGAAAGGTTGTTCCGTATCCGGAATTGAAACAGTCCCTTCACTTATTTGGACAAAGGGGTGCGTTTTGGACACCCAAAATCAGAGGTTTTCAAAAAATTTTTTGAAATTTTTTATCGCAGCTTCTATGGATTTGCTCACTGAGCTGTGATAAGTGCCTTCCTCGGCGGCTATTTGTCTGTAACACTTTCCTTCAAGTATGAATTTCAACAGACGTTGCCTTTGGATAGGTTGAAGCATAGAAAGAGCTTTTCTTACTTTGAGAATATCGCAAGTGCGCTTTTGCTCTGCCTCCCGTTCCAAACGTGCTTTTTCCTCAAGGTCGAACTGTCCTTCAAAATCTGTAATCAGTTCTTTGTGAAAGCTCTCTGTAATGTCATCTTCATAACCGTAAACATCTAAGGTACGAGAGCTTCTCTTTTCGTATTTGTCGTCGTTCCGCTTGGCTTCGGCTATCACTTCGCCCTGCTCGACCGAGAGCAGCACACAAGGTGTGTACCGGCTGATAACATCGGGGTACTTCTCAAACAATTCCTTTTCGGACAGCTCGCTGACGACCGCCCATTTTTCCGTGCCGGTATATCCCTGATACTCATATTTGAGGTTGATGAGTTTGCACTCGGTTGAGAACAGTTCTTCCTGTTCGGTAATATTCAGTTGTTTTGCCATTTCCGTAATCTCCTTGAAATTTGAATTTTTGATGTGAGTTGAAATCAAAAATCCGGAGATTACGGATACTTCGCTATTTGGCTCTGCCAACAAAAAATGCTCATCGGTTTCCTTTCTCAGAGCCGATGAGCGAATAGAATAAAAGCCACTTGATGCGGACTGCTGCCACGAGAATATAGACCTATCCCATTGGGATAAAGTAGTCTATAAAATCAAGTGGCATTGAGGAAGTCTCGCACCAAGCGGCTCCAAAGCACTAAGCTTGCTTTTATTGATTATTCAGTTGTAGAACGCTCAGGCTACTTGCTAAGCCTGAATGAAATCGGCGGGAATGTGACTGTCTCGCCGCATTTGCTGCATTTTTCCTGCGTGTAGGAATGGTCTCCCTTATAGACGATGGAAACCGTATGCCCGCAGTACGGACAAATCCTCGCTATCTTCATCTGAACACCGCAGATGGCGCTCAGCTTGTCCTGTTCAGCCTTGACCGCACTGTATTTCTGTGGGTCTTGCTCTCGTATATTGAACTTAGCCATTTTCATCGCCTCACTTGTAAATCGAAATCATATCGAACGGATTATCGAGATACTCTTTCTTGACCAAGCCGAGCTGCTTCATACGAATAGCGAGAGCCTTCCTGGACGAGCCTAAAAAGTCTGCCAACGCCGAGAACCTCTCGTATTCCTGCGGTCGGTATATCTTGTTAAGGCAGTCAATTTTCTCTCCGAGACCAAACAGATACATACCCTTTGAAATCAGGTTAGCAGGAAGCAGCGTAGCGGAAGCAAGAGCGTTCGCCTGCCATTCCTCCCAATCTTTTATGCGCCCGCTGTTTTCACTGCTGACTTTATAGCAGCGAACAGGTGCGCCCCTGCCTTTGGCTGTGCCGTACTCATCGGGAAACAGCCTTTTGAAAATCTGATGACTTCCTTCGTGCATAAGAGTGAAATTCCTCCTGCCTTTCCGCTTGTTGTCATCTCTCAGGTCGGACTCTACCAACACCGTGCTGCCGTCCAAAAGGATATGTTCTTCCTCAAAGTCGGCGGTCATTACATCAACCATAACCTCGACAAACGATGTCATTCCCAAGAGCGAACCATCGTAGGAAAGATGAGCGTAATCTATTTTCAGACCAAGTACTCTTTCCAAGAACAGCTCCGGCTCTATTCGATAAATCTGCATATCCTGCACTTCGGGTAGTTCCATATATGCAGTGATGTACTTTTCCGCAATCGCTTCAATATCCAAGCGTGATAAGTGTTTCAATTATGCGACCTCCTTTAATCCGTTTTCGCTTCGACAAACCACTTGCCGTTTTCCTCATCGAACAGGAATGTCGGATGACCGCAAATCTGAACCGTATAGCGAATGCCCGTTCCGCCCACCTTCGTGGAAGCTGCACGGCACCGTTGTATTACACGGTCAACCTCATACCTTTCACCATTTTCAAATCTTATTAAATTCGGTCTCGCTGTGCCGTCTGTTCTGTGCGTCACCTCGACCTCAACGTAAACTTTTCTTCTTTTCGTTTCCACTTAAAACCCTCCTTACCCAACCATACCGGTCGGCATAGTGATTTCAGCTTTTTCGGGCGGCATTTTAAGGTTCTGACAAAGAACCCCGTTCCTGATACTGTCTTTCCCGAAACGCTGACGAATTGCCTCAACACATCTATCCAATTTTTCAATCTTATCCATCTTCTTGCAATCCATAAACAAGCCAATCTGTCGGGGCGTATCTTGTGGGACAAGATTGATAGCCTGTACGGTCACGGAACGGATGTGATTTTGCCACGGGTACTTTTGCTCAAAGAGTCTGTACGCCGTTTTCGCAATAATCATCGGAGATTGCGTGGGATAATCAATCTTCGTCTGCCATTGCTTTGAATAGAGCGTGTTGTCTCGGATATGCAGCGCCACTCCCTCGGCGCTTAATCCGTGGACTCGAAGCTTATGCCCGATGTCTTGGGTTAATTCGAGAATGACGGGCCACACCTGCTCGCCATTCTCTAAATCGGCAACTGTCGTGATACCGTGACCTACGCTTTTGACCGGCGAAACGAAGTCAGTCTTTGCAACGGCGGAGCAGTCCAAGCCGTTGGCGAATTGCCAAAGAGCAACCCCATTCTTGCCGAGCCATCGCTTTAACAGGTCAGGGTCGGTATTCGCTAAATCACCGATTGTCCTGATGGCATATCTATCTAAAACTTTCCTCGTTGCACGGCCTACGCCGAGCAAGTCAGAAGCAGGGAGTCCCCATATCTTATCCTTGAAAGTGTCCTTTTCAATCACCGTAACAGCGTCCGGCTTTTTCATATCCGAGCCGAGCTTGGCGAATATTTTATTGAAGGAAACACCCACGGAGATAGTCAGACCCAGTTCAAACTTAATCGTCTCACGGATTTCATTGGCGACCTTTTCAGGCGAACCGAAAATCCCGCTTGTGCCGGAAATATCCAGCCAACACTCGTCCATTCCATACGGTTCCACTTGGTCTGTATATCGTTCATAGACGCTGCGGGCAAGCTTTGAGTATTTGATGTATTCCTCAAAATGAGGCGGAACGATAACAAGGTCTTTGCACTTCTGCTTCGCCTGCCATACTGCGTCGCCGGTCTGCACATTAAAGGCTTTTGCTTTGTAGTTCTTGGCAAGGACAATGCCGTGTCTTTCTTCCACTGAGCCGCAAACAGCAACCGGATATTCTCTCAGGGCAGGGTCAAGCATACACTCGACGCTTGCGTAGAAGTTGTTCATATCGCAATGTAAAACATTTCGCAACAATTCTCTTGACCCCCTTGACAAACTTCCCAAACCGTTTTATAATGTACTCACAAACCGATTGGGTAGCTCTTATTATACACAAACCGTTTGTGAATGTCAAGTGGTTAGTGCAGAAAATTTCCCAAACAGTTTGTGACAATTCCAAAAGGGGGATAATGATATGACATTCGGAGAGAAGCTTCGCAAATACAGAACTGAGAAAAGACTCTCACAGGCTGAACTTGCAAAGCTTGCCGGATTAGGCGTCAACACAATCAGCAACTATGAAAGCGGAAAGACATATCCGCAGAATAGAGAAGTATATAAGACGCTTGCGGAGATACTCGGTGTTGACCCCGACCATCTACATAACGAGAACGATGATTTTGTTGAGGTAGCTCAACAGAAATATGGGTATCGTGGAAAGAAACAGGCTATGGAGCTTGTTGAGCAGATGGGCGGTATGTTCGCCGGCGGCGAGATGAGCGAAGAAGATATTGACGGTGTGATGAAGGCTTTGCAGGACTTATACTGGAAAGCCAAAGAGGACAACAAAAAATACACCCCCAAAAAGTATAGGAAATAAGTCCGCCTTATGGGACGAATATTTTGCTATACTTTGTATCAGGGCATAAATACGCCCTGAAAGGGGGGTAAATGAAATGATTGACTCTGTTGGAATATACAGAAAGGCAAATAGCCTCGTTCAACTGCACGGAACGAGAGATACAATTAAATTAGCGGAAGCGTCCGGTGTTGAGGTTGTTCCGGTCGATTGTTTCAATAACCTTCTCGGAATGTATGTGTACCGTTGGAAACATCGTGCAATGTTTCTCAACAATAGAATGGACGAATACCTGACGCTGATGGTAGCCGGACACGAACTCGGTCACGATATTTACCATAGAGAGCTTGCCAAAGGCGACGGTATGAAAGAGTTTGAGCTTTTCAGAATGCAAAGTTCCACGGAATACGAAGCCAATGCCTTTGCAGCACACGTTCTGATTGATACTGACGAATGCCTCGAATATGCCCGTGAAGGCTACGATGTAGTGCAGCTTGCAAAGGCGATGAACTCTGAAATCAATCTTATGCTGATAAAGCTTCAGGAATTAAGCAGACTCGGTTATCACATTCGGGTTCCGTTTGAGCCGAAAAGCGATTTCTTTAAGAATATAAAAGCGTAAAGGAAGGAACCGGTTATGCCGAAAAAGAAAAAGAACGAAATAACAATCCGTTCAAGTGCTGCTGAATATCTGACCTACGTTGCCTCTGTTGGCGGCGAGGAAAGCAGCGTTGAAATGCGATATGAAGATGAGAATATATGGCTGACGCAAAAGATGATGGCTACCTTGTATGATGTCTCAGTACCTGCTATCAATCAGCATTTGAAAAGGATTTTTGATGATGGGGAGCTTGTTGAAGGTTCAGTTATTAAGAAATACTTAATAACTGCCGCAGACGGAAAGAGCTACCTGACCAATCATTATAACTTGCAAGCTATTATCGCTGTCGGTTTCAAGGTCAACAATGAGCGTGCTGTGCAGTTCCGCAAATGGGCGGGGCAGATTGTCAAGGATTATACGATACAAGGTTGGACAATGGATGTTGAACGATTGAAAAAGGGCACTCTGTTCACTGACGAATATTTTGAGCGCCAGTTAGAGAATATCCGTGAAATCCGTCTTTCCGAGCGTAAATTCTATCAGAAAGTAACGGACTTATACGCTACGGCATTTGACTACGACAAGGACGCAAGCACCACCAAACTCTTTTTTCAAACCGTTCAAAACAAGCTGCACTATGCCACTCACAGACATACGGCTGCCGAACTCATTGTCGAAAGAGCCGACGCACAAAAAGAACATATGGGTCTCACCTCTTGGGAAAATGCGCCTGACGGAAAAATCATTAAGAGCGATGTGTCAATAGCCAAGAACTATCTTACGGAAAGCGAACTGTCCTTTTTGGAAAGGATTGTTTCGCTCTATCTCGATTACGCTGAGTTGCAGGCAGAGCGCCATATCCCGATGAGTATGGAAGATTGGGCAAAACGCCTTGACGGATTTCTCGAATTTAACGGCACGGAGATTTTAACCGGAGCCGGTAAAATCAGCGCAGAGCAAGCCAAGCTCCACGCCGAGACGGAGTTTGAAAAATACCGTATCATTCAAGACAGACTTTTTATATCTGATTTTGACAGGTATATGTTGGAGCTTGAAGAACGGGCAAAGTCCATATCCGATAACCACAAAGATGATAAAACGGCGGAATAACTCCCGCCGTTTTTATTAGTTGCAGACCAAAAAAATTTTTTGAATTTCTTGTAAGGTTTTGCTCTCTGCGAAGTCTTATAGATGAAAGGGGGTGGTAGAGTGACGGAGTTCGAGGAATTATACCGAACATATTTCGATGACGTGTTCCGATATATCCGCAGACTGTCCGGCAGTGAAAGCATAGCCGATGAAATCACAAGCGAAACATTCTTCAAAGCAATGCGCTCCATTAAAAGTTTCCGTGGTAACTGTGACATTAGAGTATGGCTTTGTCAAATAGCTAAGAACTGCTACTATACCTACCTCAAGAAGTCTACTCAAACGGACAGTATCGACGAAACTGAACTTTCAGAACTGCCTTCTGAGGAAGCAACCGCCGAGGAACAACTTATCAGGCAGGACGAAGCTTCAAGAATAAGAGCAGTATTGCATACTTTGCCGGAAACATATAAAGAAGTCTTTATGTGGCGTGTGTTTGCAGAACTGAGTTTCTCTCAAATCGGTCAGTTGTTCGGAAAATCCGATAATTGGGCTTGCGTAACCTACCACCGAGCCAAAAGAATGATACAAGAAAGACTGGGGGACGGAACCGATGAAAAATGAATGTAGTATTATTCGAGACCTTTTACCTCTCTATGCTGAGAATATGGTCAGCGACGACACGGCAGCTTTTGTAGCTGAACACTTGAAAAGCTGCGAAGCTTGCAGAAAAGAATACGAACAAATCAAAAAGCCAAAGCCGATACAAAAAAGCAATGACGCAGCACCTTTACAAAAACTTAGCCATAAACTAAAATTAAAACGCATTCAGACTATTGCGTTGACTGCCGTATTTGTTATCGCTCTGCTCGTTTCGGCTTTCGCCGTGTTGGGCGCTCCTATCTATCAACCGTATTCCGAAGGAATTGTTACCATCGAGGAACTCGGAGATAAAGGACTAACGCTGACATTTGATAAAAATGTAACTGACTTTCATTACGATATTCACGATGACCCTGATGACAGCAGCATTTGCATTTGCGATATTGAGGCGTGGACAACACTTTGGGACAAATGGTTTTCACAAGGAAAAGAGAACCTTTCGGCTACGGTCGTCAGCGAAGGCAAGCCGATGTACCTTTTCTATATCCCAAATGATACAAGCGAAAATGTTTGCCTTGCAAAATATGACCCTTCTGCTGAAAACCAAATCGAAATAGACGGCGAAACAAAAGGCATAACTACCCTGCCGAGACTGGTACTCGGATACTATCTTATCCTTGCGACTGGTGTATTGGGCATTATGGTAATCGTTTGGCTCCTTACAAGGAAGAAGCAAACTGTACGTTTGTGGGTAGAGCGTATCGGATTATATCCTGTTGCTTATATTGTCAGCCATTGCATAGTATCAGGTATTAACTGGACGACATATTCTATCAGCCGTGATTTTTCGCTTATTATCTTCTTGTCCATCTTACTATATAGCGGGCTGCTATTAGCACACAACATCTGGTATCTAAAGAAAGAAATCAAAACAGTCAATCGGTTATAAGCATTACAAAAAGACCGTCAGTTCTCTGCGGAGATCCGGCGGTCTTTCTCTATACTTTTTCCTGAAAGCAATTTCTCACTTCTTTTTCCGATAAGCTCGAAACATCACGAAGGTGAGGACACCCAGTGCAATGCCAAAACAAATACCTACACCAATACCGGCGTAGCTCTCTAATACCTTGCAGAAAACCACGCTAAAAAGGATACTCATTGATATACCGACGCTTAATCCAACGCTGATAGCTGAACCTCGTTTCATTTTTTCCTCGCTTTCCTACGGCTGCTTTATATGCTTATTCAACAGTGTTCTACCTTTGCGCCATCACTTTGCCGCTATTGTTGAAGAATAAAAACCATCCTTAGATTGCTGCAACAAAACAAGCTCCCCTGTATTCAGAAAATGCTGCACCCTCTTTGCAATAAAAACATCACTGGTCAGTATATTCTGTTTACCCAATGCACTTCCGATGAGAAAAGCTACTTTGCAACTGCTTTCAGGAAACTCTCTTTTTATTAAACTGTCATAATAGTTTATATCGGCACTACAAACAATCCCATTTTCAACTATTCTAAGCATTGCGTTTTCTTGTTTTAGGACTTCCCACTGTTTAGCCAGTAAGTCTGTTTCTTCATTCGTTAGCGTCGTCTCATTTTCAAGATAAGTACCGAAAAGCTGAGGCTCTACTTCACCCCATCCTCGATATTTTATACAGATATTATCCTCCCCTATAATCTGTTCGGGGAGAGAAACAATATGTATCTCCGTTCCGCTCCCATTAAGCATATGGGCTATAAACAGTAAGCCGCATTGGGCGTCCGGCGTTTGGTCTAACCATATTCTGATTTGTGCAGGCTTAGATTTCAACACCTCCAAATCTTTGATACACGCAATCCAAAAATCCTCAAAATCCTTACTACCATCTTCACGCCCACAATATCTTGGAAAAAGAAATTGTTCACGGAGATATTTTTTTCTTGGACATTCTTCTAATGATATAGATGAAGCTATATCTCCTTCTGACAAGGCAAATGACACTCCTATAATATCCTCTTTCACTCCACCCAATGAAATAGCTGAGTTTTGAAGTTTTTCATATTTCCTTCTATACTCTTTGATTGCTTTTCGTTTAGAGAAAAATGGAAGCAATCCTTTTCGATTTGATATTACGCTGACCGCTCCCCCTATGAGGTTATCTTCACAGTGTTGTGCTAAAATCAATGCGCCCTTTACACTGTCGTTGAAACAAACTTCTAACATCCGTGAACCTCCAAATCGAGTATAATTTCCTTTATTATTTTAATCTGCTATCAATCCAGCTTTTTATTGCTGTCTCGTTTTCAGTCAGTTTACCACCATTAGGAAAGTTTACTATAAAACTCTTTTCGTCTCTATGATAAAGAAAAACTACCCTTCGTATATCCGATTTATCGGTGCCGGCAATACACAAAACAACTTCCCAATCAGCAGATAATACTTTGCGGCGAAATGCGTCGAATGATGTCGGCAATGTTCCGGCTTCTTTTGATAAGGTCAGACCTTGTGATAGCGGATAGTTGTTTGAGGCAAGGCTACACTCAGGTTTCGTAAGCATATCAAGCTGCAAATAATCAAAAATAATCTCTAATGCTTTTCTTTCAGTTGATACGTTATAATAACTTAGGTTATCCCACATTTCATCGTCTCATTTCCTTATGTTATCACAGCACACGGATTTCTTTAATTTCGACATAAGTTAAAATAACCATTAGCTGCGAAACAATAATCCCCAAAAAGTTCCGATAGCGACTACCCCTGTCAAGTATACTGAAAGAACACTGAATACAATAACCTTCACATACCACAATAGACCAGTGGCGTGTTTCCTTTTTCGCTCGACAAAGCACATTATTATTCCTGCTACCGAAAAAATCAAAGTAAAAATAAGTAATATCGCAACAAAGTGTTCCGGTAAAGCTTGTCCCAAATTCCCCAATATTGGACTTTTATACTGAATAATATATGCACAACTGATGGATATAACGCTAATTAACAATAAAATCAATGAAACCACAGACAGCACCTCTTTCTATCTTAATCAGTAATTCAACAAACGCCCGTTATCGTTCCATTCCCCGTACATAACGCCGTTTCGTGTGTTGTCTATCAATTTCTGCAATCGTGCAAGGAACAGTTTCGGTTGCTTCTTCTTTATTTGAATTGTATCTATACGCACTCGCTGATACAATTCCGGAAAGCTTTGAAAATTAGACCACACTACATCATCTGTCTGCAACGCTGCAAGAATGTCATCATCTATGACAAACCCTGCCGGCGTCATATCAGGTAAAACAGCACGACCATACTCGGTCATCATTCCAAGCTTATCCATTCTACGGCAGCGTTCTTTGTTCAGTTCAGACCAAAGGCTGCCTTTTTTTCTTGGAGCTAATTTCTGATATGTGACGCCGTCCTGCAACGTTTTTGTCGTACTGTCAATCCAACCGAAACATAAGGCTTCTTCCACTGCGTCAACATACCAAAATACATCGTCAGATGTCGGTCTGCCACGCTTCACCGCAACCCAGCATTCCTTTTCAGTCAGATGATTATGTTCAAGCCATTGGCGAAGCTCGTTACGGTTCTTTGCAGATAACACATTATCAGGCTTCATCGTCAATCTCCAAGTCGTTCATCTTATCATTAAATGTATAGAATTTCATCTGCACTTTTCCCTTAATCTCATTCTCATAAAGCCCTTCGAGGCTATTCATCATCGGATTTCGGCTCCATTATTATTCGTCTGCTTCCGTGTCCGGTATTTCTAACAACCATTTCCTGTCGCTGCCGGATACAAGAAGGACTTACTCCTCTTTTACTCCCGCAAGCCGCAAGAGTTATGGGTTTTCCCGTAAAAACGCCCCAAAGCAGTAAAATATCATTTCTTGCCAGTTCTGTGCAGGCGCTATCAATCGCAAAGCAAAGTTCGTGAACATTCAGGTCTTTCCTGATTTGATAATCAGGGTAAATTCTCTGTGTGAACTCTCCAAGCTTCTCAACTGCCCTATCAAGATAGGCTGTCTCTCCAATACACTCGTACTTCCTTGTATAAGCTTGATTTCTGCCTTCAAGAGTCGAGAAGGCATTTCTTATGTCTCTTTCTTCTAATTCCATCTGCTCTCCATACCGAGTTTTCACAGAAAATCTCTTTACATATAAGGTTCTGTTTGAATATAGCCGCATATTAAACTGTTTGAGAACGGCGATGTATCGCTCCCTGAATTGCTTTTTTTCGATGGGCAATTCGTTATTGGAAAATTCCCTTGCCATATATGCCCAAAACAACTTATACGGCTGCTCGTCAAAACGAAATTGCTCCGGCAAATAGAGAAACAATTCATAGGCGTAATGCTTTCCCTGTTCTAAATACCGTTTCCTCGGCTTCTCTGCGTCAAGCTTCAAAAGGCTGCTTTCAATCGCTGCCCTGACAGATTGCTCATCATAAGAATTGGGATATTTGTTGCTCACAACCGCTTTTTCAAAGTCGATGATGTTCCAGTCGGCATACTTATCGGCACAAATAGTATCTATCAACTGATAAACATCTTTGATACAGAGTAGCTGAAATGTAGATAACTCTGTATAGCTCAAAGGTTTATACGATAAGCCTGCCATTATAATCACCCCGCTCCAACTTTGTTAAGCTTACTTTGCATATTTCTTGAAGTTCTCAGCCTGTTCAAGCACTTCCTTATAAACATCGTCCAAAGTGACCGGCGGATAGTCGAACTCGTCAAGGAGCAAAATCAAATCCACTTGCAAATTCGCTTTGATGTCCTCACGGGTCGCCCAATCGGTATATTTTGATTTGTCGTCAACGATTATCTTAATACGCTTAGCCAACTCAACCATTTTGTCGTCGGGATACTCAAATTCGTACTTTTTGGAAACGGCTTTTAGAATGTCATAGAACGCCTTTTCCTCGTAGTCAATCCCCATACTTTGGAAAGAATTTTTCTCTTTCTTCAATTCCTCTAACAGTTGAGCGAGTTGCTCTGCCACATCGTCGAGAACTTCATTGGCATACGCTTCATCTCTGCGGCGGTTATTGTACTCATCAACGACTTTTTTCAGTCTGTCCGCAAATTCGACGCCCATTATCTTATTTACCTTTTTGAACTCGTCAATCGCCTGGGAGAGCAGCCTTTGCAGTATCTTAATCTTTGTGTTCGGAAGCTGAATAGCATTTATCTTATCCATATACTCGTCGCTGAATATATCGACCGCTATATGCTTGCCGCTTTCAAAGAGTTCCTCGATACCGTCTGACTGTATGGCACCCTCTAACATTTCACGCACACGGGCGTTCATCTGTGAGATGTCGGGAGCGTCACCCTTTGTCAGCTTAAAGAGGATAGAGCGCACAGCGCAATAGAAATGGATATAGTCCTTTTCTTCGTCGGAGATATTTTCGCTCGAACTGCAAAGGTTAAAAGCCTGTTTCATTCTCTTAACCGCCGCCATAAACCTTGTTTCCAGTTCATCCGAAAGCTGAACATACTCGACCGCACGATTGAGACAGGCGAGCTGCTCCATAGGCACCCCACAAAAAAAGTCTTTGCTGTTAAAATTGTGAAACATCTGACCGAGGACTTCCAACTGGTCTTTCACAATCGTAACGCACTGCTCAACGCCCTCAAATTCCTCGCTTTCAAAGTTCGTGTATTTTTTGAGGGCGGTATTCATATTCTTTTTTATGCCAATATAATCGACTATCAATCCCTTGTCCTTGCCTTCGCACACACGATTGACACGGGAAATCGTCTGGATCAGGGTATGCTGCTGAATAGGCTTGTCTATGTAAATCGTATCCAGTTCGGGAACATCAAAGCCGGTCAGCCACATATCCACGACAATCGCAATTTTGAAATTAGACTTCGGGTTTTTGAACTGGCGGTCAAATTCCTTGCGGTCGTCCTTCGTGCCGAGCATATCAAACAGGTCTTTCTCATCGTCCTTGTTGCGAGTCATTACCAGTTTGATTTTTTCCATCGGCTTTAACTCTTTTTTGTCCTTATCGTCGAGGATGACGCCATCGGAGCAGATTTTCTTTTCTGCCCATTCGGGTCTCAGCTCCGTCACTATCTTATAAAAGTCATACGCTATATAGCGGTTGGCACACACAAAGAGAGCTTTACCGGCAACGGTCGCACCTTCACGGACACGGGTTTCATAGTGATTGATAAAATCCTCTGCAACCGCACGGAGAATGTCGGGGTCTCCGATGATAGCTTCCATCTTTGCTACTGCCTTTTGACTTTCCTCGATTTGATACTCGTTTGCGCCCTCCTGCTCGCATTGGGCATAATACTTCTCAATTTCTTTGACCTTATCGTTATCGAGCATAACTCTTGCCGCACGCCCGTCATAGACAAGATTGACCGTAATGCCGTCACGCACCGCCTCGGTCATTGTATAAGCGTCCACGACGCCGCCGAACACTTCAAGCGTTCCGTCAACCGGCGTACCGGTAAATCCTACATAGGTGGCGTTGGGAAGCGAGTCGTGCAGATATTTTGCAAAACCGTATTTTCTTTCTACGCCGGTTTCCGTCACTCGAACCTTTTGGTCGAGATTGATTTGGCTTCTGTGCGCCTCATCGGAAATACAGATAACATTGGCTCTGTCTGTAAGAAGCTGCAAATCCTCGGTGAATTTCTGTATCGTCGTCAGGTAGACACCGCCGCTTTCTCTGCCTTGCAGTTCTTCACGCAGCTTTTCACGAGACTCTATGCTTACAACAGTCTCGTCACCAATATACTTTTTCGAGCCGACAAAAAGCTTGGAAAGTTGGTCGTCAAGGTCAGTTCTGTCCGTGATAAGCAGAATAGTAGGAGAGGAAAAGAATTTGCTTTTCATCAGCTTACGGGTCAAAAAGAGCATAGTATAGCTCTTACCGCAGCCGGTAGCGCCGAAGTATGTGCCGCCTTTTCCGTCGCCGGTCGGACGCATATGTGCCTTGATATTTTCAAACAGCTTGTTTGCGGCAAAGAATTGAGGATAACGGCATACAATTTTTAAGTCGCTATCGGAGTTGTCGGGGAAATAAACGAAATCCTTGATTACATCGAGCAGACGTTCTTTACGGAACAGCCCTTTTATCATCGTGACAAGAGAATTGAGACCGTCAAACTCCTTATCATCTGAGTTTACCTTTCTCCAAGCGTAGAAGAAGTCATACGGACTGAAAAATGAGCCGTACTTATTGTTTGCCCCGTCGCTTATCACAACGAATGCGTTATACTTGAAGATTTCCGGAATATCCCTGCGATAACGAACCGTAAGCTGCCTGTAAGCGTCCATTATCGTGGTGTTTTCTTTTACTGCGCTCTTAAACTCAAAGACCACAACAGGAATACCATTCACGAACACAATGCCATCGGGGATACGCAACTGATTGTTGATACCCTCAATCTCAAACTGATTGACCGCTTTGAAAATATTGTTTTCGGGAGTGTCGAAATCAATAAGTTCAATGTAAAGGTCTTTTTGAGTTCTGTCCTCACGGTTGAAGATAAAACCATCACAAAGCAGCTTCAACACCGCCTTATTTGCTTCGTAAATCGTGCCGGATATATTGCGAAGCATAAGGATAATGCTCTCAACTTCGCTGGGCGTGAGACCGTCCGCAGCATAGCGATTATAGAGGTACTGTTTCAAGTCATCGGTAAGCAATACCTCTGTTCTTTCTCTATGAATTTGGTCGCCGCTGACGTAGATATAACCCTCGTCTTTCAGCAGCTCCATTATGGACATTTCCAAAGCGTGTTCGTTAAAGTTTGCCATTGTAGTCACTCCTTCTGTTTGGCATTCTCGTTATCTTCCGATTGCTCGGTCAGGTATCTTTTTAGGTTTAAGTAGCGTTTGGTTCATATTTTCCTCTCAATCTGCGGTAAATGATAATTTAGAAGCGATAGCGCAATCTGTATTTCAAGAGCAGTTTGCTTCTTTTTATAGATCTGATGAGCTTCCCAATGGATATAGCTTTGCCGGTTTAGATAGTATTTGCACGGTCAAGGGCGGAAAACGCTTGCCTGCTGATTGTGAATTGCTTGACACCCCAACAAAACATCCATATATTCGTGTTCGTGATGTTGGAAATAGCCGTTATGTTTGCCTTACAGACCAATTCCAATATATCGACGAAGAAACTCACTCTGCCATTTCTCGTTATATCGTAAATACCGACGATATAATAATTTCCATTGTTGGCACAATCGGCTTACTTGGAAAAATTCACTCATCTCTCGATAATGCAAACCTAACGGAAAACTGTGTTAAGCTTACAAACATTCATACTGTAACTTCCGACTACCTTTACTATACTCTTTGCTATAAAAAGCAAGCAAAGGAAATTGAATTGTTGACAGTAGGAGCGGTTCAAGCCAAGTTACCGATATACAACATTCAATCAATAAAAATCCTTGTTCCGCCAAAAGAGGCTATTGAGGACTTTCAGAATAAACTCAATGTCTTGAACGAGCAAATCGAAGCAAATACTATTGAGATAAATAAGCTATATGAGCTTCAATCTCTTTTTCTTGCCAAGTTATCAGACTAAGCCGCTAAATTATCATTTATCCTCCTTTTCAACTCAATTCTATCTGTTATGGCTTTGTAAGCCTTTACTATGTTCCTTTGTTTCTCAATGGAAGGTACGGGCAATTCGACCTTGCACATTTCGTCCCAATCCATAACCTCACGAACGCTTCCGTGCGATTTGAAGCGAGCATATCTATCAAACTCAGGACGGCTAAACCAAAGCATAAGATATTCCGGCAAGAGTTTTTCTTCATCTATCACTTCAAATACCGTGTAAACATTGCTTACCAAACCTTCCTCGTAATCTTGAAGCAATGCAATGGCTATTTTATCGCCTCTGCGTGAAGTGTCAGGAATATATGTAAATTGACCCTTTTTGACGACTTTATATTTTGTGAAATCCGTTCCAACCGTATTAGCAATAGAAGGGATAAACTGTTTCTGAACAGACACGCCCAACAGGTTGTCTTCTTTGCCCTCAGTGTTACGAATATCTACCTGACGGATAAATTCGCCAAGAGTTTTGTAGCCTTCCTTCATTTCTTTCACCTCAACCGATGTATTTCCTATGAGCAAGCTTCACATTGCTCTGTTTGACCATTGCGTATTGCAAGGTCGTATCTATTCTTTTATGCCCCAAGAGCTGTTGAAGCTGCTCGATGGGCATTCCCTTATCAATCGCCATAGTAGCAAGGGTTCGTCTGAATTTGTGCGGGTGTACCTTCAGCACTCCCAAGCGTTTCCCCATTTCTCGCAGACGGGTTTCAATGCCGCCTATCGTCATTCTGTTGTGCGGCGCTTTCAGCGATACAAACAGGGCGGGGTTTTCGTCGGTTCGTGAGTCGAGATAGGCTTGCAGGTGCAGCTTCGTTCTTGCGTCAAAGTAGACCATTCGCTCCTTGTCACCCTTGCCGAACACGATACATTCTCGCTCGTTAAAGTCTATATCCTTTCGGTTCAGCAGTACCATTTCGCCAACTCTCATACCGGTGGAAGCAAGCAGGTCAATCATCGCCAAATCCCTTATTTCCGAGCAGTTATCCCTCATCAGTTCAAGAGTCTCGTCTGAGTAGGTCTCTTTAATATTGCTCGCCGTCTTAACTTTGTGTATTCTCCTGACCGGACTTTTCAGTATATAGTCCTCATCTTCCAACCACGAGAAGAAAGAGGAGAGGATACGGCGGATATTGTCTATCGTCACTCGGCTCGACCGCTTCTTCCATTGATAATTCGTCAGATACCCTCGAATGTCCTCTGTTACAATTTCTTTTACCCCTTTTCCCAGTTCATCAAGCATTGCCTGAATAGTGGATTGATAGTATTTCAGAGATTTTTCCGAACACCCTTCAATCCTCTTTGCGGACAGGAACAAGGCAACCAAATCCTGCTCCTGTTCGGGTTCTTCGTCTGTCGTTTCACAGACCTCATAGCGCCAAAGTGCGTGTTGCAGCACATCTTGCAGCCTTTCGGCTTGTGCGTTATTCAGAAATGGCAACATTCCCTGAACAACATCGTTGATTAGCTTTTGTTTCATTGTCGTTTCTCCTTTTGATTAGATTAAGAGAACGACAGTCAACGGCAGTTCTTTTGGGATACTCCCGCCGTTGGTGGGAGTTTGTGTCCGTCGGTTTATCCGAGATAACGAGAAACATCCGTCATTTCATCGTTGTCCGCCAACAAACTAATATGTTCTCTAAACTCGTCTATCTGCGGCAGATTACCTACTGAGCCGCAGATTTTTGTGACCTTATGGGAGCTATGGTAAAGTTGAATTTTCCACTCGCTGCCATCACATACCTCTACTCGGTAGTCTGACCTCCAATTACTTTCATTTAGTTCCAGGAACTCAAAAAAGCCATTGGTCTGTTCCTTATTAAGCTTTAAGCGTTTAATACCGACACGCTTTTTGTAGCCATTGTCAAGCAAGATAGTCAACAAGTTCAGGTTTCTATATATTGCTACCTCGCAGTGCTGCACATCATCAGCGTTTGACAATCCGCAGTTGTACCAATGGTATTTGAAGGTAGTTATCTTATCAGCCAAATCGATTCCTCCTTTCTCTGCTAAATGATAATTTAGCGGCTTGACGACATCATTTTTGCGACTGCTACCGGTATTAGAGATGAAAGTTTTCTTGTTTCAAGAAGATTGTTGTCAATCTCTGAAAGAAGTGGCTCAACCTCAGAACAAAATCTGTCAAGAACATTATCAGGCGGCACGATAAATTCAAAGTCAAGAGACGAAGCCGGTTTGACCCTCATTCGACTATTTGTTGAACCAGTAGCATTGCTAACTAAAAAGTCAATAAATTGGTTTGTGTTAAAAAGCAAGTAGTAGAAGGCTCGGTGCTTTTTGTTAAGAGAATTGAACACAATAAACTCCGTAGAGCAAATTGCGTCATTAAAGCACCTCAAAGTACGCCAAATACGCTTTGTCTCAGGGTTTAGTTTTGACACCAATATGGCGTCAGCAGGAACTAAATACTTATTGCTTAAAATATCTTTTGCCGTATCGAGACAAGGCAAACGCTCGCTGTCAAATGCCGGTATGCTATAATGCCAGACCTTTGAGGTAGCTATTTTTTGAGGGTTTATACTTTGAGTAGATGTAGAGACTCTACTTTCAAGGGTGGTCAGTTGCCAATTGAACGGTACTCCTCTCTTATCGCAATCGAATGGTTCAAAGTCCACAAACCACGACTTAAAAAGAGTCATTGCAGTCGCTTCTAAATTATCATTTATCCTCCTTTTTAACGCTATGCGGTTTCTTATCACGTCGTATTCGTTTACTATTCGCCTCTGTTCGTCTAAATCTGGATATTCTATTTCTATCTCGGATATATTAACTACTCTGCAATATTCACGGGCAGAACCACTACCCAAGAACTCACAATAGCGTGTGAACCAAGCTTGCTTAACTAATAATGCGAGGAAGCTTGGCAATACTATGTCGGGTTTGCTTACATAGAATATTTCATACAAAGATGAGCATATCGCCTTTTCGTATATGTCATTAAAAACAATGGCATTGAGTTCCATTCTTGCCGGGTTAAAAACGAAATCATCTTTGTAGAACACATTATAGAGACTTAAATCAGCGTCCTTTTGTTTAGGCGGAATAAAGCCATCACGTGTAACGCCGCATATCGGAAGATTTTCTCCGTTATACTTTTCTCTCCTTTGAGAGATGATATCTCCAAGTTTACATTTCGATTTCATAGCCCAACTCCTTGAACACGCTCAATAGTTCAGCCTTTGATTTTTCCTCTTGCACAAGCAGGTCTTTCAGTTCACTCTGCAAAGCTTTCATTTTAGTGTCAAAGTCAATGTTCTCGTCACGGTTGATAAACTCGATATAACGGCTCGGAACAAGAGTAAATCCCTTTTCTTTGACCTCATCAAAGGAAGCTGAATAGCAGAACTCCGGCACATTTTCATATGTCTGTTCAAAGCCTTCCTGCTGCCAGTTGTGATATACCGCCGTGACTTTCGCTCTATCTTCCTCAGTTAGCTCTATGTACTTCTTTTCGTAAGGACTGCCCATCTGTCGCAAATCCATAAAGAGTATCTCATCTTCACGGTTGCGATAGCGTTTAAGCTGCCCGTTCTGTTCTACGACACGAGCCTTCTTATTCTTGTTCAAAATCCAAAGCGTTACGCTGATGTCTGTCGTATAGAACAGGTTTCTCGGCAGAATAATGATGGCTTCGACAAGATGATTTTCAATTAGCTGCTGACGGATTTTAAGTTCCGTACCGTCATCGGACAACGCTCCGTTTGCGAGCAGGAAGCCGGCAACGCCGTTCTGCGAAAGCTTTGAGACGATGTTCAATATCCAACCGTAGTTGGCGTTGCTCGTTGGCGGAACTTCATAGCCCCGCCATCGAGGGTCGTCCACAAGCTCGTTTTCCGCACGCCATTCTTTCTGATTAAAGGGCGGATTTGCCATTATATAATCTGCCTTCAAATCTTTGTGTTGGTCATTGGTAAAGGTATTCGCAGCCATTTCTCCGAGGTTTGCGGATATGCCTCGAATAGCCAAATTCATCTTTGCCAGTTTGAAGGTGGTGTTAGTGTACTCCTGTCCATAGATGGACACATTCTTTTTGTTTCCGCTGTGAGCTTCGACGAATTTAATCGACTGCACGAACATACCGCCCGAACCGCAGCAGGGGTCATAAAGAATACCGTCATACGGTTCAAGCATTTCGGCAATCAGGTTGACGATACATTTCGGCGTGTAAAATTCTCCCTTACCCTTTCCTTCGGCAAGAGCAAATTTGCTCAGGAAGTATTCATACACACGCCCGATAATATCGTTTTCTTCATCTTCGGTGTTAATACGGTTTATTTCATCAAGCAGTGAAGCCAGTTTTGCCGTATCAAAATGCAAACGGGAGTAATAGTTATCTGGCAAAGCGCCTTTCAGAGCAGGATTGTTCTTTTCTATCGTAAACAGAGCAGTATCAATCTTCAAAGCAATGTCGTCCTGCTTTGCGTTCTCGATAATATAACTCCAACGGCTTTCCTCCGGCAGATAGAACACGTTTTCCTGCGTATAGAAAGGTTTCATATCGGCGTATTTTTCGCCGTGGGTTTTAATGATCTTCTCTCTGCATTTCACAAATTTATCACTTGCGAATTTAAGGAAGAACAAACTCAAAACAACGTGCTTGTATTCGGCAGGCTCAATAGCGCCACGAAGTTTATCCGCACTTTTCCAAAGAGCTTCCTCCATAGATATTTCTTTTTTCGGTTTTGTTGTCGCCCTCGCCATTCTTGCGACCTCTCTTTCTGTATAGTTATCTCAGCCTTATTTTCTGTTATTTATCTTCCGGTAGAATTTCTACGATGTCGTCGAGTGAGCAGTCAAGCGCACGGCAAATCCTTACCAATACATCGGTAGTCACATTTTCACCACGGTTGAGCTTTCTGATGGTGTAATCGCTTATATGTGCCAATTCAATCAAGTCTTTTTTCTTCATATCTCGGTCAAGTAGTAAATGCCATAACCTTTTGTAGCTTACTGCCATATTCGTACCTCCCGTCCTGATACGCACTTATACATAGTTATTATACCACGAAATTCGATGAATTTCAACATCAATCAGAGCGAAAGCACGGTTTACTGTCAACATTTTTGTGAACAATGTAAAATTAAGCTTATATGTACTCGATGGGCGCTCTGTATCTGCCTTTGAAAGCAAGGGCTATGATTTGTATTCAGTTGTGGTCATACGCCTTTATGCGGCGTTTGGGGAAGAAAAAAGCGTCCAAGTTTTACGCTTGAACGCTGTGGTTAAATTTTTATGCAGTGGTAATTTCCGTACAAATGGGAAATTATGAAATAAAAGAACTTATTCCTGAGCAAAAAAATTCAGCACATAATCCTCACAACTAAGAATTAGCGTATCTCTTGCCTCTGTTCCATCCTCATATTCCGTCACACCCTTCACCATCTGACATACTGCGTCCTCAATAGTCGCTTCATAAATACTGCTTGTATCGTCACTGTCCAAGAGTCTATAAGTACCGCTCCATTTTTCAGAGGTTTCGTTATTCAGTATTTCTATGCTTGAACCGCTGATATGACAAGTAATATCCCGCGCATCTGCTCCTACATAATGGTTCTTTTCGTTTGCAGAACAATAAATGACAGCCCCATCATCTGCTCTTTGAATAGAGGACATTACCCATATTGTTGGTTCAATAGATGCTGAACTTCCTCCGTCACACGCACTTAGAGACAAACATACCACAAACGTCAGCATGAAAGCAAATACTCTTTTCATAAGAATTCCTCCCACAAATTTCATTTGTTTGAACTCCGCAAACGGAGATTTACATTGTAATCTTATGACTATATCATATCCAATTCCCATTAAACGCTGCTGCCATAATTGCTATCAATAATATAATAATCAGAACACATACTACAAGGCTAAATAAACAGACTATAAGTCCACTCGTCCATAAGGTGGGATACAGTTTTCTGCTCCTCCTCGTAATAATGGAAACAATCACGCCAATAAAGGATAGTATCGGTCCTACAAGTATAATGTCGGTATATGTATAGGGGGCATGGTTTGCACTGTAAAAATAAAGCGCAAACGTGCAAAAAGAAGAGATTCCCAGTATAAGCGGTAACACCATCAATTTTTTGTTTACTGGCTTTTTATCTTCCATTCTTTCTTTCCCTCAAATCCCAATTTGCCGTCCTCATTTTCTTCTCGACAAACGAGAAAATCACGACTTTTTCCTTTTCAAAAAGTTAATCGTTCTTTTCACAATAAATATTACACATATCAACCCTACAACTCCACAAATGATGGTATCCTTCAAGTCTGCAAAACCGCCTGTGTACCGCATCGCATAATAATAAATTGTCCATATCAGCATTAACACGAAGGCACTAATACTTAACCAATAAGATTTCTTAGTCATTTGATTTTTCTCCCATTAGCGACGAAACAATAATCCACAAAAAGCTCCGATAACAACTACCCCTGTCAAGTATACTAAAAGAACTATGCTATGTCGTCCTGCTTTACATTTGGTTTTCGTTTTATTCGCCAAATAGCATATTTAATGAAAATGGGGAGTAAAGCAGGTAAAACTGAGAATAGCAAAGCGTGTACCAAATAATCAATTCCCCATTTTGTTCCCCTAAGCACAGGAGTTGTAAGGTAAGGAATCAGATAACTGACTAAGGCTGTTGCAACACAGACAAATGCAATACTTCTTAGTCTGACTGATTGAAACAGCCTATTGTTTGCAATGATGCTGTAAAGAATAAGATTTGTGATTCCAAAGGTATGAATAAATGAAACCCCGAAAAGAAACGGGTTTTCATTTAGACTTTGTGGCATAAGTTCATCTACAACAACGATGAAAATACTTATTGCGGGCAACAGCAGCCCCATTAGAATAAAACATAATAAAGGGTGTTCAGAAAATCGCTTTTTCATATGTATGTTTCGCACCTCATACCTTCATATGAAGAAATATTATGCTAAAATATTGCCGGTACTCGGTTTACTCGTGTTGTTTTCCAATTAGGTTACGGACTACCTTCTAACCGGCTACTATTGGTTGTAGCGTTTTTTATTTTACCACCCAGATATGAAGAAATCTACAAAAAACAGAGATTTTTCGGTGAGAACACCCCCTTCGATGTACTACCGTTTCTTGAACACCCATAAAATATGTACTCGATGGCTGCCCTTGCGGACAGCCATCATATCAATATTGCGGCGCTCCGTAGCCGAGTATCTCGTAATGCCCTATGGCATATTGATTTATGCGGCAGCTATCGCCGGAGTTGCCTTCGACGGTATATACAATGCCGTTTTCCACCTTTTCCACAATACCCGTATGGTCGGATAGTCCGTCTTGCGGGCCTGACGAGCCTTTGTTATCCCAATCAAAGAAGATAATCATACCCGCCATCGGCTCCTGCGAGCCGTCTATCCATTGCCCTCGGTCTTTGAACCACTGAACGCCGTTTACGCAGCCGGCGTACTTCGGAATGATACCGGCGTCGATATAGCCGCACTCATTGGCACACCACGAGACAAAGCAGGCGCACCATTCCACTCGGCTGTTAAATCCGTACCAAGACCAATACGGCTCTCCGCCGACATTCCCGACCTGAGACAACGCAACCGTCACGATTTGGTCATCGCTGTATCCGATACCGTATAGAACGGCTGACCATAGCGAGTTATTTTCCTCTTGGAGCAATTCGGCAAGGTATTCCTTTTGCTCCTCGTTAAAGCCGTACTGCGCTGCCATTTCGTCTACTGTCTTATGCGAGACTGTAATATACAGAAACGTCTCGGTTACTGTCGTTTCCGTCTGCACGATATTCCCGTGTCCGTCATCAGTCTCGGTTATCTCCGTATGCAATTTTGTCTCGGTTCGGCTGCTTATCTCGTTCATCTCCCAAAAGATGTCTTTGAGAAGTTGCTTCTTTTCATCGTTCATCGTTGCTACTTCCTGAGCATTGTCGGGATCGGTATTGACTTTGACGGAGTAGACGGCAAGCACATCTTTCCAAACCGCACGGCTTCCGCTCATTTCAAGCTTGTCATAGCTGACGGAGTTCTTTATCTCTTGTAGCCTGCCATCGTAATCAACATTGATTTCCTGTACGACCGTCTGCATAGTCTGACCTGTCCCTGAGTCCTCGCCTGAAAAGAAAATACCGAAAACCGAACCTACTAACAACGCTATCAGACAGATAACGATAATCACAACAACGGCAACCCAACCGCCTGCCGCAATCGCAGCTATCAACGCTTTTGTCGCCGCTATAATCGCCTTAACGGTGGCGATAACGGCTTTAACTGCAAGTTTCACACCTTGAACCGCTGCCTTAGCCGCCGCTTTTGCAGCCTGAGCCGCTTTCTGAGCGGCTTTCGCAGTTGCCTGTGCGGTTTTCTGAGCCGCTTTTGCGGACTGTTTGGCAGTCTTAATCGTGGCTTTCGCTGTCTGTTCCGCAGTCTTGACGGTCTTTTGAGCAGTTCTGGCAGTACCTCTGCCAACCGTCTTAATCGTCTTTTTCCCTGCGGAAGTTGCGGACTGTTTTACCGTCTTTCCTGTCTGCTCGACGGTTTTGATAGAAGATTTGCCGGTCTGAGCAGCTTGTCTGCCTGTGGTCGTGGTAGTCTGCCTCTGCACCGATTGAGATGTCTGCCGTCGTAAGGACTGTTCGGCTCGCTTCTGCTTAAAGCGTTCCACGCCGTCTTTTGCCTTGACGAGATTTTCCTTTGTGGTCTGAACGCCTTTGCGACCTGCTTTATCCAAAGCGTGAGCGCCTTCGTGTACAACGGTATCCGTACCTGCCTCAAAACGGTCGGCAGCATATTCTTCTGTCGAAGTCTCTCTTGCCTCGACAGAATGTTCCGCCTTTTCTTTTGTCGCAATATAGGCGTGTTTCATTCTCTGACCGGCGACCGCAGCCTTGTCAATCGTCCTGACCGTACCTTTAACAACATCTCTCGTCTTTATATCAGCCATCGCTTCCTCCTTTCCTGTAACGCTTATTAAGCGCAAAAATGAGGGTAAAGGTATTAGACCCTTACCCTCGATGTTTCACGCTCTGTATGCCTTGTAAAATGGCGGTTTTTCGACCCGAAAAGCGTTACATTACTTCACTAATTTAGCTACGACAACGAGCCTTCCGTTAGTCCTTGAATACTCGCAGGTGGAAAGAGAGATCAGCTTATCCCCATACTCTGCGCTGACGCCGGTATCATACAGCGACAATTCTCGACACTTTTCGACATAGGCATTGAACTCGTCCTCGTTCTCTGCGTCTACAAAGTGATAATACTTGAAGCTGTCGGGACTATTAGAGTAAACAAAAGTTTTGAAAACGGCGATAACTTCGTATTCCTGTACATCGGTCAGGGTATTGAAGCTAATGCGCTTATGCTGCTTCCAAAAGGCTTTATCGGTAAATTTCATCAATCCTGCGAACATAGAACCGTCGTTCATATGATGACCGTAAATGATGAGGTTGTCGCTCGGCTCCTGCACATCGCAGTTTTCCTGCACATAAGGGCAGCCGTAGTCGGTATAGGCTTTGTCAAAGCCGTGTTTCAGATAGAAATTCGGCTCGTTCTTTGACTGCATTACGGGATAATTGATTTTCGTATCTTCCACGGTAATCCAACCTACCATATCGCTGTTCTGCGTAAACAGTTCCGTATATTCCGGCAGAATGGTCTTGGTCTCCGTGTACTGAATAGGCTCGGCAGGCTCAACATTCTCATCGGGTTCGGTTTCTACAATTTCTGCAAGGCTGTCATAAAGTGCCTCCTGCTTTGCCGACTCGGTGTAATGCTTAATAATAAAACCGGCGCTTACCGCAAAAACAAGGATAAACGCCGTTAAAATCGGAATTAAGATTTTCTTATTCATAGGTTTTCCTTTCTACGCAAGGCGAGGGGTCAAACGCCCTCGCCCGGTTTGGTCGTCATCAGCTTGTAAAGCTGCGTGTTCGTCGGGAACTTGTTTACGAACGGAACGAGCGAGCTGCCCACCTTAATCAGCCCGTGTCCCGCTTCAACATTCGTGATATACGACATTTGAAGGTCAGAGATATTCAGCAGCTTCGCAAGTTCAATTCGGTCGGTCGCCGCCTGATTGAGCATTATGATGAACTCCGAGTTAGCAAGCATTGTCCTTGCTGTATGGCTCTGCAAAAGGTCGTCCACGTTCTGCGTAATACCGGACGCATAAGCGCCGTACTTTCTGACACGCTTCCACAAGGTAAACAGAAAGTTTGCGGAATACTCGTGTTGGAACAAAAGGTAAATCTCATCAATGAAGATGAATGTTTTCTTTCCTTTCGCTCTGTTCTGCGTGATACGGTTGAGAATAGAGTCGAGGACTACAAGCATACCGATAGGCATAAGCTGCTTGCCGAGGTCGAGAATGTCATAGCAGATCAGGTAGCTGTTCGTGTCCACGTTGGTGGGTTTTGCAAAAGTATTCAGAGAACCGTGGGTAAACAGCTCGATAGCGAGGGCGATTTCCTTTGCCTCCGGCTCGTCCTGTTTTAGTAGTTCGTCTCTGAAATCCTGCAAGGTGGGAACCGTACCCTGATAATCATTTTGCTGATAGGTACGGTAGACGCTTGCTGTGCAACGGTCGATAATAGACTTCTGCTTTGCTCCGAGGTTGTTTCCGCCGATGAGTTGTTCGCACAATGACATAATGAACTCCGATTTAAGAATGACAGGGTTCGCTCCGTCGCCGTACTCCTTGTTCATATCCATAGCGTTAATGTGATTGGGCGAGGTTGCAGAGATATTGATAATCTGACCGCCCATAGCCTTGACAAGCGGACTGTACTCTCGTTCGGGGTCAATGATGATAACATCGGCGTCGCTTGACAAAATCAGGTTGATAATCTCATTCTTCGCTGCGAAGGATTTACCGCCGCCGGATACGCCCAGGATAAACTCGTTACCGTTGAGTAGCTGCTTGCGGTCAGCGATAATCATATTTTTGCTGATTACATTCTGCCCGTAGTAAATGCCGTTCTCGTGGTAGATGTCCTGCACTCGGAACGGGATAAACACGGCAAGGCTCTCAGTTGTCAATGTGCGGAAAGCGTCAATCTTTCTCGTGCCAAAAGGCATAACGGTATTTAAGCCGTCCATCTGCTGATATTTCAACACGGCGAACTGACACAGGTGTTTTCTTGCCGTAGTAAGAAGCGCCTCCGTGTCGTTGTCAAGCTGCTCTTTCGTGTCGGCTGTATGAACCATAGTCAGTACCGAGAACATCATTCTCTGGTCACGGGTCGTCAGGTCGTCGAGGAACTCCTTCATTTCCTTTTTCTGCTGCTCCATATCGTAGGGGACGGTAGCGGAAAAGTTGTTGTTGGCGTTCTGCCTGCGCTGCCAGTTCGTGATGTTGGTCTCAACGCCGAGCAGTCGGCTTTCCGCCTCTCGTACCGCTTCATCAGTAGGAACCGGCACGATGTCAATCGACATCATCAGGTTACGGTTCATATCGGTAAGCTCCGCCACCATACTGTCTTTGATATAGGACGCATATTCACGAAGAAAAAGGACTCTCCCAAAACGGTCTCCCATCTTGAAATAGTCCTTTTCAAACTCCATTGTGTCGGGGCAGATATAGTCTTTGAAATCGTGTCCTTTCTTTCGGGTCTCTTTGATGTCAAAGCGGAAGGACGTTTCCTCCCCGACACGGAAGAAGTCGTGAATGATACGCAGCCTTTCGTCCGTTTCAAGTTCCACGCACTTGCTGCCCAGCCTCGAAAAGTGAGCGATGAGATCCGCTCCGACACGAGCGAAGTAAGTGCGGGCGTCCTCAACGCTCTTTTTGTTAATGGAAATGGTCACATACTTATCCTGAACGATGGCGTTTGCGCCGGTCGCCTTGTCGAGAAGTATCTTGTTGTATTCTCTGCGGTACTTATCAAGCGGGTCGCCAGTCTCATCAATCAGGAACGCCTTTTCAAAGTCAAGGCGATTGAGCCGTCTGTTGTTAATGGTCAGCTTCGTTGTCGCTCCGCTGTCAAGAGAATTGAGCAGCTCGGAGTATTCAAGGAACATCGCCTCTTTGTCCTCACGGCTTGCCACGGCATAGTTAATATCCGTAAACTTATATGTCTTGGAATACTTATCCTTGCCGACTTTGAAAATGCCATCGTCGTAAATCGCCTTTACCGGAATGACATCCTGCACTCCCTTCGGCACGACAAACTTCTCTTTATCCTGTTTCAAAAGACTTGTTAGTGTCTTAATCATTTGCTTTTATAGCCTCCTTTTGTTTCTGTTCGATATTCGGCTTCATCAGTTCGTAGTAGGTGTTCGTGGAATGGAACACGAGCTTCTTCGGCATAAGAAACTCAGACTTGATCCACGCATAAATCGCTTTCTCTGCGGTCATACCGTTGTATTTGACAAAGCCGAGAGCCGCAAACGGAGCGGCTCCCAAAATACACACCCACGACACGGTTTCCGTACCGAGGTATGGTTTCAGCAGGAAATATAACCCCACCGCCACCACAACGGCGCAGAGAGAAAAAATGAACTGTCTGAGTGACAGTCCGAAAAACATCGCTTCTGTGTAATTTCTGATTTCACGGTTGATTTTTACTTCCATCGGTTATTCCTTTCTCTGCAATAGGCTTCCTTTGCGTGCTTGATTTCTTCCTCGCAGACGCATTTCTCAGCCAAGCAGTTAATTTTTCCTTTGCGTTTTCCGCCATAGTAAAGGCAGTATTTACAATCGCAGTCGGCAAGGGTATATCCCTTGAATTTGTTCAATATCCTTTTCATATCGCTCACCTTACAGTCCCATCATTTCTCTGATGATACGGTCGGACATCTTCACTGCGCCGACAAGGACAAGCATATTAAATACAAGCTCTCCGATATATGCCCACACCTGTGTGACTGCCGCAGCGTCAGGGTTGACTACCGGCGGACTTGACGCAAAGAGCGAGAAAATGATACAGGCAAGGACAATAATTGCTCCTTCAAGCAGCACGGCGCAGTAGCTTTTCAGAAAGCTTTTGCCAACATTCTGCGTCGGTTCTCCCGCAAAGGTCGATAGCGGTATCGGAGCCATCGCCGTATACATATACAATTTGAAGAAGCGACCGTAAACGGTCATTATCATTATGAACGAGAGTACGGTAATGAACAGACCGCCGATAAGGGTTACTGCCCAAAGCGGTATGCTCTCAAAGAAACCGCAGTCCTCGATTGTGGTTATCATCTCTGCCGGCAGGGTGGTTTGCTGCGGACTTCCGAAGCCTGCCGCCGTCATTATCGAAGAAATGGTTCCCTGCACGATATTGAAAAGCGCAAGCATTAACTCCATTCCATAGGTGATGACGCCTTTGGCAATGGCAAATCGAATGAACAGTTTGAGTGCGTGTTCGGGCTTTTTAACTTCCGTGAAGCTTCCGCAGGTTCTGACCACGCCGATTACGAAAAACAGCACGAGCAGAGCCAAGCCGATGGCTTGAAGCGCACCGTTGATATTGACTATGACGCTCCAAATACCGCCGCCTTTGAAATTCTGCGGACTGGTCGTTATAAGCTGCCATATCTCGGCAAGTTTCTCGTTCCAAGTTTCTAAGGCGTTTTCAAGGTTTTGTACTACCCAGTTATCACTCATCTTTCGCACCTCCTTATACAAATTTGGGGGCGTACCGTTTTACCGATACGCCCCCTGTGCCAGTTTTCAATCAGCCGGTGATAAGGGTAAGGATTTCCTTTGCGAAAGTGATGATGATACCGCCTGCAAGGGTCAGAAAGCCGTTCGCTCTCTGAGACGGGTCGTGGCTTTTCAACGAGAGACCCACCTGCACAATACCGAAGCCGAGCAGGATAAGTCCGATTGCACGGATAAGTCCGAAAATGAAATCGGACAGGTTATTTACTACCGTAATCGGGTCAGAAGTTGCCGCAAATGCGGGTACGCAGGTGCCGGCAATGATTGTCAGCACAGCGACAAGAGAGCAGTAAAAACGGAAGCCTTTCTTGACCTTGCCGGTCATAGGCAGCCGAGTAGTGGTGTTGTTCTTTTTCTTATTCATAAACATTGTGTTTACCTCCATATATTAAAAGTTGTTGTCATCTTCAAAGTCCTCATCGGACAGAAGCTCATAAGTTGTTTCGGATGTCTGAATATCAGATACCTCTTTCGGGTTAATATCCAAGACAGCGATAGACGACGTTTTCAAATTTACTTCGCCGTGTCGGTACGGCTTTTCTTTTCCATCGGCTGTCATTGCCACGTTTGGATGTTTCAAAATGTCGTATTTGAAATCCATCACAGGTCGCTCACCTCGGATAAAGAGGATTGCGTACTGGTTATCAAGTAGCCTCACCTCATCAGGTGTGAGCAGTTCACGACCGCTGATTTGATAGTTGGTCGAATAGTTGCCGTTACGCCCCATACTCTTGCCGAAGGTATTGGTGTCAATGGTTTCCTTGCCGAGCAGCTCCGACACATATTTATGAGTGGACTGTTCGTTGCCGCCGAGGTAAAGGAACTCATCGCAGTTACCTACAATGCTTTCCCATTGTTTTTCAAACAGCGCCTTCAACTGTGCCAGGTTCTGCAAGATGATACTCACAGAAACGCCACGGGAACGCATAACCGACAAAATCTTATCGAAATCGTCGGGAAGCGACACATTGGCGAACTCGTCCATCAAGAAGTGGACGGGCATTGGCAGGCTCCCGCCGTGGATATGGTCGGCAGCGAAAAACAACTGCTGAAAAAGCTGCGTGTAAAGGATAGACACCAAAAAATTAAAGCTTGAGTCGTTATCGGGTATCAAAGCAAACAGAGCGACCTTTTTCTCACCCATAGAGGGCAAGTCCAGTTCGTCCGTAATCGTAAGAGAAGCGAGACTTTCAAGATTGAACTTTTCAAGTCTCGCCGCAAGGGTTATCTGAATGGATTTCAGGGTTTTGGCAGAACCGGCGTGGTAGGAATGATAATATTTCAAGGCGATATGCTCCGGATTTTGAAACTCCAATTCCGAGAACAGCTCGTCAAGCGGAGACGGGCGGGTATCTTCCTCGTCCTCAATCGACGCAGCTCTGAGCATTTCCATAACCATCGCAAAGTTCTGTTCTTCCGGTGGCGCTTCATAGTGCAGATAAAAAACAAGCGCCAAAAGCAGCATTGAAGCCGCCGTATCCCAAAATGGATCGTTGGACTGCGAGCCTTTCGGAGTGGTACTCTTAAAGAGGTTCGTCACGAGCTTTTGCACATCGTTATCCGATTGCAGATAAACAAAGGGATTGTAACAATGGCTCTTTTCCATAGAGATAAGGTCAAGGACTCGAACCTCATATCCTTTTTTCTCAAGGAGCCTGCCCGTGTCTCGCAATATCTCACCTTTCGGGTCAAGAATGACGAATGATGTGTTGCACTGCATAAGGTTCGGCTTGCAGTAAAACCTCGTCTTGCCTGCGCCCGAACCGCCGCACACGAGAGTGTTCAGGTTTCGTCTGTGCTTTTTGGCATTGAGACCAATACGCACATTCTGCGTCATCAGTTTATTTTCCGAGGGCGGGGATTGTCGGTATTTCTTATCCACGGCTTTTGCGCTGCCCCATTTCGCAGAACCGTGTTCCTCACGCCTTCGGTAGTTCTTCTGTGTTGAGAAGTAAATTCCAATGCCCATCGCATAGGCAAGAAGCAAAACGAGGACAGTTTTTAAGCTGTCCTCGCACACTTCTATATGGAAAGGGTCATTGAAAACGGTCAAAAGCTTTGGCAGTATCTCAGGCAAGCCGCCTTTGACAGACGGCGCTATGAGCAGCGCAAGCCATATGACCAAAGGGATACCGATGACGGCAAGGACAATCGAAGCCTGACGGTCGTTATCTCGCTTCATCTCGCTCCTTAATCACTTTGAACTTTTTCTGCGGGGCTGTGCCGACCTTCACAATCAGGTCGTCAATGGCGTCGGTAGATTTTCCCTCATTCATAAGGTCTGTCTTTTTATCATTCAGAGTGCGAATGATGATACCGTGTTCATAATCGTCCAAAGCAATGTGATACAGTTTTTCTCTTTCCATAATCGCACCTTATCTTTCGTAGTCTTTGCTTCGTGCCTGCTTCTGCTTATACTGTACTTCCGAGATACGAGAATGAACCTCAGACATTGCGTTTCTTGTCTTTGAAAGCTCGGCACGGACTCCCTTCGGCTCCATCTCTTTGAGCGAGTCGGGAATACGGTTGATAGCAAAGTTCTGTGTATCTACGCCGTACTTCTTGCAGAGCATATACCCGATACACACGGCGGGAAATCCCATCTCGGAGCGGCTGTATCGTTCGCTGTTGATGGAAAGCTGAGCGTGACCGAGTTCCTGCGCTACGCATTGTGCCACCGCCACGCTGTCGCCCGTATTTCTCTTTACGAAAAGCGTCTGCTTGTCATTGTTGTAAAATGCCGCCATATTGGGATACGGCAGCTCATCGCAAGCCTCCACTTCCACCGGAGACGAGTCAAGCATAGTGGTGATAAGAGCCTTCGGGTCTTTATTCGCCGTTGGCGCCGGCGTTTTGCGCCCGTTGGTCTGCGACACATCAAATACCTTTTTCACATTGTAGGAAACGCCGGTCGAACCGTCCTTCTTTGTGTATTCGACCGGTTCAAGGATAGAAATGCTCTTTGCACCTTTCGAGACACGCACATTTTCTTTGCTCCAATCGTCGTAGTCTTTGAGCTGCGTTGACGTGGGAAGCTGCTTATAGATGAGCAGGGCATTGACGGCGGAATATCTGTCCATACGGCTCTGCGTATCGAGAAAAGCGGTGAACTTCTCAGGGTCGTTTACGATTTCTTCTACCGCCTCGTCCGCCATCTGATAGACGGCTTCCTTTTCGGCTTTTTTCTTTTCTGCATATTCCTCTTTGGAAAGCTTCGGTCGATTATCGGAAGCCTTTTTCGGCGTAAAATTGTTTGTCATTATGATTACCTCTCTTTCGGTTTCTTCGATTTGGATTTGGGTTGCTGATGAACGGTTTGAGCCGTTTTCGTTTGAGATTTAGGTTTCTCGGTCTCCGGCACGGTTCGCTCTGCTTCTTTTCTCTGTTTCGCCTGTGCAGCATATCGGTCAAGTTTTTCTTTGACCGAAGGCTTCTTCTCGGCGGGCTTTGAGATACCCTTATCAGTTTGCAAATCTGCCGGTTCTGAGTTTTGCCTTGACAGAGGGTTTTTGTCTGTCTTGGCGACTGTGGGGTTTTCGTTGCTGCCCATTTCTTTCTGAATAGGTTTTCTGACTGCTTCCTCCGTAATGATTTCGCTCTTGCTCTTGGTCGGCTTGTCCTGTTCCTTCGCCTCACGCTGCTCGACAGCTTTCTGCGCCTCGGTAACAATGGCAGCCTTGTCAACAGAGCTGAGTTCAAATCTTTCAACGATACGCTGAATTTTGGAAGCGTCCTCGGCACGGGCGATAATATCAATCGGCACGTTGTCGCCTTTGGTGTTTCTGTCCCTGAGTACGCAGTACAATACACCGTAACGCTTTGCCTGCTCCGTAAACTTTTTCAAGTCCTTGTTGGGGATAGTAAACACTTTCAACTCCTTGCCGGACTTAATCATATTTGTAAGTCTCGCCTTGCCCTTTGTCTTTTGCTCCTGCTTCAAGACCGAAACAAGCAAAAGGGCAACATTCTTGGCAGCCGACCCCGATAGTTTAGCGGCGACTTCAAAGCCTTCAAGCGAGAGCCTGACGACTTGTTCCGCTGCGTCACCTCCGTTGTTCATAACGGTTGCGCTCCTTTCCTTTGAATTTATCTTCATCTGCGTGGACTTGTTCGAGGTTGTGTTCTATGACCTTTGACCTCTCTGCAATCCCATCGCAAAGCGTGACCTCCTTTCGGAGTGTCCGTATTCGGTCGGTTATTGTCGAAATCTGTCCCTTGACCTTTGAAAGCTCATCGTCACTCAAATTTCTTCTAAGCGTTTTTCGCAGGTGCGTTCTTTCGTCAGTCAGGGTTTCGATTTGATTTTCAATCGACGCCTTATATGAGAAAAGCTCCTTGTCAGTAGAGATGTTCTCCCTGCCAAGAAGTCTTGCCTCCATTGATATGCGGTCGAGTTTCAGCAAATCCTCTTTGAGAAGATAGTGAAGTCGTGCCGTGTTCTGCTTTTTATACTTGGGCAGATAACCAAGTCGGTAACAGTAGTAAAGATACAGTCCGTACAAACCGCCTTTCTTGCGAAGCTTATTTCCTCTCGTTGGCAGTCGGTACTGTCTCGGTCGAAAGGTTTCCCTCTGAAACGGCTCTATTTTCATCCTCTGATTTTCGATGAGCCTTCGCTTGATAGCTTCATTGGTGTATTCCTCTCCGAGATTTTTCAGGCGTATCGGTTTGTCGTAGCCTTTGATGATAATCGTCCAATACTTCCTGCTCTCGCTTACTTGCAGCTCGCACCCCATTTCTTTGAGAGCGTATTTCATCGCCGCAAGATTGGTGGAGTGGGAGATAGCTTTGTCGATTGCTTCTCTCGCCATTGTGTAGCGGGTCGGCATACCGGCTTTCTCTTTTTTGTAGTAATAGGACGACTGTTTGCTGCGGTTCGGTTTTGGATTATAATACAGTCCGTACTTCTCACAGATACGGTCGGCAACGAGCCTGAACTTGAACCAAGCTTTTTCTTCTCCCCATAGTCTTTTGCCATCGACAAAGGACACAGAGTTGATTACGAAATGGCAATGCAGGTGTTTGGTGTTCAGGTGTGTCGTCACCACGATTTGATAACGCTTTCCCCAAACCTCGTTTGCAAACTCCATTCCGATTTTCTGTGCAAGCTCCGGCGAGATGTCCTGCTCCTTAAAACTCAGGTATCCGTGGTAGGCTTGTATGCCGTCCTCTTTGCCGTAGCCTTGCTTTACGGACACGAATTGGTCACGGGCAGTCTCAGGATTGCAGTTGATACCCTCAACATAAAACTCCTGCTCCGTTTTTTCCTCGTCCTTTGCGTAGTCAATCACATCTCGGAGCGCCTGATACTGTGCTTTGGTATAAATAATCCTCACCGCAGTCTTTTTGGGATTGGTCGCATAGTCAATGACCTGTCCGAGCCGAGTGGTAACAGACCATAGCTTACTTACTGCCACTTCATCTCGCTCTTTTCAGGGCGAAGGAACACCCTCTCGATGTCCGCCTGAAATTTATGCCATCGCTGCGCTTCACGCTTCAACATCGGTGCGTCCACAAAACCGAGGGTGTTTGCCTTAACGGAAAGCTGATTGATGTTGTTGCCGATGGCGGACAACTCACGCATTGCGTCGTAAAACTTCTCGTCGGGTTTCTCTCTCGGCTCGTACCCTTTGAGAAGCAGACGGATCAACCCCGCCTCCGACACACAGGCTTTCTTTGCTTTCTTCTGCAAGTCCTGCGCTTCGCTGCGGTTAAGACGGATAATCTTCTGAATATTTCTTGCTCTCATTGACCTCGTTCCTTTCACAGATTTCATCGTGCAGGCGGTTTACTTGCAGAAGGCACATTATCACGATACCGACCAAACCGCCGAGCATTAGACCTATCATAAAAAAGATAAACTCACTCATAATTTTCACTCGCTTTCTGTATTGGGGTATTAGGGGCAGCCCCTAACGAGAGTACCGTTTGGGAGCTTTGGCTATCCAAATGGTCTGCTCGCTAAGAATACGCACTCCTATCGGGCTGCCCCAAATTCTGTCGCTCATCGCTCCATTTCCTTTGACTTTGGCTTAAAAGGCACAGCCGTAATTCCGTTTTGGGTACGCACAAAAGTCTCAGGATATTTGAACATTCTCTCGTATTTCTGAGCCAAATCTTTCGGAAGGCTTTGGAATGTTTCGGACTCAATCGGAGCATAGCAGATAAAGAATTTGCCGGCGATGACATCAAGCATTTGCTTTTTGCTGTCGTCCTTCATATAACATCTCTCGATTTTCCAACCGTCTTTTCCGCCGTGTTCCTTTGCCATATATCGCTCCAAGCGAACATTTCTATCGCTCCCGTCAAGGGAAGAACCGTAAATCGAGTAGCCACCCATATTCGGCATAAACGCCTTGTTGTTGCTGCTTACCGCATAGGTTCTCGCTGCTTCGGGGTAGTCCTTATCGAAACTGTCCGCAGAAAAAACGATGAAACCGACAACGGAATTTCCGCCGCTGCGCTCCACTTCTCGGAAGCGAGAAGTCATTTCCTCATAGGTCATTTCTTCTTCGGGAGCCTCGCTGTAAATGGCTCGGTTATACGGCTCGCCGTTGATTTTTCCTTCCTCGTTGCAGATGATAGCGACCTCATCGCTGAATGGCATATATTCCTCAATGTCACCGCCAACCGCCCTTTGCATAGCTTCAAGGCTGTCCTCAATCTCGATGAATTTCGGGTACTTGTTTGGCTCAACCAAGAGGACTGTAATCTTATTTGCCGGTTCCAATTTCAGAAAAAGCTCGCTCTGTTTTGTTGCGGTCGGGTCAAAAACAACCTCGTTAAAACCGATATTGTCGCAGAAATAGAAACCGTCTTTCAGCTTGTCCGAGCCGGTCACTTCTACCACATCGGAGACCGAAAGCGACCTTGCCCGATACCCTTCGGGGTGGTTGATATTAAACATTCGGAACACATCTTCCAAGCTCTCGCAGTTGATTTCGCCCTCAAAAACACTGTCGTAAATACTGCTGTCAATGACCGGCGCTCCGGCTTCTGTCATAGGCTTATCGTATAAGCCACGGAAGGCTGCGGTATGCTCATCGCGGTCTAAATTGACCTGATAGATTTTGATTTTCATTAGCGTTCAACGCTCCTTTCACGATTGTGATTTGGCTGCCTGATATGCAGCTTTGAACATAAAAAATCGTTGACATCCTTGCCGCAGGGCGGCGGATCGTCAACGACTTCATAACGGTCGGGCAGAATGGTTTTTAGAGCTTCCGTTATTCTTCTGCCCGCCGTGTCGTTATCAAAATGAAGAACAATGCGATTGATATTTGGGTGCTGTTCAAGGAACACCTCAAGGGCAACCGGCACTTTGCTCTCGGCTATGTTTCGCTTCGGCTGATACACGCCGGAAAGAGAAACAAGGTTTTCGCTTCTCCAATCCTCGCCGTCAAGCTTCATCAAAGTGGCATAGGAGAGCAGGTCGATGGCACATTCAAAGAGGTGCAAATCCCGTCCGTTTCCATCAGAGATACGGAACGAATACTGCTTCTTACTGCCGGAACAGTCGCCCATAATCCTTGCGGAATTGGTAGCTCTGTATGCGGCGTACTTCGCTTGTCCGTTCTCATCAAAGCCGACAAAGACGGCGTTGTGATATGGGAGAGACTCAAAGAGAAAACCTTTCTGCAAGCAGTAGTTGATGATTTCATAGTCAATCCCACGCCCAAACAGATACTCTGTAACCTTGTCCGCCGACTTGCATTTTTCGGGAAGCAGGAGCGGCGTTTCCGCCGCCCTCGCTTCTTCTTTTTGTACGTTCCCCATAACAGGATAGGCAACAGTAGTGTTTCCCAAAATAGCTTGCACGGCTTCGAGAAAGCTATATCCCTGCACTTTTATGAGATAGTCGAGAGCAGTTTTGCCCCCGATACCTCGGCTCCACCACATCCATTTTCCGTTGGAGATTTTCAGGCTGTCGTGTTCCTTCGTGCAATAGGTGTTGCCCGAAACTCTGACGAGCTGGCTCGGTTCGCAGGCTTTCAGGTAGGTCAAAAGGTCAATCTGTTTTGCTTCCAATATCACCTCCGGCGATATATACGGCATATCGTCACCTGCTTTCTTTCTGCCGTGCTTTCATCTCTTTGACAGCACGGTTTACCGACGAGTCAATGCTGTCACGCACCATATCCATATAGTTCACATCACTTTTAAGCCAGTCGTTATACAGACGGTCAAGAGGGTGTTTGCATAGATACAAAGCTTTTGCCTTTGCCGGTTCAAGCTCCATCAAACTGCACTCACTCAGGAAATCCTCTTTAATCGTAAGCTCGTAAGTGTGTTTCAAAATCTCTGCCGGTTCTTTGGATTTGAATTTCTCAATGAGGTTATCAAATTCCTTTTGCATTTTTTCGCAGAGTAGTTGGTTATAATCGGTTGCCATATTCAAGAACTCCTTCCTTTGTTGATTTAATTGTAAATTGGTTGTTAGCGTTCATAATCTCGCTCCCTTTTTTCCGGTTGCGCCTCGCCTTCATCGGGCTCACCGCCTACGATTTCATTCTCGTTTTTATCAAGGTTGAGCAGAATGTTCAGCTCATCAAGACGAGCCATTTTACTTTTCAGTTCTTCCTCTTTTGAGAAAGGCTTTTCGGCTTCCGCCTTTGCGGTCTCAAACTGCTTCTCGGTATTTTCAAGGTCGTTTTCAGCGCCTTTCAGCATTTCCTCAAAGCGTTCAATGCCGTTGTCAATACGGGTGATGTTGCCGTGAATATCCTCGCCCAGAGGCACGTTGCGGCTCGTCTCGCCTTTGAGTCTGACGACATATTGGCGCTCCACGGTGTCAAAGAGCAGCTCGGTCGTAAACCCTCTGTATGCTCCAAGCGGAACGGGGTCAGGACTGTTCATTTCCTTGCAGGCTTCGATAATTGCTTTGCCGGCTTCTGCTTTTTCGGTATAAAAAACACCCTTGACCTCCATACCGGCAAAGCGGTCATCGGTAGGCTTCGGGTGTTCCTGCGCCGTTTTTACATCTGCCTTTAAGCCCTCGATACGTGAGTGCATAGAGGCGATACGCTGCGGATAATATTTGATTATCTTGTCCTCCAAGCTGTACTTTTCGGACAGGAAATTGGATTTTAAGAGCTTCAATTTCTGAACCTGAATATCCAAGTCCATCTTCTCTTTGATATACGGATTGCCCGTTGCGAGCATTTTTATCTCGGCGTAGGACAGCGCCGTTTCATCTATATCTTCTGCGGAACGGACAGGCGATTTGCTCGTCATAATCTGACTTGCGAATTTCTGCTTGCCCTCGACGAGCTGATACAGATATGCGTCAAAGGTTTCTTCCGTAACAAAACGGAACACATCAACCTCGGCATTGGAGTTGCCCTGTCGAATGCTCCTTCCGAGACGCTGCTCCAAGTCTGACGGTCGCCAGGGACAGTCAAGGTCAGAGGAAGCGGCGAGTTTGTCCTGCACATTGGTTCCTGCTCCCATCTTTTGTGTGCTGCCCATCAGGATACGAACGTCACCTCGGCGCACCTTTTTGAACAGCTCTAACTTCTTTGCTTCGGTATCCGCTTCGTGTATGAATTTTATCTCATCAGCCGGCACCCCTTTCTCAATCAGCTTTTTGCGAATGTCATCATAGACGGAAAAATTGCCGTCGTTCTTCGGGGTGGAAAGGTCGCAGAAAAATAACTGCGTCAGTCGCTTTTCCTTTCCTTTTTCCCACGTTTTGAACATCTCATTAACGCAGGCGTTCAGCTTGCTTCCCTCAAAATCAGGCAGCATAGGATTGAGCAAGCGTTGGTCAAGGGCGAGCTTACGCCCGTCGTTTGTAATTTTCAGCATATTGTCTACGCTTGCGTCCACCGCTCCGCTGTGTACCTTTTCGGCTCGTTCTGCAAGCGCCTTCACCATCTCTTTTTGGATTTCAGACGGCTTCACGGAGATGTTGTGAAAGTTTGCTTTAGGCACGGGAAGGTCAAGCATATCTGCGGTTTTAATGTCCGCCACCTCTTTGAACATTGCCATCAGTTCCGGCAGGTTGTAGAACCTTGCGAACCTTGTTTTGGCTCTGTATCCCGTACCTTCGGGGGTCAATTCCACGGCTGTCACGGTCTCTCCAAAGGTGGAAGCCCAAGCGTCGAAGTGTTGTAAATTGTTCCTTTCAAGGGTTGCATACTGCAAGTATCTCTGAATGGTATATAGCTCCACCATAGAGTTGGAGATTGGCGTTCCGGTCGCAAAGACCGTACCACGACCGCCCGTGATTTCGTCAAGGTATCTGCACTTCATAAAGAGGTCGGAACTTTTCTGCGCTTCGGTCTGTGCGATACCGCCTACATTCCTCATCTTCGTATAGAGGTAGAGGTTTTTGTAGTAGTGGCTCTCGTCGATAAAAAGCCTATCGACGCCGAGTTCCTCGAATGTCACCACATCGTCCTTGCGTGTTTGGTCGTTCAGCTTTTCAAGCTTCTGCTTAATGGATTTTCGGGTTTTTTCAAGCTGCTTTATGGAAAAATTCTCTCCACGATTGCGCTTCAAGTCCATTATCCCTGCGGCAACTTCTTCAAGCTGTTGTTCCAAGATTGCCCTCTGCCTTTCGATTGACATCGGGATTTTCTCAAACTGCGAGTGACCGATGATTATGGCGTCGTAGTCGCCGGTTGCGATACGCCCGCAGAACTTCTTGCGGTTTTTGGTTTCAAAGTCCTTTTTCGTAGCCACCAAGATATTGGCGGAAGGATAAAGCTGCAAGTATTCTGCCGCCCATTGCTCGGTCAGGTGGTTGGGAACGACAAAGAGCGACTTGTTGCAAAGTCCAAGCCTTTTCGACTCTTGCGCCGCCGCCACCATTTCATAAGTTTTTCCTGCGCCGACGGCGTGGGCAAGCAGCGTGTTTCCTCCATAGAGAATGTGCGCCACCGCATTTTTCTGATGTTCCCTCAGTTCGATTTCGGGGTTCATACCACTAAAAGTGATATGGCTCCCGTCATACTCACGGGGTCTTATGCTGTTGAACTTTTCGTTATACAGCTTCGTCAGTTTTTCTCGGCGGGTAGGGTCTGCCCATATCCAGTCCTGAAAGCCCTGCTTGATAAGCTCCTGCTTCGACTGAGCGATTGCGGTCTCTTTCTTATTGAGTACCGCTTTCTTTTTGCCCTCGTCATCTTCGATATAGTCAAAGATACGAACGTCTTTCAGGTTCAGGGTTTCCTCGATAATCTTATAGGCGTTGATACGGGAAGTACCGTAGGTGTTGTATGCCTTGACATTGCCTCGGTCGTAGGATTTGCCCTCGACATTCCACTCGCCAGAGTATTGAGAAAAGTGGACTTTAATATTCCACCTTGCCCAGAGGGGTGTATCCAAGAACTCATACATAAACTGCTGTGCTATTTCAGGCGGCAGCCAAGTTGCGCCGAGACGCACGGAAATTTCACTTGCTGTCAGATCTTTCGGCTGCACTTTTTCAAGTGCTTCCACATTGACAGTATAATCTTCGGGGTAGACCTCCGCAGACCTTTTGGCAAGGGCAAGTTTCTCTCTGACATTGCCGGAGAGATACTCGTCCGCCATCAGATATTTCGGCTCTGTGCTGTTTCCGTAGCCATACAAGGGATTTAGGAAGATAACGCCTTTCAGGTCGCTGTAAAGCTCCTGTTCCGTCTTACCGGTGAGTTGCTGCATATACGGCATATCCACGGTCGCTTTTTCGCCCATTGAAACGGCGAGCGCCTCGCTTGCGGTATCCACCTCGGTCACGGGAATATGCGGCTTAATGGTTCGCTTGGTAAACATATCAGCCTTGCGTTCCAATTCGCCGTTTTCATCAAGTACTTCAAGGGCGGCAAGCAGGGCATAGGAACTGTCAGCGTTGAAAGCGGAAGTATTCGCCCTGCTGTTAATCAACCCATATTTCTTCGTAAAGTTGTCGTAAAGCGTGTTCAGTTTCTCTTGCGCCTGTTTAATCTCGCTGTCGGGATAATCCTCGGTCTGCAATTCGATAAGTTCTCTCACGCAGTCACGAATGGCAATCATACCCTTAATGCGGTTTTCCGCAGTCGCAGAGACTTCCACCGGCGTCATTTTTGAGTTTTCACGGAAGTAAATCACATCATCCACGACAGTATAAGAAAAGTTCCTTACAGACGGGTTGGCGGGGATTGAATTGTCCTCGCTTTCCATTTCGTCGTCTACCTCATAATCGGAGATTTCGCCGTGGATATTTGAGACAGCTTCCGCAAGCTGACTTTCAAGGTTGGCGTTCTCATACGGTTCACAGGTGCTTTCCAAACCGAAGCGCCCCGTCACCATTTTCATCTCGCCAAGCACCATTTCGGGGTGCCTGACAAAATATGAGTTCATCTCAATACCGTTTTCATCGGTGTCAAGGTGAACCCAATCCGGCTCAATGTCTATCAGTCGGTCTCTCTTTTGCAGGAACAGAATGTCCGATACGACCTCCGTGCCGGCGTTGCCCTTAAAGGTGTTGTTCGGCAGACGGATTGCGCCTAAAAGGTCGGCTCTCTGTGCGATATACTTGCGAACCGCAGGGTTGGTCTTATCCATTGTGCCTTTGCTCGTCACGAGCGCCATCAAGCCGCCTGGGCGCAGCTTATCAAGGCTTTTCGCAAAGAAGTAATCGTGAATGAGAAAGTTGTGCTTGTCGTACCTCTTATCGAGAACCTTAAAATCCCCGAAAGGCACGTTGCCCACTACTCCGTCAAAGAAGCTGTCGGGTACATTAACTTCCTCAAAACCACGGGCGGCGATAGAGGATTTCTGATAAAGCTGCTGTGCGATACCGGCAGAAATCGGGTCAAGCTCCACGCCATAAATCTTAGCGTTTTCCATAGACTGCGGAAGCATTCCGATGAAATTGCCGATACCGCAGGAAGGTTCCAATAGGTTCCCCTCACGAAAGCCCATCTGCGAGAGCGCATTATAAATGGCGGTCGTCACTTCGGGCGGCGTGTAGAACGCCGTCAGGGTGCTTTCTCTTGCCGCCGTGTATTCTTCCGGCGTCAGCACGGTTTTCAGTTCCAAATACTCTGTACCCCAAGCAGAGTTGTTCTCATCAAACGCTTCGGGGATACCGCCCCATCCGACATACTTCGACAAAATAATCTGTTCGTCCGGCGTAGCAAAGCGGTTTTCTTCCTGACATTTTTTAAGAAGCTGAATAGCCATAATGTTTCTGCGGAAGCGTTCTTTTTTACCGACCGTTTCTACGGGATTTGCTTTCAGGTCAAAGGTGTTTCGCTCCGACATTGGTATATCGGGGTGCAGGTCAAATCCTTTGACTTTTTGCTTCTTTGTCTGCTCCCATTTGGGAACGAGCGGCGCTGTTTCCTGTTCAGGTATTTCTCTGCTTGACCTTTCTGTAAGAGCGAGCATTGTTTCTTCGCTCCTGCCGATAAAGTCAGGCATCGGCTCGGCGTATTCAATGAGCATTTCGGCATATTCGGGCGTACCCAAGTCGATTAGCTCTGTATAGGCGTGTCCATCAAGGAAATCAAAGAAATCCTCTGCCGTTTCTGTTTTTCCCTTTGCTTCGGCAATCAGGTCATAAGGCAAATGCAGGATTACAAACTGACCGCCTGCCACAGCGTCGGGGTTGTAATATATCGCTTCATATTCCTCCGCTTCGGGGCGGTGGAAGAAGTAGTCAATCTCTCCGATAGGAGTAGTGTTGGGGTCGGTTTCTTCTTTCTCAGGGTTCAGGTACTCTCCAAGACCGGCTTCCTTTTGTTCTTGCGCTTCCTGTTCGGCTAACTGCCGTTGCTCATAGTAGTCGGGGTCGTCGTATTCGTTTATATCAAACGGAGCCGGCTTGTCATCTGACCTTTCTTCCTCGGCGGGTGTGTCCAAAACCTTTAAGTGGTCGTTCATCGGATTTTCCCGTACCTTACGGTCAAATTCCTCCCTTGTAAGCTCTTTATTAAAAAGTGGCATTTGCGTGTCGTAGAGCATAACACGGCTTTCGTCAAAGGAAAGAATTTCATACTCGGAAGCGCCGATATACACGCTGTCCCCAAGATGATATTCGTATCTTGCTTCCTGCTCATTTGTCTGCGTTTCAGTCTGCGGGGGAGCAGCAGACAGGATTTCACGATTGCGGCGCTGTTCGGCAGCTTCCGCCCGCCTTTCTTCCTGCTTTTGAAGCCAGTCGGGATAGGCTTCCTTTTCCTTTGGGTTCAGGTATCTGTCTATACGGATAAGTTCACCGATACGCTTCTCTACCTGTTGCCAAGACAGTTGTAATTCAGCGTCCGGATGCAAAAGGCTTCCTTTTGTCAGATGAATACCCTTGCCGTCGTGCCATTCACTTATGCCTGTGCCGACAATGACAGTGGAAACACCGCCCCAGCCGTACTCGCTTTTCAGAAAATCTGCGTTTTCCTTTGCGGACAGACTTTTTTCAAACTGCTCATAGATACGCATTTTTCCTTCCGAAACGCCGCTTCCACGAGTCAGAACTTCGTCTATAATCTCCTGAGAAAAAGTAAAGGCAGAGGTTTTTCTTTCCTCTGCCTGACTGTCAAGTATTAAAGTGAACTGCCCGTCCATAGACGGTAAAGGCTTCATTTCATCGGTCAGTTCCCCAAGCAGTCGCATTGCCTGAAAGTGCTGAGCGATAACGCCCCAGTCGTAGAAGCTCTGTGCGGTTCGGCTGTCGTATTCGCCTTCCCACAGATGAAGCACATTCTGATAGGTCTTGTAGCCTACGAGCCTGCCGTCGTCCAATGTGAGATGAGTATAATCATTGTTGAAAATACTCTTGATATACTCGGTACGCTCCCCGTTATCGGTATGCCCTTCATAGAAAGCGTCGATTTCTTCCTTTGACGCTTTCAGGTGCGGGGTCGTGCGGAGCATTTCATTTATCGTCTCATCGTTGCCGAAAAACGGCAGGCTTCTGTCCTCGTTATTACGGTCATAATACTCTAAGCGAATATTACTTCCGCTTTCACCACTTCCTGCGCCGAGTTCCTCAGATTGTTCATCAGGCGAACCCACTTCATCATATCGGTCGCTTTCAGTTCCTCGGTCAGACCCTCTTTCTGCGCCATCTGCCTGACGAGCGTTTCCTCCATCTCGGTCGCTCTCTGTTGAACCTCCGCCAAGTGCTGCGTCAGCGTTCCTTTGGTCAGCAGATTGTAGTACAGGATTTTGTGATGGTCTCTCAGATAAGACCGCCTCATCTGCGCCCATCTGCCCAGATTCACGTTCGGCTGCTCCGGCATTTTCAGGTTCGGAAGATTGTAATCTCCCACCATCGAATAAGTGATTTCTGCCATTGTCGTTGCTCCTTTCGTTGTTTTCGTTTCTATTGTAATCGGAATGGTTCTCGGCGGCAATTATGCGATTTTGCTTTTCGAGGGCATTGATGGTACGAGCAATCTCCGTCAGCCCCATTTCCGCAATATCGCTTGTCGCAAATCCGACTGCGTTAATCATTTCGGGTGTATTGAAATACCCGATGTTCATAAAGCTTTCCGCAGAATAGCGGGAAGTATCCAGTCCGAGGCGGACGGTTATCATATACGCCACGCTTTGCTTCACAAGCTGCGTGTAGATGTCTCTTGCTGCGTCCGGTAAAAGAGATTGCGCGACTGAACCTTCCTGCAAACTCTGCAAATCGGCAAGGTAATCGGCAATATTGTCGTCAACAGCGTTGCCGACGCACCCCTCGATGATACTCTCAAGGGTACTGTTGTCGTCTGCTTCTCCGAAGGTATTTTCAAGCGTCTCTGCGACGTCGCTCTCATATTCCAGCTTCATCTGCCAGAGGGGAACCGGTCTTGCGTAACGGCTTCCGTGGGTATCCGATATGTCAAAATAATGAGTAAGTCTCTGTCTCTGACGGTTCTCGTCCTCGAATACGGCGATACCTTTCGCCCCACGGTTGACCCATCTGCCAAAGCTGCCGTTCCAACGCTCAATGGGCAGTACCGCCGTTGCGTCCGGTCGCTGGGCATAGAGTAGAAGCTGCTCGTCAAAACGGAGCCTGAAATTATAGCTTGCCGTTCTGAGAAGCCCCTGCCAGTTTAACGGATTTTCCGATACAGACGCACAGGTTCGGTCGTACAACTCGGAAATCAAATCATATTTTCTTGCCATCGGTCATCGCCTCCTTATCTTTCAAGTGTTTTGTTTCGCTTGGGCGGAGCTGTTGTCTTTTCAGCCGGTTCCACCGTATGCCCGTTCCTTTCGCAATGCTCGGCAAACTCGCAGATATGATAGACATAGCTGCCGACCTCTAAATGGTAGTCGTCGATATACCGACAGGTTCGCAGCGAAGTGGTTCCGTTGCTCAGGCGCATTAGAATATTATCGCCGTCCGCAATGCGGAATTTCTCGTTGTAATTGCTGTCTATAAAGCGGATACCACGGCGAGCCTTTTCCATATGGTTGTCAAGCCATTCCTTTACATAGCAATAGCAGTAAAGGTTGTAATCGCCCTTGTTCAGGTTCATACGCAGAAGATAGGCGTACTTATCGGTATCCACTCGAACGCCGTAAAAATACGACTCTTTTGTCATTTTGCTCTGCGGCGTGTCGTTACAATATCTGCTCATCGCTGCTCTGCCGCTTAAAATATCGCCTTCTTCACGCAGACAGTTGATAACCTCATCAAGCTCTTGTTTGAAATCCGGCGTTTTCAAGTTGTTGTTCCAATCCTCCCAAGAGGAATAAAACTCGTTGCCGTCTCTGCCAAAGTCAGCACGGAGATAGCCGATAAGACCGGTTTGCCCGCTGATTTGATTGCTTTGGCGAAAGGTATATTTGTCTTCTTCCTCTGTCATCGGTCGTTTCAGATAATCGTTCATTTCATATCACCTCGAAAGCTCCGCTGCGGTTCGCTGCTTCGGAATGGGAAATCCATAGACTTTTGCGATTTCATCTCCAAGCCTTTTTGTGACCCTTGTGATGTCGGCACGGGTCGCCTTGCCACAGTAGATTTTGTATTGCAGATTTTCTTTCTGCGTGTCCGAAACGCCGTCCTTGAACGCACGGTAAAGATAATGATTTGTTCCGTCGTGATGAACGGCGTCGGCTCTCAGATCACCGTACTTATCCACATACCACTCGGTATAGTCGGTATCCGAAAACAGACAGTCTTTGATGTTGCCGGAATCAATCATCTTATAACCGCTTCTACGACCGTTCCAAAGTCCCAAATCACCGATAACGATAATCGGCTGAGAAAGCCGCACATTGAGATTTAACCTTTCATCGGTAAGGTACTCGTCGTTTGTTTCGACCATATACTCGTACAATCCGTTTTCATCATTGGGGTCGGCGTCAAGCTCGTTTGCTTCGAGAAACTCTTTGTATGCCTCTCGCCAGTCGTCCACATCAAGGCTCAGATTGCTCCAAATGATGTGTCGTTCACTCGGCTGTCGGTTCATCTGCTCCACCTCCCAAGTACGAAAACAGCTTGTTGGCTTTCGTCTGCTTCTGAAGCTCAATAATCAGGTTCATTTCGGGAATGGTAATCCCTGAGATTTTCAAAATCCGCTCCATATCAAGCTGCTGTAATTTCTTCTCGGTATTGATACCGGAGTCAAACAGTTTTGAGAGAAGCTTTGTTTTCTGTTGTAAAGTAAAGGTGTCCTTCATTGTTTCGTCCTCCTTATCTCACTTCAATGACGATTTTCAACTTGTCCGGCACATCGCAGCAACAGCCCGTGCATTGCCTCGACAGTTCGGGAAACAGGGATTGTACTCTTTGCCTTGCTCTGCGGATAGTCTCAAAACACGGCAAGCCGTAGCCTTTGTAGTTGTAGACAATATCTTCAAGAGACAAGTCGCCCACTTGCATATAGCTGTATCGGTTGTAATAGCAAAGGATAAGCTTCATATCGTCGAACCTCGTTTCGGGACATTCTTTGAGAATTGATAGCACCTTGCTGTCAACCGTCTTTAACTTGTTCATCTTCTGACCTCCAAAATAGAAATAGGGGCGGGTTTTTTACGCCCGCCCCACAATGGGTTTTCTTACTTCTTACGGTGTTTGACCTGTAAAAAGATAAAGCCGCCTATGATAAAGGCGACCAAAACGATAGCTATGATTGTCTTAGGTTCCATTATTCAGCGTCCTCCTTTTTCTTCTTTTTCAAAGCTACAAAAGTAGTTGCCGCAATTCCGAGAGCCGACAGACCCGCAAGGGTGAACCACAGACCAAGATGGCTGTTATCGCCAGTCTTAGGAGTATCTCGCAGCTCGTTGTGCATTGTAACTACGGTCGTCGAACCCACCTTAACGGTTGCGTCCTTATTGGCAGGCAACACATAGTTTGCGGAAGCCTTGTCGGAAACCTCGGAAATCGTGTACTCACCGATACGCAGGTTCTCAATCAGGATTTCACCCTTTGCGTCGGTCACGAAAGTCTTATCGTAACCGTTCTCTCCCGTGACACGGAAAGAGAAGCCTTCCACTTTGCCATCGGAAGAAGTCTTAACGATTTTCAGACTGCCACGCATAGCGTCGTTGATAAAGCCAACGCCGGCTTCATTCTCTACCTGATAGGTCTTTCCGTTTTCCTCGATAAAGACAGAGTAAACGCCCTCGTCCAGTACGAAGCCTTCGGGAGCTTTCGTTTCTTTGACAAGGTACTTGCCGTAAAGCAGTTCCTTCATCTCGTAAATACCTTTGTCGGCTTCCTCAAGCTCACCCAAAAGCTCATCGCCGTCGTCCAGTTTACCGTCGCCGTTCAGGTCTTTGTAGACCTCAAAGACTGCGCCGGAAAGCTTGTTGTCGGGGAAGTCCTTGTCTACCTTTGTAAGAGAGATATTGCCCCGTACAAACTCATCGGTCACGGTTATCTCGATAACCTGTTCGTCCTCGTTGACCGTTACCTGATAGGGCGTACCGTCAAGAACATATCCGGTCGGCGCTTCGATTTCCTTTACGACCCAAACGCCGTAAGGAACATTCTCAAAAGAGAAGCTGCCGTCATCGGCGGATACAGTCGTTTCAATGGCATTGTCCTTTGTAAATTCGGTCTCGTCAGCCTTAAAGATACCGATAAGAGCGCCGCCGAGAGCTTCTCCGTTTTCATCGACCTTCTTACCGGAAACGGAACCGTAAATCAGGTCGTTCTCGATGTCCTTTCCGTCGTTTGCGGTAATCTCCACAAGCTCGACAGTCTGACCGGCATAAGCGAACTCAAACGGGTACTTGGCGTCGTTCAGAAGATAGTGGCTGTCGGTAGCGATTTCCTTGACATAGTATTTGCCAAGAGGCAGGTCACTTGAAACAACAGCTTTGCCGTTTTCATCTACCATCAGGATTTCAATGAGACCATCGGCAGGGATTGTCGTTCCGCTTGCTGAAACGAGTTCCTCCGCTGCGTACAGACCGAAGCTGACATTAACGACCTCGCCGTTCGCTCCGATACCGTATTTCTCGTTCAGCTCCATAACCTTAGAGAGATTTACGGAGACCTTCTGCCTTTCGTTATAGAAGTATGTTGCCGTTTCGGTTACGGCAACTTCCTGTCCGGCATAAGTCAGCTCAACTTCGTGGGTCTCGGAATTGAGAAGCATACCGTTAGGAGCCTGAACCTCGACAACGCTGTATTTGCCGAGATAGAGTTCACGGCTCTTTGCAATACCGTCCTCGCCGGTCGTAATGGTATCGACCAGTTCTCCGGCAGCATAACGGAGCGTTCCGTCGGGCGTGATAACATCGGAAATTGCACGGATTTCAAAAACCGCACCCGCAAGACCGCTTACCTGATAAACAGGCTGATACAGCGTCTCGCTGTCCTCATCGCCGGAGACATTCACGCCCCAAAAGACCTCGCCGGTCTTTTCCACGATAATGACGCCTTTCTGCGCCATATTCTCTTTGTTCACTTTAATCACAGTAACCCCGCTTTCTTCGGTGGAATTATCCTGCGCCACATCAAAATAAACCGGAGTCCTGTCAATCACATAGCCGTAAGGTGCTTGAACCTCAACGAGAGAGTATCCCTCGCCGTAGGGCAGCATTTCGGGTGTGACAAGTTCTCCGTCCGCATTGGTATAGAAAACATCGATTGTAGTCGGTGTCGGATAGGTAAAGGTCATTGAAATTTTGTTGCCGGCAGGGTCGTAAATCTCAAATCCCGCACCGGCGTAAGGGATATTCTTACCGCTTTCAGCGTCTACCTTGACCACCTTGATATAGCTCTCAAAGTTTGCGTTGTTCATCAGATAGCGGTAGGTTGCTTCGTCCTGAGCGATAAAAACATCAAAGTCTTTCATCAGCTCTCTGCCTTCCCAACCGGAAGTCTGATAGACTGTATATACGCCATACGGCATATCCTTCGTCTGCCCGAAACCGTTTTCATCGCACACGATGGTATCTCTCTCATCGGCGTCGGCGGCTTCAAAGCTGCCCGCAGATTTGAGATAGATTTCAAAGGTCGCTCCTTCTTCGGGAGTCTCAATCTGTGTATCGCCGTCGTCCGTGTGCTTAATGAGGGCGATATTGCCTTTGATGACTTCCTCGGTCACATCATTGGAAGTCAGGTTATGCTCTACCGTGTAAAGCTTGGGGTCTGCGCCGACAGCGTGAACCGTATCGTCAAGCAGATAACCTTCGGACGGTTTGATTTCACGGATTGTCCAGTCGGTATCACAGATATACTCTTTGGTGGTGAACTGACCGTTCTCGTCGGTCACATACTCATCAATCAGGGTGTCGCCCTTGTAAATGCCGTAAACGGCTCCCGCAAGAGTAGCGTCGCCCTGCGCCGTTCCTTCCTCGTAGTCGCTCTTGGTAACGGTCACGGCGAACTTTTTGAGGATGTTATCCACGCTTCGGTTCGTGACTTCTTTCCATTTCACGGGTGCGGTCTGCGTCGGGGGAACGACATAGCGGATGGCGGTATCGACTTCTTCAAGAGTGTACGGGGTCGAACCGCTGATAAGGACATCGCTGAAAGTCGCAACGCCGCTTTTATCGGTTACTGCGTATTCATCAACAGGGATACCGCTTAAAGAAGTACCGAAAAGGTGAAACTTCACGCCTTTCACAAAGTTATCCTCGGAAGATTTGATTACCTTCAAGTCGCCTCGTTTCAGCACATTGCTGAATGTGACATTGGAAGTGCCGCCGCTGACGATTGTAACTCTCTGCACATTCTGCGGAACATACTTATCAATCGTCTGCTCGGTAACGGTGTAAACGCCCGGCATAAGCTCAATGTCAACCGTTCCGTCGTCCTTTGTGGTTACAGTCTTATTCACGCCGTTGCCGGAAATCGTGAAGCTGATACCGCCTACAACGCCGTCCTCGGAATGCTTGATGATATGCCCGATACCGGTCGTCTCGGTCTTGATGTTGAAATAGAAATACACGGGGTCTTCTGCGCCCGAACACATCGTCTGCTTTCCGACATTACCCCAAACGAGGAATTTTCCCATAGGCTGTGCAATTTTCTTTTGTGCTTTAATGCCGACCGCATTTTCAATCATCGTGTTGGAAGTAAAAGTGTACTTATTTCCACTTCTCGAAACTGAAATGCGGCTGTCGGTAAAGTTGATGTCCGCAAGCGTGTTGTTGCTGTCCGTCAAAGTAAGGCTGTAATTCTTCTTTACGGGGTCGTATTTCAGCGTGTAAGTCTGAGCCGACTGCTTCTGATTGGAAGCAAAGCTCGGCACGGTTGCGTGGCGCTGCATTTGCTCCAAAATCCAGTTGTAGCATTTCTCGGCGGGTCTGCCTTTAATGCCGTTATAGTAGGTGTCTTTATCAATTCCGAAAGAATTGGTAGTTCGGCTTGCAGGAGAAACTCTAAGCAACTGCTGATATTCCCAGTAAATCGTCTGTGTCGCAATCGAAAAATCATCTTCATTGCAACCACTGACCGGAACCGCTCTGTCCGGCGCCCATCCATAGATACTGGCAAGCATAATGCCATACTGAGCTGTGGCAGGAAGGTTCTGAAAATATGCGCTGTTTTTGCCATTGACGCTTTCATAGTTTTCATAAGCGCCGTAATCAACGCCTGACTCAATGCACATCACCTGCCGCTCGCCGCTGTCGTCTCTAAGCCAAAGGGTAGCTCTTGCGCCACCCCCGTTATGGCTTCTCACAGTCTGATTGCCGGCAGTATCATAATGAATTGCCTGATAGCTTTCCGGCGAATGGTAGGTGTTACCGTCAGAACCTGTGTATTTATGACCGTAGAAGGCTTCACAGGTTTTCCCCGGTTCTGCCGTAAATGCAAAAGCAGACATCGGCAAAGCGCCGAGGGAGAGGACTGCACACAGAAACCCTGCAATAATCCTCTTGAATTTTGAATTGTTTTTCATCGGTTAAATACCGTCCTTTCATATTTTTGGGCAAAAAAATACCCTCTGTCGGTTAAAACAGAGGGTTGTGTGTGTTTCACAATCAGTAGAGGAAGTAGAAGCGGTAACTGCCGCCGCCGAGATTTTCCGCATAGATTGTGAAGTATTGAATTGGACTGCCGCCGTATGCCGTGATAAGGCCGGGCATTGAGCGGACATAATCTTTCAGGCTTCGTTCTAAACTCGTTCCCTGAAAGTCTTTGGAAGCTGTAACCGGATTGCCCCAAGAGGCGGTGTCCGGCGTGAGGGAACTGTCTATTGTAAGACCCATTCCCGTTCCAATGCCTAAGAGTTCCTGCCTTATGGCTTCCACATCAAACTCATAGTCGTAAATCGACTTTGGCTTGGCAGGCTCCGGCGGAGCAGTCGGTTCAGGCTCCGGTTCTTTCGGTGACTGACTGACCGTTTCTTCCTGCACGGGTTTTGTCTCGGCAGGTGGCTGTGTCGGTTTCTGTTCCGTCTGTGTGGTCTCAGCTTTTGGCGCTTGGCTCTGAGGCGCTTCGCTTTTGGGCGCTTCCTTTTTCGGCTGTTCCGTTGGTTGAGGGGTTTCCTCGATTTCCGACCCCGAAGCTTTTGAACTTTTTTCTTCCTCGGTTTGCACGGGAGTTTCTGTCTCTTTTGCCGCTTCGGTAGGCTTCTGTCCGCTTACGGTTTCATTACCTGCCGGAAAAGAAACAGTCTGTGATTGTGTGGCACTCTCTTTTTCATCGGCGGGCATTACCCCGCAGCCTGCAAGCAGTACAACCAACACGGCGAGCGTAAAAATCAATGCTTTCTTCATCATTCTAATCAGCCTCCTTTGTGCCTTTATCGTACTCAAAAGCACGAAAAACATCAAAGGTGCGATTGGTCTGACTTTTAAGCATAACAAACGCAGAAACATTGCTCCAAATGTGCGACCCTCTTACATAGACTGTTCTATATTCGAGATAGCTTATTTTTAAGAGATAGATGATATTTTTCTCGGTGAGTAACAGCTTGTAAAAGGGGTTAGAGTGTGAGAAAGGGGGAACGGAAAAGCAGCTATCTTTCGTCTCGCTCGGCTCGTCTGCGTAGGAAGTTGTTGTAATGCTCCAACGCCTTGCAGACATAATCCTCGGTCTGACTGACAGAGATATTCTTGGGGATAAGCTGCCTTACACGGTCGCCCCTCAAAACGATTTTTTCCCTTTGGTTCGGCTTCTCCTCGCTCATAATGGCTTGGATAGCCTCGGTTGTGAGTTTTCCTTCATCAAAGAACTTTCGCATACGGATAGTCTGGTCGTGAGAAGGTGTGCAGTCGTTCAAGTCGATTTCATCAACAACATCACGCTGACAATCTTCGTCAAGATACGACAATTCAACGGCGGGTCGCATTTTGATACGCCCCTCGTCAACAAATTCAAGCAGTTCGGGAACAAGGTTCGTCAGGCGAATATATCTGCGTATTTGTTCTCGACTTTCGCCAACTTCATTAGCAAATTTCTCGTTTGTACGCAGCTTCTCGTAATCTGACTCCACTGGTGTCAGATTTTCTTTTGACGGTCTGCCTGCTTTTCTGTTCATCGCCTCCAACCTCATTTTGTACGCAAAAGCTTTCTCTGACGGAAGTATCTGCGACCTTTGATAATTGCTTTCTACCATTAAAATAATGGCTTCATCACGGTCGAGGTCTACGACTTCACATCGGAGCGTCTCAAAGCCGGCAAGCTCACAAGCTCGCTTTCGTCTGTGACCCGATATGATTTCATATCTGCCGTCCTCTTTCTGCCTGACGGTGGCAGGGGTAATAACCCCACGCTCTTTGACGCTTTCTACAAGCTGCGCCATATCCTCATCGTCTCGCACCTTAAACGGGTGGTCGGGGAAGTCGTCGATTTCCGTCAGAGGTATATCCCTGATTTTAGAAAGCTTTTCATCGTCTCGCTGCTCCTGCGTTGTAAACAGGTCATCGAGCCTCGTGAGAGTGAAGTCGCTCTTTCTTCCTGCCATCGGCAATCACCTCCTTTGTAAATTCGGCGTAGGCTTTCGCAACCGTGCTGTTTGGCTCATAGGCGTAAATACTCTTGCCCTTTGAAGAAGTCTCGGCGGCTTTCACGGCTATCGGAATGGAAGTCCGATACAGTTTAATCGTGCCGCCGAAGTTCTCTCTCAGAGCTTCCACCGTGCTTTTGGCAAGGTTTGTTCGGTTGTCTACAAGAGTCAGCAACATACCGTCTACCACGAGGTTAGGATTGATATATCTCTTTACTCTTGAAACGGTTTGAAGAAGCTGCGTCATACCCTTTGCAGGAAGATACTGCGCCTGCACGGGAATGATTACGCTGTCCGCCGCCGAAAGAGCATTGAGGGAAACCATACCGAGCGAGGGCATACAGTCGATTAGGATAAAGTCGTATCGGCTTTTCACTTCGTTCAGATATGTCCTCATCGTGGTCTCACGGCTCAGAGCGTTCATCAGGTTGTATTCCATTGCCGAAAGCTCCAAGTTCGCAGGGAGCAGGTCAACGCCTTCATCGTGGTGCAGAATACCGTCATACGGGTCATTCATCGTCTCATTGATAATATCCGTAAGTTTCGTTGCAAGCGTGATACCCAAGTTGTCGGTATCTTTCCACCCAAGACAGGTCGTTAAGTCGCCCTGCGGGTCTGCGTCTACGAGCAGAACCTTCTTGCCGTTCATCGCAAGACCCACGCCCAAGTTGACCGCAGTGGTCGTTTTGCCTACGCCGCCTTTCTGATTGCATATGGCAATCGTCTTGCAGTTTGACACTTGTGCGTCCTCCTTTCTCTGAAATTCATAGCCGTCCGCAAAACGGCTATGTACTTGACCGGCTCATTTCCTAACCGGTCGGGCAATATTTGTTCTCAACACCCCTCGCCAAGCTGTCTGCTTTTGGGAAGTCACTAAGTAGCGGACTGCTTATCCGCCTCATAGGAGTTTCACCTCTGCCGGGTTCTCCGCCAGCCCCGTAGGGAAGTACCATTGTAGTTCCGACTGTCATCGCCGTGCCGGTGGCAATCCGGCACTCATAACGGGAGTTCTCGCTAAGCCTCTAACAGCGAGAGGGTCTCGGCGTACCCGTTAAGGTAGCTATCATCGGAATTGAAGTTCTTAGTGAATGACTTATTCAATTTTCAAGGGTCAATCGAGAGGTTTTGAACCGTGGCTCAAATTGTCCTCTCACTTATTTGGACAAGGGGGTGCGTTTTGGACACCCAAAATCGACCCTTTTTCAAAAATTTCTCAAAAAATTTTTTTCAGGCACAAAAAAGCCGCCTGCTTCGGCGGTGAAGCAGACGGCAATGTAAGTCTTTCTTATTCGATTTTCAGTTTGATTTTCTCCACTCTGTAAATGTACTGCGTATTATCTGTGTATCTCTTTTCGTATCGGAAGCGATAAAGATATGCAGCTTTCTGAAAGCTGCCTTTATTCTCTCGGCATAATCTATGTATGTTTCCTGCCTCTTGAACGGGATTTTTATCAGGGTGATATTTCGCTGTCGGCAAAGATGTTCTTTCAGTATCTCAATCTGTTCCGTGGAGTTAGACCATTCAACGGCAAGCTTCTCATCGGGGATATATGTTTCAAGCGGTATTCCCAAAAGCTTATCCGAGCCGAGCTGAACTCTCATTCCTTTTTTACTTGCGTAGTAGTTGACAGCCAATGCAGGGAATACGCTTTTATATTCTTTTTCACAGACCGCACAGCCTGTTTTGAGGATTGTTCTGTCGCTTATCTTAGCTCGCCAAGAATGACCGAGAGAACATTTCCACCATACCACCCTCATTGAATTTCTCGATACCTGAGTGGGTAGGATATTATTCTTCTCATAATCCCATTCACTCAACAGTTCCTTATCCGTTGTAGCCAAGTCGTTATACCCCGCAAGCACGGCTCTGTCGGCGCAAACAGGGCAGACGGTTCCTTTCACACGGGCGTTGATAACCGACTTCCACTCATACCCGCAGGTCTTGCACCTCCACCAGACATTTAATCTTGATTTGTGATTTACTGTTTCCGGCGTCAGCGGAAAGTTTTTCTCAGACCATTCTTCGGCTATCTGTGGGTGAGTAGTCGCCAAATCATTAAATCCTTTCAACAGGGTATATCCGCTGCAATACGGGCATTTACTTCCGCCTGAGCGTGTGGAAATCAGGGTGTACCATTCGTGTCCGCAATCCTTACATTTCCACCAAGCCTTACTGTTTGCAAAAGCAGTAACTATAGTAGGCAGGAGCGGATAATTTCTATCCGACCATTCTGCGGCTATCTGCGGGAACTGCGAGGCGAGGTCGTTAAATCCGGCAAGAACCTTATTATGAGAACAGTACGGGCAGCCTGTATTATTGATTGTTCTGCTTTTGACAGTAGCCGTCCATTCGTGTCCGTGTTCGCACTTCCATATCACTTTCTTGTGAGAACCGACAGTAACCTCTGTTGGCTTAATCGTGTTTTTCTCTGACCACTCTGATACCAGTCTCGGATTTATGGTAGCAAAATCGTTAATACCTGCAACAACCCTTGCTCCCGAACAAATGGGGCAGCCTTCGCCTTTGGAACGAGCCTTCACGCTCGCCTGCCATTCGTGACCGCAACTCCCTTTCCACCAAACTCTCTTGTTTGAGCCATATGTAATATCATCAGGAGTAAGCGGAAAGTTCCTTTCCGCCCATTCCGAAACAAGCTCCGGATGTACTTTCGCCAAACTATTACTCATAGCAAAACCGCTCCTTCCTCTCTGTTTTGCATTTATTATATTGAGGAAAGGGTAATTGGGGTAGTTTGCGAATATGGGGAGAAACAAAAAAATAACCTTTGAGAAGGGTTCTTCCTTTCTCAAAGGTTAATCAAGTAGAATACGAATTGCCGTGTATCGACCTTCTGCTCATTTCAAGATACAGCAATTCTACTCTCATTATTTTACAACTAAGTTGTAGTTGCTGTCATAGTACAAACCAAGTTCCCTGCATAATCTTTCGTTCACCTTATCCAATGCTTTTTTATACTCCGCATAAGGCGGAGACAGAGCAATAAGGTTGGGAATGAATATATCGTTGTATCCTTTGTCCTGCAACTCTTTCAGCATTTTTCTCTGAGCGACAAACGCCGGGTGATACTTCATAATTCCGGCTTTCAACTTAACCCCTTTTATTACCCGTTCTCTCAATCGCCGGTATTCGCTTTCGCTCATATCGCGATAATAAGCCGTCATCTCGTCTGCGGTTCTTGTATCCTGAGTAATCCCGCTTGCTATCTTCACACCTATTCGCATAAGAAAAGGTATTTTCAAAGTGGTCTCATCGCAATATTTCAATATATTCTGCAAGGCTTGCTTCTGTTCCTGAGTCTGCAATCTTACATTGAGGAATGGCTTGAAGTGGCTTTTGAAATAATCTGACCACCCTTTACCCGGCAACAAAGACTCAATCGCATTTTCGACGGTTTGATAATCAAGTAACTCATTTGCCTTGTCGGCATTGCCATCGTCTATGAATTGCCTTAACGCCTCGCATTCTGCCTCAAATAAAACGCTTTCCCGCATTTTTTCCTGATAAATACGAAGAAGAATGCTTTTGTCGCCACTCTTCAAAAGACTTTGTATGTCTTTTATGCTAATACCCAGCTTTCTGTAAACTGAAATCTTTTTTAATGTCTCCACGTCCTGCGGGGAGTAGTTACGATAACCGTTGCCGTCTTTATGCACTGACAACAACCCTTTTTCTTCATAATACTTGACAGCACGCTTTGTCATTCCGGTTTCTTTTGCAATTTCATTCAACAGCATAGTTAATACCTCCTTGTGATGACAGTATAAGCGTGTACGCTGCGTACAGGTCAAGGGATTTTTTCGTTTTTTTACAAAAAAACGGGCGACCCCGAAAGGGAATCGCCCATTCACGCTTTGAAATTATGCGATTTTTTTGCCTCTGCACGTTTTCCTACATCGATTGGTGTAAGTTTGGTGTAAGGTGTAAGGTTTTTCGCTTCCTCTGTGTCCGAAAACCCTTGATATTACGGGCTTTTTCGCGTTTCGGTCAATCTAAGGGTTTCATTGTGGGGAACAGGATCACATCGCGGATGGAGTCCGTGCCGCAGAGCATCATGGCGCAGCGGTCGATGCCGAAGCCCAGGCCGCCGGTGGGGGGCATGCCGTACTCCAGCGCCAGCACGAAGTCCTCGTCCATCATGTCTGCCTCCTCGTCGCCGTTAGCGCGCTTTTCCGCCTGCGCCTTGAAGCGCTGGTACTGGTCGATGGGGTCGTTGAGTTCAGAGAAGGCGTTGCCCATCTCGCAGCCGCAGATGAACATCTCATAGCGCTCGGTGAGGGCGGGCTGCTGGGGGCTGCGCTTGGCCAGCGGCGAGACCTCCACGGGGTACATGGTGATAAAGGTGGGCTGAATGAGGGTCTCCTCCACCTTTTGGTCGAAGGTCTCATACAGGGCGTTGCCCCAGGTGTGCGCCACGCCGTCCATGTCCACGCCCACGCTCTTAGCCAGCTCCACAGCCTTGTCAGCGTCGCCGATGCAGGCCATGAAGTCCGCGCCGGTGACATTTTTCACGGCGTCGGCCATGGTGACGCGCTTCCAGGAGGGGGTGAGGTCGATGTCGTGCCCCAGCCAGCTCACCTGATAGGTGCCCAAAATTTCCTTGGCAGCGCCGGTGAGAATGCCCTCCAGAATGTCCATCATGCCGTCCAGATTGGTGAAGGCCTGATACAGCTCACAGGTGGTAAACTCGGGGTTGTGCTTGGTGTCCATGCCCTCGTTGCGGAAGATGCGTCCCACCTCGTACACCCGCTCCAGGCCGCCCACGATGAGCCGCTTCAGGTGCAGCTCCGTGGCGATGCGCATATACATGTCGATGTCCTGCGCGTTGTGATGGGTGATGAAGGGACGGGCGTTGGCTCCGCCGGCGATGGGGCTGAGAACGGGAGTCTCCACCTCCATAAAGCCCAGATTGTCCAGATAGCGGCGCAAAAACGCCACGAACTTGCTGCGGATCTCAAAGTTCCGCTTGCTCTCGGGGTTCATGATGAGATCCACATACCGCTGGCGGTAGCGCATCTCCTTGTCCGTGAGGCCGTGGAACTTCTCCGGCAGGGGCTGCAGGGACTTGGAGAGCAGGGTGATATGCTTGGCGCGCACGCTCATCTCGCCCTTTTCCGTGCGGAAAACGGTGCCCTCCACGCCCACGATGTCGCCGATGTCATACTTTTTGAAGCGGTTATACTCCTCCTGATCCATCTCGTCCCGACGGGCGTAGAGCTGGATGCGGCCGGACTTATCCTGCAGGTCGCAGAAGGACACCTTGCCCATGCCGCGCTTGGACATAAGGCGGCCGCCCACGGCCACGGTCTTTCCCTCCAGGGCGTCAAAGTTGTCCTTGATCTCCTGGGCGTGGTGGGTGACATCGTACTTGGTGATGGTAAACGGATCCATCCCCGCATCCTGCAGGGCTTTGAGTTTGTCACGGCGCACCTTGAGGATCTGCTTGAGATCCTGCTCCTGTTCGTTGGTTCGGTTCACTTGCTCTGCCATAGCGGGCATCCTCCTTTTGTAAAATTTTTATGGTTTATCTTTCGATGGAATCTATGCGGTAGCGGATCACGCCGCGGGGCGCCTCCACGGTGATCTCCTCGCCGGCCTTGCGCCCCATGAGGGCTTTGCCGAAGGGGGAGTCCTCGGACACGGCGCGGTTCATCACGTCCGCCTCCTGAGAGCCGACGATGCGGTAGGCGGGCAGCGCCTGCCCGTTGGCCAGATTGGTCACAACGACCTTGCAGCCGATGGAGATCTTGTCGGAATCCGTTTCGGCATCGCTGACGATCTTGGCGTGGAGCAGGATCTCCTCCAGCTCGGCGATGCGGGAATAGAGCTTGCCCTGCTCGTTTTTGGCCTCGTCATACTCGCTGTTCTCGCTCAGGTCGCCGAAGCCGCGGGCCTCCTTGATAAGCTCGGCGATCTCGTCGGCGCGAGTGGTCTTGTTGTAATCCAACTCCCTCTTCAGCTCGTCGTACCGCTCTTGGCTCATTTTGAACTCTTTAACCATGGTAAACGCTTCCTTTCTATTGTCCGGCGTATGATTCCAATACTGCCCCGATTCCATAATAAGTCACATTGCATTATAGATAGTTTCCCCGCCGGTGTCAAGCACTGAAATAAATTCTTCTCACGGCCAATTCCCTTGGGCGCAGCCGCTCCTGCCGCCACAGCGCCGTCAGAAGCTGCTCGCCCTCCGCACCGTCGGGCAAGGCGTCTGCCAATGCCGGCGGCAGTATGTATTCCACCCGCTGCACGGCGCAGTTCTCCCCCAGCAGCAGCGCCCGCGGCTCCGCCGCCGAACGCAGCGTCACCTCCAGCTCCGGCGCTCCGCCGCCGCAGGCCAGACCGTAGCGCTGCAAAAGCCAGTCCTCCAGTCCCTCCTGCCCGCTTCCCGTTTCCAGATGCAGATACCGCACCCGTTGCGCCAGCAGCTGCGCCGCCCAGTACACCGGCAGGCTCGTCCCCTCCGCCGTAAGCAGCGCGGAGGCCGTCTGCCGCGTCATCCGTTTCTGGCGGAAGGCCTGCTCCAGCAGCGCCGGCAGCAGCGCCCGCCGCAAAGGCGCCACCTCCACGGGGGCAAGCCCCATTCGCAGCGGCTCCGGCAGCTCCGCCGGCCACACGCCCTCCCGAATGCCCGCCTCCCGCAAAAGCCGTCCCTCCCGCCGCAGCAGCAGCCGCAGCAGCGGCGACAGCCTGCCGCCCACGCTCACCCGACACAGGGGCATGCCGCCCAAAAGCTCCACCCGATGCCGCACGCAGGGCAGCCCCCGCGCCTCCCAGCCGATCCATCCAAGCATAAAAATCCCCTCCCGCACCAGTTTATGGAGCGAGAGGGGAAATAAGTCTGCCAAAAAATGTTTTTACAAAAAAGACTATAAAATTTTTGCCCATGCGATCAAGATCGCTTTTTTCGTTAAGGGTCGATGCCCACATCGCCCTGCTTATCCGCCGGCTTTTTCAGGGCAGATAGTCCAGCGGATTCACGGTGGAGCCGCCCTTATACATGGTGAAATGGATGTGGGCGCCGTTGGAGTTGCCGGTGTTGCCCACCAGCCCCACCGTCTGCCCCTTGCTGACCTTCTGCCCCACGGACATATAGGTCGTGCTCATGTGGGCATACAGGGTGGTGATGCCGTCGGGGTGGGAGATCATGACGATGATGCCGTAGCCGCCGTTCCAGCCGGACTGGATCACCGTGCCGGAGCTGGAGGCCAGCACGTCGGTGCCCCGTCGGGCGTCGATGTCGATGCCGTTGTGGAACTCCCGCCCGTGGAAGGGGCAGATGCGCCAGCCATAGGAGTCGGAGATGCGGTGGGAGTTGTTGGACGGCCAGATGTAGCCGTCAGAGGAGCCGCCGCTCTGCTGCTGCTGGCGGATCAGCTCCTGAATGCGCTCCTCGTCCTGCTTGGCCTGGTTCAGCAGGGCGTTGTGTCCGGCCTCGCTCTTTTCGTAGTCCCGAATGAGGGCGTCGGCCTCGTCAATATCCTTTTGCAGCTCCGCCTGGGCACTCACCAGCTCCGCCTTCTGTCGCTCCAGCGCCGCCTTGTCCTCGGTGAGCTGCTGACGGGTGGCCTGTAGGTCTTCAATGACCTTGCGGTCATAGTCCATGACCTCGCTGACGAAGTCCAGCCGCGCCAGCAGATCGGCAAAGTCGGCGGACTTGAAGATCACCGACCAGTACGACTCCGTGCCCCGCTCCTCCTCCGCGCGCACCTGGCGGCAGAACAGCGCATACTGCTGCTCCTCCTTGGCCGTCAAGTCCACGATGCGCGCCTGGGTTTCGTCGGACTGCTTCTGAATGAGGTTCACCTCGTTGCGCAGCGTTTCATTGCGCTGATCCAGCAGCTTTTTCTGCTGCAAGACCTTGTTTTTGTCGGCGCGGATGGCCTTGATCTGGTTCTCCAGCGCCTCCTTTTCCTGCCGCGCCTGCTCCAGCTGTTCGCTGAGGCCGGTGCCGTAGACCGGCGCAGGCAGCGCCATGATTATGAGCGAGCACAGCATGCACGCTGCGCATAAAAACGAGATTGCCCGCTTGCGACTGAACATAAGACCCTCCTTTTTTACACACGCAGGAATTTGCGGATAGCCGTCAGGCTGCCGCCGATGCCCACCAGCACGCCGGCCAGCAGGAACACCGCCGCCACCGGCCACCAGATCTTCTCGAAGCTCACCACCCGCAGGATCTGCAGGGTGTCCGATCCGGCAATGCCCGTGGAAATGGCGTTATACAGCAGCCACTGCAGCCCGAAGCCGATCATGGCGCCGAACAGGCCGATGAGCAGCCCCTCAAACACGAAGGGCCAGCGGATGAAGCCGTTGGTCGCGCCCACCATTTTCATCACGGCGATCTCGTCCCGCCGGTCGAAGGTGGTGAGCTTGATGGTGTTGGAAATGATGAACACGGACACCACCAGCAGTATGGCAATGAGCGCCACACTGATGACCCCCGCCACGTTGCGCGCCGTGATGAAGCCTTGGGAAATGGCCTCGTCCGCCCGCACCTTGGCGATGCCGTCCACCTGCCGCAGCGCATCCGCCGTTTCGGCCAGACGGTTCTCGTCCTGCAGATGCACCACGAACCGATGGCGGAAGATGCCCGCGTCCAGATCCGCGTACAGGTCGTCCTCGTCGTACTGCGCCACATAGCTGTCCCTGGCCTCCTCGCGGGACACGAAGGTCACGTCCCCCACGTTGGAAACGGCTTCCACCTTGCTCTGCAGCGCCCGCGCGTCCTCGTCGGACAGGCTCTCGTCGATAAAGGCCAGAATGGCGTTTTCTTTTTGCAGATTTTTCAGATTATAGTCCGCGTTGTAGGCCACCAGCGAAAACGTGCCCATAATCAGCAGGCACGCCACGGTGATGCCGATGGCCGCAAAGGACATAAACCCGTGGGAAAACATGTTTCGGCTGCCTTCCCGAAAAAAATATCCGAAATTACCTTTCATTTCTTGGCCACCTCATACTGTCCCATGCCGTCGCCGGCCACCAGTCCGTCGTTGATGGTGATGACGCGCTTGTCAAAGTGGTTCACCAGCCCCCGCTCGTGGGTGACCACCACCACGGTGGTGCCCAGGGCGTTGATGCGCTCCAGCAGGGTCATGATCTCCAGCGAGCGGTTGGGGTCGAGGTTGCCGGTAGGCTCATCGGCCACGATGGTGCTGGGGTTGTTCACCAGCGCGCGGGCGATGGCCACCCGCTGCTGCTCGCCGCCGGAGAGCTGATCGGGGAAGCTCTGTTCCTTGCCCTTCAGCCCCACCAGCTCCAGCACATAGGGAATGCGGTTTTTGATCTCGCGGGGACTTGCGCCCACGGCGCGCATGGCCAGACTCAGGTTCTCCCACACGGTCTTGTTCATAATGAGCCGGAAATCCTGAAAGATCACGCCGATGGTGCGGCGCATATAGGGGATCTGCCGGTCGGAAATGCGTCCCATGGAGAAGCCGTTCACCATCACCCGTCCGGAGGTGGGCACGATCTCCCCCGTCAGGAGCTTAATAATGGTGGATTTGCCGGAGCCGGACGGCCCCACCAGAAAGGCGAAATCCCCGTCCTCTATGGTAAACGAAATGCCCTTCAGAGCCTCCGTCCCGTTGTCGTATACTTTTTTTACATCTATCAGACGAATCATATATTCCTCACATTTCATTCGGTAACAAAATGGTTACATATTACACATTATAAAATTTTTCTACAAATTTTGCAACAGGAAAAATATGAAAAAAGTGTGAACTGTCCCGCCGTCCGCCGCCCCCCACCAATGCGTAGGACGATGCCCACATCGCCCCGCCGCCTATGCACCGCATTCTCAGACCTTGTCATTGCGAGGGCATGAAATGCCCGTGGCAATCCGTACTCCCCCTGCGCCGCACGCCCGCATAGAAGAAAACGGATTCCCACGCACCGCACCCACGCTTTTCCCCGTCCCCCCCAACTTTCCACTTCCCACTTTTCACTTTCCGTTTTCAACTATAAAAAAGGAAGGCGCCGCCCCTGCAGCGCCTCCCCATTTGGGAACTCTATCCAATTTTTCACGCCTCAATGCCGCGGCTGGTGAGGTACTTCTTCACCATCAGCGCCACCTTGAAGGTGATGGCGTCGTCAAACTCCCGCAGGTCAAGCCCCGTGAGCTTCTTGATCTTCTCCAGCCGATACACCAGCGTGTTGCGGTGGACAAACAGCTTGCGGGCGGTCTCGGACACGTTGAGGTTGTTTTCAAAGAATTTGTAAATGGTGAACAGGGTCTCCTGATCCAGCGCGTCGATGGGGTTCTTCTTGAAGACCTCCTGCAAAAACATCTCGCACAGGGTGGTGGGCAGCTGATAGATCAGCCGGCCGATGCCCAGATTCTCGTAGTTCACTATGTAGCGCTCGGTGTCGAACACCTTGCCCACCTCAATGGCGATCTGCGCCTCCTTGTAGGCCTTGGCCAGATCCCGCAGGTGGGTGGCCACGGTGCCCACGCCCACGAACACGGAGTACTCGCCGTCCACTTTCAGCGCCTCGCCGATCTGCTGCGCCACCTTGTCCAGGTCGCGGCCGTCGGCGCCCTCGGGCAGCTGGTGGATCAGCGCCACGTCCGCCTCGCCCACGCTGAGCACGAAGTCGTTCTGCCGGTCGGGGAACAGGCTCTGCACCGCGTCCATAGGCACGGCCTCCATGCGCTCGTCCACGGGACGGATGACGAAAACGCCGCGGTTTGCCTCCACGGGCACATGCAGCTCCTTGGCGCGCATGTAAATATCGCTGGGGAGAATGTTGTCGGAAATAATGTTTTTAATGAAGGAACCCTTGTCGTGCTTTTCCTCGTAGTAGGCTTTGGCGGAGTTCAGCGCCACGCAGGCCATGGCGCAGACGGTGCGCCCCACGCTGTCGTCGCCGCTGGCAAACACGGCGTAGTCAAAGTGGCTGCCCCAGCCGGGCAGCGCCTTGAAGGTCTTGCCCTCGATGGCCACGCAGTTGCCGTCGGCCAGCTCAATGGCCTCCACATATTTGGTCCATTTTTTGCCGATACCCGTCAGCTCGCTGCAGGCGATAACGCTGCCCTCGGCGTCCATGACGCCGATGACCCGATCCGTGGTTTCCTTGAACTGCAGCACTACATTTTGAAAGATCCGTCCCGACATGATAGTCCTCCCGAGCATCCTTGGTTAGGATGGTTTTTGTGCAATCTGTTTAGACCTTTTCTGTATTATACCGTCATAATCACGATTTTGCAAGAGTTTTTTTATGTATTTAACAAAAATTGTTGTCTTTTTTTTGGCAATCTGCCGCCACAAGACCCGCTGCACGGCGCAAACCGTCGATTTCCGCTTCGGTAAGATGACGAAAATTTCCGGCCGGAAGCGTGTTCTCCAGCATCAGCGGCCCCATGGAGAGCCGCTTGAGATACACCACCGGCGTGCCGCAGGCGGCCAGCATCCGCTTGGCCTGGTGGAATTTCCCTTCCCGCAGGGTCAAATGCACCTCGCCCTCCCCGCAGATCTTCAGCTCCGCCGGCAAGCAGCGCAGGCCGTCCGGCAGCGTGATCCCCTGAGCCAGCCGCGCCGCGTCCTCCGCCGTAGGCGTGCCCTCCGTGCGGGCGTAGTACACCTTGTCCACATGGTTTTTCGGCGTCAGCAGCCGGTGGGTCAGCGCCCCGTCGTTGGTCAGCAGTAGCAGGCCCTCCGTGTCCTTGTCCAGCCGTCCCACCGGAGAAAGCCCCTGCTTCCTCAGCTCCAGCGGCAGCAGATCCAGCACCGTCTTCTGCCGGCTGTCCTCCACCGCCGAGAGCACGCCCGCCGGCTTATGCAGCAAAATATAGGTAAACCGCCGGTACGCCACCGGCTCCCCGTCCACCCGTATGTCCGCCGCAGTCGGCTCCAGCTTCTGCTCCGGCGAGGCGGCGGGCGCTCCGTCCAGCGTAACGCGCCCCTGCCGCACCAGCTCCTTCACCTCTCGGCGGGACCAGCGCCCCGTGCCGGCCAGTATTTTGTCCAGTCGTTCCATATCTTCTCTCCCGTGCATATCCGTCCACACCGGCGCATAGGCTTTTCCGAGGTGATCGTATGCGTATTGTCCATTTGTCCCGACGCAGGCTGCTGCCGGCGCTTCTTCTGCTGCTGGCCGCTCTGGCTGCGGCGCTGTTTTTCGCGCTGAAAAAGCAAAGCGCCTCCCAAACGATCTATGCCGACGGAGCCGCCGGCTGCGCCGCCTACCTGCAAAAGCTGGGCTGGGAAGTGGACCCGGAGCCTGTCGAGACCCTGCAGCTGCGCCTGCCGGACGATCTGGCCGAGCGCTTCGCCGACTACACCGCCCTGCAAAACGCGCAGGGTCTGCCCTTTGCCTCCTGCGGCGGCCAGACCGTCTGCCGCTACACCTTCCGCCTCACCAATTACCCCGGCGGCCGCACAGACGCCCAGGCCAATCTCCTCCTCAGCGGCACCGCCGTCATCGCCGGCGACGTAATGCTTCTGGGTGAGGACGGCGGCCAGTTCCCTTTGGCCTATCCGAAATAAGGCCCCTGCCGTCTGCCCCGCCGGATCAAGTTTTAACAATATGAATTATAGCAGATCCGTCAAAGGCTCTCCCCGATCTCCGCCGTGATTTTTTTGAGAATATCCACGAACTGCGCCCCCTGCTCCGTCAGGGGGATGCCCCGCAGCTTCACATAGCCCAGCCGCATGTCCCCCACTTGCTCGCACAGGGGGATGGACAGCAGCCGCTCGTCGCCGTAGCCTTCGGGCAGCACGCCGCTGCCGGTGGACACGCAGTCCGTGTGGGCGATGACGTTGTAGGCCGTGGCGCGGTCGTTGATATACACCACGCGGTCAAAATCTGCGCCGGAGCCGACCACCACCTCCTCGGCGTAGTTGAGGTTGCTCTCCCGCTGGGTGAACACCACGCTGGGGTAGGCGCGCAGCTGCTCGGGGGTCACGGCCGCGCACTGCGCCAGCGGATGCCCCCGCCGCAGAAACACATGGGGACGGATGCGCACCAGGCCGAAAAACTCCAGATTGCGCCCGTCCAGTATGCGCCGGATGAAGCTCTCCGTCATGTCCGTCACAAACAGCACCCCCAGGTCGCTCTGCTGGCCGGCCACCTCCTCAATGACGCTGCTCATGTCCGTTTCCTTCAGGCTCACCTCGATGCGCGGCTCATCCAGCAGGTGGAGAAACTCCACAAAAGCCTTGGCGCAGAAGGGATAGCGCTGGGTGCTGATGGCCAGCCTCGCCCGATTTTCCACCCGCCGTTCGCTGTAATAATTCTGTATCTTGCGGCTGCGCTCCACCAGCGGCGCCACCTGCGCCAGCAGCTCCCGCCCGTCCTCCGTCAGGGCGATGCCCCGATTGCTGCGGTGGAAAATGCGGATGCCCAGCTCCTCCTCCAGCTCCCGAATGGCCGCCGACACGGCGGACTGGGACACAAAGAGATTCTGCGCCGCCTTGTTCATGGAGCCGCAGCGGTATATCTCCACCAGATAGTTCATTTGCAGCAATGTCACGGAGCACCTCTCCTTTTCTATTTATGCATAAAACTCTCTTTGCCGGAAAAGCCCCCTGTCTTTCCGGCAGTTCAAAAAGGGCGGCGCAGAGCGCCGCCCTTTTTCACTTGGAAAAATTACTCCTCCGGCCAACCCATGGGCGCGCCGCACTCGGGGCAGTACTTGCCGCTGGACGCCACGCCGCACACGGGGCACACCTTCTCCGCCGGCTCCTCGTCCACGATCGGCTCGTCCTTCTGGGGCTTGGAGGCCTCCAGCTCGGCGATCTTGGCCTTGGAGGCGTTCACGGCCTCCACCACGTCCTTCACCGCCTCGGGAATCTCCTGTGCGTACTCGGCCACGAACCACTCGCCGATGGCCTTGTAGTTCTTGTCCAGCTCCCGCTGCTCCATCATGATGGCCATGTTGATCTTGGCGGTGCTGACCACGGTCTTCGCTTTCTCGCTGGCCGCGCCGGCCAGATCCTTTGCCTTATCCGCTGCTACGCCGGCGTAAGCCTGCGCCTTCTTGCCCAGTTCATCGAAAAATTCCATAGTAAGTATCTCCTTTCAAATTATATGTAATTTGCCTTATTATACAAAATTTTATAGCCTTTTGCAAGGAAAAATGTGTCGTGCGGCCGTCAATGCTCGATCCAGTCCGCCGCGCGGCTCACAGCCCGCTTCCAAAGGCGGTACTCCTCGTCGCACTCGCTCTGCACCCGTCGGGGTCGGAACACCCGATCGCTGCGCCGCAAAGCCCGCAGCTCCTCGCGGCTTTTCCACAGGCCGCAGGCAAGCCCCGCCAGTGCCGCCGCGCCGAAGGCCGTGGTTTCCACCATGGCCGGCCGATCCACGGGGATGCGCAAGCTGTCTGCCTGCATCTGCATGAGCAGATCGCTGACGCTGGCGCCGCCGTCCACCCGCAGGCAGGCGATGTCGCAGCCGGCGTCCTGCCGCATGGCCAGCATCAGATCCGTCACCTGGTAGGCGATGCACTCCAGCACCGCTCGCGCGATGTGCGCCCGTCCCGTGCCGCGGGTAAGACCCAGAATGGCGCCTCTGGCGTACATATCCCAGTACGGCGCCCCCAGCCCCGTGAAGGCCGGCACCATCACCACGCCGCCAGAGGACGGCACCGTGGCCGCCAGCTCGCTGATCTCCGCCGCAGAGGAGATGATCTTCATCTCGTCTCGCAGCCACTGGATGGTGCTGCCGCCGTTGAAGACGCTGCCCTCCAGAGCATAGTTCGTCTCGCCGTCCACCTGCCAGGCCACGCTGGTCACCAGTCCCGCCCGACTGCGCACGGGGTTGCCGCCCACGTTCATCAGCGTGAAGCATCCAGTGCCGTAGGTGTTCTTGGCCTCGCCGGGGGCAAAGCAGCCCTGCCCGAACAGCGCCGCCTGCTGGTCGCCTGCCGCGCCGCATACCGGCACTCCTGCCACCTTTTCAAAGCCCGGGATATTCGGCCGCACCGTGCCGTACACCTCGCTGTTGGACACCGGCCTCGGCAAAACGGACATGGGGATGTGCAGAATGCCGCACAGCTCCTCGTCCCACCGCAGCTTATGTATGTCAAAAAGCATGGTGCGGGAGGCGTTGGAGTAGTCTGTGACGTGCTCGCCCGTGAGCTTCCAGATGAGGTAGCTCTCCACCGTGCCGAACAGCAGCTCGCCCCGCTCCGCTCTTTCCCGTGCATGGGGGACGTTATCCAGGATCCAGCAAATTTTCGTGGCGGAAAAATAGGCATCCAGCAGCAGGCCGGTGGTGGCTTGAATGCGCTCCGTCAGCCCCCGTCGCTTCAGCTCCTCGCACAGCTCCGCCGTACGGCGGCACTGCCACACGATGGCGTTATACACCGGCTCACCGGTATTTTTGTCCCAGAGAAGGGTGGTCTCCCGCTGGTTGGTGACGCCGATGCCCAGCACCTGTCCCGCCTCCACGCCGCGCAGCGCATCCGCCGCCGCCCGACTCTCCGAGCCCCAGATGTCCTTGGGGTCGTGCTCCACCCATCCGGCCTCGGGATAGATCTGCGGAAATCCGTACTGCCCCACCGAGGCGATCTGCCCCTCGCGGTCAAACAGGATCGCCCGCGAGCTAGTCGTCCCCTGATCCAGCGCCAAAATATACTGCTGCATCGACCTCTCCCCTTTTCTTTTTCGCTCCGGCGTGGTATACTGCCGGTAACGGGATAGTTTCCTCCGCCTGCAGGGGGCTGCATAGCGCCGTCCCTGCCGGCCGATACTGCAAGTATACCACGGAAGGAGCGCAGATTCTATGACAAATTGTGAAAATTTCCGTTTTCTCTCCTCCGACGGGAAGACCCAGCTCCACGCCTGCCTCTGGATCCCTGACGAAAAGATCAAATTTCGGGGCGTTCTGCAAATAGCCCACGGCGTGGCGGAACACATCGGGCGGTATGACGATTTTGCCCGCTATCTCAACCAGCAGGGCATCGTTGTGGCCGGCCACGACCATCTGGGGCACGGTCAGTCCCTGCCTGAGGGCGGCACCCCCGTGTATTTCGGTGAGGAAAACGGCTGGACGCACGCTGTGGACGACATCCACGGACTCCATGAAATCCTCGCCAAACGCTTTAAGCGCCTGCCCCACCTCATCATGGGTCACAGCATGGGCTCGTTCCTCACCCGCACCTACCTCATCCGCTACCCCGGCGAAAAGAAGGTTGCCATTATTATGGGCACCGGCTGGCAGCCGGGCTATATGCTCACCGGCGGTAGCCTCATCGCCAAGCGGTTTTACTACAAGAACGGCGGCAGCTCCACCAGCGATTTCGTCACCGCTCTGGCCTTCGGCGGCTACAACCGCGCCTTTGCCCCCAACCGCACGGGCTTTGACTGGCTCTCGGCGGATCCGGAGAACGTAGACCGCTACATCGCCGACCCTCTCTGCGGCGCGGACGCCACGGTGGGTCTGTTTCGGGATATGCTGGGGGGCATCCGCTTCAACCAAAAGCCCGCCAATTTGAAAAAAATGGACACCTCCATGCCCGTGCTCTTCATCGCCGGCGAGGACGACCCCGTGGGCGCCATGGGCAAGGGCGTGAAGCGCTCCTGCGCCGCCTTCCAAAAGGCCGGCATGCAGGACGTGACGCTGAAGCTCTACCCCGGCCTGCGCCACGAGATCCTCAACGAAAAGCCCATGCAGCAGACGGTGTACGCCGACATTCACGACTGGCTCAGCCGCTATATCTGATGCAGCTCCCGCCACAGGTTTCCCAGCCCCAGCAGGTCGATATTGCCGCTGCGGCGCAGGATCCGGGCGGAGAAAAAGCTGTCCGCCGTCAGGAGCAAAACGGCGCATAGGGTCACCTCCGACGGTATGGCGGCAATGACCGACTCCAGCCGCGGCTGCACATACCGCACCGCCAGCGCCGACAGGACGCCCCACGCCACCCCGAAGGGAAAGCAGATGCGCCGGTTCAGATCGAGATGGGTGCCGCTGTAGTCCCAGAACAGCACCCCCAGGCATTTTTCGTATAAAAAATGCACGACATACTCCACGGCGGTGCAGAGAATGCCCCCGTAGAGCGCCAGCTGCCAGAACCGCTCCGTGTCCCCCGCCAGACGCAGCACCGCCATCATGGCCAGCCCGTACACCGGACACAGCGGCAGCAGCAGAAAGCACTTGCGCACCCGATGTCGGGCGCGCATGGCGAGGGCGTACAGCTTCTCCAGCCCGTAGCCCCCCAAGCTGTAAAACATAAATATCCAAAACCAGTACAAATCCATTCACCTCACCTCTCAGTGTCCCACCGGTGAGGGCGGGTTATGCCCGCGAAAAAATATTATCGGGAGGAACCCCCTATGACCCCTTGGGAAGAGCTGCAAAATGAATGTCTGCAGTGCCGTGCCTGCCCCTTGGCGGACACGCGGCAAAACGTGGTCTTCGGCACAGGCCGCACCGACGCAGAAGTGCTGTTCATCGGTGAAGGCCCCGGCGCCAATGAGGACGAGCAGGGTCTGCCCTTCGTGGGCGCGGCCGGAAAGCTCTTGGACGACATGCTGGCCATGATCGGCCTGAAGCGGGAGTCGGTGTATATCACCAACATCGTCAAGTGCCGCCCGCCCCAGAACCGCGACCCGCTGGATGGCGAAAAGGCCGCCTGCCTCGGCTATCTGCGGCGTCAGACGGAGCTGATGCAGCCGAAGATCATCGTGTGTCTGGGGCGCGTGGCCGCCATGGAGCTGATCCGTCCGGACTTCAAGATCACCCAGGAGCACGGCCTGTTTTTCGATAAAAACGGCATCTGGATGACCGCCCTGTACCACCCCGCCGCCCTGCTGCGGGACACCACAAAAAAACCGGAAGCTTTCGTAGACCTCAAGGCGTTGCAGCAGAAGATCCGCGAAGTCTGCCACCGCACGCCCATCGAATTTTCATGAATTTTTAATTTTTTGAAAGAACCATGCCGCATTTTAGCCGCCACGCGCCCCGAAGCCGCCGTGGCGGTTTTTGCGTCCCCCGCCTTGCATCGCGCCTCCAGCCCGCCCGTCTGTGCGCCCCAAATCCGGCAAAACGGGCGGGGCAGAGCCGCCGCCCCTGCGCATTATTTATAATGCTCCCGTAGGGGACGATGCCCACATCGTCCCGCCCGTCAAACGCACCGCACGCCCCTTTCATTTTCTCTTCCCCAAAAAGTGCATAGGCACGGCATCCCCCCCTTCGATGCCGTGCCTTTTTTATAATTTTATAATGTGGAAAAATTACAAATTTTTACTCCTCGTAGCTTAGGTCGCTCTCGGCCACCTTCCGCAGCTCCCTGCGGCTGATGATGTCGTACATACACGGCACCACCAGCAGCGTCATCAGCGTGGCGTACACCAGTCCGCCGATGCAAACCAGCGCCATGGGCTGCATCAGCGCCGTGCCCGCGTCGCCGCCGAAGGCCATGACCAGCAGACCCAGAATGGTGGTGATGGACGTCATGAGGATGGGGCGCAGGCGGGTGATGCCGGCCTCGATGATGGCCTCCCGCCGCTCCATGCCGTCCAGCCGCAGCTGGTTGATGTAGTCCACCAGCACGATGCCGTTATTGACGATGATGCCCACCAGCATCACGAAGCCGATGAGGGACACCACGCTCAGCTCCACCCCCGCAATGAGCAGGATGATAAAGCCCCCCGTGAAGGCCAGAGGGATCGTAAACATGACAATGAACGGGGACTTCAGCGACTGGAACTGCGCCACCATCACCAGATATACCAGCAGGATGCCCAGCGCCAGCATCAGCAGCAGCTGGCTCATGGCCTCCATGATGGTTTCGTTCTCGCCGTCGAACTCGGCGGTCACGCCCTCCGGCAGCTCAAGTGCCTCCACGGCCTTTATGGCCGCCGCCGACACCTTGGTCACGTTGTATCCGTCGGCCACCGTGGCCGTGGCCGTGATGCAGCGGCGCTGCTCCATGCGGCTGATGGTGTTCATGCTCACGGTGCGCTCCACCGTGGCCACGTCGCCCAGCCGGAAGCTCTCGCCGGAGCTTGCCGCCGAGCCGCCCACAGAAGTTCCCATAGAACCCATAGAAGAGCCCATAGAAGAGCCCATAGAACTGGCGGTGCCGCTCATGGAGGTCATGGCGCCGCTCATGGAGGAGTCAGGCTTGATCTCCAGCTCCGGCAGGTTTTCCATCGTCACCGCCTGCTCCTCCGGCAGGGCGATGGTCACGCCCATGCTCTGCCCGTCCAGCGTCATGTCGGCACCGGTCGTGGAGGTAGACAGCGCCGAGGCCACCTGCATATACACCTGCGCCACGGTCATGCCGTGCTGCATGGCCTTCGCCCGATCCACCGTCAGATGAACGGCGGGAGTCGCCTCCTCCAGGCCGTCGGACACCTCCCGCACGCCCTCTACGCCTTCCAGCGCTTCGCCCACGGTCTTGGCCGCCTCCTGCAGCTGCTCCATGTCATCGCCGTAGACCCGCAGGGTGATGCCGCTGCCGGTCATCATCTGGGTCATGCCGTCCGCCGCGCCGGAGTAGCTCACCTTGCACTCCATATCCTCGCACAGCTCCACCAGCTTTTTGCCCACGGCGTTGCCGCTCTCGCCCTCCGGCACGATAACGTAGGCCGTCACGTCGTAGTCCCCGCCGGTGCCGCCCATGCTCATCATGGACATGGCCGAGCTGGAGGACATGGCGGCTCCCACGGTCTCCACGTTTTCAATGGTCAGCGCCCGCCGCGTCACCTCGTCGGCCAGCTCCGCCGCCTTGTCGTGGTCGCAGCCCTCGGGCATGGTGATGGTCACGGACACCGTGTTCAGGTCGATCTCCGGCATGAACACGAAGCCCCGCTGCACCGTCAGCAGCGCCGTGGCGACGAGCAGCGCCGCAGACGTGCCCAGCACCGCCGCCTTGTGCCGCAGTGCCCAGGCCACGGCGCGGCGGTAGAAGGGGTAAATTTTGCTCAGAAGCCCGTCTTTGATGCGCTTATCCTTTTTCAGCATACCGGAGGCCATGGCCGGCACCAGGGTCAGTGCCACCGCAAGGCTGGCCAGCAGCGAAAACGTCATGGTCAGCGCCAGATCGGTGAACAGCTGCTTCGTGATGCCCTCCACGAACACGATGGGCAAAAACACGCACACTGTAGTGAGAGTGGAGGCCGTGATGGCGCCCAGCACCTGCCCCGCGCCCGCCACCGCCGCCTGAGTCACCGTGGCACCCTTGGCGCGCAGGCGGTAGATGTTTTCAATGACCACCACGGAGTTATCCACCAGCATGCCCACCGCAACTGCAAGGCCAGACAGGGATATCATGTTAATGGTCACACCGCAGAAATACATCAGCACCACCGCGAAAATAACGCTCACGGGGATGGACACCAGCGTGATGACCGTAGGCCGCAGATCCCGCAGGAACAGATACAGAATGAGTATGGCGAACAGCGCCCCCCAGCCGAGACTGGAGAAGATGGAGCTGATGATGATGCGGATGTAGTCCCCCTGATCCATGAGGGGGGTGAAATGCAGTCCGTCGTACTCCCCCGTCAGCTCCTCGAACCGCTGGGAGATGTTTTTCGACACCTCCGCCGTGGCGTAGGTGGACTGCTTGTTGAAGGTAACGGTGACGCCGTTTTCGCCGTTGAGCTTGGCGTAGATGCTGCCCTCGTTGTCCGTGACGAACACCTCCGCCACGTCCTCCAGCCGGATCGGCTCCACGCCCTCCATGCCCAGATCGAACAGGATCAGCTCCTGCAGTTCCTCCCGTGTGGAGATGCTGTCGCCCACGGACACCATGTACTGCACGCCGTCGTCGTCCGCGATATACCCCGCCGGCATGGAGAAGTTCTGCGCCGTCAGCAGGGCGCTCACGGTGCTCAGCTGCAGCACATCCTGCAGATTCGTCTGCTCCAGCGCCGAGGCGCGGCTCTCCTCAATGGCAGCCAGACCCGACTCCAGCTGGGTCAGGGCGCTGTCTATCTGAATATTGCCGGCTATGATCTGCTGCACGCCGTCGGCCACGGTCATGGCGCCGGAGGTGATCTGCTCCACCATGCCCGCCAGCACGGCGTTGTCCTCCTTGAATTTCCGGATCTTCTCCCGCAAAAGCCGCAGCTGCTCCTGCAACCGCTCGATCTCGCCCAGCAGATGCTCCCAGTCCTTGCCCATGGCGGCCAGGCGCAGGTCGACCTCCGCCAGCTCCGCCTCCATCTGCACATAGCCGCTCTCGGCCTTGACGGCGGCGATCTGCTCCTCCTTCTGCTCCGGCGTCAGGAGGGGATTATTTTCAATGGCGGCTATGCGGGCGTCATACCCCGCCTTTTTCGCCTCCAGCTCCGTTTTTCGCTGCAAGAGGGTCTGCAGCTCCGCCAGCCGTTCGCTGAGCCGGGCTTCCTGCTCATCCATGTCCCGCAGGCTGCCGCGCACCGCCTCCAGCGCCTTGGTGGCCGCCTGTGCAACGGCGTTCTCCTCCGCCGAACGGATGGCCGCTTTGGCGTCCTGCAGCTGTTTTTTTGTCTGCTGCAGCTGCCCCGCCGCCGCGTCCAGCTGCCCGTTCACCGCCTGCGCCAGCCGCGCGGAGAGCGCGTCCATTTTCTCCTGGCTCAAGATCACGTTCATCTGCCGCTGCACCAGCCCGCTTACGGACACGCTGGCCACGCCCGTGATGCCCTCCATCTTGCTCGTCAGCGTGTTTTCCACGAACTCGGAAAGCTCCGCCACGTCCATCTTGTCGCTGGACACGGCGGCCACGGCCACCGGCAGCATGGTGGGGTTAATTTTCAGCACATAGGGCGTGCCCACGGTGTCGTCCCAGCCGCCCTGGAGAGTGGCGATCTTCTGCTGGATGTCCACGCCCGTGGAGTCCATATTCACGCCCTGCTCAAACTCCAGCACCACCATGGACACGCTGTTCTGGCTGGTGGAGCTGATGTGCTTGATCTCGTTGAGGGTGGCCATGGCCTGCTCCATGGGCTTGGTGATGTCGCTCTCCACGGCCTCGGGGCTGGCGCCCGGGTCGGTGGTCACGATGACCACATAGGGGAAGTCCATATTGGGCAGCAGATCCGGCGTCATTTTCGTGTATGCCACCACGCCCAGCACCAGTATGGCCAGCACCGCCACGAACACCGTCAGCGGCTTTTTCACGCTGAATTTTGCCATAACCTCCCCTTCCTTTCGAGCCAATGCAGCCCTCCATTTTATAATCTATAGAAGTCTATCATGGGGCAAAAAAAATTGCAAGCAAAGGAGAGGATTGTTAACGAAAACGTTACAAACCCCGCCCAAAAAAGCGTCTTCCTCTGCGCACACCTCTCCGAAAAAGCTATCCCTCAGCCGCTTCTGCCTGCTGCCTACCGGAGGCGGCAGGCGCTGCCGGCGACATCCAGAAAATGAATCAAGCCGCTGCCAAAGCAGCGGCTTGATTCAGGAAAATGGAGGGTAAATTGTTATATGCTGAGATGCCTTACCTGGCAGCGTCGGCCAGCTTGGCCTCTTCCTCGGCGTCGATGGTGGCCATGTGATCCAGCATCCGCACCACCTGGCAGCTGTAGCCCCACTCGTTGTCATACCAGGCAATGAGCTTCACGAAGTCGTGATCCAGCATAAGGCCGGCGTTCTCGTCGAAGATGCAGGGGCAGGGGTTGCCGATGAGGTCGGTGGACACCAGCTGATCCTTGGTGTAGCCGATAATGCCCTTCATATTGGTTTCACTGGCATGGCGGATCTCATAGCAGATCTCGGCGTAGCTGGTGGGACGGGAGAGCTTGGCAGTGAGATCCACCACGGACACGTCCGCAGTGGGCACCCGGAAGGACATGCCCGTCATTTTGCCCTTCAGGGAGGGGATGACCCGCCCCACGGCCTTGGCGGCGCCGGTGGAGGAGGGGATGATGTTGTTGAGGATGGAGCGGCCGGTGCGCCAGTCGCTGCCGCCGCGGGAGTCCACGGCCTTCTGCTTGGCAGTGGAGGCGTGGATAGTGGACATAAGACTCTGCTCGATGCCGAAGACCTCGTGGATGACATAGGCCAGAGGCGCCAGACAGTTGGTGGTGCAGCTGGCGTTGGATACCACCTTCATGTCGGGGCGATAGAGCTTGCTGTTGATGCCGTAGACAAAGGTGGGGGTCACCTCGTCCTTGGCGGGCGCCGTGAGCAGCACCCGCTTGGCGCCGCCCTTGAAGTGGCGGGATGCCTTCTCCGTGGTGTTGTTGGCGCCGGTGCACTCCAGAATGTACTCCGCTCCGCACTGGGACCAGGGGATCATGGCGGCGTCGTTCTCGCTGAACACGCGGATCTTGTGGCCGTTCACCACCAGATTGCCGTCCAGATTCTCCACCGTGCCCTCAAAGTTGCGGAACACGGAGTCGTACTTCAGCAGATAGACCATGTAGTCCACGTCCGCCTTGCGCAGGTTGATGCCGCACACGTCGAACTTGTCCGGATCCTTCGCCAGAATGCGCAGCAGCACGCGGCCGATTCGGCCGAAACCGTTAATGCCAATCTTAATCGACATACACACCTAAACCCTTTCTTTGTCCTCGTTCCTCCGCCCCCGCAGGGGCATTTTCTTCTGCTACCATTATATCATGGCCACAGCATTTGTCTTGTGCAATTTTCAAAAATCATTGACGAAAAAAATCCATCCACGCCCTTCCTTTTATTGAAAATATACAAAAAAATTCAAAATCATACCCAAACATTCCATACATTCAAAATGGGTGAATCCAATTCATCCCCCCTGTCAATCGACACGCCCCCCATAAATCCCGTCATTGCGAACCAGCCCGCAGGCTGGTGCGGCAATCCGTCCTCCCCCGTCGCCGACCGCTTCCCGTTTCTCGTTTTCAACTTCCTTTCCCCACAAGAAAAAGGAGCGGCCGCAGCCGCTCCTCAAAAGCTATGAAATTTTTTACAGGTGGGACACGAACGTGCTGTTCACCGCCACGGTACGGCTGATCTCCGAGGACTTGATGCTGGCAAAAATGGTGCGCATGATGGTCAGCGCCTTCTTGCCGCTGACCTCCGGCTCGCGGTCGTGCTCCAGGGCGTCCACGAACTCGTCGATGACGCCGGAGCGGGTGGTAGGCTCGAAGCTGTAGGCGGTGGAGGTGTTGCTCATGTCCCGCACCACGATGGGGGCGCCGGGGTCGCTGTAGATGAGCATGATGCCCTTGGTGCCGTAGATGCAGGTGGAGTTGCACTCCTTGCCGTACACCGTCCAGCTGGCGGCCATGGTGCCCACAGCGCCGCCGTTCATGCGCAGGATGCACAAGGCGTTGTCGTCCACGCCGATGAGGTGGCCGTTGTCGTCCCGCTTGTTCAGAGTCATGACCTTGGCCGTGGTCTCAATGACGGTCTGGCCGGTGAGATACTGCAAAAGATCCAGCTTGTGGATGCCCAGGTCGCTGAGCGCGCCCATGGCGGCCTTGTCCTTGTCGAAGAACCAAGCGTCGCGATCCGGCGACCAACCCTCGGGGCCGGCGTTGCCGATGGTGGTGCGGAAGGTGATGATATCGCCGATGACGCCCTCCCGCAGCAGCTCCTTGGCGCGGCGGTGCACGGGGTCAAAGCGCATGTTGTGCCCCACCATGAGGTGCTTACCGTTGAACTCGGCGGCCGCCACCATGGACTCGCACTCCGCCAGCGTCACGGCCATGGGTTTTTCCACCAGAACGTGCTTGCCGGAGTAAAGGGCGGCGTTGGTGATCTCGGCGTGATTGCGGTTCTCCACGCACACGGACACTGCGTCGATCTCGGGGTCGTTGAGCATCTCATAGTAGCTCCCGTACACCTTGCCGCCGTATTTTTCCGCCATCTGGACGGCTCGTTCCCTGTTCTTGTCGTAGTATCCCACCAACCTGGCGTTGGGGTTGGTGGCATATTCCGGCAGGTGCCGCACCTGAGCGATCTTGCCGCAGCCGATGATGCCGATGTTGACCATAATAGCGCCTCCTTGTGATCCTCTTGAACTATCTTCAACATAGTATTTTCGTACTGTAGATTATAGCAAAAAAATCCCCCTTGGGAAACCCCCTTTTTTATATTTTTTCCACTTTTTCCCGCCGCCCATCCTTTTCGCGGCTTTAGCAAAAAACCTCTTGCTATTTCTCCGGCACAAGGGTAGAATGAAATGTATCGAGTTCAGGAGGACAATGCCTATGGTATCCATCGTCGAAGTCACCACCCGCCGCCAGCTGCGCCGGTTCGTGGACTTCCCGAATCAATTATACAAAGACGTGCCCCAGTTCGTCCCCGCCACCTATGGCGACGATCTGGAGGACTGGGACAAAAGCAAGAATCCCGCCTTTTCCTACTGCGAGGCTCGCTGCTGGCTGGCCATGCGGGGGGAGGAGATCGTGGGGCGCATCGGCGCCATTCTCAGCCGCAAGTCCAACGAGAAGTGGGGCACCAACCGTCTTCGCTTCACGCAGGTGGACTTCATTGACGATCCGGAGGTGTCCGCCGCCCTGTTTGAGACCGTGGAAAACTGGGCACGGGAGCTGGGCTGCACCGCCGTCCACGGCCCTCTGGGCTTCACGGACATGGATCGGGAGGGCATGCTTGTGGAGGGTTTTGACCGCCGCAGCTGCTTCTTTACATATTATAATCACCCCTACTATATGCAGCACATGGCCGCCCTTGGCTATGTGAAAGACGTGGACTGGGTCGAAAATCTCATCACCGCCCCCACCGACGAAAAGACCTTCGCCCGCTGGAAAAAGCTCTCGGAGTACGTCATGCGCCGCCAGAAGCTGCACGTCCACAAGGTGCGCACCCGTCTGGGCTACTTCCCCCTGCTTAAGCCCTTTTTCCAGCTGGTCAACGAGGCCTACGCCCCCCTGTACGGCACGGTGGAGCTGTCTCCCGCGCAGATCCGGAAATACAGCATGAAGTTCGCCCCCCTCATTAACCCCAATCTGGCCTGCTTCGTGCTGAACGAGGAAAACCAGCTGGTGGCCTTCGGTGTCAGCGCCCCCAGCATCGCCGAAGCCCTGAAAAAGAGCCGCGGCCGCCTGTTCCCCACGGGCTGGGTCCATGTGCTCCACGCCTTCCGCAAGAACGACACCATTGACCTGCTGCTCATCGCCGTGCGCCCCGACCTGCAGGGGAAGGGCCTCAACGCCATCATTTTGAGCGAGGTCATGCAGGGCTGCCGCAAAATGGGCATCCGCCACGCCGAAACCGGCCCCATGCTGGAGGAAAACGAAAAAGTGCAGACCCAGTGGCAGAATTTCCCCTTGGAGCAGCACAAGCGCCGCCGCTGCTGGGTGAAGGAGCTGGACGCCGTCCCCGCCGCCGCTGCCCCGCAGGAAGACGCCTGCCGATAATTGCATCAAGCCCCATCGGGAGCCGCTTTTGCGGTTCCCGATTTTTATTTTTTGCTATTTATAATGCGTGCTGCCAACAATTGCCTCACGTCCCAAAAATGTCATTGCGAACCAGTGCGCACACTTGTGCGGCAATCCGTATTCCCTCACGCACCGCGCCCACACGATCCATGCGTAGGGGGTCGGCGTCCCCGACGACCCGCCCCCGCCCCCCGCAACTTTTTCCTTTCCGTTTTCAACTTTCCGTTTTCCTCTTCCCGCCGCCCTCACCCTCCGGCCGGCCGCCGCATAGTATGACCGCAGAGAGTCATTTTCTCTCAGCAAAGGAGGCAGATCGAATGATTCATATTTGCGGTGCGTCCTTTGTCTATCAGGCGCCCGACGGCGAAGTGGAGGCTCTGCGGCGGGTAGACATGGACGTCGCCTCGGGCGAATTCTGCAGCGTGGTGGGGCCTTCCGGCTGCGGCAAATCCACCCTGCTTTCCGTCATATCCGGACTGGAGCGGCTCACCGCCGGCACGGTGGAGGTGGACGGTGCCCCCGTCTGCGGTCCCTCCGAAAAAATCGGCTTCATGCCCCAGCGCGACCAGCTCTTCCCCTGGCGCACCATTCGGGACAACGTGACCCTGGGTCTGTCCGTGGCCGGAAGGCGCACACCGGAGGCGCTGGCCTACGCCGATGCTCTGCTGCAGCGCTACGGTCTGTGGGAATTTGCCCAAAAGCGCCCCGACCAGCTCTCCGGCGGCATGCGCCAGCGCTGCGCCCTCATCCGCACCATGGCCACGAATCCGAAAATCCTGCTGCTGGATGAGCCGTTTTCGGCGCTGGACTTTCAGACGCGCCTTTCCGTGTCCTCGGACATCAGCCGCATCATCCGTCAGGAGGGCAAGACCGCCCTTCTGGTGACCCATGACATCTCCGAGGCCATCAGCCTCTCCGACCGCATTTTTGTTCTCAGCGCCCGTCCCGCCGTGGTGAAAAGCGTCCACACCCTCACCACCCTGCAAGGTCTTTCGCCTCTGGAGCGGCGGGACACCGAGGCGTTCCACACCTATTTTCAGGCCATTTGGAAGGAGCTGGATCATCATGAATAGCCTCTCTCCCGCCCGAAAAGCCTACCTCCTGTCGGTGCGGCGGCAGAAGCGTCAGGTGCGCCTGTGGCAGATCGCCCTGCTGGCGGGTCTGCTGCTCCTGTGGGAGCTGAGCTGCCGTCTGGGTCTATCCGACGGTTTTCTCATCAGCAGCCCCAGCCGCATGGCCACCACCTTCCTGAGCCTGTGCCGCAGCGGCGACCTGTGGCGGCACATCGGCGTATCCTGCGGGGAAACCGTGGTAGGCTTCCTCTCCGGCACGGCGCTGGGCACGGCGGTTGCCATCTGCATGTGGTGGTCGGAAAAGCTGGCCAAAATTCTCGACCCCTATCTGGTGGTGCTCAACGCCCTGCCCAAAACCGCCCTCGGCCCCATTTTCATCGTCTGGATGGGCGCGGGTGCGGGGGCCATCATCGTCATGACGCTGGCCATTTCGCTCATCGTCACCATTCTGAATATGTATCAGGGCTTCCTCTCCACGGATGAGGAGAAGATCCGTCTTATGCGCTCGCTGGGCGCCAGCCGCTGGCAGATCCTGTGGCTGCTGGTGTTTCCGGCCAACGCCCCCACCCTGTTTTCCACCCTGAAGGTGAATGTGGGGCTTTCGTGGGTAGGCGTCATCATGGGCGAGTTCCTTGTTTCCCAGGCCGGTCTGGGCTATCTCATCGTCTACGGCTCCCAGGTGTTCAACATGGATCTGGTGATGACCAGCGTGGTGATCCTGGCGGCGGCAGCGGTGGTGATGTATCAGCTGGTGCTGTGGGTGGAAAAAATATTAAATCGTTTTTGGGGGAAAGGATCATGAAAAAACTGCTGACATTCCTGCTGGCTGTACTGATGATCGTGCCGGCGCTGTGCGCCTGCGGCCAAAAAAGCACCTCTGTGGTGCGGCTCAATGAAGTCACCCACTCCGTGTTCTATGCACCCCAGTATGTGGCCATGAGTCAGGGCTTCTTCGCGGAGGAGGGTCTGGAGGTGGAGCTGACCAACGGCGGCGGCGCCGACAAGGTCATGACCGCCGTTGTCTCCGGCCAGTCGGACATCGGCCTGGCCGGCCCCGAGGCCAGCATCTATGTGTATAATCAGGGCAAGGCCGACCACACCCAGATCATCGCCCAGCTCACCAAGCGGGACGGCTCCTTCCTCGTCGGCCGCGCGGAGGACGACGCGTTCTCCTGGGAGGATCTGCGGGGCAAGACCATCATCGGCGGGCGCAAGGGCGGCGTGCCGGAGATGACGCTGGAGTATGTTCTGCGGCTCCACGGCCTCACCCCCGGCGAGGACGTCACTGTGGATACCTCCGTGCAGTTCAACATGATGGCCGGCGCTTTCACCGGCGGGCAGGGGGACTATGTGACCCTCTTTGAGCCGACAGCCACCCAGCTGGAGCGCGCCGGCAAGAGCTATGTCCTCGCCTCCATCGGTCAGGAGAGCGGCGAGATCCCCTACACGGCGTATTTTGCCAACGAGAGCTGGCTGCGAGATAACGCCGACACCGCCCAGCGCTTTGTCAACGCCATCGCCAAAGCCCAGCAGTGGGTGGCGGAGCACACCGACCGGCAGGTGGCGGAGGCCATCATCGACCAGTTCCCCGACACCTCGCTGGATGAGCTGGAGACCGTCACCGCCCGCCACCGGCAGATCGACGCCTGGAACCGCACCCCCGTCATGGAGCGCCACGCGCTGGAGCGTCTGGAGACCGTCATGGAGCAGGCCGGCGAGCTTGCCCACAGCGACTGGGTGCCCTTTGACGAACTGGTGAACAACACCTTCGCCCAGAACGCCGTCCGCTGAAAGCTTACCCCTTCACCCAGCCGTACCGGTGCCTGCCGGTGCGGCTGGTTTTTCCATTTTTCTTCCAAATTCAGTTTTTTCTTCCCTTTGCCTGTGGACATGCCCCGTGTTTTGTGTTATTCTTATTATGAATAAGTATGGAGCATGTGAACAGAAAGGACTGAACCGACCTTGCGCTTATCATCTGCAAAACCGAATATTGCCAAGCGTCTTCTCTCGGCGCTGCTGCTGGCGCTGATGCTGGTGAGTCTGGTCACACCCGTTCTGGCCGGCACCGGCACGGAGGCCTACGTCAATCTGGACAAGGTGAACGTCCGCACCGGCGCCGGTACGCAGTACGCCACGGTGAAGTTCAGCGGCAGCGGCATCATGCTCAACAAAGGGCACTACGTCCGCATCATCGCCACCCAGAAGGACACCGCCGGCTGGGACTGGTACCAGATCGTCTTCACCTATCGGGGCTACACCAAGGTGGGCTTCATGCGCAGCGATTTTGTGAGCGTGCTGGGAGACGACGCCGAGTATGCGGCCTATCTGGACGAGCAGTGCTTCCCCAAGAGCTATCAGCCCTATCTCCGCGCCCTTCACGCCGCCAGCGGCGGCAAGTGGAACTTCGTGGCCAATAAAACGGGGCTGGACTGGGGTCGCGCGCTGGAAAACGAGTCCACCCTCGGCCGCGCCCTTATCGACGGCAGCAACACCGCCCTGCGCTCCACCGCTCCCTCCTCCTATAACAGCACCACCGGCCAGTGGTTCGATTATGAGACCCGTCAGTGGAAGGATCCCGGCAGATACGGCTGGTACGCCGCCAACACCAACACCGTGGCCTACTATCTCGATCCCCGCTCCTACCTCACGGACGGTGCCTGCATCGCCTTCCAGCTTCTCTCCAGCGGCTCCGCAGCCGCCACCCATGAGCAGGTGAAGATGGTTCTGCGGGACTGCGCCTGGGCGACGGATGAGATCATCGACGAATTCGTGCGCGCCGGCATAGAAGCCGACGTCAGCGCCATTTACTTGGCCGTGAAGTCCCGCGGCGAGCTGGGCACCAAGGCCACCGCCAACGCCTCCGGCTATAAATTAAAAGAAGAGGACGGCGGCGGCACCTATTTCAACTTCTTCAATATCGGCGCCTACAGCGGCGCCAACCCCAACTACAACGGCATCCTGTATGCCCGCGACCACGAATGGGACACCAGCTACAAGGCGCTCGTAGGCGGTGCGCAGTTCATCGCTACAAACTACATAGCCGCTGGGCAGGACACCCAGTTCCTCCAGCGCTTCAACCTCACGAGCAAAGACACCTTCTCCCACCAGTACGCCACGGACATCGCCTACGCCTACAAGGGCGGCAGCAGCACCTACAATTCCTATGTAAAAAATGGCCTGCTGGACGTGCCCCTGACCCTGTCCGTGCCCATTCTGGAGAATATGCCCTCCGTCACCAAGCTCCCCACGGCGGTATATGAGGACGAATACGAGCCGGAGCCTGATCCCACGCCGGATCCCACGCCCGACCCCGAGCCGGAGCCTGATCCCGAGCCGCCCAAGTCCTATGACTATGTATCGGAGCTGGATCTGCGCCTCGCAGACGGCTACCTCTCCGGCTTCACTCTGGGGACGCCGGTAAAGTCCCTCGTGTCCCAGATCAAGTCCGTGAATAAGGACGCCGCCGTCACCGTGACGGACAGCAAGGGTGCCGCCGCATCCGACACCGCGCTGGTCGGCACCGGCCAGACCCTCACCATCCGCGACGCCTCCGGCACCATGACCTACATCTGCCTCGTGTACGGCGACGCCGACGGCGACGGCCGGATCGCCGCCACCGACCTGCTGGCGGTGAAGATGCACATTCTGAACATGAAAACGCTCACCGGTGCCCCCGCCAGAGCGCTGACCTTCTCCGGCGACGGCAAGATCGCCGCCACATCGCTCTTGGCCGTCAAGAAGCACATTCTTGGCATGGGCGCCATCACGCAGAAATAAAGCGAGGGTAACACATGAAATTTCTCAAGAAAACCGCTATCGGCCTGTTTACCGTCTGCGCCCTGCTTCTGGGCATGACGCAGACCTGTCTGGCCGCCGGCATCTCCGTGTCCGCCGGCCAGAGCACCGTCAGCGTGGGCAAGACCGTGGCCTTTACCATCACCGTGCCCTCCAATGCCGACGTGTGGCTCTACAACGTGGAGTACTCCTCCAATCTCACTCTGGAGTCCGGCAAAGTCACCATGGTGGAGGGCTACAGCTTTGACGCCGGCACGCGGGTCAACCAGCTGGTCTTCCGCGCCAAGAGTACCGGCACCGCCACCGTGCGCATCTCCAGCGGCTCCTACGCCATCAACGGCACCAATTATGACGCCGTAGGCAGCGCCTCCGTCACCGTTATAGCGGCCAACAAGCCCGACAGCGGCGAGCACAAGCCCTCCGGCGACACCCGCAGCGCCAACAATGCCCTCGCCTCCCTCACCGTCAGCGCCGGCGAGCTGACCCCCGCCTTTGACCCCTCCGTCACGGACTACACCCTCTCCCTGCCGCTGAACTCCGACAAGCTCACCCTCACCGCCGCCCCCTCCGACTCCAAGGCCAAGGTGCAGGGCGACGGCGAGGTGGCGCTGCAAGGCGGCGTCAACACCCTCTCCATCCTCGTCACCGCCGAAAACGGCGATGTGCGCACCTACACCATCACCGTCAAGGTCGCTCAGGCGCCCACCCTGTTTTTCGACTTTGCGGGTCAAAAGCTGGGCGTTGTGAAGGACGTGGAGGAGGTCACTCCTCCCGCCGGCTTCACCGCCGCCGAGCCGATCTCCCACGGCGGCGACCTGCTCCCCATCTGGACGGACGCCTCCGGCGAGAAGACGCTGGTGTATCTGGTGGATGAAAGCGCCGTCACCGGCTTCTATCTCTACAGCGAAACCGGCGGCGTGCTCTCTCCCTACCTACCCCTTTCCGATGGCGCGCTGCCCTACGTCTACACCGGCCTCCCCGCCGGCGCATCCGCCCCCGCCGGCCTCGCGACCTGCACCGTGGACGCCTTCGGCCGCGCCATAAATGGCTGGAAATATAGTGACCCCGCCCTGCAGGGCTTCTATGTCCTCTATCTCATGGACGCCGACGGGATCTATGGCTACTATACTTATGATTCCGCCAAGGACACCCTCCAGCGCTTCAATGGCGCCGTTTTCACCGACGACGGCGAGTCCCTGCGGGTGCCCATGCTGTATGCGTACATCGCCGGCGGCGCGGCGGCGGTGCTGCTGATCCTGGTGATCGTGCTGGCCTGCGTCAGCGGCAGCCGCGGCAAAAAGCTGCGCCTGCTGCCCGATGTTTCCGAGGCAAAGCCCACGGCGCCCGAAGCCCCCGCCGAGCCTGCATCTGACAACGCCCCCGCCGAGCAGCCCGAAGCCCCCGTCGAGAGCGCCCCGTCGGAACCGCAGACCCCCGAGGAAACCGCCGAGGAGCCGGCTCCCGCGCAGGAAGCCGAGGCATCGCAGCCCGCTCAGGAACCGGAAGCGGCGCCCGAGCCGGAAGCAGCGCAGCCCCAGCCGCCCTCTGCGGAAACGGAGCCTGTCTCCGACAGCGTCTCCGACAGCGCCCCCGCCGAGCCTGCGCCGCAGCCCGCGCCGGAGGAAGCCCCCGCTCCTGCGGAACCTGCGCCGCAGCCCCCTGCGGATAAGCAGGATCCGTCCCTGGAGGACACCCTTCGCCATCTGCCGCTGGACGAGCTGCTGCGCGACATCCACGACCTGTAAACCGCGGGAAAAATTAAGAGCAAAAAAATGAGAGCCGCACGGAGCACCCTCCGCGCGGCTCTCCTACTGCCCGCCCCCTATTTACCCTCCGTAGGGTAGGGTGCCCTCACCCCGCCGCCCGATAACGCACCGCACTATATGCTGCAAAAAAATGTCATTGCGAACCAGTGACCGATGTCACCGATTCGCAATCCGTACTCCCCACGCATCGCACTCTCTGCAATGCTTTCGTAGGGGGCGGCGTCCCCGATGACCCGCCGACAACGCACCGCGCCTCCACAAAATCCCTGTCATTGCGAGGAGCGTAGCGACGTGGCAATCCGCGTCCCCCCGCACACCGCACCCCCAGCCCATGCGTAGGGGCGGGGTTCCTCCCCCGCCCGTTCCCCCACTTCCCATCCCCACAAAAAACCGGCAGCGGCGCAAATCGCACCGCTGCCGGTTTCCGTTTGTTTTTATCTCCCGCCTCAGAAGGACACCGTTTCCTGCGCCGGCTTCTGGCAGGCGCTGATGCGCTCCACATACAGCACCGGCCCCTCGCCCTGGTAGGCCTCGCAGTTTTCCTTCCGCACCGTGGCGCGGATCTTCACCCAGTCACGATCCTTGAAGCGGTCCATGCCCTCGCCCTTGCACACCAGCGCCAGAAACTGCATGTCGTTCTCGCAGCACACCATAGCAAAGCGCCCGGGGCAGTCGATGCCCTTGAACTTCTTGGAGTGGCACATCAGCGCCTTGAAGGTCACGCTGACGCCCTCGTACCGCTCCGGATGATCCATAAGATCCACATACCAGATGCCGTACTCCTCGTCCGGCACCTCCAGATGCCCCGTTGACAGGTCGAAGGGCATCATGTCCTCCGTCACATACTCCTCGCTGGTGCCGTCCTCGTTTTCCAGATAGATGTCCGCCCGCCGGTTGGCCATGCGCAGGTTTTTCGCCCGCAGGTCGGCACGCAGCTGCTCGTTGCAGCGGTTGAAAATGATCATGTCAGCGTTGGAGACCTTCTCCATCACCAGCTGCCCCATGTTTTTCAGATACGGCTCAAAGGTGTGGGCATCCATTAGGCAGATGATCTGATAGAGCACCCAGTTGGCCGGCAGCACCTGCCGGTACAGCGGCTCCATGAGCCACATGCCGTTGTACTCAATGATGACCTGCTTGGGCTTATACTGCTTTTCCAGCTTTTTCAGCAGCTCCGTAGTCAGCTCCTCCTGCCCCTCCACGGTGTAGGTGAACACGTTGAAAAGCCCCTTGGGGTCGTATTCCTCCTCGCCCTCCTCGCAGCAAATGAGTAGCGTCTTGTCCTCGGCAGCAAAGCCGTCCTTGAGGATGCCGTTTATAAATTCCGTCTTGCCGGCGTCCAGAAATCCGGCAATGAGATACACAGGAATATCCATACTTTTTCTCCCTTACAGGCCGAACAGCGCCGTCAGCTTGCCCTCGTCCAGCTTCGAGCCGATGACGCACAGCCGGCCGGTGTAGTCCGCGGGGCCGAAGCGCACCTCGTGCTCCTCGGGCACATAGTCAAAGTGCAGCCACTTGCCGCCCTCCGTGGGCACGATGCCCTTGGCGCGCAGAATGGCGCCGTATGCGCCGCCGTCCAGCTCCGTAAGGATGCGGTCGATGTCCGCCTCGGTGAAAGTCTTGGGCGTTTCGGCGCCCCAGCTGGTGAACACCTCGTCGGCGTGGTGGTGATGGTGGTGGCAGGCGCAGTCGGGGTCGTCGCACTCCCTGTCGTGGTGATGGTGGTGCTCGTGCTCCCCGTGGTCATGGTCATGATGATGTTCATGCTCGTGCTCATCCTCATCATGATGATGGTGATGGTGCTCATGCTCGTCCTCATCATGGTCGTCATGCTCATGCTCATGGTCATGGTGATGATGTTCATGCTCGTCATGATCGTCATCATCGTGGTCGTGGTGATGATGATGGTGTTCCGCCTCCTCGGCCTCGTGCTCGGCGCGGATGCGCTCCATCAGCTCGTCCGCCAGCGACACCTTCTCCATGGCCGCCAGAATGGTCTTGCCGTCCAGCTCATCCCAGGGGGTGGTGATGATGGCGGCGTCCGCGTTCTTCTCCCGCAGCAGCGCCACGGCGGCCTGCAGCTTCTCGGGGCTGACCTTCTGGGTGCGGCTGAGAATGATGGTGCCGGCAGTCTCGATCTGGTTGTTGTAGAACTCGCCGAAGTTCTTCATGTACACCTTCACCTTGGAGGCATCGGCCACGGTGACAAAGCTGTTCAGCTTCATCTCCGGCACGTCCTTCACGGTGTTCTCCACCGCCAGAATCACGTCCGACAGCTTGCCCACGCCCGACGGCTCAATGAGGATGCGGTCGGGGCTGAACTGCTTCTGCACATCCACCAGCGCCCGCCCGAAGTCGCCCACCAGGGAGCAGCAGATGCAGCCCGAGGACATCTCGCTGATCTGCACGCCGGCATCCTTCAGAAAGCCGCCGTCGATGCTGATCTCGCCGAACTCGTTCTCAATGAGTACCAGCTTCTCGCCCTTGTAGGCCTCCGCCAGCATCTTTTTGATGAGCGTGGTCTTGCCCGCGCCCAAAAATCCGGACACAATATCAATTTTAGTCATAAAATGCGCTTCCTTTCCGATTTTCAAATGACTTTTGTATCATAAATAATGTAAAAGAATAAACAAGTTCCCGCCGGCGCCAACGCCCGCCGCACTATACGCTGCATAAAAATGTCATTGCGAACCAGCCCGCAGGCTGGTGTGGTAATCCGCATTCCGCATGCACCGCACTTCCCGCAATGCCCCCGTAGGGGACGATGCCCACATCGTCCCGCCCGCAGGCACTACTTGTCATCCGTAGGGCAGGGTGCCCTCACCCCGCCGCCCGACCGCGCACAGCACTTCCTGCTGAAATCTCTGCCATTGCGAGGAGCGGAGCGACGTGGCAATCCGTACCCCCAAAAGCGCCATTGCACCTCGTCATGCACACCGGCGCGGTGATCTGCCCTCTCTTATTCTATTTATCTTATCCCATTTTTCAAAAAAAGCAAGGTTTCCCTTGTGAATTTTTTGTGATCTCCCCCACATCTTCTTTTTTCCTGTTGCCAAATGCCCCAACTTGTAGTAAAATAACTCCATTGACAGTCCTCCGTGTGAAGCTGCGGAGCCGGTCTTGCGCAATGGATGCCCACGAATCATGTCAGGCGGGGAACCGAGCAGCATTAAGAGGGATCATCCATGTGCCGCAAGGGCGCCGGCTCTGCGGCTTCATGGGGAGGACTATCTATTTTCGCGTCTGCGGACGCGAAATCTGCGATGCTTTTATTAAAGGAGGCAGGCTCATGTATCAGGCGCTCTACCGCAAGTGGCGGCCGACTACCTTTTCCCAGGTGGTAGGCCAGCGGCACATCACCGACACGCTGCAGCGGCAGGTGGCGGAGGGACGCACCGGCCACGCCTACCTCTTCACCGGCACCCGCGGCACGGGCAAGACCACCTGCGCCCGCATTCTGGCCAAGGCCATCAACTGCCTTTCCCCCGTGGACGGCGCCCCCTGCAATCAGTGCGAGGCCTGCCGAGGCATCGACGAAGGCAGGCTTTTGGACATCACTGAGCTGGACGCCGCCAGCAACAACGGCGTGGATAACGTCCGTGCCCTTCGGGAGGAGGCGGTGTATACCCCCTCGGTGCTGAAAAAGCGCGTGTACATCATCGACGAGGTGCACATGCTCTCCACGCCGGCCTTCAACGCCCTGCTTAAAATTCTGGAGGAGCCGCCGGAGCATCTGGTGTTCATTCTGGCCACCACGGAGCTGCACAAGGTGCCCGCCACCATCCTCTCCCGCTGCCAGCGCTACTCCTTCAAGCGCATCCTGCCCCAGGACATCGCCCGCCAGCTTCTCCACATTGCCGGCGAGGAAAACATCGACCTCACCCCCGACGGCGCGGACATTCTGGCACGCATGGCAAACGGCGCCATGCGGGATGCTCTGAGCCTGCTGGATCAGTGCCGCAGCTTTGAGGGAACCCTGAACGCCCCCGCCATTCTGGAGCTTTTGGGGCTGGCCGGCGGGATGCAGGCCGCCCAGCTCATGGAGTTTATTTTGCGCCGAAATACGCAGGACGCCCTGCTGCTTTTCGACAAATTATACCGCGACGGCAAGGACATTGCGGCTCTGCTGCGGGAGCTTTCCGATCTGGGGCGGGATCTGCTGATCCGCTGTTCCGCTCCCCAAGGCGGCAGTGCCCTGCTGACGGGTCTTTATGACGAGATGACCCTTGAAAATCTTAGTGTTTTAGCCTCCGGTCAGCGCCTGCTCTTTATGCTGGACACGCTGGCGCAGGCCCTGGCCGCGCTGGCTTCCAGCGGCAGCCTGCGCACGGAGGCGGAGCTGTGCCTGATGAAGCTGTGCGACGAAACGCTGTGCGGCGACCTTGCGGCGCTGAATGCCCGAATGGAGCGGCTGGAGCGTGCCGCCGCCAAGGGCTTCACGCCAATGCAGCCCCTCGCCGCCAAGGTGGAAAAGGCGGCTGTTGTGTTGGAAAAACCTTTGGCTGTTCCGGCGGAAAAGCCTATTTCCAATGCGGAAAAAGCCGCATCCCAAGCAGATGAGGCGCCTACTGCACCCCAGCCGGAGCCGCCCAAGGCTCCCGTGGAAAACGCACCTCCGCCCGCGCCCGCCAAACCCGCCCCGACGGGGCACGGGGACATCTGGCAGCGGCTGCAGGATCGCTACAAGGGTGCCCTGCGCATCGACAAGCGGGTCTTCCTCAACGCCGCCTCCGGCACGCTGGCGGACGGCGTGCTGACGGTGACCTGTCGGGACGACATGGTGAAGAAATATCTGGACTGTCCGGAAGTGGTGGAGGTTCTGGAGCGCGTCACAAGCGAGGAGGCGGGCTGTCCCGTGCGGGTAGTCTTCGTGCTGGGGGAGGTAAAAGCTGCGGCAAAGCAGACCATGAAGCGTCCCGCCGCACCCGAAAAACCTGCGCCGCAGCAGGCTCCGCAGGCCGCGCCGGAACGCAGAGAGCCGGAGCAGACACCCCCCTGGGAATCCGCTTCGGCGGGCAGCGACCCCATAAACGAGCTGCTGGCCGAGGGCAGCCGGCTGGATAATTTCAACATTAAATAATATAGAATAAGGAGCGAAAAAACATGGCAAAGGGATACAGCGCAAGAGGCGGATTCTCCGGCGGCGCCGGCATGATGCGCCAGCAACAGCAAATGCAGCAGAGGATCCTGAAGATGCAGCAGGAAATGGAAAAGGCGCAGGCGGACGTGGAGAACGCCTTCTTCTCCGCCACGGCGGGCGGCGGCGTGGTGAAGGCCACGGTCAGCGGCAAGCGGCAGCTCACGGAGCTGGTCATCCAGCCGGAGGCCGTGGATCCCGAGGACGTGGAGATGCTGCAGGATCTGGTGCTCTCCGCCGTGAACGAGGCCATGCGTCAGGCCGAGGAGGCCATGGAGAGCAGCATGCAGAGCCTCACCGGCGGATTAAACATCCCGGGCTTCGGGCTGTAATCCTGCAAAAAAGAAGCGCCCATCGGCACGAATGCCGATGGGTGCTTTTGACTGAAGCAACGCCCAATTCATTGTTTTAGAAACGGATCGCCACGCCAGTCTGCGGACCGGCTCGCAATGACAGGCTGTTTGCATAGGTTGGCACCCGCCGGCAGAAAACGTCGGCGGGTGCTTTTTTATTCAGGAATAGGTGCGCAGGACGGCGGCTACTTTGCCGAGGATGGAGGCATAGCGGCCGTCAATGGGGCTGTAGTTCTCATTTTCCGGCAGGAGCCACACCTCGCCGCCCCTGCGGGACAGGCGCTTCACCGTGGCCTCGTCCTCCAGCAGCGCCACCACGATCTCCCCGTTCTGCGCCGTGGGCTGGCGGTGCACCACCACCAGATCCCCCGGCAGGATGCCGGCGTTCAGCATGGACTCGCCCCGCACGCGGAGGGCAAAAAACTCCCCGTCGCGCCCCCGGGTGTCGAAAGAGATATAGTCATCAATGCACTCCTGCGCCAGAATGGGCGAGCCGGCGGCCACATCGCCCAGCACGGGCACACGGCCGGACGGCATCTCGGCCTCCTGCGCCGGCGCGGGGGCTGCTGCGGCAGGGGCTGCCCGCTCCGTCAGCGTGAGGGCACGCCCCTTGCGGCCGCTCTTGCTGATGTAGCCCAGCTCCTCCAGATGCTTGATGTGGAAATGGACGGTGGAGGGCGACTTCAGCCCCACGGCCTCCCCGATCTCGCGGACGGAGGGCGGATAGCCCTGATTCCGGACGGTGTTTGCGATATAGTCGTATATTTTCTGCTGCATGGCGGTGAGCTTTTGCATCAGATCCCCCTCCTCCGTTGTTTTCCCTTGCAGTATACCACACTTTTCCGCGCATTGCAACAACTGTTCGATTATTTTTTTGAAAAATCTTTTTTCTTTTTACTTGCAATTTATACAGGGGTATGGTATGATGAGCAATACATGATGGATATTATGCCTGCGGGCATCCAATAAATCGGAGGGAAAAACTATGTTGATCGCTATTACTATCGTGCAGCTGCTGGCAGCGCTGGTTCTCATTCTAATCGTGCTGTTCCAGTCCGGCAAGAGTAAGGGCCTGTCCGGCGCCATCGGCGGCATTGCCGATTCCTATATGTCCAAGGGCAAGGCGCGCACCATCGACGCCAAGCTGGCCAAGGCTACCAAGTGGGTGGGCGCGGTGTTCATCATTCTGACGCTGGTGCTGGACTGCATGGTGGCGGCAGGGATGTAATCACATTATATTATAATAAAGAGCATCCGAGGCGAAGGGCTTCGGATGCTTTTTTGCGTTTTTAGATGGAGGCGGAAGGCGGGACGGGCGGGGTAGAACCCCGCCCCTACGCAGGACCTGGGATAGTACGTGGGGACATTACGGATTGCCACACCAGTGATGTCGGTCACTGGCTCGCAATGACAGAAATTATGGAGGTGCGGTGCATGTCGGCGGGGCGTCGGGGACGCCGCCCCTTACGGAAAGGACAACAAGAGGTGCAGTGCGCGGCAAACGGCGGGGTGAGGGCACCCCACCCTACGCATGGATCGAGGGTGCGGTGCGCGGGGAATACGGATCGCCGCGTCGCTGCGCTCCTCGCAACGGCAGTTTTTTGGCGGCGCGGAGGTTATCGGAGTCTTCTTATACGGCCGGCTGCTCCAGCGCTGCGTAGATGGCATCCTGGCTGGGAACGATCCAGACTCCCTCCATCATGCTGTCGTCTCCGGCGGGGGCGAGGTCATGAACGGTGATCTCGCCCAATTCGGACTCGATGTGCAGCGTCTGCCATCCCACAGCGGGCACTGCGTCAAAGCATATCCAGCTATACCCCCAGTTGCCGGCCACATAGGACGAGCCGTTCTGATCGTCTATGGTGACGAAGCTGTCTGTCAGCAGATCCATGGCCATGTCATAGTCGTTGGACAGGAAGAACAGGTACGTCTCTCCGTCCTCGTTCGTCAAGTAGCCCATGAACTGCAAGGCCAGGTCGTCACTGACCCAGAAGGCGTCGCCGCAGGAGGCGTCAATGCCCACGTCGTAATTGTGGTCCGGCTTGGGCGGCTCCGGATCCCAGCCGTCGTTGTTCCAAGGCGCTTTTTCCAGCAGCCCGCCGTCTGCTACCAGCGCAATGAGGATCGCCAGCACAAGGGTGATGACCACGGCCGCCGTGCCATTATCCCGAAGCTTCCCTTTGGCGCGGTGGGGCTTTGCGGGCTTCGGGACGGCCTGGGCAGCCGGCTTTTTCCGCGGTCTGCGGGTCTGCTCCTCAAAGCACTGCTTCTCCTCGTAGCAGACCTTTTCCTCATAGCAGACCTTGCCGGAGCGGGCGGGCGCGCGGTCCGCGCCGTGGTGAACGGAGCCGTCGGCGGCCACCCATTCCCGTCGGGGCGGACGGTTGTAGGCGCCGCAGCGGGGGCAGAAGCCCTCCTTTTGGTAATCATAGCTCTTGCCGCAGGCGGCGCAGCGAACTGTCTGCATCGGTCATCCTCCCCCTTTTGTTTTTTATATCATACAGGCCTCCGGACGGTTTTACCACCTACCGGAGGTTGCATGGCCTGATTTTTTCGGCAACTTTAAGTTTCCTTGGCCGGTACAGCATCCCGCGCTCCGCCGCGCAGGCGTCGCCTCGGTCAAGACACCATCACCCGCCGGATGACCTTTATAAACCGCTGCCGATCGAAGACCACCGGCACCGGATACACGGGGTTGGCCTCCGCCTCCGCCCACGCCGCCATCTGCGGCAGATCCTCCGTCCGGATGCAGGCAAAGTCCGCAGGGATACCCAGCTGCCGGTTCATGGCGTAAATGGCGGCGATGAACGCCCGCGCCTTCTCCGCCGTGCTCCCCGCGGGGCACAGACCCACCACGTCCGCCAGCTCTGCCAGCCGCTTGTGCGCCGCAGCGCCGTACTCCTCCAGCACCACCGGCAGCAGCACGGCGTTGGCGCGCCCGTGGGGCACGTCGTAAAGCCCCCCCAGCGTGTGGGCGATGGCGTGGACGTTTCCAACGCTGGCACGGGTGAAGGCAAAGCCCGCCCGATAGGACGCCGTGAGCAGCTCCTGCCGCGCCTGCAGGTCGTTTCCGTCGGCGCAGGCTCTGGGCAAAAACTCGAAAATGGCCGCCACCGCCTGCCGCGCCAGCGTCCGCGTTTCCTTTGTATTATATAATATATTGGTATACGCCTCCACGGCGTGGGTCAGGGCGTCCATGCCCGTTTCCGCCGTGACGGAGGCCGGCAGGGACACCGTAAGCTCCGGATCCAGGATCGCCCAGCGGGGGATCAGGCACAGGTCGCTGACGGCGTACTTGTGGTGCGCCTCGTCCGTCACCACGGCGGCAATGGTGGTTTCCGACCCCGTGCCGGCAGTGGTGGGCACCGCCGCAAAGGGCACGATTTTTTTTCGCACCCGCAAAAGCCCCTTCATCTGCGCCACGGTGCGGTTCGGGCGAGCCAGCCGCGCCGCTGCGGCCTTGGCGGCGTCCATAGGCGAGCCGCCGCCGATGGCCACCAGACTGTCGCACCCTTCGGCGCGGAACTGCCGCACCATCTGCTCCACGGTTTCGATCCTGGGGTTGGCCGTCACCGCGTGAAACCCGCTCCATGCCGGCAGCTTTTCCGTCATGGCGATGAATTCCGATGCGGCGCACTGGCGGCGGCTGGCCACGATCATGGGCTTTTTGCATCCGGCGTCCTTCAGCAGCTCCGGCAGCCGCGCAAGGCTTCCTGCTCCCGTGCAGCACTTCGGTTTCCGCCACGGCAGCACCCGCGCACCCAGCGCAAATGCCGCCTGAAAGATCCGGCAATATATTTTTTTCAGCAGCATGGCTTTCACATCCTCTCTGAACCCTATTATGCCGCTTTTTTGCGCATAATGCAAGGCGGAAAAGCGGTCTGTTTCGGGTTTGGAGGCGTGTCGGGGGCGGACAGGGGCGTCCGCCCCTACGGAGAGCAAGGGAGGGAGCGGTGCGTTTCGGGCGGCGGCGCGCAAAAAAGGTCGGGGCAAATGCCCCGACCTTGCACTATATAATGTTGTCAGTCGGTTTCGATGAGGCCGTAGCCGCCGTTGTTGCGGCGATAGACCACGCTCACCGTCTCCGTTTCCACGTTGCGGAAGACATAGAAGCTGTGATCCAGCAGGTTCATCTGCAGAATCGCCTCCTCGGTGCTCATGGGCTTCACGGTGAAGCGCTTGGTGCGCACCAGATCGTAGGCCGGCTCCTCCGCCACGTCGAACTCCGCCGGCACCTCCGGCACCAGCGCCTCTGCACGCAGGTTCTTGGCCAGACGGGTCTTGTTCTTGCGGATGCGGCGGTCGATAAAACTCACGGCCTCGTCAATGGCGCCCCGCATATCGCCGTCGCGATCTTCCTCCTGGGCGCGGAACAGGGTGCCGTTCTGGCTGCGGATGGTCAGCTCCACCACACAGCGGTTTTTCTTCTCCACGGCGAAGGTCACAAATGCCTCGGCTTCCTCCGGGAAGTACCGATCCAGCTTGCTGATCTTCTTCTCGGCGTAGTCTTTCACGGAATCGTTCAGGGGCACTTTCTTGCAGGTAAATGTGAACTTCATAGTTGTTGGCTCCTTTCGCTTGTGTCTGTACCAAAAGGGTCGGGGAGGAGTTTCCCCTCATCCTTGTGGGCATTATACCACATTGCCATGAATTTGAAAAGCCTTAACTTTGTTTTTGTGAAAAATTCACAAATTTGTAATCTTCTCCCCCGCTTCGACAAAACCTCTCCGTCTTCGGCAAAACCTCCTATTTACAAAGTCCCCCGCCCGTACTATTATAATACACGGAAGCTTTCCAATATCCCACCCGCTTGGGCCGCTCCTATACAGGGGGCGGCTCCTTTTTTTCTTGCCATTTTGCCGCCATGTTGCTATACTGTGGGTAAGCATAAGAGAGGAGGTTTCCTATGCGCCATTTATCCCTTTTGGAAAGCAACTATCGCCGCAAGCACTTAGCTTGCGTGCGTCATATTACGCTGGATCCCACCGGCTCCGGTGTGGTGCGCATCCATATGATCCCGCCCCACTCCCAGACGCCGGACGACCCCTTCCTGCTGCTGCTCAACGGCGCGCAGCTGGTGCCGCTGAACTTCTCCTGGGCAGTGCTGCTGTCGGAGTTCATGTACTGCATGGAGCCTTACGCGGGGCTGGAGATCAGCGCCGACGACTGGGACTCCATGCTGGAGCAGGCCGTCCGCGGCGCCAAGAAAAAGGTCTATCCCTTTGTAAAGGCTGAGGTGCTGCGGGAGGACATGGGCATTCTGCTGCGCTCTCTGGTGGCCATCGCCCGAGGCGAGGAGCCGGAGGTGGAGGTAGCCCCCCTGTCTCTGGGCGAGTACGCCGACAAGATGTCCGCCCCCCACCGCATGGATCTCATGGTCAGCGCCATGACCCGCGACGGCCTGTGGCACTGCAACCAGAAATGCCTGCACTGCTACGCCGCCGGCCAGCCTATGGGCGAAGTAAAGGAGCTGGATGCCGCTCAGTGGAAGGAAGTTCTGAAGCGCCTGCAGGCGGCCAACATCCCCCAAGTCACCTTCACCGGCGGCGAGCCGACTCTGCGGGGCGATCTGGTGGAGCTGGTGGACGCCGCCCAGTGGTTCGTCACGCGGCTGAACACCAACGGCCGCCGTCTGACGCCGGAGCTGTGCAAGGCGCTGTATGAAGCCAGCCTCGACAGCGTGCAGGTGACGCTTTACAGCGACAAGGCCGCCGTACACAACGCCCTCGTGGGGGTGGACGGCTTCGGCGACACCGTGGCCGGCATCAAAAATGCCGTGGCTGCGGGGCTTATCGTGTCCGTCAACACGCCCCTTTGCAGCGTGAACCGCGACTATGCCGACACGCTTCGCTTCGCCGCCTCGCTGGGCGTGCGCTATGCCACCTGCTCCGGCCTTATCCCCTCCGGCAGCGCCACCACCGAGGGCAGCGTCGCCACCCGTCTTTCCGCCGCCGAGCTGGAGGACGTTCTCCGCGACGCCATGGAGATCGCCGCGAGTCTGGGCATGGAGCTGGACTTCACCAGCCCCGACTGGCTGCCGGAGGAGACGCTGCGCGGCCTCGGTCTGCGGCTCATCCCCTCCTGCGGCGCGTGCCTGAGCAACATGGCTATCACCCCCGACGGCACCGTCGTCCCCTGCCAGAGCTGGCTGGGCGGCGTGACTCTGGGCAACATTCTCACCGACCCGTGGGAGAAGATCTGGACGGATCCCCAATGCGCGGCCATCCGCGCCGAAAGCGCCAAAATGGAGCACATCTGCCAGCTCCAGACCGGCAACCGAAAGGAGGCGGAAGCATGAAAAAGAAGCTGCTTTCCCTTCTCGTGAGCGTCCTGCTTCTGGCGGCGCTGCTGCCCGCGACGGTTCAGACCGCTTTTGCCCAGGACTATGACCGCATCCTCTCCTATCAGGTGGATGTGACCCCCAGCGTGAACGACGGCAGTCTTGCCATCCGACTCATCTTCCGCTGGAAGGCGCTGGAGGATCTGCCCGCCGCCAACAGCCAACAGGGCGGCGTGAAGATCGGCATTCCCAACGGCTCCATTCGGGAGCTGACCGCTCTCACCGACAACATCGCCAACCTTGAAAATGACAACAGCTACGCATACGTGGACTTCGTCCACGGCTACGACGCCGGAGAGGAGTTCACCTTCTCCTTCAGTTGGGTGCAGGAGTACATGTACCGGCTGAACGGCGGCGCCGTGGTCTACGACTACACCCCCGGCTGGTTCGACGGCATCCTGGTGGATGAAATGACTCTCACTTGGCACGATCCGGCGGGCGTCACCGGCGAGGCCTCCGATGGCACCACCCAGAACGGCGCCCATGTCCTCACCGCCAGCAACATGGACTACGGCGACAAGCTCTCCCTGGCCGTCACCTACAGCAACTGGCCCACCCAGCTCTCCGACGACGGCAGCGCCGACAGCCTGCCTATGGACAATTATCCCGATCATCATTATGACGATTCCACCGGCGACTTTATTTCTTCCATCATCGGCATCGTCATCATGCTCATCGTGCTGTTCGTCATTGTCAGCGTGATCTCCGGCGCTTCCCGCTACCGGGGCGGCTTCGGCACCCAGTATGTGTTCGTCAACGGCCTGTGGTATCCCCGCGGCCCCGGCGGCAAGCCCCGTCCCGGCAGCGTGGGCACCAAGACCCGTCCCCGGCCCCCCCGCAACGACAGCCATCGGGGCGGCTTCGGCGGCGGCAGCCGCGGTGGCGGTTTCGGCGGCGGCGGCTTTGGCGGCGGCAGCCATTGCGCCTGCGCCAGCAGCTGCGCCTGTGCCTGCGCCTGTGCCTGCGCCGGCGGCGGCCGTGCCGGCTGCAGCGCCAAGAATCTCTACGGCGCCATTCATCTGAATGAAGACGCCTCGGAGAAAATGCGGTGATATAACAAAAACAAAGAGCCTGACGCGCTGTGCGTCAGGCTCCTGTTTTTTTTTGAAAAATCATTTCCGGCGGCGGCTTCCGCCCCGTTTGCCGGCTATATAGCGGTTAAGCTCGGACTGCTTGCTATCCGACACGGACATGAACTGCTTGAGCTTATCCTCGAAGCTCTGCTCCACTGGTTCGGCAGGTGCGGGGGCGGGCTGCGCCGCCGGACGGCGGCACGTCTGCTCCCGTCGCTGCGGCCGCTCCGGCCTCGGCAGCGCCTGCTTCACGGAGAGGTTGATTTTCCCCTCCGGCGTGATGCCCAGAACTTTCACGGACACCTCCTGTCCCTCCGACAGGAAGTCGTGCACGTCGTTTACGAAGGTGGGCGCCACCTCCGAAATGTGCACCAGGCCGGACTTTCCCTCCGGCAGAGCCACGAATGCGCCGAACTTTGTGATGGTGGTCACCTTGCCGGTGACGATGTTCCCAACCGCCAACTCCATAAATGTGTGTATCTTCTCCTTTACGAAATGATCGCCTTAATGGTTCACGTCATAGAATATCCGCTCGCCGTCCTCGGCAAGCCCCAGCTGATCCTTGGCCAAGCCCTTGATGAACTCCTTGTCGTTGGCCTTGCCTAGGTCGGACTCCAGATCGCTGTTTTCCTTTTTCTGCTCCTCCAGCTGCTGCCCCATGGTGTCCCGCTGGGTCTTGGCGCTGCCCAGCTGCCCGTACACCCGCAGCAGCTCCACGGACACAACGGCCACCAGCACCACCAGCACCACCAGCGTGATGGGCGCTCTGCGTTTTTTCTTCTTATCCTGCTTCAAGAGTCCCCCTCCTCGTCCTGCGGCGGCGCGCCTTTCTTTCGGTATATCTTTATTTTACTGTTTTTTTTCAAAAAGGCAATGACTTTTTCTGCCGAATGCCATACTTTTTTGCAAAAATGCCAAAAAAGCTGCACCGGCCGCCATAAATACCGCCCCATCTGCACCGCCGCCTCCAGCCAAAAGCGCCAAACAGGCCGAAAAATCGGCGCCAGCACCTTCAGGCTGAAGAAGGCGCCCAGTGCGGCGCAGGGCAGCACGTACAGCCGCAGCTCCCCCCGCCCGATGGACAGGGCAAACCGCAGCAGCGCCCACCCCACCGCCAGCACATACAGCAGATCCGTCACATGGGTCACTGCCCGTCGGCGTCGCGCCAGACGCACGGTGCGCAGCAGGTCGTACACCAGCATCGCCCCGCAGCCCAGACCGAAGGCTGCCCCCATGGTCTGCAGCTGCAGCCGGATATACAGTTCCACGCCTTACCCCAGCAGGCGGGAGAAGAAGGAGCCTTTTCGCGCCGGCGCGTCCTCGTAGTTCAGCCCGTCAATGCGCCCCTCCACCAGCAGCTCGCCGCCGTCCAGAGAGAGCTTGCCTATGTGCAGATCCTCCCCGCTCACCACCAGCACCCCCGCCACGGTGCGCATCACCACGCTCAGCTCGTCAAACCGCTCCACGTCCTCTACGCCCGTCACCGTCAGCTTTTCCCGTCCCGTCAGCTCTATGCGCTGGCTCAGCTCCGCCGCCTGCTTCAGCTCGTATGCCATAAGAAATCCTCCCATACACTGTTTTTTTCAGTGTATGAGAGGTGCTGTTTTCTTATGACGGTTTGTCCGGCGAGATCTCCCGATACATGGCGGCGGCATCAGCTTTTCCGGCGTTTTCCTGCACGGAAACCACCTCCACCCGCAGCTCCTTCTGCCCGAAGCGGATGCCGATCTCGTCGCCCACCTTTACGTCGTAGCTGGCGCGCTGCACCCGCCCGTTTACCGTCACCCGCTCGTTGTCGCAGGCCTCGTTGGCCACGGTGCGGCGCTTGATAAGACGGGATACCTTCAGGTACTTGTCCAGTCGCATATAGGCTCACTCCTTCAAAAAAAGATGCCGGCGCAAACGCGCCGGCACCTAAGATCTTTGCAGCTTACTCGGCCACAGCGTCCTTCAGAGCCTTGCCGGCTTTGAAGGTGGGGTTCTTGCTGGCGGCGATCTTCATGGTTTCGCCGGTGCGGGGGTTGCGGCCCATGTGCGCAGCCTTCTTCTTCACCTCAAAGGAGCCGAAGCCCACGATCTGCACCTTGTCCTCAGCCTTCAGAGCGTCGGTGATGGCGGCGATGGTAGCGACCACGGCGGCCTCGCTGTCCTTCTTGGACAGGCCGCTCTTCTCTGCAACAGCAGCGATCAGTTCGGTTTTGTTCATGTTGAATTCCTCCCATATTTTCCTTTGTAATCATGCGAATTTATTCCAAACGAATTCTCGTTTCAGAATCATTTTGCCCTGTTCCACAGGTCTGTCATTTCCGTGAGGGTCAGGTCGCCGATCTCTTTTCCTTGCGTCTGCGCGCCCTCCTCCACGGCTCGAAACCGCCGGATGAACTTTTCGCAGGTGCCGGCCAAAGCCTCCTCCGGATCCGCCTCGGCGAAGCGCCCCACCTTCACGGCAGCAAACAGCACGTCGCCCAGCTCCTCGGATATGTTGCTGCCCTCTTCCACGGCCTGCCGCAGCTCCCGCACTTCCTCCTCCAGCTTCAAAAGCGCTCCGGAGATGTCCGCGAACTCAAAGCCGGCGTCCGCCGCTTTTTTCTGCAGCTTTTCCGCCCGCCAAAGCCCCGGCAGACTGCGCGCCACGCTGTCCATGGCCTCGGCGGTGGTCTTCTGCCCCTTCTCCGCCCGCTTCAGCTGCTCCCAGCCGGCGGGCACGGACTCGGCACTCTCCGCTGCGGCGCCGGCAAACACATGGGGGTGGCGGTACAGGAGCTTTTTCACCACGCCGTCCACCACGTCCTCCATGGTGAAGCGGCCGCGCTGGCGCTCGATGTCCGCGTGGAACACCACCTGCATCAGCACGTCGCCCAGCTCCTCCTGCAGCATGGCTGCATTATCCAAGTCAATGGCCTCCGCCGCCTCATAGCTCTCCTCCAGCAGTCCCCTGCGGATGGAACTGTGGGTCTGCACCCGATCCCACGGACACCCCTCCGGCGAGCGGAGCAGGCGGATGATCTCCAGCAGATCCTCATAGCCATAGCGCAGCTTCCTCGTAAAATTTACCATAGTTTCCCCTTTATTGCAATAGGAATTCGTAATTTTCATGATTTAAATAGAAATTTTGCCAGTTTTTCCCCCTTGGGCAGCTGGCGGATCTCCTCCCGCCGCACCACCTCCAGAGAGAGCAGCAAGATCCCGTATACCGCCGCCGCCAGCAGGATCGACAGCGCCGTGGCCAGACTCCCGCCCACAAATTTGCCAAGCAGCCCATGGGCGCAATAGGCTGTGGCCGCCATGGCCGCCGTGGTCAGGGCCAGCTTCAGCGCCGAGCTTCCTATCTTCGGCCTGTTGGGCACGGTCACGGCAATGGCGACGAGATTCAGCAGGGCGATGACGGCGTAGCACAGCAGCGTGCCGATGGGCGCTCCGCGGATGGAGATGGCGGGGTCGGTCACCAGCAGGTAGTTGGCGGCGATCTTCACACCCCCGCCCACCAGCAGCGTCAGCACCGGAATGCGCTCCCGCCCGTAGGCTTGCAGGATGCCGGAGGTGACGATCATCAGGCACACGAACACCGAGGCGATGCCCAGCACTCGCAGGTGGTAGGCCGCCGCTGCCGCCGTTTCCGGCACGGCGGGGTAGAGCAGGCGCAATATCGGCCCCGACAGCACCGACAGGCCGACCCCCACCGGCAGCGCGGCCACCATGGCCAGCTTCAGGGCGGCGGCGGCGTTCTTTCCGGCCTGCCGCGGGTCGTTTCTGACCATGGCGGCGCTGATGGACGGCACCAGACTGATGCTCAGAGGATACATAAACGAAGCCGGCAGCGCAAAAAGCGTCATGCCGAAGGTATATTCGCCATAGAGCGAGGCGGCGGCGGACTCGGAAAGCCCCAGAGAGCTTTGCAGCGTCCCCAGCACCAGCGCCTGATCCAAGAGGGTAATAAGGCTCATGCCCACGGAGCCGAGAGTCACGGGGATGCCGATGCGCAGCACCTGCTGCAGAATATCCCGCCGGCTCTCCGGCGTGTCCGTGCCCCGTTTGCCCCGACGGGCGCGCAGCAGCCAGACCGTCAGCACCAGCAGCCCCACGGCGGCACCCACGGTGACGCCGGAAATGGCGCCGGCGGCGCACTCATTGGGCGCCGCGCCCTGCCGCACCAGCAGCCACGCCGCCGTAAGCCCCACCACCAGCTTGCAGGCCGACTCGATGATCTGGCTTACCGCCGTGGGGCGCATGTCGCCGCGCCCCTGCGTATAGCCCCGAATGGCCGAGAGCATGCACACGCAGAAGACCGCCGGCGCCAGCACCCGTATGGCCGGCGCGGCCTGCGAGTCGTTGAGCAGCTGCGCCAGCGGCTCGGCGAAAAACAGCATCACGCCGCAGCAGGCAAGCCCCAGCAGGAGAAAAAGCCCCGTCGTGACCCGAAAGATCCGACGGCGCTGGTTCACCCGCCCCATGGCCTCCGCCTGGGACACAAGCCGGGACATGGCCAGCGGCAGACCCGCCGTGGACACGATGAGCAGCAGACTATAAATATTATAAGCTACATAAAAATGCGCCATGCCGTCCTTATCCAGCAGGTTTCCCAGCGGGATCTTATACACGGCGCCGATGACCTTGGTGACGGCCACCGCCAGCGTCAGGACGGCAGCGCCCTCAATGAAATTCTGCTTGCGCTGCGGCAAAGCCATCCCTCCCGATATGGGTCGTATCCGCCACGGGCGGAATCATTTTTTCATCGAGCGGTAAAAGGCGGAGAACTCCTGCAGGTTCTTTTGGATCTTCTCCGGACGGGTGATGTACTCATTGGGGTACTTGGCGTGGAACACGCGCTCAATACGCCCCGCCGCGGGATCCACCATCTTAGTGGAGCCGCCGGCACCCAGAGAGAGGATGCTGTGCAGCTCCTCCATGATGTAAATATTATACAGCCCCTCCGCGCCGCTTATGCACCAGCCGATGTTTTCAAAGCTGCCGGACATGTACTTCTGCCGATAGAGATAGTAGGGGTGGAAATCCGCGCTCCGCAGAGCGGAGATGGAGTAGTCCAGCATCTCCCCCACCGCCTCCGCCGAGGGAATGGGCTGCCCCTCCAGCAGAATGCGGCTGCCCTTTTTCAGCGCCAGCGTGTGGACGGTGATGTTGTCCGCCCCGAAGGAAAGGCACTTGTCCAGCGTGCGGCGGAAGCCCTCGGGGGTGTCCGCCGGCAGACCCGCAATGAGATCCATATTCACATGGGAAAAGCCCATGGACATGGCCAGAGCCATGGTTTTTTCGATGTCCGCGGCCGTATGCCGCCGGCCGATGGCCTGCAAAACGCCGTCCTCCAGGGACTGGGGGTTCACGCTGATGCGGTCACAGCCATGATCCAGCAGCACCCGCAGCTTCTCGCGGTCGATGGTATCGGGTCGGCCGGCTTCGATGCAGTATTCGGCGCAGCCCGACAGGTCAAAACTCCTGTTCAGATGGGTCAAAAGACGATCCATCTGGTCGGCGGAGAGGGTGGTGGGTGTGCCGCCGCCCATATAAAAGCTCTTGACGTTCAGACCCAGCTCTTTCACCATCTGCGCTGCCTGGGTGATCTCCCCCAGCAGCACCGCCAGATACGGCTCCATAAGCCCAAAGCTCTTTTCCACCGCCTGCGACACAAAGCTGCAGTAGGCGCAGCGGGTGGGGCAGAAGGGGATGCCGATGTAGAGGGAGATGTCCTCCGGACGGAGGTCTTTCTTGGCTTTCAGCCCCGCCTGCGCCGCCTGGATGCAAAGCTCCCGGCGGGTCTTGGACACGCTGTAGGTGTCGCGCAAGACCGCGTTCACCTGTCGGGGGGTCATGCCCTGCTCCAGATAGCCCGCGGCCAGCTTGGCGGGGCGGATGCCCGTGAGGGCGCCCCAGGTGGGAGTCACCCCCGTGACCTTTTGAGCGGCCTTGAAAAAACTCAGCTTCACCGCCCGCTGGCGCAGGCGCTCCTTTTCATATTCGTCGGTTTCGGGGGCGATGACCACGCGGGAGATGCCTTTTTCCGCGCGGCCGCCATAGCGGAGCGCCGTGACGGCGGTGGTATATTTCGCCGCCTGCGACAGAGTGATGACCGCCTCATTTTCCTCCTCCGCCGCCGGATCGTACACCGGCCGCTCCTGCGGGAAAAAGGCCAGCAGGCTCTGCTCCACGGCATAGCGGGCGTCGTTCCCTTTCAAGATCAGCTTCATTCTCTCAGCCCCTGCTTTACATAGGGATTGAACCGGCGCTCAAAGTCCAAATCCGTGGGGCGGTCGTGCCCCGGGTAGACCCGATACTGCCCCGGCAGCATCGCCAGCCGCTTCAGGGACTGCAGCATGTCCTCATAGCTGCCGCCGGCAAAGTCCGTGCGGCCGCAGCTGCCGCAAAACAGGGTGTCGCCGGAGAAGATGGTGTCCCCCACCAAAAGGCACACGGAGCCGCGGGAGTGCCCCGCCGTTTCCATGACGCGGATGGCCAGCGAGCCGAGGGAGAGCACGTCGTCCTCCTTATAATAGCGCTGGTTCTTCTCGGGCAGGCGGGGAAACAGCAGGGCAAAGCCGCTGGTGTGCCTGTCGGTGACATCTTTTTCATTTATATAGACCGGCAGCTCCGGCCACTTCTCCAGCAGACCCTCCACGGCGGTGTAATGGTCAAAATGGCCGTGGGTGAGCAAGATCATGGCGGGGGCGCAGCCGGTGCGCTCCACAGCTTTTATAATGCGCTCCGGCTCGTCGCCGGGGTCGATGACGGCGCAGACCTTGGCCTGCTCGTCCTGCAGAATGTAGCAGTTGGTCCCGATGGGGCCTACGGAAAGGGCGTCAATTTTCACAGCATTTCTCCTTATAACTCACAGTGAGTCGGTGTCCACGATGAGGGTCATGGGGCCGTCGTTGACGGAGGCCACGTCCATGTAGGCGCCGAATTCGCCGGTCTGCACGGAAAAACCCTTGTCTCGACAGAGGGAAACGAACTTTTCATAGAGGGGCACGGCCACCTCCGGACGGGCGGCGGAGAGGAACTCCGGACGGCGGCCTTTTTTGCAGTTGCCGTACAGGGTGAACTGGGACACCACCAGCACCTCGCCGCCTACGTCCGAAAGGCTGCGGTTCATCTTGCCGTTTTCGTCTTCAAAAACGCGCAGACCCATGAGCTTGTCCGCCAGCTTAACGGCCTGCGCCTCGGTGTCCTCATGGGTGACGCCCAGAAGGATGAGGAAACCCTGCCCGATGTGGGCGATCTCGGTTCCGTCCACGGTGACGGAGGCGCTTTTTACGCAGGTTAATACAGCTCGCATGGTGAATTTCTCCTTTTTTATAGAAATTAGGGAATGTCCTCGTTGGGGAGGACGGATTGCCACAGGCGCTTTGCGCCCTCGCAATGACAGAGGGTTGTATGGGGGCGGTGGTACACGCAGGTGCCACCCTACAAGAATTTTTGTAGGGCAGGGCCCATGTGCCCTGCCGTGGGTGCGGAAAAAGAATCCCCCGGTCACGGCTTCGCCGTGACGGCCCCCTTTAGGCAAGGGGGACGAGGGGATGCGGATTGCCACAACCAGTGACATCGGTCACTGGTCTCGCAATGACAGGGTTTTTGCAGGAAATTTTCTCGTTAAAAAAGCCTCGCAGAGTTTGCCGCCCGCAGGCGGCAAAAAATTCAAATCATTTTTCACCGCGACATGCGCGTGGGGAAAAATACCTCTCAGACTGCAAGTGTGGAATTTTGCCGCTTGCGGCAAAATTATGCGCGCAGCAGGCTGCAAGCCTTTTGGCAGAAAAAACGAATTTTTTTTGCCAGTTACTTTCCCGCGGGTCTGGCGACGCGCATGACGCCGGACACCTGCTCCAGACGGCGGCGCACGGTAGACAGCTGCTCGCTGTCTGCCACTCCCACCTCGATGGTGATGAGGGCAAAGCCGTCGCTGGTGCTGCGGGCGGACAGGTTCGTCACCCGCGTCTTGGTGGAGGAGAGGATGGTGGAAATGTCCATGATGAGGTTCAGCCGATCCTTGGCCACCACCTCCAGGGTGGTGCGGTAGTCCTCGCGGGTGGTGTCGCCCCAAGACACCTTGATCCAGCGTCCCTCCTCCTCGGGCTTGCGGCGGGCAGGGTCGGCATTGGGGCAGTCCGCCCGATGGACGGAGACGCCGTAGCCTCTCGTGATGAAGCCCACGATGTCGTCGCCGGGGACAGGGGTGCAGCACTTGGCGAACTTCACAAGGCAGTTGCTCAGTCCCTCCACCACGATGCCCTGCTCACTCTTGGTGCGCTTGGGCACGGCGGGGCGCATCTTCTCCGGCTCGTCCTTCAGGGGCACCTCGGCGTCCCGCTCCTCCTGATGCATTTTCAGGATCCGCTGGATCTCGTCCCGCAGGCGGCCGATGAGCTTCAGGGAGGTGACGCCGCCGTAGCCGATGGCGGCATACATATCGTCCAGACTCTTGTAGGCCAGACGCTTCAAGACATTGGGGAGATTTTCCTCCGCCGTCAGTTCCTTGAGGGTGACGCCGGTGCGCTTGACCTCCGCCTCGAAGGAGGCGCGGCCGCGGGCAATATTCTCATCGCGGCACTCCCGCTTGAACCACTGGCGGATCTTGCTGCGAGCCTCGCTGGAGCGGGCGATCTTCATCCAGTCGCGGCTGGGGCCGTGGGCGGATTTGGAGGTGACTATTTCCACCACGTCGCCGTTTTTCAGCTTGGAATCGAACTGGGCGATGTGGCCGTTGACCTTGGCGGCCACCATGTGGTTGCCTATGGCGGAGTGGATGCTGTAAGCAAAGTCGATGGGCGTGGCGCCGGCGGGCAGATTGATGACATCGCCCTGAGGCGTGAACACGAACACCTCGTCAGCGAACATATCCACCTTCAGGGAATGGATAAACTCCTCGGCGTCGGCGCCCTCCTGATTTTCCAGCAGCCGGCGCACCCATTCATAGTCGTGCTCGTCGCCCTCGCCCTGGCCGTTCTGCTTATATTTCCAGTGGGCGGCGATACCGTATTCGGCGATCTCGTGCATCTGCCTGGTGCGGATCTGCACCTCGAAGGGGATGCCGTTGTCGCCCACCACGGTGGTGTGGAGGGACTGGTACATATTGGGCTTGGGGGTGCCGATATAGTCCTTGAAGCGGCCTAAGACCGGCTTATACAGGTCATGGATGATGCCCAGCACATGGTAGCACTCGGAAACGGTGTTCACGATGACGCGGAAGGCGAAGAGGTCAAACACGTCGTCCAGAGATTTATCCTGGGTATACATCTTGCGGTAAATGCTGTAGGGGTGCTTCATGCGGCCGGACACGGCGCCCTCGATGCCCGCCTGTTGGAGGCGCCCTGTGATCTGGTCGTGGATGGAGGCCATGAAGCCGTCGTACTCCGAGGCCTTCTCGTCCAGCGCCTCGATGATCTCCTGATAGCCGATGGGATCCAGATATTTCAGGCTCAGATCCTCCAGCTCCCATTTCATTTTCTGCATGCCCAGGCGGTGGGCGATGGGGGCGTAGATCTCCATGGTCTCCAGAGATTTCTGCTTTTGCTTTTCCGGCGTCTGGTACTCCATGGTGCGCATATTGTGGAGCCGGTCGGCCATTTTGATGAGGATGACGCGGATGTCCTTGCTCATGGCCAGCAGCATTTTGCGCAGATTCTCCATCTGCTCCTCGGCCTTGGAGGCGGCCTGCACTCTCGTCAGCTTGCTCACGCCCTCCACGATGTCGGCAATGGTGGGGGAAAAGGTGCGGGCGATGTCCTCATGGGTGGCATCGGTATCCTCGATGGTGTCGTGGAGCAGGGCGGCGGCAATGGACTCCGAGTCCAGATGCAGCTCCTCCGCCACGATCTGCGCTACCGCCAGCGGGTGGGTGATGAAGGGCGAACCGTCCTTGCGGTTCTGGCCGCGGTGATGCTCCTCGGCAAAGCGGAAGGCCGAACGGATCAGCGCAAAATTCGCCCCGGGGTTATACCGGCGGACGGTGTCCTCCAGACGCTGATACTTTTCCTGCACATTCACGGCTTGTCACCTCACTTTCCTTTGATGCTCTCCAGCAGCGCCGCCCAGTAGGGCGACTGCTCCAGATCTACTTTATGCTTCACGGCGCACAGCCGCAATGTGATCTCCTCGTCATGTATTTCCCGACACAAAAGTCCCCGCTCGCAGAACAGCTCCACGCAGAAGCAGGCGCGCAAAAACGGATCCGTGCCGGGAATGGCGGCAGAGAGCTGCCGCAGGAAGGGCAGGTAAGGCCGCTCCCACTCCTCGACGCCCACCGTCTGCTGCAAGAGCCGCCACGCGGCTACGCACTGCTGGCGGGAGGGCAGAAGGCGCAGCGCCTCCTTCGCCGAGAGGCTCTCCCCCTGCTCCAGACGGCGCAGGAGCAGCAGCGACTCCTCCTCGCGGGCAGAGCACTGGCGGGAGGGGCGCAGGTCGATCACCTGCAGCTGCACCGAGCGGCTGCCCCGAAATTCATTTACCTGCAGATAAAACGCCACGTCCACCCGCTCGCCTACGCGGCAGGGGCACTGCTGGGCGGAAACGGAAAAGAAGATGCCCTCCAGCTGCACGGCGCCCTTGGAAAAGCGCAGCTTTAAGTGGCGATTCTGCCCCACGCCCTGCGCCCGCTCCAGCGTGACGCCCAGCAGGCAGAACAGGGGACGGTTGTTGCCGTTGCCGTAAGGCTCCAGACGGCGCAGCTGCTCCACCTCCCACAGCGTCACCGCCTCCGGCCGGCGCAGCACCACGTCCACGTCCAGCACCGAGGCGGCCGGCCGGCTGCCCATGAAGCGCAGGACGTATTCGTTCATTCTCTTGCGGAAGGCAGGGACTTTGTCCTCCTCGATGGTGAAGCCCGCCGCCAGCTCGTGGCCGCCGAAGCCCAGCAGCAGGTCGCTGCACGCCTCCAGCGCCGCAAAGAGGTTGAAGCCCCCCCAGCTGCGACAGGAACCTTTGCCCGTGTGGCCGGACAAATGGATCATGAAGCTGGGACAGGCATATTTTTCGCTCAATCGGGAGGCCACGATGCCCACCACGCCCTGATGCCACTGGTGGTCGGCCAGCACAAGGGCGTGCTTTTCCTCGGCGGGCATGGCCTCGATCATGGCCACGGCCTGAGCATAGATCTCCTGCTCCACGGCCTGGCGCTGGCGGTTCAGCTCGCACAGCTCCCTGGCCAGCCCATGAGCCAGCACGGGATCCTTGCATAGCATAAGCTCCGCCGCGCGATCCGCCTCGCCCATGCGTCCGGCGGCGTTGATGCGGGGCGCCAGCACATAGCCGATCTGCACGGAGGTGATCTCCTTCTGGTCAAGCCCCGTTTCCTGCAAAAGCGCCCGCAGGCCGATGAAGTCGCAGTCGGTAATATGGGCAAGGCCGCGCGCCACGATGGTGCGGTTTTCCCCGGTCATGCGCATGACGTCCGCCACGGTGCCCACGGCGGCCAGGGGGCAGTAGCGGGTGAGCAGCTCCTCCCCGCGCGCCTCGCCGCCCAGCGCCAGCACCAGCTTCAGCGCCACGCCGCAGCCGGCCAGATGCTTGAAGGGATAGGGGCAGTCCGGCCGATGGGGGTCTACCACCGCCGCGGCGCGGGGCAGCTCCTCCTTGCACTCGTGGTGATCCGTCACCACCACGTCCATGCCCAGCCCTGCGGCATAGTCCACTTCCTCCACGCCGGTGATGCCGCAGTCCACGGTGACCACCAGCGTGACCCCCTGCTCATGCAGCGTGCGCATGGCCTCCGCCGACAGGCCGTATCCGTCCTCGATGCGGCGGGGGATATAGTGGCTCACCTGTCCGCCGCAGCGGCGCAGATAGTCCGCCAAAATGGCGGTGGCGGTGATGCCGTCCACGTCATAGTCGCCGAATACGGCGATATGCTCCCCGCTCTCCAGCGCGGCGCGGATGCGGCGGACGGCGCAGTCCATGTCCTTCATAAGAAACGGCGAAAGGGTCAGCGTTTCTTCAATATTCAAAAATTCGGCGGCAGCGGCAGTGTCGGCAATGCCGTGGGCAGCCAGAACGGCAGACAGCAGCGCCGGGTAGCCCGCCGCCTCCAGCGCCTCCACCGAGGGAGCCGCAGCGGGAAGGTTCCATTTTTCAAATTTCACGCACGACTCCCCTCCTTTTCGGCGCAAACTGTCGAAAAATCCTTCGGATTTTTCCGTCTTCGGATTTTTCCGACAAAAGGCTCGCAGTCTGCTGCGCGCATAATTTTTGCGCGGGACGCAAAAATTCCACACTGGCAGCCTGAGAAGTGTTTTCTCTCACGCGCATGTCGCGAGAGAAAATGATCCCAATTTTTTGCCGCCTGCGGGCGGCAAACTCTGCGAGGCTTTTTTAGAAGCACTGATAATAGAAGAATATTATAACAAATTGTGGTGGAAAGGTAAAGGAAAATCTTCTATTCACCGGAGTAAAGGTCGGTTTTGGGAGCAAGAAAAGCAGGCCGACGGGAAAATCGGTCTGCTGAAAAAGGTTAAAGGGCGATCTTGGCCGTTTTGGTCTTGCCGATGACCACCGTGCCGGTGATGGTGAGGGCGGCCAGCTTCTCCCCCGCCAGACGGGTCACCACCTGAATGACGCCGCCGGGCTGGCGCAGAGACACGCACTGTTCCCGCCCCCGCACAGACGTCAGCCACGCGCCGATGGCCGCCGAGCCGCTGCCGCAGCCCCGCTCCCACACGCAGGAGTCCGTGGGCTTCACATACACCAGCGGCGTGAAGGCCGTCTGGCTTTCCTCCAGCAGCAGAAGGCCCATGGCTTCGCCGGAGAGCAGCTCGCTCCAAGAGCGCAGCGTTTCCTCCGCGCGGGCGCGGTCGATGACCTCCGCCGGCGCGATGACGTGGCAAATGCCCGGCAAATGCACCACGGGGAAGGTCTGCATCACTCCGCCCACCGGCAGAGAAAGCTGCTCGATGCGCTCCGGCAGGGGCATGGCCACCGTGCCCATGAAGCAGCCGTCTATCCGCGTGATGCGGCAGGCCACCGGCTGCGGCGCGCCGGAAACGGGCAGGGTCAGGGCGCGCTCCGCCCCCACGGGCAGCTCCCGATGCAGCCAGGCCGCCATGGACATGGTGGCATTGCCGCAAAATTCGCCGCCCATCATTTGCAGGCGGGGATTTCCCGCGGCCAGTCCCTCGGCAAAGCCCACCTGCTCGGCGTCCTTTTCCCGCCGCAGAAGCTCCGCTGCCACCCGCGGCTGCACATCTCTGGGCACGGGAGTGGTGACCAGGAGGGTGATATTTTTTGTGGGGTCGATGACCGTGTAGCGCAGTTCCATTTTTGCCGCCTCCCGATGGTTCTTTTTCTTCATTATACCCATTGAGGAAGTAAAATGCAATTCCTGTTGCCCTTTGGAAAGTAAAATGGTATACTATGGGGCAAGATAACATTTCACCACGGACGCAAGAAAGGATGATCCGCTATGAAACTGAGCTTTTTCGGCGCTGACCAGTGCGTCACCGGCAGCTGCCACTGTCTGGAGGCAAACGGCAAAAAGATCCTCATCGACTGCGGCCTGCAGCAGGGACGGGACGAGGTGGACAACGGCAGCCTGCCCTTCCACGCAGGCGAGATCGACTATGTGCTGGTGACCCACGCCCACATCGACCACACCGGCCGCATTCCCATGCTTATAAAGCAGGGCTTTCAGGGGCGCATCCTCACCACCCGCCTCACCGCCCAGCTCATGGACATCATGCTGCAGGACTCGGCGCACATTCAGGAGTCCGACGCCGAATACCAGAACCGCAAGAACCTCCGCGCCGGCCGGCCGGTGGTGGAGCCGCTGTACACCGTGGAGGACGCTCTGCGGGTGAAGGAATTTCTCACCACCTGCGAATACGGCGAAAAGGTGGATCTGTGCGAGGGCGTCAGCGTGGAGTGCATTGATGCCGGCCATTTGCTTGGCTCCGCCAGCATGAAGCTGACGGTCACCGAGGGCGGCGAGATGCGCACCATCGTCTTCTCCGGCGACATTGGCAACGTGGATCAGCCCATCATCCGCGACCCTCAGTTCTTCCATCAGGCGGACTTCGTGGTCATGGAGAGCACCTACGGCAACCGCAACCACACCGAGGTCTGGAGCTACACCGACGAGCTGGCGCAGATCATCGACGAAACGCTGGGCAAGGGCGGCAACGTGGTCATCCCCTCCTTCGCCGTGGGGCGCACCCAGGAGCTTCTATACTTCATCCGCCAGATCAAGGACGAGAACCTGGTGAAGTCCGTGCCCAATTTTAACGTATATGTGGACAGTCCCCTCTCCAAGGCCGCCACCACCATCTTCTGCGGCGACCTGCGGGGTTATCTGGACGAGGAGGCTCTGGCCCTGGTGAAGGACGGCACCCATATGTTCAGCTTCCCGGGCCTGCACCTGACGGAAACCGTGGATGAGTCCAAGAATCTGAATCTGGATCCCTCCCCCAAGGTCATCATTTCCGCCTCCGGCATGTGCGACGCAGGCCGCATCCGCCACCACCTGAAGCACAACCTCTGGCGGCCGGAGAGTGCCGTGGTGTTCGTGGGCTTCCAGTCCCCCGGCACTCTGGGGCGGCACCTGCTGGACGGCGCCGAGAGCGTGAAAATGTTCGGCGAAGAGATCGCCGTGCGAGCCAAGATCGTAAATTTCCAGGGCCTCAGCTCCCATGCCGACCGGGATCATCTGCTGAACTGGATCGACCAGTTCGCCCCCGCTAAGCCCACCCATGTCTTCGTGGTGCACGGCGACCGCGAGGTGGCGCCCGCCTTTGCGCAGGATATTGCCGCCCGGGGCTTTTCCGCCCACGCGCCCCAATATACCGAGGTCTATGACCTGCTGGAAAACCGCACCGTGGCGCAGGGTTATCTGCCCGAGCCGAAGAGGAAGGCTTTCGAGGGCGCGCCCCGCATCTCCTCTGCCTACAAGCGTCTGGTGGAGCTGGGCGACGCGCTGGCCGCCCTCATCCGCCGCAGTCAGGGGCGGGACAACAAGACGCTGGCCGACTTCGCCGAGAGCCTGCGCAAAATTCTGGAAAAATTCAAATTCTGATACTGCATGCAGCACGGCAGGCCACGGTTTCCCCGTGGCTTTGCTGTCGAAAGGAACGATTTTATGACGCCTCCGCTGAAAAACCAAGTGTATACCGCCGAGATCCTCGGCTACTCCAGCGAGGGGCTGGGCATTGCCCGCATCGGCGGGCAGGTGGTGTTCGTGCACAACGCCATTCAGGGCGAGGTGTGCGACATCTTAGTGATGAAAGTGCTGAAAAACGCCGCCTACGGCAAGGTCGTGGGCTGGCAGCAGGTGTCGCCCCACCGTGTGGAGCCGGACTGCCCCCACTACCGCCGCTGCGGCGGCTGCGCCTTCCGCCACATGGACTATGCCGAGGAGCTGGCAGCCAAGCGCCAGCGGGTGCAGGACGCCCTGCGCCGCGTGGGCGGCAGCCGCGTGGAGGTGGAGGAAATTCTGGGTGCGGCGGAAACTCTCCGCTACCGGAACAAGAGCCAGTACCCCGTATCTCCCGAGGGGAAAGTGGGGTTCTATCAGGCGCGGACGCACTGCGTGACGGATGTGGACGGCTGCCTCATCCAGAAACCCCAGGCGGACGCCGCTGCCGCCGCCCTGCGGCGCTACATGGCGGCGCATCATGTGTCGGGCTATGACGAAAAGACCGGCACGGGGCTTGTACGGCACCTGTATGTGCGCACCAATGCGAAAGGGCAGTCCCTCATCTGCATTGTGGTAAACGGCGAGAGTCTGCCCTGCGAGGCGACGCTGACGGAGCAGATGCGCGCGGCGGTGCCGGAGACCGTGGGCGTGGTGCTGGGCGTCAACACCCAGCACAATAACGTGATCTTAGGCGACCGATACCGGACGCTGTGGGGGCAGGACACCCTGACGGACGTGCTCTGCGGCCACGTTTTCCGGCTCTCTATTCCCTCGTTTTATCAGGTGAATCGGGAGCAGGCGGAGGTGCTGTACTGTCGGGCGGTGGACTACGCCGACCTTACGGGCACGGAGCTGGTGCTGGATCTTTACTGCGGCGCCGGGACCATCACCCTGACCATGGCGGACAAGGCAAAAAAGGTCATCGGCGCAGAGATCGTGGCGCCCGCGGTGGAGAACGCGCGGGAGAACGCCGTGGCGGGCGGCGTGGAAAACGTGGAATTTTTCTGCGGCGACGCCGCCGACATTGCCGTAAAGCTGGCGGCAGAGCACCTGCGGCCGGATGTGATCTGCGTGGACCCGCCCCGCAAAGGTCTTGCGCCGGCGGTCATCGACGCCATGGTGCAGATGGCGCCGAAGCGCATCGTGTATGTGTCCTGCGATCCGGCCACCCTAGGGCGGGACGTAAAGCTGCTGGAGCAAAAGGGCTATAAGGCTCTCCGCGCCACGGCGGTGGATCTCTTCCCGCGCACGGCACATGTGGAGACGGTATGCCTGCTGGAGGCGGAGACATCTGTCTGATGCTGCCTGTCCGCGCCGGTTCGCAACCTGCACGAATGCCGGAAAAGGCGGCGCCATCTTACCATATTGTCACGCTTCCCTATTCAGAAAGTAATTGACTTATGCCGCACAAAATGGTATGTTATGTGGTAGAATAAGGGAAAAATGCTTCCATATTTTAACAACCAACCCGAAAGTGAGCACACTTTTTTGATATGTCACACTTAAATGCCGGCTCTCCTTTAAGCCGGATCACACACAAAACTGAAGAATTTTGGAGCGGCCGGCTTTACTTTCCCGTGATGCTGGCCGTAACTGCCGTTTCCATGCTGACGGGCAATGTGGTGCCGTCCACGGTGCTTTTGGTGCTGCTGTGCGGCTGGATGCTGGTGTTCTGTCGGGACATTCTGGCGGCGGCGCTGCCGTTTCTGCTGATATTCCTGCTGTCCACCCTGCAGTATACCTCCCTGTCCGTGTTCCTGCCCTGCGCGCCGCTGGCGGTGGTGCCCATCGGCGGGCTGCTGGTGCATCTTCTGCGGTGGCGAAAGCCCCTTGCGGTGGGCAGCTGCGCCGCCGGACTGGCGGCGGTGGCGGCGGCTACGCTGCTGGGCGGTCTGGGCACCATTTCGGCCGGCGAATACTTCTCGCCTCTGGCCATCTACTACACGCTGGGTCTGGGGCTTGGCCTGCTGGTGACCTATCTGCTGCTGCGGTCGGAGCTGGAAATGCCCCGCAACTATGACCTTTTGGAGCGGCTGATGCAGATGCTCTACACCATGGGGCTTGTTATGGTGCTGGCTCTCGCCTGTTTCTACGCCGATCACTGGGATATTTTCACGGCGAAATGGGAGATCCCCCCCATCCCATACCGAAATTTTGCCGCCACCATCCTGGTTTCCACCCTGCCGTCGGCGTTCTTCATGGTGCGCCGCAGCCGGTGGTATCTGGCGGCGGTGCTGCTGTGGGCCGCGGCGCTGTTTTTCTCCGGCAGCCGCACGGCGCTGCTGTTCGGCGGCGTGATGCTGCTGCTGGGCATGGCCTATCTGGTCTGGAAAAAGCTCCTGCCGCTGTGGGCGCTCTTTGTGATCCTGGCTGCTGCGGCGGCCATTGCCCTGCTGCTGGGACACCAGCTCCACGAGCTGTTTTTCGGCAGTCGGGGTGAAGCGGACGACGCCCTTGTAGGCCCCCACGAGACACGCTGGGCGCTGCTGGCACAGGCGTGGAAGGATTTTCGGCAGCATCCGCTGCTGGGGATCGGTCTGGGCAGCCAGAAAAACGCCGCTCTTTTCACCGGCGTGCCGGGAAGCATGGTGTTTTACCACAACGCCGCGGCGCAGGTGCTGGGCAGCATGGGGCTGGCCGGCGCGGCGGCCTACGGCCTGCTGCTGGTGCGGCGTGTCCGCCTGCTGCTGCGGGGCGGCGACGCCTGCCTCATGATCGGCATGTTCTATCTGGGCATGCTGCTGGTGTCCATGACGAACCCGGGGCTGTTCTGTCCCCTGCCCAACGCCGCGCTGACAGTGCTGGCTTTCGCCGTGCTGGAAAAATGCGTGGGCAGCCCCGCCCGCCCCTTGTTCCGCGAAAAAAAATAATGTGAAAAGCATCCCGATCGGGGGATGCTTTTTCCGCTTTTATTTAGTATAATATCCATCTGAAAAGCAAAAGAAAAAGGAGCATATCCCAAATGAAAAGGATCAGTCCCCGTATAAAGGGCATTGCCTGCATCATATTTGCCGCCTTCGGCTTTTCCATGATGTCGGTGTTCATCCGGCTGGCCGGAGATGTGCCCACGGCAGAAAAAGCGTTTTTCCGCAATTTTGCGGCGCTGCTCCTGGTGAGCGCGCTGCTGGCGGTGAAGCGGGTGCCGCTGAAACCGGAGAAGGGCAGCTGGCCTTCCCTTGTCGGACGGGCGGTGTTCGGCACCATCGGTATGCTGCTGAATTTCTATGCCATTGACCATCTGGTGCTGGCGGACGCCAACATGCTCAACAAGCTCTCGCCCTTTTTCGCCATAATTTTCTCCATCTTCCTGCTGCGGGAGCGCCCCTCCGCCATGCAGGTGGCCGGCGTGCTGACGGCGCTTCTGGGCAGCGCACTCATCATCAAGCCCGGGTTTGAGGGCGTGCCCCTTGTGCCGTCGCTGGCGGGCTTTGTCAGCGGCGCGGCAGCGGGTCTGGCCTATACTTTTGTGCGCAAGCTGGGGCAGCGAGGGGAAAACAGCCTGCGGATCGTGTTCTATTTCTCCCTGTTCTCCACCCTCATCACCCTGCCCTTCTTCCTGCTCAGCCCCGTGCGCCTGACAGGGCACCAGCTGCTGATGCTGCTGCTGTGCGGCTGCAGCGCCTGCATTGGGCAGTTCGGCATCACCCAGGCCTACCTCCTCGCCCCCGCCAAGGAGATCAGCGTGTACGACTACACCCAGATCCTCTTTGCCGCCGCCCTGGGCTACATTTTCTTCCGGCAGATACCCGACGGCTGGAGCGTGGTGGGCTATGTCCTCATCTGCGGCGCCGGAGTCGGGATGTTCCTGTATAACAGGCATATGGATCACAAGGCGGCGCGGTAAGCGCAGGGGGATAGCGGCCATGAGCAAGTACATTTTGATACCGGATTCCTTCAAAGGCTCCCTGTCCTCGGCGGAGATCTGCGCCATTATTGCCCGGGAAATCCGCCGGCTGGAGCCGGAGGCCACTGTGTGCTCCCTCCCCGTGGCGGACGGCGGTGAGGGCACCGTGGATGCGTTTCTCGCCGCCGTAGGCGGGCAGCGGGTCAGCGCACCCTGTCAGGGGCCTTACGGCCAAAGCATGACCGCCTGCTACGGCCTGCTCCCCGACGGCGTGACGGCCGTAGTGGAGATGGCCGCCGCCGCAGGTCTGCCGCTGGTAGGCGAAGACCGGCGTGTGGCGGACGCCACCACCTACGGCGTGGGGCAGCTCATAGCCCACGCGCTGGAGCATGGCGCCGAGCGGATCGTGCTGGGGCTGGGCGGCAGCGCCACCAATGACGGCGGCTGCGGCGCTGCCGCGGCGCTGGGCGTGGAATTTTTGGATGAAACGGGTCACGCCTTCGTTCCGGTGGGCGGGACGCTGGGGCGCATTGCCCATATCCGTATGGAAAGCGTCCTGCCGCAGCTGCGGCAGTCGGAGGTGGTGGCCATGTGCGACATTGACAACCCCCTCTGCGGCGAGAGCGGAGCCGCCGCCGTGTTCGCCCCGCAAAAGGGCGCCGACGCGCAGACCGTCCGCCTGCTGGACAGTGGCCTGCGGCACCTGGCGCAGGTGGCAGAGCGGGATCTGGGTGTTTCCCTGTTGAATCTTTCCGGCGGCGGCGCTGCCGGCGGCTTTGGAGCGGGCAGCGTGGCCTTTCTCGGCGCAAAGCTGCAAATGGGCATCGAAACGGTGCTGGAGCTGACAGATTTTGATCGCCTGGCGGCGGATGCCGACCTCGTTATCACCGGCGAGGGGCGGCTGGACAGCCAAAGTCTGCGGGGCAAGGTCGTCATCGGCGTTGCTCGCCGCGCCCAAAAGCTGGGCGTGCCGGTGGTCGCTCTGGTAGGCGGCAGCGAGCCGTCTATGGACGAGGCCTATGCCGCCGGCGTCAGCGGCATTTTCCCCATCAACCCCTACCCGGCGCCCCTGGAGGACGCCATGCCCCGCTGCGGGGAACATCTGGCCTTCACCGCCCGAAATCTCTTGCATTTTGTAGAAAGCCTGCGAAAAATGTCGTGACCCGGTTGCTATTCCCACAGTTTTCCTGTATACTAACTTTAACCAACAAAGGGGGGAATATCCCATGCGTCCCGACGGTACCCGCGTAAAAGACCTGCCGCCCCTGGTGGCGGCCATACCCTACATCATGCCCAAGCGCTATGACGCCTGGAACACTATCACGGAAAACATCGACGAGGAAGTCATCAAGGAGTTCATCCGCAATCAGCGGCGGCAGGGCATCCGACTCAACCACATGAGCGTCATTATCTCTGCCTACTACAAGGCCACACTGGAGAACCCGAAGCTGAACTACTTCGTCATGAACCGCAAAATTTACAAGCGCAACCACTTCTGTGTGTCCTTCGTCATCATGAAGAAGCTGGCGGACGGCTCCCCCAGCGAGACCACGCTGAAGATCTATCTGGAGCCGGAGGACACGGTGTTCACCGTGAACGAAAAGATCCGCAAGGTCATCGAGGGCAACCAGCAGACAGAGCAGAGCAACAGCACCGACCATTTTGCCCGCTTCATGTTCTCCGTGCCGGGGCTGCCCCGCTTTGTCATCGGCCTTGCCTATTTTCTGGACAGGCACGGCCTGCTGCCCCGCAAGATCATCGAGCTTTCCCCCTTCCACACCAGCCTGTTCATCACCAATCTGGCCTCCATCAAGACCAGCTTCATCCACCACCACTGCTACGAGTTCGGCACCACCAGCGTCTTCGTGTGCATGGGCAAGCCCGTGCCCAACTACATGGCCGGCGACCTCAGCCGCAAGATGATGCCTCTGGGCATCGTCATGGACGAGCGCATCTGCACGGGGTATGAATACGCCGCCTTCTGCCACGATTTCCGCCGCCTGCTGTGCAAGCCCGAGGTGCTGACCCAGCCGTTTAACGCGCCGGCCGAATAAGCTATTTCCACGAAAAAAGTCACTTCCCCCGAGGGAAGTGACTTTTGTTTTCTTTGTTTTCATTGCGCCGCCGTGAGCCGGCTTTCTTACTCTTTTTTCAGCAGATAGTACCCGAAGGCGCGGGCCATGGACAGAACCATCACGGCCACCAGCGCTGCCGCTATCACATACGGCGCATTCGGCGAAAATTTATAGAAGAACAGCTCCGGCTTCAGCAGCAGGCCGATACCGAACAGGGGCGGGAATGCCACCAGAAAATATCCCACGATCAGGCGAAGCGCCTCCATTTTTAAAAATCTCCTTTTCAACTTTATGTTTCTATGGCCATCAAGCAGGCGCACAGGATAGCGGCCGTGATCAGTAATGCTTTCGCGCGAGAATGCATAGTCGCTCCTCCTAATCTTGTATAAAAATGCAGGGTACGAATCACGAGGTTCGTCGGAAGCTGTTTTCATAGATGTCCACAAAGCCGCTGACGAATTCGGCTTGCTGCATTTCCTCTTTCGTCCCCTCGGAAAGCTGCCAGCCATACATACCGTAGGAATGGTAAGTCAACGGGGTAAGGGGCAGCAGGTGAAACTCCCTTTGAATAGCCCTGATCCCCTTGCCATAGTGCGTTCGCAGCGCGTGGAGGGCTTTGGCAGGATTTTTGAAAACAGCCCAGCCGTTTTCGTCTGCGCCAATGGCAAAGGCATCGCTGATCTTCAAGTATTTCTCTGTGTCCACCTCACCGCGGCAGTTGCCGCTGCCGATAATGTATTCCTGCGCAGCAGGATACCTCACCGGACGCCATACCGAGAAAAGTATTACGAGCACCGCGATCACGCCCAAAAGTGACCATTTCCAGTATTTTTTTAACATTTTCATAGTGTTCCCTGCTTTCTGCATTTTTCAGTGCTGCACCAAATCATGCGGGAGAAGGCTTTCTTTTTCCTTCGCAAAGGAAACGGCGAAAGCGGAATCTGTAAGGACAAGACTTCCTCATTCCCTGGTTCACCGGCTTTTTCATTGGGATGTTCGTTATCTCCGCACTCTGGCGTATCTCCCTCCATTTAAACCAACTTTGCTCCAACCGTTCCCTTCTTCACTAGCCCACTTGTGGTAGTTTGATGAATGCTGCGCCACTTCATAATCAGTGTAGCCTAAAGAAGCATCATATCTTCTTTTTCCCGTAACAAAGCCCATGTGTCCCCAATCCCCGTCATCATCGCTATCAGTCGCAATAAAATCACCGGCAGAAATGTTTTCACTGAACAAATAATTGCTCCTGCTTGTATACCCTATGCCCATATATCGTGCAAAAGTGTCTGCCCCAACCCAAGAGTTTGAATACTTATGGTTTGTCACTCCAAGTTTATTTTCGAATGTAGTATGCCACCAACCGGAAAGCACGCTTGGATATACGACTTGAGCTACACCTCCCTTTGCGAGAATTTGGGACACGAAATTGGTGCAATCGCCCTTAAGCGAAAGGTATCCATACTCAACGTAATTCGGAGATGTAGCACGGGCAGTGGCATATAAGATGCCCGTTGCAATATCAAAACCCAATGCATTTATTCCTACATGCTCCTGCACATCATTAAGTGTTAAGCTGTTGTCCTCAAGATATGCTGTATACTCATCATACGGCAGAAGCAGCGCTACATCAAGATCCATTACATCTATACTTGTACTGGCATTTGCCGGTGTTCTTTTGTTTGAGGCCAGAGTGCTTCTAATTGTATTGTTGGCCTTTTCATTTTCAAAAATGTCGTAGAAAATATCCATTTTGATATACTCTTCGCTGCACTCGGTGTACCATTCCGGCCGCAGGGAGTCATCTAAAAGCCGAACAGATGCATAGTAATACATTTCGGCGGTAGCAACGGACAAATCAGGCAGGCTGTACTTTACCTTCAGGAGATTTATAAAGCTCTCAAGTTCGCGATAAACGTTTTCTACCGCCGCTTCCGGATCATCAAATGTGCAGTATAGCCGGTACTCATTATTATTGAAAACAATAGCTTCTTTCGTAGAAACGCTTCCAAGGTCGTCCAAAAACTTAGGTCCTTCAAACGGAATGTTCTTTGGAATTATCTGTGCATTTTCGGACACTTCCAATTGAACATCCGCCGCCATTGCAACAGAAGGGAACATCATTAATAGAGCAAGCACCAGAATACAAAAATGGTAAAGCCATGTTGATTTTCTTTTATTGAATATCGTCTTTATTATTCCGGCATAATCTCCTTTCAAGTATTAACAAGATGGTCTATTTACTTGCACTTCCTTTCGCATTGTCAACCCCGCTCACGGGCAGGTCTTTGTGATGGAGGGTGCAGTAAATGTTGTGCTGCCTATTGTGCCGTGAGCGGTCAGCGTATAGGTCTTCCCGCTTTGCACGGTCTTCGTTTCCGAGAAGAAAAGCGTGGATGTCCCCGTTTTGTGCCACGAATCCACAAGTATAGAGCCGTTCCACAATTCCATCGTTGCATCAATTTTAGCGCCAACTTCGGTTATGCTGAGTTTGCAATTCGCTCTTGTGCCTGTAAAGCTCAATCTGGGAACAACCGTCGCTCTGCGAGCCTCCGCAGCACTAACCGAAGAAACCATTGAAAACGCCAGCAAGCAAATAAGCAACAACGCAGTAAATCGCCTTTTCATGCTGTCACCTCCTTCCTGTTAACCGGTTCTACACCTATAAACGATGGAAATCCGCAAATGGGGACAGATGTTTTGGAAAATTTTTTATTTTGTCATTTTATCCAAAATTATGTGTTCAGCTATGTTGAAAATGTCAGATCTGGTCGCATTGGCTGTCACCATAAGGCATATATTATTTTCAGAATCAAATATTACCAACGTGTTTGTAGCTGTAGCATCCTGCATTTGATGGTATTCGGCGGCGTAGCCATTTATTTGTATCTGTTCAACCATGTGTTCACCCTCCGGAACAACCATTACTGCCATGCCATCATCCATAAAACTATATTCAAAGACAACAGACTGTCCGGTATCCTCATTCAAATATACAGCACGATAATACTCCGCATCACAGAACACATCCGCCTCCGTAAAGCCCTCCGGCAGCCATGTCAGCTGGTAGCGGGGGAGCGCCCCCTGCGGCGCGGGATTGAAAAAACGGTACACGACGCTGTTTTCGTACACCGTCCGCACCCACTGCACCACGGCCGCCCGCGCCTGCGGACTCACCGCCATCACGGCGCCGAAGGTCAGCGTCACCGTCAGCAGCACCGCCGCGGCATAGCGCCAGACCGTGTGCCGTATGCTCCGCCGCCGCTGCCGGCGCAGCAGCGTCTCCATTTTCCGCCGGAAGCCCTCCGAAAAGTCATGGCCGCACGCCGCCGCATCCGGCAGCCCCTCCAGCAGGGACTCCGCCACCAGCTTCGCCGCCGCCTGCAGCTCCCGCTCACCGAACCGAATATCCGTCGTCATAAGGCACCTCTCCTTCCTCCAGCTTCGCCCGCAGCGCCGCCTTCGCTCGGGCAAGCATTTTCTTCATGGCCGCATGGGAAACCTCAAAATAAGCGGCCAGTTCTCTGGCAGAATAGCCGTTGTAGTACCGCAGGAGCAGCACCTCCCGATACTGCGGTGCAAGGGCGGCCAGCGCGTCCGCCAGCCCGTGGTCGTTGGGCGGGGCGATCTCCACGCCATGCACTTCCTCGTCCAGCTCCTCCGCCCCGTGGCGGCTGTGGCTGCGGAGCATGTCCAGAGCCTTCCTCTCTACTGTTATAACGACGTAGGCGCAGGTTTGGGGACAGTCAATTTTGTTAATTTTTGAAAAATTTCTCGCCAGGGCAACAAAAGCCTCATGAACGGCGTCCTCCGCGTCCGCATCGCTGTGCAATAGCCGCCTTGCCACCCGAAACATCAGCCCCCTGTATGTATCATAAAGCAGAGCGAACCGCCGCCTGTTGTGTCCGCCCTCTATCATCTGCAAATAAACCATCATGAACGATCACCGCCTGTATGGGAATCATTTTCCCAGCATTTGCAGCTATTATATCATAAAATGGCGCTAAATGGTATATTATGCCCTTTTTTTGACCCGCTCCCGCGGCCAAAACAGGCGCAAAAAAATCGCCCCGAAGGGCGATCCCGCTTGTCAGATATTCTTGTCCGCCGCACCGCTGCTCCAGTATTTGAGCTTGGGCAGCTTCTGCTGCATGTACGCACGCATCTGCTCCGGCGGGCAGTTCTCTCCGGCAAAGTGCTCCACGCAGAACTCCACCAGATCCTCCTGCGACAGGCCGGCCTTGGTGCGCAGGCTGCGGATCACTTCTTTTGTTTCCAGAGGTTTCTCCCCTTTCTTTTATAGCAAGGGTAACACGGGCGGCAACGCATTGCAAGCAATTGTCAGTTGCTATTGCTCCCCTGCGCAGAGCTGCCAGTCAGTCTCGGGAGCATTTCTCCGCGTCGATAGCCAGCACCACCATCAGCGCATACAGGGCGTCTTTCTCCTCCGCCACATCGATGACATAGGTGTCCGTCCAGTGGAACAGCTCCTTGGACACCGTGGCCACCTGCCGCCCCTCAGCATCCGTGATGGTGTAGTCCCACTCCATGAAGCTGCCGCTCACCTGCCAGCCGTTGAAATCCAGCGTGAACGCCGGCCGCAGGAACGTGAACTCCTTGCATATGGTGCCCACGCACGTCTCGCGGACGTACAGGTCGAATTTGGGCAAAAACGCGAGCACCCGCTGCTTCACCGTGGCAATGTGCTGCCCCATGGGATCGAGGATGTGCAGGCAGTGCCCCCAGGAGAGCTTACCCTCCACCGTGAAGGCCACCGCGCCGCTTTCGTCCGCTTCATTCATATAATAAATGTCGTAGCTGTCGAACCACGAAAACATCCGCTGCTTGAAATATAGCTTCATGCCGGCGCTCCTCTCTTTATATAGTACCGTTGATCGACAAGGGCAGCCACCCTTCACGCCTCATTTTCCTGAAATTTTTCCTTGTCCAGCATTTTAATGACTTTGGCAGGGTTGCCAACCGCCACGGCGTAGTCCGGCACGTCCTTGGTGATCACGGAGGCTGCGCCCACCACGGCGTGGCGCCCCACCCGCACGCCGGGCAGCACCGTTGCCCCTGCGCCGATCCACGCATAGTCGCCGATCTCCACCGGCTTGCCGGTCAGTTCGGCCAGCAACTTCGCCGCCTTTTCCGTGTTGCCAACGGCGATGCGGCGGTATTCACCGGCAAAATAATTCTCCCCCGCGCGGGAGTAAAATGCGGTCAAGACAGCCATAGAAATGCTCCTTTCCCAAATACTAAAAATATTATACCACAAAAAGCAACCCCCGCCCCACGCGGCTTCTGCAAAAAGTTTGCCCCTGCTGCGCGCAGGAAAAACGCAACAAAAAAACCTGCTTTCAAAAGAAAACAGGTTTTTTGGAGCTGCTGGGCGGATTCGAACCGCCGACCTCATCCTTACCAAGTGATAAAA
>OLSB01000050.1_pt1 | contig 125887 bp, 116 predicted proteins | sample 1672071 | NCBI WGS metagenome assembly OLSB01 (sample SAMEA3136642, study PRJEB25190) | human gut metagenome | biome: human gut; feature: human-associated habitat; material: faeces | place: Austria | collected 2013
TGTATCGTCATGCCGTAAGGCCCATGCCAAATCTGCCGTTCAAGGGTTACGGAATCCCACAAAGCCCCTCTCGGCGTGAACATGCGTACCGGCGTGCCGACCGTGATGCCGTCGAGCGGGACACGCCACAACGGCATGTACGCGTCAACCGCGCCGGACAATATCTTCCCAGACGGAACCTCCGGGTCAGCGGCGGCAGTCGCATTCGGCGAACCCTTCAACACGGTCAATTCCACATTCTCATTACCGTTGGAAGCGTTGCGGTGGTAGTGCGCGCAAATGATGTCATTGCGTTTCATACCCTGCGACCCGTTGGAGATCGTCACCGATTCCGCCGACGTGATATGCCAGTCCAAGCCCTGGATCGACGCGCAGCCGGTGCCGATCGTCGCCCTGTTGGACGAACTCATCGAACATTTTAACGCGTCGCCCCAGTCGTACACCACGTCAGACTTCGAAAACTTCGCCTGATGGATGATCGCCTTATCCTCGCTGCTGATGTGCATGGTTCCGGCTTTGCCGTCAACCAGTTCGATGGTCATTGTTCAACCTCCTTCAACCATGATTCAAACGCTTCATCGTCCTTCTGCATGAACGTCATGAAAGACGTATTGCATTTGGAGCACAATTCGTAGATGTCGGGCGTCACATCCTCCGCGATGCGGGTCGCCTTGCCAGCCGAATAGCGGCGCACGGTGTACCATTCGCGAGCCTCCGTGTCGCCAGCGGCGACGTAAGCGGTCTTGCCGCACTTGTCGCACACGTACTTCGAGTAACCGTCAGATTTCACTAGCCTATCCTTTCAAACGTAAAACAACCAAGCGAAGGCAGCTGCCGCCAAGTCCCGCCGAAATCAACGGAAGGGTCAACACCAGTCGTGTTCTGGACCACATAGCCGACCGGGAACACGACCCTCCCGGAAGCGCCGTCGCCGACATGCGCGCTGATCACACCGTCAACGGAGACTATCGTGCTGCCGTCCACCTTCACGCCACCAAGCACGTCCGTGGACGCCTTCGGCAGCGTGTAGGCGTTCGCGCCCTGTTCGACCGAAGCGAGCTTCGACCGCTCATCATCGGTCATCATGCCCGATTTGGCATTGTCGGCCACGGTCTTGGCCGCATCGGCGACGGTCTTCGCATCCTCGGCTGTCTGATTCGCCTTGCCGATCTGCGCCGCGAAACCGGAAGCCGTCCTGTTCGCCGACTCGGCGACCTGCCTGACGGCATCCAAATCTTCGGAAGCGACCTCCGCGTTGATCGTGCCGCCTGAAATCGACAGGCCACGGCCAGCCGTCAAAGACACGCCGCCGCCAGCCGAACCACTGGAAGACGAAGAGGAAGAGGGAGAACCGGAATAGTTCGCGTTCGCCGACTGTACAGGCAGTCCGACCTCGAACGTCGAAGTCAAAATCCCGGAATCGATTTTCACGATCCGTTTCGTCACCACGGCGGTGACGTTGACGCCGGAAGTCTGATCCGTCGCAACAATCTTGTCATCCGCACGCAGACCGTCGCCGACCTCATCGGACAACGTCACCTCGACCGAACCACCGGTCTGCAATTCCTGCAGATGCTTCTTCGTCTCGGATTGCAGCGTGCCCAAATCCGCGTTGGAATAGTCGTATGTGGCGCATACCTCATCAGCGCCAAGGAGCGTCTGCGTCTGACTCACCACGCCGGCCGCATCCGCGAAATAATTAACCACCAGACGGTTCTTAAGCTCCTGCGAGCCAAGGCCGATGAGATGATTCACCGCGCGACGGTTGGTTTCGGCCTTGAAATCCACAAGGTCGGAATCGATCGTGTTCGCGATGGTCTGCACCGGCACGATGCCAAGCAGGATCTTGTTGCCGGACGCTTTGAAATCAAGCCTGCGGCCACATGACGCAAGCAATGTGCGCAAGCCGGTGTAGGCGTCCACATAACGTGGATTCTGAAACATCCAATTAGACAAAGTGGAAGCATCGGAGGAATCGACAGTGAAAACCGTATCCAAACCGATGCGCTTCAAAAGGTTTTTGAGGATGTCAGGCAGCTTGCCGGAGACGGTCAGGTAATCCTGATTCGCGTCCGGCTGCAATATCTTCGCCGCCAACATGCCGGTCCACGATTGGCCGATCCACGTGGTCGTGGACACGCCACCGGAAACAGTTACACGACGGTCGATGATCCGTCCGCCCACGTCACTGCCGTCAAGCCAGAAATACCAGCCATGTTCGATTTCCGGCGCATCCGGATCGTCGATGGTCAGTTCGAAGTCGTTTTCGTCCGTGCCGCAAGCCCAATCCAACGTCACCTGCGATACGCTCGCATGTGGCGTCAGCTTGCCGTCTGCGAGGATAACGTCCGCCATGGCACACCTCCCGAGACGTCAAACATGGTCAAGTCGATGCCATAATTGCCGGATACCGTCAATAGCGAATCTCCGGCCGGTATCGGCTCGAAAACATATGAGCCGCTTCCGCTGCCGTTGCCGCGAACGCCCTTGTCGAAAACATCCGAAACGTCGCCGTTTTCGGCTGTCAGCGTTATCGTCTTCCGTAATCCAGTGGCCGATAATGACACATGACCGCCTTCCGGCACTGTCACATCAACCGCGTAAGTGTTGCCGCCAATCTGGAAAGACGGGTTGACGCAAGGGCCGAAAATGACCGCAGCGAACTCAGCGGCCTTGCCGGTCGGATTATGCACCGTCAAGGCGATTTTCGACGGAGCCAAATCGGTCGGCAAGTCCAGTGGAAGGTCAATCTGCACACCGGTGCCTGCCGTCATCGGAAAGAAATGCTGCACCGGCAGTGCGCGACGCCAGACGCCATCGCAAAGGACAATCGTGTAATCGACTTGCGCGTATTCCGGCCATGGCACCAGACCGAGCGAAGAACCGACGACATAAGCTTGTTGCGTCCATTCGCCATCAACCGTCAACATGCCTGGCGTAACAGCCTGCACGTCCGAATCGAAAGCCGTCTGCACCATGTCCAATCTTGACGGATCCGTGGTGCGGACGGTCATTTTCGCCGTCGAAGCGTTTCTGCTCACCGATTTGATGCCGCGGGTGGCCAGCGTGTACGTCCATGCGTATCCGCGCATTTCCTGCAAGTCAGCCACCCACAGATCATCGGCGTTGAGGTCGATGACCGTGCCATCATGCGACGTGTATTTAAGCTCGCGCATATTTGCGGATCAACCTCCCCAAGTCACGGTCGCTGACCGTCGAATCATCGGACGCGGCGCTGATAATCGCGCCAAGATCATTGTGCAGGCTGGTTATCGCCGCCACCACGGAAGCGGTATCAACCTGTATGCTGACCTGATTGCCTGTCATCTGATTGGCTGTGGCAAACACTTCGCGTGGAATCTTCCGCTCGTTCAGCAGGCGCATGTTATCGACGCCGTAATAGGCCGTGGCCGCGGCATTGTGCGTGAACTCGCCCGCGGTGAGACGAGCGTTGAGCAGATACACGCTGTCGCTCAACCCGTTGCCGGGCGCCCACGCCGGATCCACGTAGCCGGAAAACATGCCGCCTCCGGCGAACTGCTGGAAGTGGCCATCGGCGAACATTCCACCGGTGTAGCCACCCTCCTTCTTCGTCTTTTCCGTGACGGTGAAGCTCTTGTCCGCGATCTTGAAGTTGTTGATGGAGCGGAGCACCGGAGTCGCCTGGTCGTTGACCGATGCGGTGCTCTTCTTGTCGTTCAGCTTCTTGCGGTTGACAGCGTCGACCTTCGGTCCGGCCTTGTCGGTCGAATCGAGGGTGTTCTTCTTGCTGTTGAGCCTCTTCGAGTTCGCGGCGTTCGTCTTCGGCGTTGCCCTGTCGGTGGAATCCAAGGTGTTGCGCTTGTTTGACAGTTTCTTCGCGTTGGCCTTGTCTACCTTCGGCGAGGCGTTGTCCTTCGCGTCGAGTCTGGCTGTGGCTTTCTTTCCGTTGAGCTTTCCGATGTTCTTGGAGGCGGTGTTCGCCTTCTTGGATGCCTTGTCGGTCGCGTCGATGGTGGCGTTGACGTGCTTCCTGTTGAAGTCGTCCATCATCTTCTGCGCCTTCTTGGCGCTGGCCGTGGCCTTCTTGTCGTCGGCGTCGAGCTTGGCCTTCGCTATCTTCTTGCTGAATTTGTCAAGGTTGGTTTCCGCGCCTTTGGTCTTCGACTTGACCTTGGAATCATCAACGTCAAGCTTCGCCTTGTTGTTGTCGGCGGTCATCCTGATATTGTCGATGGAAGCCTTGATGCTGTCGGAACTCAGACCCCAACGGTCGGCCAAGGCGTTAGCGGCCTGTTCGCTCATGCCCGATGCTTCGGCCTGCCGGATGATCGCGTCACGAGCATCCTGCAGCACGCCGTTCGCACGCTCGATCTCACCGCTGCTAAAACCGGTGCTCTCACCCTGCTTGAGAATCTTCTCCGCAGCATTCTGGGCGCTGCTGGCGATGTCCTCCAAAGCCTGCTTGGTCTTGGTGCCCTTCTCGGAAAATCGGTCGAGCAGATTACCGTTCTGGTCGAACACCACGCCATTGTCCTTGCAGGTGTCGGACAGTTCGCCGATCTTTTGGTTCAGCTGGTCGACCGCCTGATCCGCAGTCAGATTGCCCGACTCCAAACCAAACAACGCCTGGACAAGATCATCGATTTGGCTTGACGCATCAGAAGCGGAAGAGCCAAGCTCCTTGTTCGCATTGGCGGCATCCTTTGCAGCCGAAGCGGACTTGCCATCCGCATCCACGGCGTTCTTGGTTGCGGCGGTCTTCTGCTTGGTCTGCTCCTTGGCTTCCTGATATGCCTTGGCCTCGTCCTTGATGCTGTCGCGCATCTTCTGGGCCACGGCCATCTGCGAATGGCCCTGTTTGCCGTATTCCTTCAGCGCGGCGTTGACCTTATCGGTCGCGGCCTTGTTTCCCATGGCGGCGCTGGTCATGTCGGTCAGGCTGATTTTCGCCTCGCCCATCCAGTGCGTCATGTCCGCGCCGGCGAAATTCATCTTCTGATAGGCGGAGGCGATTGTTTCGCTGATGCTGCTGCCGGATTCCAGAGCCGACTGCAATTGCTCCGTGGCTTCCTTGGCCTTCTGCTGGCGGCTAATGAAGGCGCTCAGTGCGGCCCCGGCCACGGTCAGGGCGATGCCCCACGGGCCACCAAGCAGACTCATGACACTGCTGCCGACCGCCTTGAAACCGGCGGTCTTCAACTGCGCCTTGCTGGCGGACGTGCCGAACGCCTCCATCTGCTCGGAGGCGCTCATCGAAGACGCCTTGAACATCTGGAATGCGGTCTGCGCGGATCCGAGCGCCGTCTTGACACGTTGGATCGGGTCGATGGCCAGACCGATGTTGTTGGCCATCGTGCTGGTGCTGCCGTTGAGATTGCCCGCGGCCTTGTGCACGGCTCCGAACACGCCGGCCAATGATGCCATGACCACGAGGGTCTGCTGCGCTCCGGACGGCAAACCGGCGAACGCGTCAACCAACGTATCCAAGCCCTGCACCATCTTGCGCAAAGGCCCCTGAGCGCCCTCACCAACGGAAATCATCAAGGACTCCATCGAACCACTCAGATTCTCCAGATCACCCTTGAGATTGTTGTTCTTCGCGGCCGCCTGCTCGGCGGCGTACCCGCTTTCGGATACAGCCTTCGTCCACTTGTTGACACCGGACTCGCCCGCCTCGTAAAGATAATTCGCGGCCTTGATCGCGTAGCTGCCGAAAATTGTCGCGTTCGCCTGATTGCGCTGCTCGTCGGTCAAGCCTTTTTCGGCCTTCTGCAACTGTCCGGCGAAATTCGCCATGCCGACGAAATGATGTTGCGCGTCATATGCGCTGATGCCCAATTCCTTCATCGTATTGGACGCTTCGGCGGACGGTGCGGCCAGCTTCATCAGCATGCTGTTCAACTGGGTGCCGGCCTCGGCGCCGATGGTGCCGTTCTGGGCGAACAGGGCCAGTACGCCGGTGGTCTCCTGCACGTTCATGCCGAAGCTATTGGCCTGCGCGCCGCAATTGTTCAACGCCTCGCCGAAATCGGAGACATTGCCGACGGCCTTGCCGGCGCCAGCCGCCAAAGTATCGGCCACTTGGGAAGCCTGAGACCCCTTCAGGTGGAACATGCTCAATGCGTTGGCCATGTATTCGGCGGCATCACCTACGGCCATTCCATCGGAGGCGGCCAGATTCAAAGCGCCGGTCAAGCCGCCGTTGAGAATATCCGTGACGCTCATGCCGGCCTTGCCGAGGTCGTTGATCGCGTCGGCGGAATCCGTAGCGGAATAAACCGTGGAAGCTCCGGCTTCGATGGCGGCGGAACGCAGCTGGTCCATTTGGGCGCTGGTCGCGCCGGTGTTCGCCTGGACGGTGCTCATCTGCTGGTCGAAGTCTGCGGCCATCTTCACCGCGGCCACGCCGAACGCGGCCACGGCCAGTCCGGCGGCGGTCATGCCGCTGGCGATGAGCGCGGACTTGCGGCCGGTGTTCTCCATGCCCGAAGCAACCGTTTTCGCGGTGCTTCCGGCGCGGGTCATCGCCGCCTCATAGGAGGCTGTGTCTGCCATCAATCGGATGACGATGTTCTTGTTCTCCGCCAAAGCATCCTCCAAAATGTCAGGTCAAATGCGCCACCAAGGCGTTCGCAGCCGGATTGTCCCTGCCGTTGGCCTCCGTCCACCGTTTCATGGCTTGCTGCATGTGCGCAGTGGCCCAGCAGACGCTGGTTTCGGCATGCAATGTAAGTTCCCCCTTCGGGTCTTGGCAGATCGAGCGAGGCAAACCGCACAAGGGGCATAACGACCGTTCGTATTCAGCCAACGAACGCATCCAATTACGTTCCGTCTCATCCCATTCGACCTCATCGCCCTCACTCGGACGCCAGCCCATGAAACGCTTATAAGAGATGCCGAGCTGGCGGCAAATCTTAAGATCCTCGACTAGTTGCGGAGAACCTGCGAGGCGAGGTCGAACGCCGCTTTTGGGTCCGCTGCTGTGCCGTTCAGTTCGGCGATGGCCTGCCAGATCGGAGTGAACTGGCCATCGGTGAGTTCATCGAACAGATTGCGCCACGCCTGTTCGGTCTTGTCCTCGTCGGCCAGTGGCTTGCCGCCGATGGTCGCGGAATCAAGCATGAGAGGCAACGCCGCGGCGGCGGTGCCGAACATGTCATTCGTGCCGTTGTCATTGCGGTGCGCGGCCAATGCCTGCGCCCACTTGCTTACCGGCAATGCCCGCAACGTGAGCTGCAATGTCTCCGCATCCGCCTGTTCGCGCAGCTCTTCGATGCGCCGCGCGGTGGCCTTCGCCTGCCGGTTCGTCCCAGCCTCCGTGATTTGTTCGCGCGTGGTCTCCTCGGCCAGCGCATCACCCAATCTGGCGATGTCCTCGGCGGTCTGCTGGTTGAGGATGACATCGACCTCGCGCGTGCGCCTAACGACTTTAAGCATTGTTGTTCCTTCGCTCTAATATTCATGTTCCTTTGCCGGAAAAGAGAAAAAAGAGGGTCCCGCACCGGCGAAAGGGAACGAAAGTCCGGTGCGGGAAGAATCAATCAGGCGACCTTCACGTTCTCCGCCCAGCCGGGAGCGCGGACGGAGAAATTGACCTTGCTGCGCAGCACGCTGTTCGCGGCGATCGCCATCTTGGCGCTCATGCCGACGCGGACCGCGTACACGTTCACAACGTCGCCGGCGACAAAAGTCTGATCCGTCTGCTTGCCGTAGCGTCGCACGAAAAAGCCTTCCGCGCCCTCGATCAAAGTCTCCATTGCCGCGTTCTGCGTGGAATGCGAAGTGTTGGTGTTGTCGATGACCTCGACGTTCGGGCCGCTGATCTTCTTGCGTCCGGGGTTCTCGTAATCCTGCGCGCTGTTCTCGCGCTGGTCGGAGATGGACTCCTGCGACGGAGTGCAGCTCCACCCGCCTAAGGTGACGTAGTTGGACAGGTCGGTGCCTGCGTTGATCTCGGCGGCGGTCGGCTTCTGGATGTTTTGGATTGACGGCACCCAGATCGTGTTGACCAGACCGTCCGCCGGTGTGGAAGGGACTTCAGTCCCAAGAGTCAAAACCATGACTCCTCCTTAGATATTTGGGGTCACATGCGTGACCAGTTGAATTTGAAAGTAAGAAGACGGCACTGGTAAAGCAGGCTCGTTTCCTCTGCGGTGAGTCCGGCCGCATAAGCGCCGGAATCGGAGAACAGGGTCAGACAGCCGGTGTCGAACCCCTGCGCGATGAACCGTTTGCCAGCAAGTCCTGGAATCATGAGGTCATCGGCCAGCACGTTGACGGAATCGGCCGTAGTGCTCACGATGCGGACCAGCAAAGTGCCGATGCCGCAATGCACGTGTTGCGTCTCACCGACTATGTGGCCGTTCGTGGTGACGGTCTCGATAATCCACGGTGGCTTGTCGGTCGGTTTCGGCGCGGTCTGCCGGTACACCTTCCAACCTTCAGCCGGTTTCGGCACATGGCTGAGAATCGTATCCGATAAGGTCATTATCGACGTCATTCAGACCACCTCCACGGCGGCACGAGCCACGTATTCCGCAAGCTTCGGCAATTCTTCCTCGCCATGCTCGTAGAATCGGTGCGTTCCACCGCCCCTCGCGGTGCCGAAGAACGCGATGTTGGCGAGCGAACCCGCTCCGCCCTTGGTGGGGCCTATCTCGGCGGTGATACGCCCAGCGGATTCCTGCAGCGTGTAGCTGATCGGGATACGCCTGAATGCGGCATTGCCGGAACCGTTCAGGTCGTCGCGAATCGAGTTCTTGACGTTCTGCGCGCCCTTCTTCACCGACGCGGAGATCAAGGCGCGGCGAGCCACGCCCCTGGCGAGCAGCGCATCGCCGAAGGCCGTCAACTGCGAAGCGTCGAACAGTCCGCTCATGCGTCCTCCTTCACGTTCCAACGGCAGGCTGTGGCGTGCGTCTTCTCGCTTTGAGGTGAGACGAGCCTGAGCCGCCTGCCGACGAGCAGCGGATTAGCGGATTCCGTGACTTCCACCACGTCACCGGCGCGAAGGCCTGGAGTGCCATATGGAAAATGCACGTACAAAGACCAGACCAACGAGACGGCGCCCATGGCTTGGGCCGCGGTGCCTTCGGTCTGCTCGCTGGCGAGGCCGCCGCTGGTCTGCACCTTGCAGCTGCCTTCGTACACCTTCTCCTTGCCGGTGTTCGGCAGTCCCGTGTCCGAATCCGTTGTGGTGTCTCCGGGGCGGGTGACAACGCACTGGTCGGTCATGAGGCTTTCGGCCATCTGGCGTAGTTTCGGAAGGGCTCCGATGAGAGGTGCCATGCTTGGCATGTCAACCTCCTCAGTAGTCGTAGGGGTAGTGCGGCAGCGGGATGGCCACGGGTTCCGGAGCGATGACCGCCGTAGCGAGATCACTGCTGACACGTTTCAGCAGCATGTCCCATTCCTCGTCGAGGATGGAGATCTCGCCGCGACTGCGCGAGCTGTCGATGCTGGTCTGCATGTTACCGTCGTCGATCTGCAGCATGGTGCTGCTCACGCCCTCCGGGTTGAGCGCCTTGCGTGCGACGGCGGCGGATTCCACCTCGATGACGGTCTCCTGATATCTCTCGTCCATGCACCATTCGTCCAGCACTGGGATGCGGTTGCGGATCATCATTTCGGCGCGGCGGAGCCATTTCCCGATCTGCCTGCCTTCGGTGCTGTCGGAGGCGATGTCGCGGCCGAGTTCGACCGCGACATCGTCGATTTGCGCCCAGGTCATGGAATCACTTCGCGATGATACCGGCGTTGCGCAGGCTGGCCAGCAAAGCGTTGATGGTGGCCATCTCCTGACCTGTGGTGGCGTTCCCCACCGCAGCAGCCTGCTTGGCGGGCATGCCGGACAGCACCGTATCGAGCGGCTTAGCTGCGCCGCCCGGCTGCGGCACATACACCGCGCTTGCCGGGATCATGCCCTCGTGACGTCCGTTCACGGTCTCCCTCATCATTCACCATCCTTCTCACTGGTCTTCTTCTTCGGTTTCGCGGCGTCGGCGACCGTGCTCGGTTCGTCGGCCTGCACCTCGGCCACCGTGTAGCCGTGACGTTGGAAATAGTCGGACGGATCCGCATCGGTCTCACCGACGCCACCGACGAAGGTCACGCCGGCGGTGACGCCGTTGTACTCATTATTCGGAGCTTCGATTCGCCACATCATGATCACCTGACCTTGATCTTACGGAGCACGCCAGCGGCCTTGGTGGCCTTCAATGCGACGCCGACCGGACCAAGTTCGACCTCGCCGCGATGCACTGCGCCAGGCTGGGTGAAGTCAGGCAGCCAGGTCTTCACGAGGGTGCCGTCGGTGGTGGTGATGCCGCAGAAGCCGTCCAGGCCGACGCGGTACGCGTACAGGCTGGTGGTGCCGTCTGAGGCGATGGGGATGATCGGATCGTTGCTGCCGGCCTTCTCACCGGCGTCGGCGAAGAGGATGCCGCCATAGGTTTCGCGGCTGATCGGACGGCCGTCCGCGTTGGCGAGACCATCGATCGGCTCGCGCACGTACATGCTGGTGCGGCGCACCATGGCACGGACGCGGGCAAGGGCCTTCTTGTTGCCGACCACGATGGTCGGCGTGCCGTCAAGCAGGTCGAGGAACTCGTCGAGCGTGTCGATGGCCTTGTTGCCCTTCTCTCCTTCGAGGTCGGTCCAGTCGTAGGTGCCGGAGGTGGGCTTCATCTCGGTGCTAGAGCCGGTGAGCGCCTTGTCCAGGCCGTCGAAGGCCTTATCGTTCACACCGGTATCGCCGTTGATGACGGTATCCTGGAACAGGGTTATCGCGGCCTTCACCTTGTCGTTGATGTTGCGGGTCACCTCGTCGGATCCCTTCGGGCCGATGTTCGCGAGGATGCGGTCGATCTCGAAGGCGCCGCCGAGCACGGCGAGCGTGGTGCTGTACTTCCTGGTCGTGGTGGTGCTCGGCGAGTATTCCGTGTTGATGGCGCGGAATTCGGCGGTGGGCTGGGTCTCCTGCCGACGGTAGGAGTAGTCGAGCGTCGCGCCGCCTCCTGCGGGGTTCACGGCATCATCGAAGATGAGGGAATCAAGGATGACGCTGGACTTTCTAAATTCGTCGATGACGAAAGGGTCGTAGTCTTCGAGGGCATTGTTCTTCGCCTCTGCGAGAGTGACAGCCATAAGGTTGTCTCCTTCCTAAGGAATCGGTTACTTGTAATATGCGGAAATGGCTTCGGAGAGACTGTGCGGCTTCGGGTCGCCGCCCTTGCCCTGGCTCGGGTCGGGCTTGACGTTCGGCTTGTTCTGCACGTTGACGAGCTTCAGCAGGCTGTCCGCATCGGCTTCCAGCTCCTCGCGAGTGGATCCCTGCAGACGTTCCGCCAAGGCCTTCGGCAATTGCTTGTCGACGGCGACTTCGTATCGCAGTGCCTTCGCGGCATTGTCGGTGTTGGACTTCTCCAGGCTGGCGATCCTCTCGCTGGCCTTTTCCGCGTCGGTTTTGTCGCGATCCTCGAACTCTTTGATTCTGGCGTTCGCGGCGGCGAGCTGTTCGCGCAGCGACTTGTTGGCCCGGCGCTCGTTCTTGAGCGCGGTCATGCCGTGTTCGCCGAGCTTCTCGTCGCCTTCGCCGCCAGTATTCGCCTGTTGGTCGGATTGCGGCGGCTCAGGCTGCGGCGGCTCTCCGCCGCCCGGTTCGGCACCGGTCTCGATGGTGCGGATGCGGATGAGATTCCACCATTTCCTATGCATTGTGTTTTCTCCTTGTGGTTTCCTTGGCCGTCACATCGCGTGCCGGCGCCGACACCATCGCGATGCCGGTGAAAAATTCGATTTCGGCTAGAGGATCCAGCCGTACTTGTAGAGCATGCCCAAGGCCTTCTCATGATCGTCGCCGCAGCGTGCGTAAATGGTCTCGGGCATGAGACGCGGCCTGTCGACCTTTGTGTACCGGCCGCCGTTCTTGACGAATTCCTTGGCGTATCCGGAGTCGATCATGCGTGATGCGGCGAGTCCGTGGCGCGTGGTGCCCTCGGTCGTGTACTTGATGTTCCGCCCGTCGATCTGGGCGGTGCGGATGCCGCGTTGGGCGTTGACCAGCTGGTTGAGGTCGGCTCCGTCCGCGTAGGCTCGGGCGTTGGCACTGCTGCCAAGGACTTTGGCGAGCTGGTCGTCGGAGAGACTGTCGAGGTATTCGTTCGGACTGGTGCATGCGTTTGCCGGTGCTTTCGGACCGGTGTAGACGGCGATGCAGTCGCAGTGCGGATGCCTTTCGAAAGGCGTCTTGCCGCATGGCTGTCCGGCGAGGATGACGCATCTTCCGCAGCTCGGCGGTGTCAGGCCGCGCACGTAGGTGGATTGGTAGCAGATGCCGCGAGCGGTCATGCTTGTGGCCGACCGGTGAGTGTCCGCCAGCATGGTGCGCGTCCTGAGCACCAAGGTCACGCCTATGCGGTCCATGGCCACGTCCACCGGAGCGCCGTTGGACACGGCCCGCTTGCCGATGGTGATCGCCGTCCACATCGTGTCCACGGTATCCATGCCGTTGCCGTTCACACCGACCCACTGCCATGGGTCCGGCTTGTATTCCGGGTGTGCTGCGTTCACGTCGAAGCGTTCCATGATTTTCGGCGTCGATGCGATCGCGTCGGCGGCGGTGTGGTATTGCGCCGTGTCCAATACGCGGAAAAGTTCAGGCATCATGTCCGCGAAGGCGGTGTCGAAGTCTGGTTGCGCGTGCTTATGCCACAGTCTGAGCACCGTCGCGGCCAGCCGGTTGCTTCGGCTGCGCAGCAGACGGTTCTGCGCCGTCGCTTCCCGTGGAAGCGTCTGCCCCGCCATCGTCGCCGCCATAGTCCACGTCCTTCATGAATTGGCCATAGGATTCGCTGATCTGCTTGGCGAAGTACTCGCGCTCCTTGTCCTTGCGGGCCTCGCTCCAGCCAAGCTCGTCCCATGCCCCCTCGCGGGAAAGGATGCCGGACGCCATGAGCTTCGTGATCGCATCAGCACGCTGAGCGTAGGTAGGCGTGTTCGGATCCTCCCAGTCGCAGCGCACCAGGTTCGCGTTAATGTCGTCGCTGGTGGCGAGCTTGTGCGCCACGGCCATGACCTGCGACCACGCATCGCCGTCAACGGCGTTCTTCAGCTCGACGTTCTTCACCAGTCTCAGCTCGTCGGCGCGGATGGCTCCCTCGGCTGCTGGATTGGCGGTGTTCATTCCGAAATAACGCATCGGAAGACCGGTGATGGCGCTCATCTGCTCGCTCAGCAGGTCGATGACCGTCTTGAAGTTCGACAGGTCAGATGCCGTGAACTGGCCGAATTTCGCGTTCGCGTTCTTGGAGGTGAGCATCGAGTTGAAATAGGTCTTTATCGCCGATGCCGGCTGTCCGGTCTTCGCGTCGATAAAGTCGTTGTGCGTGACGCCGATCGCCCATTTGCCTGGCACCGCGTGAGTTTCCATGGCGATCTGCAAGTCGAGGATGGCACGTGCGGCCATGTCTGTCGGCCGCACCACGTCGGCCATCTCGCTCTCGCCAAGGAAGTCGCCGGCGCGCGGACGGTTGAGGAACTGCACAACAGGGACGACGCCGAGGTGGTGGTCGTCGCGGCCGGTCATGACCCACTTGCCGTGCTGTTTCTCCAGCCAGAGCGTGTATTCGGGCGTGTACAGCGTCGCGTAGTCCGGCGTCCCGTTCTCCCAAGGGTCGAAATAGACGCGGAGCGCTGATTCGACGGTTCTCGTGCGCGGGTCGATGCGTGCGATCATGTTCCTGGATGATTCGACGGTGATCAGTGGATGCCGTCTGTCCTTCGGGTTAGCACCGATGCATACGAAGCCGTGGCCCTGCACGCGTGTCTCCGTGTGCAAAAGCACCTGCTGCGATTCCATGTTGTTGTATTCCCAAAGCTCGCGCAGCTCGTTTGACACCTTGTCGTCATTCGGCACGGAGAAGGATTTGACCTGCTGGCGCTGCACGACGCTATCGACCACGATGCGCGGCCAATTCAGCGGAAAAACGAACGAACGGAGTTCAGCCGGCACGGCGATGCCGATGCTCTGGATGACCTGCCGTCCGCGATAATAATCATCCCACTGCCTATGAGGCTTGCGCAGTCGTGCAAGCCGGTAGGTGAGGCTCCTGATGAGCTTCGCGTCATCGTCGGAAAGCCTCGATGCCTGTATCAGCTCCACAACAGCCTCCTTACCAGCCGTACACCATGACCGGTGAGCCGCCTGCGCTCCAGCCGAGCGCCCTCATGTCGGACGCCGCCTCGTGCGCGAGGATGTCGGCCATGGTTATATCGATCTTCTGATTCTCGCTCGGCTTGCCGAGCACGTACTTGTCGCCTGGCTTCGCGACCTTACGCGCCGCCATCATGTGCAACCGAGCCATGCGATCATTGGAATGCGTCGTGCTGTGGTCGGCGGTATCCTCCATGAAGCGGGTGAGCGCGTCGAACATGCGCCCTATTCGGTTGGTCGGCCAAGGCACCACGATGTCCTCGCCAAAGCGGCATGCCCACTCGTCCACCTGCGACTCCCACGGATGCGGATCGCAGTAGAAGCGCTGCACCTTGTACCTGTCGAACATTTCTGACACGCAGGCGTCGACCTCGCTTCGCGGTATGCGACCCTCCCACTCAACCGGATTCCAATACGCCGGACGATTTGACGGCCCGTACGTCGGCGTCCAACGCCAGCCATCCACGGTCTCCGCACGCAATGCCGTCCAGTCACCGGATTGCGAGCCATCGAAGCCAAGACAAATCTCAACCCCCGGCTCAGGTGGCTGACGGTCAACCATCGTGCCATCGTAAAGCGGCTCAGGCATATACGAACCCAAACCCTGCACGATCTCACAACCGTAGAAACGTCGAGCCTGCGCCGGGTCACGGGCCATAAGCTCGGTCGCGGTCGCTTCGACCTGATCGAGCGGCACCCACGGCGAACCGGAATAGACGAATTCGAGAATCTTCCGCCTGTCCTTCGGATCCGCGAAATCCAATGAGTGGTCGTGCTTCGGAAAGAACTTCATGATGTCCGACGCCGTGCTCTCATACGTCATCTGGCCGAAGGAAGCGTCCATCGGATCCCACGGGTTCGTCAATTCCAACATGCGGCCATCCATGGCCATAGCGCCACGCATAACCGTGTCACCAACCTCGAACATGCCGCTGCGCCTAGTCCAGATGCCGGATTCGTCGCCGAGGACGAAGTTCACCGGATTGCCCAGCTTGGAATGCGCCGAAGCCGTCACAGGGTCGATGCGGCCGCCATTAGGTAACCGGATGAAACCTTCACGCACCTTCATCAGGTCAGACAGGTGACCATTGCGCACCATCGACTGCAAAGGACGGTAGACGTTCGCCGTCTGCTCTTCGGAAGTGGCGAGCAGCTGAATCAAAGCGGTACGACGCGGCATGCCCATCGGCTCACCCGGAGAATACACGTATTCGAAACCGCACGAGCAACCCCAGTCGGAGCAGCGGAACGTCTCGCCGCCACGCGCCCATCCGCAGAACACGCATGGGCCGACACCTTCGAACGCGGCCACCGCAGCGCCGAACGGAGACTTGCCTAGCTTCTGCCCGCCGACGATCTGACCTCGACGCCATTTGAACGCCGCAGCCTGACGAGGCCGAGCCGGATCATACACCGCATCAGGCTTCACCCGATAGAAATCGATGGCGTTATCCAACTGCCAGCCGACAAGCTCGAACGGCTTGCCCAGATCATAGCCATTAGGCACAACACAGTGCGCGGCAATCCAGTCAGCAAAAAGAAAACCAAGGGACTTCGGAACGACCAGCTCTTTCTGCTCGCTCATTCCGCATCCTCTTTCTGATTCTCAAGCCACCGCTGCTTCGCACTCTTGAACGGAATGATCTTGTCAGAAGATTCTGCCGAGCGTTTCGGCTCCGGCTCGTCATCGACAATCGCCCAACCATTCAAACGAAGGCCTTGCGGAGTCAAACCGATGGTGTCGGCATACCGTACAAGCGCGGTACGATCAGCGGCCTTCGCCTCCGAAGACTCGCACAATACGAACTGGCGCACATACAGGGCAATCGTCGTGAACATGTACCCATAACGCGGCATATGCCATGCGATAGCCTGCGGCAACCGCCACAGGTCACGCCACAATTCACGCTCACGCCGATTCCACGCCTCCGTAGCCTTCTCGTCACGCTCCTTGTGAAAACCGTCATCATCCTTCCAAGTGTCCCAAATCGTCCACTCGGACAGCGGAAAAGCCTTCGGACGGTAATGATAGCCACGAGACGAAAGCGGAAGAATATCAGCGCCAAGACCACGCGCGTCCGACCGTGCGCTGGACGGATCCGGCATCGGACCGGAGCGTGTGCGTGCGCCGCCATGCGTCGCCATGCGACCTCCAATCCTCGAACCGGAAAAATTACAGACTCGGCCAGTCCGTCAAATCTTGAACTATCCGCGAACTTGCGAGTCCCCTCACCGGCGGTCTTGCCTTGCCTATTAGGGGTTACCCCCTATGGGTGTTGGCGGGTCGGTTGATTGTATTTTTTCCTGTTTTGGCGTGCGTTTTGTTGTGTGTGCTTGCTTAGCTTGTCCACTTGTGTTTGGTTCGTTTGCGTCATGCTTGTGCTTGCGTTTGCGGTTTGCCTGTTGGCTGCGCTTGCGGTTGCTGCTGCGGCTTGGCTTAGCGTCGCGTCCAGTGTTCGGCACTTGCGGTTGCTTTGTGTTGTCCGTCTTTCCTGTTGCAGCTGCGATGTTCTGGCCCTGTCCAGCTTTGTCTGTTGTCTGTGTGGCCGAGGTCCCATTGGTCTGCGGCTGTGACTGGCTGTCCGCATTTGGCGCAGGTGTGTGTTTCGCCTGTAGCCAGCCGTGCCTCCCATGCCCTGCGGAGGTGGCGGTGTGCCGCATCGTATCCTCTTGCTGTTGAGCTGCCGCGCTGCCGCTCGTATGCGTGTGCGTGGATGGCGCAGAAGCGTGTGCCTTGTTTGACGAGTTGTGGGCAGTTGTGCCAGGCGCATCTGCGGAGACTCATGTGGCCTTGCCGCCTTCCGTGGGCTGGTAGTGTCCGGCATGTCTGGGGTACGTCTCCCGCGAAGGTCCCCCAGCTGGCCACCCCCGATTCATGGGCTACCGACACAACGGGTGTCGCCGCCATGGTCGACGTCCTTCGGTGCGACGGCTCCAAGGGTTGCTAGTGGCTCCATGCCGGACAGAGTTGATTATAGCGAATGCAGCTGGATATGAATAATGGTCCAACCATCTCTGGCGGACCATTTTACAAACATACGACAGTATAGCATTTTAATTGTGACAGTCAAGCATGGCTGTTATTTCTCCGAGGTTGAACACGTACTCTCCTTTGTGTTTTGTCGGCGTGGCGTGGAGTTTGCCTCTGGTGAGCCATTGGCGGATCTGGTCGCTGGTGCAGTGGATGTCCATTTTGGCGAGGTAGCGTGCGACTTCGACTGGTTTTCCGGTGTATTCGAGTTGCCAGAGTTTGTTGTCACGGGTGGCTTTGATGGCTTGGACTCCGCCTTGCCATTTGCAGGCTGGGCATGTCCATGTTTCGGCTTGTGGCGTGCTGGTGGCTTGGTGGCCGCATTTTGGGCAGGTGCCGATGATGACCATGGCTTCTTCCGGCGTCAGTGCTTGTTCGTTGCGTCTGGTGATGTGTTGCAGATTCGCGTAGTCGTCGGCTGCGGTGCTCATCGTCAATATGGTGTGCCGGTTGCTGATGATGGCATACCATGCTTTCCGCCAATCGTATCCAGCGTATGCGGCGCGTATTTTGCCTGCCTGTTCCGCCAACCATGCTTCGCTGTCTGCGATGAGGTCTTGAGCGTGGGTGTCGATTGGCATTGGCGCGTTGCCTCGGCTTGGCGTGTGTGCCGGGGTGCCGATGCGGGCCTGACGGAGCATGATGCTTCGCAGGGCAGGCAGTTGGACGTGGCCGAGTTGGCGGATCAGCTGCCAGTAGGTTTCACGGCAGCTGGCGCAGAGCAGGTTCGCCGTCGCCTGTTTCATTGGCTTGCGGCAGTGCTGGCAGTCGGTCAAAGTCGAGCCTCCTTGTCGTACTGGTGAATGATGGCCGCGACTTCCGCTTTCGGCACTTGCGGCACGAGCGGCGCGATTTCGTCGAGCGCATAGCCTGCCTGATGCCATTTGACGATCATGTCCATGAGGGTTTTCTTCACTTTCATTTCGTTTCCTTCCTTGTTCTGGTTGTGAATGCGGCCAGTCCGGTCTCGGCATGGAACACCTTGACCGGCTCGCCAGTCCTCAAGGACACGGCCTGCGCGTAGTCGCCGGCATCGTCGATGTTCTCGAACGTTCTGACGCCTTCCTGGGTGACGACGTTGTAGCTCATCTTGCCGGCTCCTTGTCCGCTCCGCTCACATGGCTCCAGTCGCATGACAGGCCGCCCCTCTGGTAGCCCGCGTAGACGACGCAGTCCACTTGCCTCGTGTCGGACAGTGTGACGATGCATTCCTTGATGTCGTCGCCGGACCTTTTGGAGCATGTGGTGCCGGTGGCGGCGATGGCGGGGGCCGGGGTCGACGTCTTGGATGCGCTCCCGCATCCCGCGAGCGCGAGGAGGAATACCGGTGTGAGCAGGAGCATGGTTATGGCGGTCAGGCCGATGCCGGCTGGCGCGAGTGGTTTGCGTTTTCTCATTTCGAGTGTTTCCTTCCTTGTCTGGCGGTTGACGTTGTCACTCATTTTTGGACTCCTTAATCGATGATGAATATGATGATCGGGGCGACGCACAGGCAGACGGTCAACACGATGCCGAACGCGATTTCAAACGGGTTGTGTTTCATGATTTCTCCTTGTTGAGTCGTTTCGCCATCTGGCAGGCTCGTTGGTCTGGCGTGGCGGTTTCCTTGTCGCGTCCGAGCGCCTGTAGCACGTGTTCGCACTGCCACGTGTGTATGTGGCGTTTCGAGGGTGGTATGCCGCTCATGTTGGCGCGGCGTTGGCACCAGCCTTTCCACAGGCGCGTCCAGTCGTTGACGGTGTGTGTTTCGCCGTAATGCCGTGAGTTGAATGCGTTCCATGCGTCCGATAGGTCGAGTTTCGGATAGTTTCGGATGATGTCTGCGTTGGCGTGCGCCTTCTCCCTCACTAGTTCGAAGTCGCTTACCCCAATTTCTTTGGAGAAAGAAGAAGAATATTCTTCTTTCTCTTTCTTTTGGGTTCTGGTGTTCTGGTGTTCTGGTGTTTGTCCCGATTCTGTTTCGATTCTGCCGGCAGTCTGCGCACTTTCTGCCGGCAGACTTTCGGCAGAATACCGTTCGCGCTCACGCTTGCGTTTGGCCATGACCTGCTGGCGGCTCCGGTTGTGCTCAAGATAATCGTGGATGACATAGCCGCCATCCACGCTCTCGATCAATCCGACCTGCCGCAATGCGTCAAGCTCCTGCACGGTGATGTCAAGCACGAATTCCGCAGTATCATCGTCCACGTAACCGTCCGTGAGATTGTCACCGCAGTAGGAAAGCATGACGACGAATGCGCTGATGGCAGAGGGCATGGTACGGCGCAGACGGCGCACCTTACGGTTAAGGTAGAAGCCGTTCGCCAACTGCACGTAGCCTCGTCTGGCCATCACAAGCTCACGAATCGCTTGTAGAATTCGCTGTCGGTCATGTCATACAGCGGATCCATGCCAGTCGGCTTGCGCACGGCCAGCTTGTATCCGCAGTACGGGCAGGTCACGTAATATGTGCCGACAACCTCTCCGCAGTGGGCGCATTCCACATACTTGATCGTCTTGCTCATTCGCTTACCGCCTTCCGTGCGATTTCGAGCATTTCCCGAGCGTCCCTGATGTAATTGGCTCGCATCTCCGGCTCGGCCAGAGTCCAGAAGCAGTCCTCACTGGGCATGACGTCTTCCCAGGCTGGCGCCATGTCCCACCACAACAGTTTTTTCGCCACGGCTTCGACCTCGGCGTCAGCCGGTGGAGCGGAACGTCCAGCCATGTACGCTGTACCAGCAAGCTCCCGAACCGTCTGAAAAGTCAAATCATCATCCATGCCACGCTCGTAAGCGTTGGCCTCGTCAAGCAGGATGCTCAATTAGTCCTCTTTCCGTTCGCCTTGACCATGGCCCACAGGATTTCGCTTGCCGGACGCCGCCTGTATGACATGTCGTGGTTGGACTGCACGTGGCCGAGAATCAGTTTCGAGCCGGTCGAATCGGGGGTAAGGATCGCGTTCACGCGCTCGGGCACCATCTTCTGCCATACGATCTCGTCGCACAGTTCCTTCGTGCAGACCAGGTAATTCTGGTCGCCGTAGAACGTCAGTCCGTTGCCGCTCGTGAAATCAGCCATGCATGACTTGACCTCGTAGAATCCGAAGCAGCCTTTCTCCACGCTTGCGGGCACTGGTTCGCCGTTGATATTCCACGGTTTGAAGCCCACGTAGTCCACTCGCCTATCGTCAGGCGTGTTCCGGTCGAAATTGACCTCACTCGCCCAAAACGCGGTCTGATTCTTCAATCTCTTCTCGACCAGCTTGGACAGCATGGCAGTGGTTTCAGTCCTGCTCATTTCACGTCCTCGTTTTCCTTTTTGAGAATGTAGACGTTCGTGGCGCTGAGTGCGGCACATGGGACTTCCAGTGGCGGGATGGTGTCCATTCGTACAATCTTCCAACCATCATTCAGAGCTTCTTCAAACAACTCCATATTGGATAAGCAACGATTAATGCCACTGCCAGTCCAAAACACCGGGAAAACCTTGTATTGACAGCTCATCTCACGTCCCTCGCTTTGATTTGGCGCTTCGGACGGCATGGAGCCGGTGTAGCCGAGCAAGGAACGGCAATGCTCATAGACCAGATACAGGCCGCGAAGTTTTCCATATGTGCGGTCGGTAGTGGCGTCCTCAGTGCGCTTTATTTCCGTTGAAAGCTGATCGCACCATTCGATGATCTCGTTGAGGGTCTTGTCTTTCTCTGTCACGTTCGTAGCCATGTCAGTGCTCCTCTTCTTCGATTCGGATTGTGATTCGGTACCAGCCTTTTCGGATGCTTGGTTCTCCACCTCGGTAGTCGGGGCCGATGATGTGTTTTGAGTCATCGTCGGGCCAGAAGCCGGTATCGGTGAGCGCGTCAAGGATGGCTTTGACCATTGGCGCCGCGTTCTCCGGGTCGAAGCGCCCGTGGGTCAATGGGTGGATGATCGCGGTGACGTGCACTGGGAAGTGTTGTGGCCTGTGGTGGCCGTTTTGGAGCCAGAATCTGGCGAATGCCATGGCACGCTGTTTGACTGCGCTTGTGTGCGCGAATTTCACTCGCCAGTGGCCGCGACGGTTTTGCGTCCACCATTCGTCCCGTGGAATGTCCACGACGAATTCCTGCATCATTCCTCCTCTTCCTCGGCTTCGATTTCGCATTCGGGGCATGGGATGGGGCGCGTCGGATACAGCGCGCACCCATGCTTCGGACATACCGGTTCGACATCCGGCGGTTCGATCCATTCCATCAGAATTCAGGCTCTACTGGCGCAGCCCACGGGTCGGCTCCCTGCGGCTGCTGTTGTGCCTGCTGCGGCTGCTGATAGCCGCCACCGTTGGCGTTGCCGCCCTGGTATCCGCCTGACTGCATCTTCTGCACCTGAGCCGTCGCATACCGCAGGGATGGGCCGATTTCATCCACCTGAAGTTCGATGACCGTGCGGTTGGAACCGTCCTGCGCCTGATAGGAACGCTGCTGCAAACGACCCTGCGCGATCACACGCATGCCCTTCGCAAGGCTCTGCGCGCAATGAGTGGCGAGGTCACGCCAAGCGGAGCAGCGCATGAACAAAGCCTGACCGTCCTCGAACTGGTTCGTATTACGGTTCCAGGAACGCGGCGTGCTGGCGATCGTGAACGACGCGACCTGCGCGCCAGCGGACGTCGTGCGCAATTCCGGATCGGCGGTCAGGTTGCCGACGATCGTGATAACGGTTTCTCCGGCCATCACTCAGCCTCCTTCACGTCGGCTTCGGTATCCTCCGGCATGTCCGCTTCCATGACTTCGGCGGTCACGTCATCAGTCGCATCGGCGGTGATTACCGGTTGGAACACGTCGCTGTAATCCGGCGTGGTTTCGTCAACGCTCGCGGCCTTCTTCGCTTCGATGCTGACCGGCATGTACTTGAAACTGCGGCGGATGATGGTCTTCTTCGCCATCTCCACGAAGTTCTTCACCCACGGTCCGGTGATCTGACGGCTGCGATTGCGTGGCGCGTACTTCTCGCGGTATTCAAGCAGATCGCGTTTCGACATGTAGTCGGCGTATCGTCCGCCGTTCGGCAGCTGGACGCTGAGATACACAAATTTCAGCTTTTCCTCACTGTGGTCGGCGTCCACGTTCACCTCGTCTGGGCATTCGATGGTCGGCACGCCGTTCTCGTCAAGCTTCAGCTTGATGTTGTCATCCTCGTAGACGGCTCTCGGCTGCGCGTAGATTCCACTGTTCTCCAATAGTTTCAGCATGCCCTTGTAGCCGATGACGAACGTGGCCTGCTTCTCCCCGTTCGCATAGTTCTTGTTGCCGTAGGGCAGGATGTACGCCTGTCCCAAGCCGTCCACGTCGGACGGGCGCAAGCCCAGGGCGGCGCACTGCATGAAGCAGGAAAGGACGCTGACCGGCGTGCAGTCCGCCAAGGCCGGCGTGCGGTTGATGCTGCTGATGCACATCTGCAGCAATGCCTCGCTGTCGAGGTTGCCGCCGATGACACGTGCGATCTGCGGCCATGAATGCTCCACAAGCTGCTTGAGCTTGCCCCTCGGGTTGAGCGGCTGCAACTGCTGTCCCTGCGCCTGCTGTGCGATCTGTCCCATGATTTATTGCTCCTTTTCTTCGATGGCTTTGAATGCGAATTTGCGGTATGTGGCGGCTTTGACGACGTATTCCTTGCGGGTCGTCGGCTTGTAGGTGGCTTGGAGGTTGCCGCAGCGCACGCCCGTATGCGAGCCGATGCGCAGGATGATCTGCTCCTGTAGTTCCTTTTGCGTGGCCTTCATGTCATTGAGCATTCTGATGGCGCTCTCGTATCTTGCGAGCAGGTAGTAGAGGTGGTCATCGTCGCTTTCGTCCACGATGTCCGGCGTCGGTTCCGGGAACGCCTTCTGCACGTCACCGCCGGTCAACTGCGGTGGAGTGCCGGAAGTGACGAAATGCCAGAAGTCGGCTGCGGCCTTGTCGATCGCAGCCATATCCTCCACGTCGGCTTCGAACGGGATTTCTACCGGCTCGTCGTCTCCGATTGCGACGTAGACGTAGCCCCACGTCCATCCAGTGACGAGCGTATAGAACTCGACTTGAGCGAGATAGTAAGGTGGAATTCGGAGGTTGCCGTCCTCGTCATGCCAGTCCCCCGCTCGACGGTTGCTCGCAGTTTTGATTTCGAGGATTCCGAAACTTCCGTCCTCCCCTTGCAGAATGCCGTCAAGGGAAGCGCGTAGGTAGGGCTTTTCGCGGCTGATGAATTGCTTGTCCGTACCGTCCGTGACGAGCATTTCCGGATGATTGGCACGGAAACGCTTGCGAAGCTCGTTCTCCAAGGCATTGCCGCGGATGACAGCCCACTTGTCGGAGATGTCCTCCGGTTCCACACGGCCTGTCTTCTCAAGCCACAGCTCATACGGTGTCTTGAAGGAATTCAGGCCGAGGATCGTGCTCATGTCGGAACCGCCCACGCCGGCCTTACGGCTCTTCAGCCATGCGAGATGACGTTCCGTCTTCTTGCACTGCCGGAACCGTTCGATCGTGTAACGTTCCGTGTCCTTGAGTGGGATGCGTTTCATTCCTTCGCCACCTTCATTTCCTGGACTTCACCGTTAAAAAAATCGATGATGAGATTGCAGATGGCAGGTGCCGACGTTTTGAGCGCGGTTTTTTCCTCTTCGCTTTCGGCTTTGATGGCGAAAACGCCATCCTTGCTGTTGAAATTGAGTCTCATTTCGCCACGTCCTTCGAGTAGTTGGCTTTCAAGTCCATCAATTCGCCGTTCAGCAGCTTGGTGGCGAATCCGTAGACCACTTTGTCGTTGGTCTGGAACGCGGTTTTCTGCAGAGCGCTGATGGCGTCGTAGATGTAGACCAACGCGTCCGTGATGGCGGCGCGTGTATGCTCGCGCTCTTTTTCCGGTGCCATCTCCGCAGTGGGGAGTTTCGCTGTGATGATGTCGGTTGCTGCGATTTTCGATTCGGTGATGTTGGCCGCTGTGATTTTCGATGTGGTGGTCATGGTTTCTTTCTTCTTTCCGGTTGTGGAGTTTTTCCGTGTCTTGCGGGGTGAATGCTGGTTGAAGGCCGGCAGGAGTCCTTCCTTGCGGAGCTGGCTGAGAATGTTGCCGACTGTTTTCTGGCTCATGCCGAGCGCTTCAGCCGCTTCCTTGCCGTCGAACGGCTGGCCTTGGTCGATGCGTTTCCTGCAGTGCGCAAGGATGAGGTCGCGTTTCGACGGTTTCGCCGGTAGGCCATTCGTGAGTAGTCCGGCCTTGCGTAACGCCCGCATTTCCGTGATATCGAGACCTGCCTCGCCCGACTCGTCGTAGATTTTCTTCAGTTCGGCGAGTTCGCCGTCCGTGTATTCGTGTTTCAACGTGTTCCTTTCCTGAGTTTTTCGATGAGCGCGTGGTTTTCGCGGATGAACTTGTCCACGTCCATTCCCTGCTGCGTGAGGGTCGGCTTGCCGGTATCGACGCGTGCTTTCCCGTCGCTTTTGACGTTCGGGTGGCTTTTGCACTGTGTCGCCGGAACGAACATGCCGTTTTTCATCTCGCCACCGTCCTTCGGTATTCGTGTACCAGAGCCCACTTTTCAGCGACTTGACGTTGGTATCTGACCTTGCGCCTGTCCTGATGGCCTTCTGGCGGATCCACGCCGATCTTCAAATATGGCGGGCCTTTGCCGGTACTCCTCCAGTTGGCAAGGGTGCGCACGCTCATGCCGAGCATGACGGCCAGTTCGGCTGGCGTAAGCAGATCGTCACTCATGGTCGGCGGGTGGGCAGTAGCGGCTGATGAAGTATGTCTGGCCTTTGCCGGTGACCTTCGCGGTGCGGTTGATGGTCACGTGGCCGTCCGAATGGGTGATGGCGGTTTCCTTGATGCGGAACAGTCCCAAGTCCATCGCGCGTTGTGTTGGCACATTGCGGTTCGAGCCGTTCTTGCCCAAATAGCCGTCCTGTCGGAGGATCTCGAACAGTCGGTTCTGGCCGATGTCCAAACCGTTCTGGCGCAGCATCTTCGCCAGTTCCCCGATCAGGCACGTGCCGTCGCTTGCTGCCACCGCGTCCGCGAACCGTGCTTTCGTCTCCAACGCCTTGATATGCTCGGACTGTTCGGCGATGCGACGCTTCTGCGCCTCCATGGTGCGTTGGCCGATCATCACGGCCTTCGCAAGGATGGTCATGTCATCATCCGCGTCCGTGGTGGGAATGTAGCCGCCGGTCCTGCGAATCTGGGGCAGCACCTCGTGAGTCACCCAACGCTGGAAGCGCTTGACGAACGCCTGCGCTTCCGGTTCTTTCACGTAGGCGATTTCACGGTTGAGGATTGAACGGTAAAGACCTGACTCGGTGAGAACTGTCATATTCTGCGTTCCACTGGGGGTACTCACTTCGTGTATACCCCTCTCGTCGTCATCGAGATTGCGGGCGAGGTTCGCAGCGTCACGGTATCCGAGAATCTTGGCGATGTCGGATGCGACGAACATCACCTCGTCGCCATCGGCCAGTGCCCTGACCTTGTTGCCCTCGAACTCGAAAGGTTGGATTTCAGTGCTCATTGGCTTTCCTTTGCTTGTGTTGAAGTTGTAGGCCCCGTCCTGACGAGTGGATGGGGCTGAGTGGCTGGCATTGGAGTCGGACCGATGCTGTCCTTGGATTCCGAGCGCCCCTTTGACTGTTGGAACACAGACCTGAACGTGTTCGCGGTCGGTGGCGTGGCCGACGGTGACTGGCCGTCAGGCGGACTTGAAAGGGTCTGCAAACACCGGAATGCCTGCTTCTTGATAGTTAGAGAGAAGAAGATTGGAATCCGTGGACGGGCGAACCGTCGCCCAGCCGAATGCGCCGACAGTGTATGTGAAAGCAAGATGTGGTCGGCGCGTGGATAATAATCGATATTCAGTTATGGTTCCCGCCAGCCGACGGTGAACGTGGATGTCCGCGAAAACATCCCAATGGTTTGTTTTGTTGGACTGTCGGCTGGTGGGAAGTCTTTAGTCGCGTGGGGCGAACCGCACGGTCAGCCACAGGCCGGTCAACAAGTAGACGACGCCCACGAGGATGGTGGCGGCCTGCGAGTCCGCCGTCCGCCAAGTGAACAGCAGGGTCACGCTGCTCACGAATCCGATGATGGCGGCTGCGAACTTCAGACGGCGGAGCGTGTAGTTCGGTTTCGTGGCTTCGGGTTTGCTGTCGTGGCTGGTCATTTGGTTTCCTCCAGTTCCTTGAGGATTCGATTGCATTCGCGGCGGACGCGTTGCACTTCGGTCTTGGTGAGGATGAAGCAGGTTTGGCCTGTCGATGTGCAGAAGACCATTCGCGCCATCGGCCTGCCGTCTACGCTGTTGTTGAAGGCTTCTAGGCTGAATCCGCCGTCGTCCATCCAGCTCATCGCGTGTCTCCCGCCTTGTCGTTGAGTTCGAGCAGGTCGAGTTGTTCACGGCATTTCGCTTCGAGTTGCGTCCGCCTGGTCTCGTCGGTCTCCTCGCTGAGCTGGGAGAACAGGTCGCGCAGATTCTGGAGGATCTGGTCTCGTTGTTCCAGGAATGTCATCTTGTTGCTCCGATCTTGTTGGAGAGGTTGTAGGCAATGTCCTCGATTTCCGCCGAGGTGAAGTCCGCGAGTGTGATGTCTTGGATGCCGTCCACGAGGCTGGCGCTGCCATCCTCGTGAAGGCGGATGTAGAAGCCGCTTGACGCGAGCAGCAGGCATCCGGGTTCGTGGATTGTCGGCGGTTTCGGTGGGTTGAGTAGTTGGCTGGTCATTTCTGCGCTTCCTTGACGATCGTGTCGATGATGACGTCCACGAGACCGGATACGTCGAGGTCGACGTATCCGACGATGCGGTCGAGCGACCTCATGGCCTCCGCATCCCCGTCCTTGAATGGGTGGACTATTTCGCCATGGGTCTCGAATTCGTCGAAGACGGCTTCCACGCAGGCCTTGCGCAGTTCTTTGGTGTAGGTCTTGCTGTCCATCGGATGCTCCTTTGGTGTTCCTTTAGGCTTTGAATTGTTTGATGCTGTCGATTGGCTGGATGAGGAGCATGACGAGGTTTTCGGGTTCCATGTCGAGCATGGATGCCGCTTTTTCGATTTCGTCTGTCGAGAGTGGCGTGTGGCCTTTGAGCCTGTTGTTTACGGCTCTTATTTCGAGGCCCCATGCTTTTGCTAGGTCTTTCGGTGTCTTGTCGTGTCTGGCGAGTTCCGCTTTGAGGTTTCTGGTGGCTGTTTCCGTCAGACCGGCCATTCATCCTCCTCGATTCCCTGTTTGGCGAGGCATGTGCGCCAGTCGTGCCAGCCGGGGCCGCGCATGTGGCCGCACGGGTAGTGGTCGGGGGTCTTGGTTCTTTTGGTGCTCAACATCTCGTTTTTCCTTTCGACGGTTTTAATCTATGCAAATTCGTAGATTTAGACTATGAATTTGCATAGTTCTTTACAATTTGTACACATTGACTACGTAATTGGCTATACTGGAGGCATGGGTATGAAAGCAAACGAAGTGACCGCATTCGCAAAACAGGTCATGCGAGAGTGCGTCAGGCTTCAAAAGCAAAGCGGCATGACCATCAAGGAATTCACCAAGGCTTGCGGCTTCGGCGAGGACTACTGGTACAAACGGCAGAACTTCACGCGCCCGCTCAATCTGAGTGACCTGGAACGCATCAGCGAAGTGACCGGCGTACCCATCGGAGACATCGTGATGGACTCCAAACGCCATGCGGTCGAAGCCGCCGAGAGGAAAGCGCAGGCAGGCGGCTATGGTCTTGCCGCCTATAACACAGCGGGCAAGCAGGAGGCCATCGATGGAGAGGCTGGGCCAGATTACGACGAGCCTGCCTGACCTGCCGATAAGCCGCGACATGACCTACGGGGCCATGCGCCGCGCGATTGTCGGACTGCCTGTCACCGTGTCCAGCGCCATTCTCCCCGATGGCCTTTGGGGCTGCTACGACGCATCCAACGGCGTGATACTCATTGACAGGCGCCTTACCTACACGGCGAAAAGATGCGTGCTCACGCATGAGCTGCTGCACTGGCGGCATGGCGACACCGGCTGTTTGAACGATTGCTCGAAGCAGGAACGCCGCTGCCGCACGCAGACAGCACTCCTATTGGTCAATCCCGCCGAGCTCGCACTGCTCGAACGCATGTACGAGTACGAATGGCAGATCGCGGACGAACTCAACGTGACCACGCAGGTGTTGGAGGATTACCGGAGCACGCTCGCATCGGCGTAGAATCGACTGCATCCCCCTTGTTTGGCGGGAAGAGAGAAGGAACCAATGAGAATCAGACAGAACAATGCGATGCTGGTCAAGCTCAAGGCGTGGCTCGGCAAGGACGTGAAGGTGAAGTCGGCGGTCTGCTCCGGCATCGCCGCCGTATGCGCGGTGGCGTTGGCCGTCGGAGCGGCCACCTATGCCGCCAGCGTCCATTCCGCCGCGGTCAAGGAAGCCGCCGAGACGATCGAAGCCGACAATGCCGACTATTCGAAGCTGATAGACGAATACAACAAGCTTGTGGACGAATACAACTCACTATCGGATGATTACGACACTGCGACGGAGACGATAGACAAGGCTGACGGCATGAAGGCCGACATAAAGAAGATGGAGGCCACGCGGGACAATTTGCAGGCGCAAATCGAATCGTTGACCGGTCAGGTCGACAACGCCAAGAGGACCAGCGCCTCCGATGGCGTGTGGCAGGTCGGCAAGGACATCGACGCCGGAACGTATCGCGCAAACAATTCCGTGACGGACCGCTGTTACTGGGAGATCTCCGTAGGCGACGACATCGTGCAGAATGATATTCCTGGTGGTGGCTATCCGCAGGTGACGGTGAGCGATGGGCAGCAGTTCAAGCTCCAGAATTGCGGCACGTTCACCAAGCAGTGACGCTCTCTTCCATTTGCCCCACATTTGTGGGGCTTTTCTTATATGCGCTTATATTCAAGCCGTTCAGTATGGAATGTGGGCAAGCGTTGATTTTCCAGCACTCTTTTATTCAATCCAGCGCACTGCGCTGTATGAAAGAATGAAAATAATGTTACATATGCATATATGTATATCTCATGTTTGCAAGTTAGTATTTTCTACTTGCAAGGTTAATATGCACCCTTGTTTACAACACACCAAACGCACATGTTTGCAAGTTAGCGTATAATGTGTTTCGGAACAAAAACCTCCGCGGTGCCGTTAACACTGCGGAGGTAAAACATGAAGCCTCACTCAAAGACTTCCGAAACCATTGTAACGCATGGCTTGGAGGTCGGAAATGGACCATGAAATGGGATACCGCAACATGCTGGCAGTCGAAGAACTCGCAAGCCAAGGGAAACTCACCGTCACCCACAAGGGCGCACGCAGCTTCGACTTCGCTCAATACGCCCTGCTCAGCCGCATGGCATGGCTCACCGCTGACTGGCCGCTGGACAAAGCCGCCAAGGAAAAGCACATGCTTCCGCGCACCTACGCTTCCGGATGGCTCAAAATCGCCATCGATTGGGGTATGACACTTCCACAGTCAATGGACGAACTCGTGGCGATCGGCAATGAGCCGCGCAATCCGAAGCGCGAGCAGCTGGCTTACAACCGCATAGGCAAGATCGCCAAAAAACTCGAATCCGCAGGACTCATCAAATGCCTTCGCAAGGGCAATGTTCAGCGCAAGAACAATGCCGTGTGGCTGCTGACTATCGGCACGCCGGATGAAAACGCCGAGGTCGAAGCATACGTGCGACAGCACATGTACCTCTGAAGAAACTCGAACTCTCACTCATGCTCCCAAAGGCATAAAAGAGCGGGCAAGTCACGGCTTTTACGTCGCAGGAGTGGGATCTAGAAATCCTCCTCCTGCGAATATTTCTCCATCAACGACAGCGCCTCATTCTCGAACCTTGCCTCATCCATGTCGTATTCCTTGTGTCTGGCGGCGACCAGAGGAACCAGCACCTTGGAGGACTCCACAACACCAAACCACAATCGAGGCCATTGTGACGGTCGCAGTTTCGACCCGGCCACGGCGACCGAGAATTTCCACACCTCATAAGTGTCGGCCACGGTCACGCGATGCAATAACTTTCCGGGCTTCACCGGCTCCTCTCTCGTCATCGGGCAGAACCGGTCGCCCAGAAGTTTCAGAGCGCGTTCCATATCGGCTTTGAAACCACGATAGTCCTTGCTGATCTTCTTGAGGGCCTTTGAGCAGTATCCCCTATCGTCACATTGCATCGGAGAAGTCCGTCTCCCTGTAGAAAGCGAGCTCGAAAGGTATGTCCTCCTTTTCTCCAACGGCTCTCCACGGGGCTTCGCCGTGCGACTGAAGCTCCAGGTCACGTCCGCTCGACGCTCCGTAATGGCGGATGACACGTTCGAGGATACGCTTGTCATCCTCATCGAAAACGCTCATGTCCGGTTTGACGTCGGAGGAATACACCGTGGTGGGGCGGTACATGTCGTATTCCTGTATTTCCTTGACGTTGATTCTGCCTTGCTGGCGCATGCGTTCCACCACGTCCTGGAATTGGTCAGGCACTGGCCCCATGGGGCGATGCCTGTATGAATCCCCGGTGATCGTCTCCATGGATTCCTTGTATTCGAACCGGTCGAAGTCCACATAGTAGAGGAGTTTCGCCAGTTTCTTCTTGCCGTGAATCATCCCATCTCGCATGTTCGCAATCAGATAGAGGATGACGTTCTCGTATTTTTGCTCGTCGATAGCCATGACGTTCACCTCCAACTCCCGCTAGTGAAAATTATACAATCGGATAAGAATACTCGCCAGAGCAGATTAGCGCAAATCTTCGACACTGCCGCATTTTCATCATTGCTTTATAAGTGCTCATACGCGCTTATAAAAATGCCTCAACCTGCCGATGATCTGGTGAGCCACGCCCATCCGTGCCCACATTTTGCCCACGCTTTTCCGGTAATTGCAGTGATTTGGAGTGATTTGCAGTGATATGCGAACCGTGCGGGAACCGTTGGAAACACTGGGAAAACGGCGGAATAACAACGATATGAAAAACCGAGTGCAAAGGGTTCGAGTCCCTCATCGCCCACCTTTTGTTTCCGCAGAAAATAAGCCGTTCCGACTCTTCTGATATTCCCAACTATCTCGCGTGCACGTCAGCAAAGTCATGACTTTTGTCAATATAGACAATTTCATGGAAACATCTTCTTCGACTGCTTCCGCAAGCAAAAAGGCTTGGAATCATGTGATTCCAAGCCTTTATATGAGCGCCCGACCTTGGCCATGCGTGTCGAGGCGGGTAAAACGAATACGATCAGCGGCCTTTGCCGAATGCGCGCAGACGGATGCCGTTCCAGTCACCGCTGACGGTCAGCGGCGTGGCTGCATTCATGCCGGCGGTCTTCGCGGCGGACTGCACGGTGCTTGAACTTGCCGCGCCCGGGCGCCCCGGCTTCGGGGTGAGCACCCACAATGGACCATCGTCGCCGAGGACCGCATACGCATCGACGATGGTGTCAGACAGTTCGTCTTCGTCATCGCCGTCGCGCCACCAGATAATCACGCCATCAACGGCGGAATCATAGTCCTCGTCGACCAGCTCTTCACCGGTCAGCTCCTCGATCTTGGCGCGGATCGAGTCGTCCACATCATCGTCCCACAGCCATTCCTGTACCAGGTCGCCGGCGTGGAAACCGAATTCTTCAGCGTTATCAGATGCCGTTTGATTCACGTTCGTCAATATACCAACACTGCTCGAACATATACGTTACGAACCGTGGAATTGCTCACTTTGCGAGATTGTTTTTTCTTATATCTCGGAATGCGTCACTCTCCCGCGGAGCATTGCGGCAGGGATGCACCCTTGCCGTCTCGGACGGCAACCAGCGCATCGTACGCCTCCTGCAAAGTGGACACCTTCACCACGTTCAAACCTTCCGGAATATGATCCACAACGCTGGAACAATTGGATTCCGGGGCAAGGAACCAAGTTGCTCCGTCGCGTTTCGCTCCGAGCATCTTCAAACGGATGCCTCCGATTTCACCGACTTCACCTTTGTCGTTCATAGTGCCCGTTCCCGCGATGATCTTACCCCCAGAAAGTTTTTCACCGGTCACCTTGTCGATCAGACCAAGCGTGTACATCATGCCCGCCGACGGCCCGCCGATGTCGTCCACATGCATGGACACCTTCATGCCGGACACGTCATAACCATGCTCTTCCAGGAACTTTTTCGCCGCTGCGGTGGCGGAATCCTGCGATGACGTCATCTCCTTGTCGCTGGACTGCTTGTATTCCTCTGCGGTCTGCCCAACAGGAACCACCGCTTCCTGAGGCATCACCGTGGATTTCGAATCGGCCCACGCCACCAATGCCTGCGCGTTCGACACCGGGTACCCTGGCACGCCTGAAGCATTGACCGTGACCAACAGCAGTTGGCCTGAATCCTTATACGTTTTCGCACCGGAAACGGCGATGACCTGCTTGCCGGAAACCTCCCCGAGCACATTCTGTGTCGGGCCGGGCACCTGCACCACATACGCGCTGGGCATAATCAACACCAATACGCACAGTACCGCCACCAACGGTCCTGCAAGATAACGCCATGAACGCGCGGACAGCCAACCTTCCGCGCCTATCAGCCATCGTTTGACACGTCCCGGAGCTCCGCTACGTGTGTTTTTGCCGTGAATTCGTCGTGTTTCCTTCATCTTGGGCATACCTCCCATAACATAGTATGGAACCAACCAAACTTGAAAAAACGCTTAGGAAAAGGCAGGGCCGGCATGGACGAGAACGCGATCCGCCAATGGTTTATCGATTGTTTCGGACCAATTCAAGGCGAGATGGCATGGAACCAGTTTTCCAACATGCCGGAAGAGTTGCGCGACCAGTTGATGAGTCAGGATGTGAGCAAGCTTCCCAAGCCGGCCGAGGTCAGGTCGATGATGCAGGCGTTCACTGCGGGCGGGCTCAACACTTTCGGAGACATCCAGCACATCACCGAGGAAGGTCCAATCAACGTCAAACTGGCGAAATCATTGGCATTGCAGCAGGCCAATGGCGAAGGATCGGAAACCAGTGTGAGCGCGGAGTACGGCGAGATGGCCCGGCGAGCCATCAGCGAGGCGAATCTGTGGCTTGACACCGCTTGCGAATTCAACCCCGCGCAAGGCGAAACGCAGGTGCTTACCCGCGCAGGCTGGGTGGAAGGATGCATCGATTCCTGGGCGCAGTTTGCATCCCCGATTGCCGAGTCGATGAGCGACGCTCTGGCTTCGATTTTGTCACAGCGTTTCGGCGATTCCGAATTCCATACGGAAATTTCCGGCATTTTCGCCGGTCCGGTGCAGATTCCGATTCCCGATGATATGAAAGATCCGGCAAAACTCATGCGTTTCGTCGGCAATACGTCGTTCGCCATGCAGCTGGGACGTGCCGCCGGCGATTTGTCGCATGAGGTGCGCGGCAGTTTCGACCAAAGCATTTCGTTGCTGAAGAATCCGGCTGGAGGCCTGATCGTGCAGAATGTCGTCGAATATGCGAAATCCTTGGAAATCGACGTGAACGAAGTAATGAGCTATCTTGCACTGCAAGAGCTCGCCCATTCGCGCCTGTACGCTTCCGTGCCGTGGCTGATGCCACGCTTCGAGGCGCTGTTGGGCAAGTATGCCCGTGGCACCAGCATCGATTTGGACGCCATGGAGGAGCAGATCCGCGATGCGCAGTCCGTCGACCCGGATTCCATGGCCGACGCGGTGAACATCACCAAGGTGGCATTCCCTGACACGCCTGAACAACAGCAGGCCATGAAATCGCTGGAGAATCTGCTCGCCTTGGTAGAGGGTTGGGTAGACACCGTAGTGTGGCGCGCCGGCATGGCTCATATTCCGCATATCGAACAGCTTCGTGAGATGCTCCGCCGCGAGCGCGCCATCGGAGGTCCTGCGGAACGCACCTTCGAAAGCCTGATCGGCTTGCAATTACGCCCGAAGCGCATGCGTGAAGCGGCCGCATTGTGGGATAACATCTGCGCTACGGAAGGCGCGCAGGCACGAGACGCGAAATGGTCACATCCCGATCTACTGCCGCAACTGCCGAATGATGACGATGACAACACCTCACAGTCGCAGAACAACGGATCGTCGGAAAACACGGAAAATACGACGTTCGCCGCTTCCAATGCCACCGATATGGCGTCGCAGCCCCTTGGCGACGCCGATGGCATGACCATCGATTGGGATGCCGAACTCAGCAAGCTGCTTGACGAGGAAGAGCACAGGGGCGGCGAATCCGATACCAATGGCAGCGACTCTGACGATTCCGCAGAATCCGGCAGCAACAACGATACCGACGCCGAGTAATCGCGCTATTCCGTTAGCAGTATCAGCGGAAGAAGCGCGACACCCGTCGTGCCCTTTCACCCTCATTGCCTTCACGGGTACGCGCATATGAGACGTCAAGCGTGTCTTCGGCGCGCGTCACGGCCACATACATGAGCCGGCGTTCCTCCTCAAGCACGTCGTCATCCTGCGGCAACCCATACGGTATGAGTCCTTCCGAGCAGCCGATAAGGAACACGTGCTTGAATTCCAAACCTTTGGACGCGTGGATAGTGGAAATGGTCACGCCGCTCAGATCCGCGCCGACGCCCAATGCCTCCAACATGGCCAGTCTGGTCTGCGTGTCGTCGGAAAGTGCGGAATTCTGCCATCCGCTATCCCTGCGCACGCGATATCTCAAATGCTGTTCGGCCAATGCCTTGCACAGGATTTTCTGCTGCGCGTTGACTCTGGTGAGAATCGCGCAATCGGCCGGCGACTCCCCCGCATCCACCAGTTTGCGGATGCGCGCCGCCACACCTTGCGCTTCCTCCCAATCGCTGCCATATATGGTTTCCACGACCCTCCGTCCTTTGCTCCTTTCAGAGCTGAGCTTCAGATAATCGGCCCGTTGCGGCGATGCCGCAAGCACACGATTGGCATAGTTGACGATCTGCGGCGTGGAACGGTAGTCGTTGTTCAGATTGATGTCAGCGGTGAGCGGACCGAATTCCGAATCGAAGTTGAGCAGACTGTAGCTACTTGCGCCCGCGAACGAGTAGATGGTCTGCGCCGGATCGCCCACCACGCAAATATTGCGGTTTGAGCCGAGCCATCGGGTGAGCAGACGGTGCTGCAATGGCGAAACGTCCTGGTACTCGTCGACGGTAAGCCATCTGATGTTGGATCGGATAGCTGAGGCCACTTCCTCGTCGCTTTCCATCAGATGACAAACGATCAGCAGAATATCGTCGAAATCGATTTCGTTGCGGTTGGTTTTTTCTGCCTCATACGCTTTGTATACGTCTACGAATTGGCTTGGTTCGAGGCCTGATGGCGGCTGTCGATGCGTTGCCGCGCAAACCCGCGCGTAATCTTCCGGTGCGATCAGTGAGATTTTGCACCAGTTGATTTCCGCTTGCAAGTTACGTATGGTGTCGTCATCCACTTGGAAGGTGGTGACGCGGCGCAGCGAGCGCTCCACCAGTTCACGTGGATTTCTGGAAATGAACGGCATCGGCCCCTCGCATACGTCCGGCCACACTTGGCGTAGCTGATGGAGGGCCGCGGAGTGGAAGGTGGCTGCTTTGACGTCGGCTGCGACATCGAGTTTCGATAGGCGGCTACGCATTTCCGCCGCCGCTTTGACGGAGAATGTGACTGCGATCGTGCTTCGTGGATTCCACGCTTTGGTGGCGCACGCATAGGCGATTCTGCGGGTAACGGTTCGCGTCTTGCCCGCGCCCGCGCCCGCGATGATGCGCACTGGACCGTCCACGGCCGTTGCGGCCGCCCTTTGCGCCTCATCCAATCCGTCAAGAATCTCTTCCGCTGTTGCACTCATACGTTCCATTGTGGCAGATTGCCGTCGCCATGTGACGATTTGCCCGCGGTTCACCTGCAGTTTTACTGGCAAGTCGGCAACGCTTCGCCCTTATTGTGTATTAAGGTTGGAATTGTGACCGAACGAAGCAAATTTATGATAGCTGCCCTGACGAGTGCGGCGATGCCGAACGCCGCCATTGCGGGCGCGCGTGCCAGCGAACAGACCAACCCGACCGACGAGGGGTACGGCGTCGACCATGCCGTGGTTCAGGATGCAGCGGGCAAGCTGTATGACGTGTTCGCATCCAACACGCCTGAAGGCCGTAAGCGTCTTGCCGGTCGCGTGCGCGCTGCGCAGACGCTCTCGCAAGCCCGCGAATTAGGCGGATTGGGTTTTGCCGTCGATAGCATAGTAGCTTTTTCAAACGGCGATTTGAAGCATTCCGCCACTGGAGATACGTCCGTGCTGGTGGCCACCCACCATGTGGGTCAGGCGCGGCCGTTGGAGCTGCTGACTTTGGATGATTGTTCCAGCGTAGGCACCGCTTTGGGCGCGATTCATCGCCTTCGTCCCGACTTCCTGCAGGAAGCGGGCTATCCGACGTTTGTCACCGGCCAGATTCGCGCTCAGCTGACCGCTTGGATCAAGCGCCTGCGTCAGGCTGGTCATGTTCCGCAGGAGATCACCACTAGTTGGGCGAATATTCTTGAAACCGACGGCCTATGGTCGTTCTCCACTTGTCCGGTGCATGGCGGGTTGCGTGACGGCGATGTGCTTTTTTCCGGTTCGTCCATCACCGCGGTCACGAATTGGCAGGATATGCAGGTCAACGATCCTGCCCGCGATTTGGCTTGGATTTTCGCCAAGCTTGACGAGAACCACCGCAATGCCTTGCTTTCCGCATACGGTCGCATGTTGGGCAATCGTTTGGATGATCTGATTATGCTGCGGGCCAATCTGTGGCTGCAGATGGAGCAGGTCGGCGATTTTATTTCCGCTTTGAACAAGGCAGACAACGCCAAGATTATGCAATTCAAGGCGCAGGTGGAACGCCTGGCCCACCAGTTGGGTGTCGCCACAGCGAAGAATCGCGTGCAAACTGAAACGAAGCAGGAGTCCAAGGATCGCCCCCAGCGCCCGCCGAGCACAATCACCGTAGGCACGTTGCTGAATGAATCGGAGCGTCGCCGTAACGCGGCCGCACAGCAGAATGATTCCGACACGACCGGCGAACGTCATGTTGACGCTGTGGATATGGATGATTCCACTGGCGATTTCGACGCGACCGGCGATTTCGACGTGACCGGCTCCCAGCCGGTCCGCAAGACGAAGGAAATCGTCAACGACGCGACGGAAGCGTTCGCGCCGGCCGGAACCCAGCAATCACAAGCACCGTCCGGCAATACGAATGAACATGAGGCGACCTCGGTCAGCACTTTCATTCCGGAACATTCCGCAAAAGAACGGCACGAATCCATGCCGTCAAGTTCCACCATGGTAATCAGCAGGCTGGAAACGGCCGACGACAACGACGATACGAACGAAGAATCGATTCCCGCATCGCACAGCGAGGCCGCGACAGTACTCATTCCACTGTTGGAGCGAGATGAGGCGACCATGCAGAAAGCGCAGGCGCAGATCAATCAGTGGGAGGCGGAAGACGCCACCGATGAGAAGCTACGCGTAGAATAGGCGCACATAACCCGTACATACACGTGCGCATGCATTGCGCATTATCACGAAGGAGCATCCATGGATATTGAACTCGGCATTCAGAATGTGGCCCGCACCGTCACCTTCAGCACCGAACAGAGCGCCGATGAGGTCAACGCGGCCATCGCCGACGCCGTGGAGAACGGCAAGACCATCAATCTGACGGACGACAAGGGTCGTCGCATCGTGGTGCCGGCAGGCTCGCTCGGCTACGCCATCATCGGTTCCGAAACCAAGCACGCCGTCGGTTTCGGCAACCTCTGACCCGTTCGCATCACCAGATTTCAGCTTCGAACTGAAACACACGTTTTCGACGTAACAAGAAAAGCTAGACGTTCGCGCCTGGCTTTTCCATTTTGGGCGATCAACTCGTTTCTGGTTTCATATCTCAATTACGCGTCGATGATTGCGTTTCGGTTTTTTATTTTCGCCTTCGACGATTCTTTGCTCAAGAGGACGCCTCGATTGATGATTTCCTGAACTGTTTCGTCGCTGGTGAGGTTCTCCCCCAGCGCGTTCGGCTTGCCTTTACCATGCCAATCGGATCCGCCAGTCACCAGCAGGTCGTGCCGGCGCGCAATGGTGAGCAGACGTTCACGCTGTTCTGATGGATTGCCGCGATGCCACACTTCCAAACCGTCCAAGCCTTCGGTGATGAGAGATTCGATTTGCCGGTCGGTCAGTAATGTCCGATTGCGCCGGGGGTCTCCGGCGTGGGCGATCACCACCACCCCGCCCGCACCCTTGACCGCGGCCACCACGTCGTGCGTGGTCGGCGACGGTGTGGGAATGTAATATTTCGACGTTGCGCTCACCGCATCGGCGAAAGCGTCGGATCGTGTTTCATACACGCCGGCAGCCACCAATGCGTCGGCGATATGCGGCCGGCCTATCGTGGTGCGTTTGCCTTCACGCACCTGCGCGAGCACATCATCCCACGTAATCGGAAAATCCTGCGCCATCAGTTCGACCATGCGCTTGGTTCTACGCAGTCGCGCCTCGCGGGTGGACGCGAACATCTCGCTGATATCGGCGTTCAGCGGATCATATTGGAATGCGAGCATGTGCACGGATACGCTCTCATCGACGGCAGTGATTTCCGTACCGCGTAACAACGGCAATCTGACCTCCCGCGAAGCAGCCAACGCATCCTGCCAACCGGAGGTCGTGTCATGATCGGCAATCGCAACACCATGCAATTGCAATGCTCTCGCTTCCTGCAACAACGCACGCGGCGTTTCCGTACCGTCGGAAAAAACGGTATGGCAGTGAATGTCCCAACCTTCAGCGGGCGGTGCCGCAGTGCCTACGCGAATCATGTATCCATCGTAAGCTGTTTTTGGCGCGACTCGGCACAATACCGCGTAAACTAGGCGATGACAACGTTTGTATTTTGATTCAAGGATGCACGATGAGCGATTTTTCCGGCGAACAGGTTGCCGAAGCCACTCTCGACGATGATTATACGAAGCCGCGCGGTTGGCGGCATACCGCGACATGGACGTATCTAGTCATGCTGATCGCCTCGGCGGTAGCGCTGGTCGTATCGTTCGTGCTTTCCGCCGAGACACTGAAATTGGCGCGCAATCCCAGTCAGAAGCTCAGCTGTGATGTGAATGCCGTGATGTCGTGTTCCACGGTTGCGGAATCGTGGCAGGCTGAGGTTGTGAAGTTCGCCGGTTTGAGTTTCCCGAATGCGTTCTTCGGCATCGCCGCGGAATCAGTGTTCGTAACGATCGCGGTGATCGGTTTGACGAAGGTCGCCGTGCCCCGCTGGTTTGCGTTGTGCACATGGCTGGGTGGATTGGCCGCGCTGGCTTATTCGTATTGGCTGACCTCGCAGTCGTTGTTTGTGATCAACGCGCTATGCCCGTGGTGTCTGTGCCTGATGTTCTCCACCACCGTGCAGTTCATGGCGTTGTCTCATGCCACGGCGGTGGTTCAGGAGATTCCGGCCAAAGGTGCGGGCGTGCGCACTTACTACCGTCTTAATTACGATCTAATGGTCAATGCCGTATGGATTGTGGCATTGATCGTGATCATTCTCGTCAAGGATGGCCCGATGCTGTTCAGCTGACGTTAGGTAACGTTCAATCAGCAGTAAGGATTCGCTTGCTTACAGAAGAAGCCGACTGAAAACAGCCGGCTTCTTTCTTTATGCTACGTATTCGTGGATTTCAGTTTTGCGCATGCGGTTCATGCGCGAGTTCCGCACGAACCGCATGCGCAACTCACAGCAGTTCGATCTTCCCGACGATAGTGGCCGATCCGGTAAGTTTCACATCGTCGTCGGTCACGTCGACGCGCAAAGTACCGCCACGCACGGTGATTGTCCAATGGTCGATGCCTGTTTTGGCACGCAGGGTGATGGCGGTGGCGCACAGGCCCGTGCCGCACGACAATGTCTCACCGCAGCCGCGTTCATTGACGCGCATGGTGGCGCTGCCCTCGTTGTCGCCTTCGCTTTGTTCGTCGATGCGCACGAATTCAACGTTCTGATCGCTTTCGATCTGGGGTGAGACGACCGGCTTGGTCACCAGGTCAAGCTGTTCCACGGTCGGCAGGCTGGAGAAAGCGTCTTCGATGACGGCGACCACGTGCGGATTGCCCATGTCCACGAACGTGCCGCGTGCGGAACCGGCCGTGCCGGGAATCGTCACTTCGTATCCATCAAGATCGCCACACTTCCATGAACCCATCTCAACCTGGAACACGTCATTGCCAAGAGTCGGCACATCGCCAAGCGAAGTCAGAACCTTCACACCGGCACGGGTGCCGAGACGGAACGGTTCACCGCCCGGCTGACCGGCAATACCCTGCCGTTGCGCGAACAGGGTGATCGCACGCGTGCCGTTGCCGCACATCTCAGCCAACGAGCCGTCCGCGTTGCGGTAGTCCATGAACCAATCCGCATTGCCAACAGCACAAACAGCAATCTGCTTGTCGTTCAAATCGGACACCGCCTGCGGATGTGTAAGGCGGATCAAACCGTCGCCACCGATACCGAAATGACGGTCGCACAGGAATCGCACTTCATCGGCGGTAGGCTCGTACGTGCCTTCGGCGTCTAGATACACCACGAAATCGTTGCCGGTGGCGTGTGCTTTGTAAACAATGCTTGGAATGCTCATACCGATTCACTCTACACGCGGTAGGCTATTGAAGGAGTTAGACGCAACACGTGTGCGTTATGTTGCAGTATGTTTGCGTGCGGAACAAGGGAGGACGTATGACTTCAACGGCACCAATCGGCGTTTTCGATTCCGGTTTGGGCGGGATTTCCGTGGTGCGCGAAATCCGCCGCGATATGCCGAACGAACGCGTGCTGTATTTTGGCGATTCCGCGAACGCTCCGTACGGAACCAAATCACCTGAACAGGTACGCAAGCTGTCCGACGCCATTGTGAAACGTTTCGTGGAGCAAGGAGTGAAAGCGGTTGTCATCGCTTGCAATACCGCCACTTCCGCCGCAGCCAACGAATTGCGCGACAAATACGACATTCCGATCATCGGCATGGAACCAGCGCTGAAGGTGGCGTGCGATCGAGGCCATGGCAATCGTCAGCGTGTCATCGTCGCAGCTACTCCCCTGACGTTGCGGGAACGCAAGTTCGCCGTGCTGATGGATCGTTTCAAAACAGACCATACGATCTTTCCGGAACCCTGCCCCGGTTTGGTGGAGATCGTCGAGCACGGCCAACTCGACGATCACGATGTTGTGATGCACACGCTGCACCAGTATTTCGACCAATACGATCTGTCAACAATCGACTCCGTTGTGCTCGGATGCACGCATTTCGTGTTCTATCGCGACTATTTCCGCGAACTGCTGCCCGACACAGCGGCAATCATCGACGGCAACGAAGGCACCGTGCGCCATCTTGGCGTGGTGCTTGAATCGTTGGGCAAGCTCTCTCCGGAAGACGCGGAAGGTGGCATCGAGCTGGCCAATTCCGACACTTCCGCGCAAATCGCGCAATTAGCGCAATCACTGCTTGGTCGCTGATCGCGAATGTTCCGATAGACCGCGCAAAGCCAATTGAAACCCGCAAAAACTGCTCAACCGTTATCAGAAGTACAACGACGAAGTGGCGCTGGCCAAGGAATACGAGCAGGACGGCCGCGTGCTCATCCTCGCGCCGGAAAGCCTGTACGGCCTGAACACGTTGAGCAAGTCGTTCGAAGGTTTGGAACGCATGTACCGCGCGGGCTATGCGGCAGCCGAGGCCATTCCCGCATTCCTAAAAAGTTGAGGATGGCGTCCATATCCATCGTCTGCGAGCGGTTCATGTCCAAATTGAGACATAACGCGAAAATTTTATAAAACTCCTATATTGTTTCCTATTGTTTTTCGTCGACATAATCGACGGAAATGTTGACATTAAAGGAGAATGAAATGAAGAACAACGCGTTCCGTCGCCTGCTGGCCATGGCCGCGGCGGGTGCCATGCTGACGTCGATCGCCGCATGCGGCTCGTCGTCCGGCGATGACACAGCCTCCAACGGTTCCGATAGCACCTCACTGATTTCAGTGAACAACAGCGAACCGCAGAACGGTCTAATTCCAAGCGACACCAATGAAATGGGCGGCGGCAAAGTTATTCGATACCTGTTCGAAGGTCTGGTGAGCTTCGATGCAAAAGGCAAGCAACATCTCGAAGTCGCCGAGAGTATCACCCCGAACGAGGACGCCACCAAGTACACGATCAAGTTGAAGGAAGGCTGGAAGTTCACCAACGGCGAGGCAGTAACCGCCCATTCCTTCGCCGACACCTGGAGTTTCGCCGCCAATGTGAAGAACGCGCAGAAGACCGCAAGCCGATTCTCCACCATCAAGGGCTATGACGAGCTGCAGGATCCGAACGTCGATCCGAAGGCCACACTTTCCGGTCTTTCCGCCCCGGACGACTACACGCTGGTCGTCGAGCTGAACAAGCCTGATTCCGTATTCCCGACCAAGCTCGCGCACCAATCCATGTTCCCGCTGCCAAGCGTGGCATTTAAGGACATCAAGAAGTTCGGTCAGGCTCCGATTGGCAATGGTCCGTACAAGTTCAAGTCCTGGTCCCACGACAAGAACATCATCATCGTACCAAACAAGGATTATAAGGGCAGCCGCAAGGTATCCAACAAAGGCATCGAATACCGCGTCTATACGAATGAGGATTCCGCTTACTCCGACGTGCTGTCCGGCAACCTCGACGTGATGGATCAGATTCCACAGTCCGCGGTGAAGACCTTCCGTCAGGATTCCGGCGTGATCGCCTACAGCCAGGCAGGATCCTCATTCCAGTCCTTCGTCATTCCGGAACGTCTTGAGCATTTCGGCAACGACGAAGAAGGCCAGTTGCGTCGTCAGGCCATTTCCATGGCCATCAACCGCGACCAGGTCGTCAAGAAGGTTTACAACAACACGAAGACCCCGGCCACCGATTTCACTTCACCGCTCGTTCCCGAATATGTGAAGGAACTGGAGCAGAACGGCGGCAACCTGAAATACAACGCTTCCAAGGCCAAGGAACTCTGGAAGAAAGCCAATGCCATCAAGCCATGGTCCGGCAACTTCCGAATCGCCTATAATGCCGATGGCGGCCATAAGGAATGGGTCGATGCCGTGTGCAACCAGATCAAGAACACGCTCGACATCGACGCCGCTGGCGAGCCGTACGCCACGTTCAGCGACGTGCGTAACCAGGTGACCAACCGCACCATCAAAACCGCGTTCCGTGCTGGCTGGATGCTGGATTACCCGTCCGCTGAAGATTATCTCAATCCGCTATATGCCTCCAGCTCCGCTGACGGTCATGGTTCGAACGATGGTGATTACAAGAGCGCGGAATTCGACGAGCTCCTGAACGCTGCACTTGCCCAGACCGACGTAAAGAAGCGAACCGAGGACTTCACCAAGGCGCAGGAAGTGCTGGCCAAGGATCTTCCGGTGATTCCGCTGTGGAACGACAACGTCGCCGCCGCGTCCGCGACGAACGTGAAGAACGTATCGTTCGATTACACCAATCTGCCTACCTACAACACCATCACTAAGTGATGTTTCCGGCCGGTGGACGAACGATTCGCCGGCCATATAGGGAGCTAAAGTAAGTGGGGTTCGAATCCTTCATGGATTCGAACCCCACTTACTTTTGTGGCCTGTTTTGCCGGTTTGCCACTACAGCATCAACTCTGCACGTAGCTGCCCTTCGGAGACTTCCAACCGCAGTTCATCATCTCGCTATTGAACACCATTGCGCCTTCACCATGAGCCGGAACGACGATCATACCGCCATCGCCATGATGACGGGCGACACCATCCAGCGCCGCCTTCGCGGCCTCGATTGGCTCCTCCTTGGCGTACAGAACACGATCGGAAACCTGATGCGCAGCGACTTCCTTGACGAACGCCTCACCGATGCCGGTGCAGGAGATCGCGACGGAATCGTTGTTGGCATAGGTACCACAGCCCGGCAGAGGCGAATCGCCGACACGTCCCGGCATCTGGTTGGTGATGCCACCGGTGGAGGTGCCGGCAGCGATGTTGCCGGACGAGTCACGGGCGACAGCGCCGATGGTGCCATGCTTCTCCCACTCGTCGCCGTTGGATTGCGCCTCGCGCAAGGATTCCTGACGTGCCGGAGTGATGAAATAATCACTGTCGCACAGTTCGATTCCCCACTCCTTAAGCAAATCATTACCAGGCTTGGCAAACATGACATGCTTAGTCTTTTCCTTGATGGCACGCGCTACGTTGATCGGATTCTTAGACGTGGTCAGACCACATGCGGAACCAACCTCGCCATCGATACCGGTCATCAGGCAGGAATCCATGGATACGATGCCTTCGCTTGTCAGCGCAGCACCACGGCCAGCGTTGAACTCCGGAGCATCCTCCATGACACGGATAGCCGCGCACACGGCATCCTCCGCCGGAGCCCCCTGCTCCAGCAACGCATAGCCAGCTTCAAGAGCCCTGTTCAAATCCTGCTCCACCTGGGCACGACGTTCTGGCGTATCCTTTTTGCCACGATTGCCGGCACCCGCGTGAATCACCAGCAGAATCCCATCCGGATCAGCTTGGGCGATATGGACCGTCGACTGAGGCAGTGCAGCTTCGTTCATTGATATCTTCTCCACTCCATTTTTATTGATTATTCGCAGACATTTTACGTCGTCCTTCGCTAAGAAATGACCGAATACGCAAAAATACGTCAATTAGACCGCGTAAAGTCAATTGAAACCCGAAAGGACGGACGACGAAAGGACGGGGCGCATATGGCTCATAGAACGGCAATGATCGACGTCGGCGGCGGTTTCCGTGCGATCTACGGTGCGGGCGTGATGGACCGCATGCTTGAGGACGGCATCAGCGTCGACCATTGCTACGGCGTTTCCGCCGGCAGCGCCAACATGGTCTCGTTCATCGCGAAGCAGCACGGGCGCAACCACACGTTCTACACGCAGTACGCGTTCCGCAAGGAATACGCGAGCTTCGACAGCTACGTCAAGAACCATAATTTCGCCAACCTCGACTACGTGTATAGCACGCTCAGCAATCATGATGGTGAAAATCCGGTTGACTACGCGGCTTTCGAAGCCAACCCGACCGATTTCACCGTGGTTGCGTGCAACGCCGAAGACGGCTCCACGAAGTATTTCAGCAAGTCCGACGTGGGCTACGACAATTTCGACATCCTGAAGGCGTCATCAGCGGTGCCGGTGGCTTGCGAACCGTATGAGATCGATGGCGTCCCCTATTACGACGGCGGCATCGCCGATCCGATTCCGGTGCAGAAGGCCATCGATGACGGCTACGACCGTATCGTGGTGATACTCACCCGCCCGAAAGACACCGTACGCGAACAGAAGAGAGACATCGGCCCGGCCAGGATTTTGAAGCGCAGCCACCCCGAAGCCGCGGAAAAACTGCTCAACCGTTATCAGACGTACAACGACGAAGTGGCGCTGGCCAAGGAATACGAGCAGGACGGCCGCGCGCTCATCCTCGCGCCGGAAAGCCTGTACGGCCTGAACACGTTGAGCAAGTCGTTCGAAGGTTTGGAACGCATGTACCGCGCGGGCTATGCGGCGGCCGAGGCCATCCCCGCATTCCTAAAAAGCTGAGCACTACCCTCATATGAACACTCCAGCCGATAGCAACACGCGCGAAAACGCCAACACGAACACCGACATCAGCATCACCGCGAATGCCACGGGATTCAGCACGAAAACACTGAACCCGCAGATTCTCGTGACCTTGTGGAATGTGGAACGTTTGGGTTCGTTCTCCGCGGTCGCGCGCGAAACCGGCTGGTCGCAACCGGCCATCAGCCAACAGATCCGCAAGGTCGAACGCGAACTTGACGCAAAACTCGTGCAGCGCACGTCGCATGGCGTGGAATTGACTCCGATCGGCCGTATTCTGGCACGCCACGGGCAGCTCATCGACAATCGCGTCACCCAAGCCGTCAAAGATGTGGAGGAATACCAGCGCAACGGATCGACGCATATTCGCCTAGTCGCTCCCCCATCGATATGCTCGTCGTTCGTGGCTCGCGTACTCGTGCATATCAGCAAAACGTCCGACATTCGCGTGAGCCTCATGCAGATGGAGCCGCCTGAGGCCATGGACGCGTTGGAACAGGGGCTTGCCGATTGCGCGATCATTTTCCAATACAATTCACTGCCTGCCTTAGTTGGTCCGGACGATTTGGAAGTCTCCCCCTTCGGTATCGATCCGCTGATGCTGCTGATCAGCGCGAACAATACGATCGCACGCCAGTATGAAAGCTCGCGTCTGCCGGTCCAGCTGGTTTCGGCACGCGGCGAACAGTGGATCGCCGGCTGCGAGACCTGTCGGGCGAATCTGGTGTCGTTAGCACGTACCGCCGGTTTCACGCCAGAGATTACGCATTCGACCGACGATTATTGGGCCACGCAGAATCTCGTGGAAGTCGGCATGGGCGTCTCGATTGTGTCCCGCTTGGCTACAACCGCCGGAACGCAGCCTGACTTGGCCGCGCTTCCGATTGCCGACGACAACGCGTTCCGCACAGTCTGTTTCGTCACGAGAAAAGCGGATGATCGCCCAGCGGTCGCCCGCGTCAAGGACGAAATCGAAAAAGCGTCGCACCAGTATTTGGAAAGCATCTGATTCGCTTCCGATTCCCCGATAGCGGGATGCTGGCGCAAGCGAATGTTTCTTATATTTTTCAGTATCGACATAATCAGATTAATAATTGAATAGCAAAAGCGTCTGATATAAGAAAACTTCATAACCATCTCTGCTTTCAGCACAAGAACACACTGTTCTTTCACCCAACGCGTACGTCATGCTGGAACCATGGAAGAAATCATGGATATCAAGCATCGTACCGATTCCGGCTTTAACGCCGACGCCATCGACCACACCACCGCAGCCGATCTTGCCGCAGTCGGCTCCGACAAGTGGACACGCTACCCCGGCTGCATCGGCGCGTTCATCGCCGAAATGGACTACGGCCTGGCTCCCTGCATTCAGGAAGCCATCGACAACGCTTGTGACCATTGCAAACTTGGCTACATTCCCGAACCTTGGAAGCAGCGCGTGGCAGAGGCATGCGCAGGCTGGCAGCGCACACATTACGGCTGGAATGTGGACCCCAGTATCATTCGCGTGGTTCCCGACGTGCTTGAGGCATACGAGATCTTCCTGCGCGAACTGGTCGGCGCAGGCAACAGCGTGATCGTGCCGACACCTGCCTACATGCCGTTCCTAAGCGTGCCGAAACTCTATGACGTCAATGTGATCGAAATCGAAATGCTGCAAAGCGGCGACACTGAAACCGGTGAGGCGCAGTGGCTGTTCGATTTCGACGCCATTGAACGCGCGTTTGCGGCCGGATGCCATGCGTTCGTGCTTTGCAATCCTCATAATCCGATCGGCAAAGTGCTTACTCTGGAGGAAGAGCTGCGCCTAAGCGATTTGGCAGCGCAGTACGATGTGCGCATTTTCAATGATGAGATCCATGCTCCGTTCGTGTTCGAAGGCAAGCATATTCCATTCCCCACCATCAGCGAACAGGCAGCATTGCAGTCGATGACCGCCACCAGCGCGTCGAAGTCGTTCAATATTCCAGGCACGAAGTGTGCGCAGGTGCTGCTCACCAATCCTAAGGATCGTGACATGTGGGCAGTCAAGGCGGAGTGGAGCGAGCATCAGACCGCCACCATCGGCGCGATTGCCACCACCGCCGCATACGACGAGGGTGACTCGTGGTTCCAGGACGCGTTCGCCTACGTGCGCAGGAATCTTGACCTTTTCGACGAACAAATGCGTGAACGGTTCGCTGGCGTCGGCTACATCAAGCCGCAGGGCACCTATATTACATGGCTTGATTTCGGTCCGCTCGGCATCGACGATCCAGCCACATACTTCCTTGAGAAAGCGCAAGTGGCGTTGACCGACGGGCGTTTATGCGGCGAGGCCGGCACCGGCTGCGTGCGCGTGAATGTGGCGATGCCTTATCCGCTGCTTGTGGATTGCTTGGACCGCATGTTCAACGCATTGCATGCGGATGGATTGCTGTAAACTTCGCCACATATTCAGTGTTTTCTTCAACCAGCGGCAGCATGACGGTGAGTATCGCACCCTTGTCCAATTCGCTATCCACCGTTATGATGCCGTTGGAAATCCGCATACTATCGACATGCGATGGAAGGTTGATATGCGTTTGAACGTGAGTACCAACATTGATGTGACAGCCTGCGAAACGGACGGCGATAATCTGCTGTTCTTGGGATTTCATGGATTCAGCAACGATGAAAATGAGATGATCCGCATCATTGATGCGATTTATGATGTTCCGAAGCGAGACGTATCTTCAACGAACAACTCCATTGCTTCTGCCCAGCATCCAAATTATCTGTCGTTCCGAGGCACGTATGAACGTCCTTACATCGGAAGCTACTACTGGTATCCAGATGGATGTTCCGTAGGAGAGCGTCAACGTGAGTGCAGTGCCGTGGGCGATGCTATCGTACGATTGCTGGATTCGCCCGCATATGTGCGGTTCCGTATATATAGGTGAGAAGCCTCCGTACGAACCTCAAAATCTGCCATATGTAAGCGGGATAGGCGGCAAATCATACAACTGCGAAGTACGCTGAGCCTCATCAAAAACAACATGGTATGTATGTCTTTTAAGAAAAAGCGAGGATCATCCTCAAAGCTGCCCCGAATATCAGGATTTTTCAGAGAGACATATTCATAATCAGGATTATCACAACGCCCAATACAGCGAACAATACTTCCATTAAGGATACTTGACCACAGAGGATGTCAAAATTTACGTCAGATTTGACATAATTCGTCTCGTCCTCCCCGATAGCAGTTTTTCCTAATTCAGAAATCGGCTTCACAAGTCAGGACACGCAACGACAATCAATGGCCAACCGATTCTCAATGAATTCCTGAGCTGATTAGCTCAGGAATTCCCTCGAAATCGAATCCCTCCCATACCACCGGACCTCCTCAATGAAGTCCTGAGCTGATTGGCTCAGGAATCTTCGCAGTGCTTCCGGCATGGGTCATCGCCGCCTCTCCTCAATGAAGTCCTGAGCTGATTGGCTCAGGAATCATCATAATGGCGGCAACCTGACCGGCAAGGGCTGTCCTCAATGAAGTCCTGAGCTGATTGGCTCAGGAATGGTGCGAGCCTTGACTAGGCCGACTGCCGCCTGCTCTCCTCAATGAAGTCCTGAGCTGATTGGCTCAGGAATTTTTCGGTTATTGCCGTCAAGGTTGGCGTAGAGATTCCTCAATGAAGTCCTGAGCTGATTGGCTCAGGAATAAACCGCACAGGCGGGTCAGCACCGTAACGCCAGCAATCCTCAATGAAGTCCTGAGCTGATTGGCTCAGGAATTATGCGCCGACACGTTCTCCGCAATGCGCGCATTCGACTCCTCAATGAAGTCCTGAGCTGATTGGCTCAGGAATGTTTCTCGGGTGGCTGGTTGCGTTCGCGGTCCCAGTCTCCTCAATGAAGTCCTGAGCTGATTGGCTCAGGAATCCGGCACACCATCCTCAACATGAGCACCGCAGCTGACGATCCTCAATGAAGTCCTGAGCTGATTGGCTCAGGAATAAGGGGCCGAAATGGCGGATGCTGGAGGGCCGTGTGGTTCCTCAATGAAGTCCTGAGCTGATTGGCTCAGGAATTGGACGGTTCCTGTCGTGCCGTTCCACCCGAAGTCCCTCCTCAATGAAGTCCTGAGCTGATTGGCTCAGGAATTGTAGTCGGCGAACTCGATCCAGGACTGTTCGATGTTGCTTCCTCAATGAAGTCCTGAGCTGATTGGCTCAGGAATGATCTTGTCCTCGTAGCTGATCGCCTCGCCGAAGACTTCCGTCCTCAATGAAGTCCTGAGCTGATTGGCTCAGGAATCTCCTGCGCCGCATCCGATGCCTCTTGGAGCGTCTTTCCTCAATGAAGTCCTGAGCTGATTGGCTCAGGAATATTTGGACGATAACGGCTTGGGCTTGTTCGTCGATCCTCAATGAAGTCCTGAGCTGATTGGCTCAGGAATTTGTGGATCACAAGCACGGAGGGCACGGCTGAAAGCGATCCTCAATGAAGTCCTGAGCTGATTGGCTCAGGAATGGTCTCACTCTAATCCGTTCTATCGACTGAGCGAATTAAAAACCTCGCGAGAGCAGAACGGATATCTGCCTCCTCCAGTCAGCTATTACTGACAAAAGAGAAGTAAACCCTTATATTTCCTCATGCGAGAGATCATCGCGTGTCGCAGCAATGATTCACCTCTCGCGTTTCGAAAAAAAACAAAACACTTTTGAATTATCAAGCCACAATCACATAAACGAAAAACAATTAGAGGAGCGAACGTGAAATCAAATGACCGTCGGAATGGTTAAATCACTATATCCCCGTCGCCCTAAGAACGACATTCCCTCTCTCGCCTGCTCTTCTTTTCCAAGAAAACAGACAACAACTAAATCCGTTGAATCATCAATTTCAACTTCTATTAAATTTTGGACAACCAGCATTTTCGCAGGCCGAATCCGTAGAAGGAACACACTATATTGCAGTCGCTCTCCGTAGCGTCGCAATATTTTTGCCACGTGATCACGACGTTTATCATCGTTGATGTCGTATGTCACAAGATAACTTCGTTTTTCGTCACTCATCATTCGCCTCCCGATATAGAATCCTTGTTTCCCGCTGGCTCTACCGAATTCGTATTCCTTTATATTCAGGCTGCGTTCCGTCAAGGTATCCCAAAATCATCCGGGCCTGAATCTCGACAATCCGTCTCCACGATGCCTTGTATTTAAATATCGGATGCGTAATTTCCGTCTCCATACGCCGCTCGTATGCTTGGATAACGGTCTTACGTGTCTCATCAGTCATACGTACTGATTCAAGCGCATGTGAAAATCCGCCTACGCTGATTTCACCGTTATTGATGACTGTTTGCACTACGGAATCTGCTATGGGAGCACGAAACTCCTCCATAAGATCTAACGCCAGAGCCGGTTTGTTTCGCTTACTGCTATGCAGAAAGCCTGCATGCGGATCAAGCCCACAGGAAATCAATGCTCTTACACAGTCTGACAGCAACAGCGTGTAAGTGAAATCCAGCAATGAGTTAAGTTCGTCAGGAGCGGGACGACGCATTCTTGCAATCCATGGCCAATCAACTCTCTTTTCAGGCTTAACAAGATGCCCAAACTGCGAAAAATAGAGCGACGCGGCCTCACCCTCTAATCCCAAAACGTCCTGCCACCTATTCGCGTTAGCAACCTGTTTTTCGATTTGTCGTAGCTGAGGCAATACCAGATTGTCTGATTCTGAACGTCTGAGCAGTACAGACTGGTTATGTATTTTGGCGATGATAAACTCTCGCGCGAGCCCGAGTCTGCCTTCATGAGAAGCAACGTGCTGACCCACTCGATGTTCACCATTCGGACCATAGGATGATGTCGCCCATCCATACATCCTTCCAGCTCCACTACACCATACGATTGGAGTATCACGCCACATCAGCTCACGAACGAGACCGCTAGACAGATCCGTATTCCCGTATATCTGCAGACCTTGAATAGTGTCCAATGGCACGGATGCGAGTTCCTCACCATTCTTCTGTACTATCATTCGACCTGATCGCGTAAATGCCTTGGCTCCCGGAGTTGCCAAATGCGTTACTTGGTTGTCTGGAGACGACACCATGATTCTATGCGTGACTGCGCATATCTGACGTTCCTCAGGAAGACATATTCCAGCATGAGAGCAACGCATGCATCTTACGCTATCTTCAAGAGGCTCGGGAGCATGACCAGCATTAATCAGCGCTCTGGTTTCTTCTACTGCTTTGCGTGCCTGATCATAATCTTCTTGATCAAGCTCGACTTCTACACGACGATGGTGCGTAGTGAAGAAAATTTCAGTGCCTGCAACGGCAAACCCCATATCTTCCAAACAAGCCGCCTGCAAAGCTAACTGCGTTCGCATTGCTTCGGTAACTTGCATCGCACGTTTTACTGGGGTGGCCTTATATTCACGAATGACGATTCCTTCATCGGTCATACGCGCCGCGTCAAGACGTCCGGAAACGCCCCATCCCTCATGTCTGATATTTACCGCTTGAAACGAGTCGGCATCCGGAGCACCGCCATAACGATCAACTTTTCGATGATCGTAGGTGCCCTGCGCAATCTGCGCCGATTCGACTTTCTCTCCAACGGCCTCCAACCATGCCCTGCGCGGACAGAACATGTAGTTGGCAACCAAACTAATCGGGATGGGGTCATCGTCCATGTTTTTCTCCGATCTTTGCATTTACAAAGAAATTATTTCTCCTGGTTCAAGCCAACGTTCCGGCGCGCTAGCGTTGTCGGAAACAAACTGGTTGAACAGCACGCAGGCACACACGTCTTTTTCGCGCAACCAATCAGCAGCAGAGCTAATTGTTGTCATGTCGGTCGTCGTGGTCTTCTGTTGTATGCCGAATTCGGCGAGCGCGCTACTACGAACTACCGATCGATATTTCGCAACCGTCCAAGGCTTGTCTGTTATGGGAAGCACAGCGAAGCGGATAGATCCTTTCAACTGAAACAGAGCCGTACTTGGATCACGATCATCGTTTCCAGCACTGGTGCAAACCCACGTAGGGAAAGCAGACACGCCCATCAATGCACACCAAGCGCGAGCGTTATCGGTTTTTGACGGCGCATGCAGTCCCGTCGCAGTGCGACTCGTCGCACTATTTTTGCCCGCTTCGTCAACAATATCCTTCCCCATCAACCCATCTTGTACAGCTTGAACGGAACGCTCAGCTACCTTTTGAGCCAATGGAAGCAATCGACCTTGAACGAATTCCTGGCCTTGGTTGCGTGTAACCATTTCCCAACGCGAGGCACCTGCGTCAGACCATAACTTTTTACTCCGTTCACCTGACCAGTACGAAGGTTGGCCCAATGCCCCGAAATACCGGTAATCGCCCCAAGTTCGCAAGTCGTCAATCGCCGCTTCGCGATCTTGAGACAGTTTCTCCCAGCCACCCGGCACGCCCAAAGCACTCAATCTTGGTGACATAGTGGCATGCATGGAAGAGCTCTTTCCTGCATCTCTCGCATCGGAAACCGTATAGTCTCCGCGAGATTGCAATGCCTTCATGGAAGACCATCGTTCTGCATGATTACTGACTATGACGGATACTGCTTCCATATCCAAATCATCACTTATCGTCAGTTCCGCATGACGAAAATCGACCCACCGGATCATGCAATGTCGGCCACTATCATCATCTTCCAGAATTGAAGCAAGTCCGACCATCATGAGGTGGGAAAAGGCGTCAGTAATATCCGCTGGTATCCGAATAGCCATTACAATCCCTCCTTCGAACAGGTGATGTCAGCCGCTCTTAAGAGTGCTTCCATATAGGAGACTCCCCAGAAACCATATCGTTGATTGGTTCGATCAATAAGGGCTTCCCACCCTCCAGATTCAAACAAATCATCAGCGATATTGTTCAGCGCCGGCGCTTGCGCTCTAGATGCTCCTCCGCTCTCCGGCAATAGATAGTCCGTCCCGTGTTCGAAGGTCGACCGCCCATGACCATGCGAAGTTCCAATGAGTCGTTCGATCAGCTGTCTGCGATATTCCGGCAATTGACGAAGTTCCGTTTCGGTTTCACATGCCAACACAAATTCAGCCACGGATCGCTGCTCATGACGCCACCCTCGCAGCTGACATTGGTTCCGGAACTGCTGTTCCCACGCACGAGAGCTGAATCGACTTTTGGCACGAAACTTTCGCTGCCCCTGCGGCTTTCGTCCTTGATAAAGCAAAGTCTGGAAGCGTGCATCGATTTTGCCTTCGTCATGGTATTCGCCAGCAATACGAAGATTCTCGACCATGTCATCATCAAAACCTATCATGCGTGCCAAGGCCTCAGCTCGTGCCGCAACATGATCTTGGTGGCCTTCCTCTTGTCGATGAGGACCACCAAGCAATAATTCATATTTTTTAGCTTTGGCGCTCAATATCTCCTGATCGGATTCCGATCCTGAATCACTGGCATGCAAACTGACAACCACCCACCAGGTTTTGCACCCAGTTTCATCTTCTTCATACATGATACGGTTGAGCACAAAAGTATTTGCATCGGCAAAAGAATCTGAAGACATTTCCGATGCTGGTGTACAAATCAATTGCAAATCGCGATTCATCTGCTCTTGCTGCTCAGCAGTAAAATCGCCTATGTTATTCGCCAACGCATAGGCCTGCGTAAAAGCAGTCTTGATTCCATCGTGACCGTCAGCTTCCTTATAGTAACGCACCATTTTCCCGAGGGCGCATGCATTGTATACATCTTTAGCCATGCTCTTCCCATCAAGGTCGAGCATTACCACTTCCCCCTCCAAAGAAAGCTCAGTGAACATTTTCACGGAAGCGTCCAAGACGATGACATCACCGGTTTTAATGCGCCCATCATATGAATCAGGTTGATTCGCATCCGCAGCGCCTAGAGGCAAGACGCGTTGTCCTTCCTCGTTTGAAGCTCGATACAGGAAAGCCCTTATAGCACCACCTTTAAGACTCGCCTTCAGCTTTGCCGCTTGTTCCTGATTACGCAACGGGAACAATTCCTCATTCTCAGGTTCAGTTTCCTCAAGCAATGCGATGGCAACATTCGTGTCCTGCGGCAGATTCCTGACCACAACACCGATGTCCGGGGAATCGTCCGCCAGATCATCACGTAACCACAGATTGAGATCCACACTCCCCTGTTGGAGCCCCGGCAACCGCAAATCAGCAGACAACTGTTCATCCGTGGATGAAAGGTTCTCAGCATCCCACGGCTCTAAACGTTGGAACAGCAGACGACGAGGCTTCTCTGCAGGAACATAATTCCCTTGCAGAATCGATTGCCGAACTGACCACGCACTCATGTTCGGTAATTCCGAATCAGTCCGAGGAAGTTCCTCCAACCAAGCCAAAGCTTTATCAAGATCCCGCTCATCGTATGGAGCCACTGTTTTAGCAGTTAGCCGTTTCCCATTGATGCCAAAGACATACATATCGCCCTGGGGGTTCAGCCCACGACGATTGACACGGCCAGCGCGCTGCACCAACGCAGATGCCGGAGCTAATTCCGTAATAAGGGTCGTGAAATCAACGTCCACTCCCACTTCCAACGTCTGCGTGCCAATGATGCAACATGGAGATTCAGGCGAAGCATCTAGCGACATAGCATCACGCATTGCCGCAAGGATTTTTTTCTTATCGTAGGCGCGCATTGGACCTATGTAGCTCGCTACTGGGCGACTGATACCAGCTTTCTTCAGCTGAGTCGACAGTTCTTTCGCCACTTGCTTGGCTTTTTTAACCGTATTGACAATACACCCGACTACACCATTGCCAGTCTCGCCATATTCACCAGATTCTTGATTCTGGATCATTCCAACGCAGATATCAACGATCTTTTGGATCTCTTCCTTTTCCGTAGTGCTGGTGCAATCCAGAATAACCGGCTTCGGTTTGCACAGTCGATCAGCAAGCGACGTATCAACCGTCAAATCCTCTTGCTCGATTTCCACGCTGGTCCGTTTTGCACCCTCACTAGCTGGAGTCGCTGTGGTTTCCACTACCTGCAGTGGAGAAACGCATTCACTGAGAGGATAGTCAGCCATACTTTCAATGCGATCCACCTGTTGCGCTGTTTCAAGCAGCTGCCGGCTTAGATGCGCTTCATCGGCCACCAGCACAGTATCGTAGGCAAGCAATCCGGCTTCCATAGAGCGCATGGTACGGCTGGTACCATAACCACGAAATAGCAAACGACTACCAAACATGTCAGGTGTAGCGCAGATGACAGCACAGGTCTGCGGATAATACCGCCAATCTCTCTGGTAAGCTATACCGCCACGCAATTCGACAACATTCATAACGGAAGGCTTATCAGTATGAGGCAAACCATCATGCACACCAGCTCTGAGCTTGAGGCCTTCCTTATAGTGAATCATGGATTCACTCGTGTGGATTTTGCCGCAAAGCTCGTCAGCCTCATCAAATTGGTCATCGACAAGAGAGCGACGATTCACCGTTAACGCCAAGCGCCGAGGAATGCGCCGCAACGGAAGGCAAGACAAGATCTCATGTTCTTTTCGGCTTTCGTCTTCAGCTAATCCGACCATCGCATTAAGGAATACATGGATATCAATAACGCTGGTTTTGCCAGATGCCGTTGGCACTGAAATACGATCAGGCCAGCGTCCTTCTTGCGCAACATACCGCATCAAACGGAACTGCCAGCGGTATGGAGTGCGACCATCATGAGCCAAGGCAACAAACTGAGCATACTGCTGTTCCATAAAAGCTAAAGCCTGAGTCACTTCAACCATGAAGGAACCCCCTTTTCAAAGTGTCCGTCAGGCACAATCATGTTTTTGGGAAAATCAAGAGGCACGAGGAATCCACCTCCCAAATGTCGACTCTGCCCAACAGCTAGAGCGGCACAATCAAGCGACCCTTCACCATCAGAAATGGCGATTAAAGCACTCATAGCACGTAGCACATTGGAACTATTGGTATGATGCGCATAATCAATCATGTTCACGCGACTCACCCGTCGGCAATCGAATATCCTGAAATTAGAAGACTGATCAGCAACTGCATCCACCGTCTCCCAATACCGCGATTCCCTCGTACCCTGAATATCATTGGGAACATACTTATCACGCCATACATGGCCCAGTGCCAAATACATTGATTCGGCAGCTCGCCAATGACGCTTTTTCTTGGGATCCGGCATCGGTCGAGTCTCCGCAATGGCAAGAGGACGAGGCATCCAGTAGCGCACGAAACCGACGCTTACTGGTTTCCATAGATGTTCCGCATCGATCAAGGCAGACTCCCCTAATCGCAGCTTTGGAACAGCTTGAGAAAAGTACAGAGTTTTCCCATTCGAACGCTTGCAGACATCGTACAGTTTCTGCATGTCATGTTGTGGCATGTCTTTGGGAAGCATGATAAGGAATCCCGGAAGTTTTCTCGCAACATCGTCACGCAATTGAATTCCATAGCTCGATTTCAATTCTGAATCGAGAATCTGAATAGCAACATTGTTCGCCGGACGCTTTATCCCACTAACATATTTGCCAACCAGAGATGGAGCGGGATCAACACCCCATTGCTTCACCAAGAAACGATGCAACGCAACTGCCCAACCGACGTACTCCGATTCGGAAGGTTTCCACTCCGACTTTTCACCCTGATGACCTTCATCAACAGTCACGCTCATGACAATCGCTCTTGTCCACGGGGCTTCGAGGGCTCGCTCCGAGTGGACAAAAGGAGGCCGGTAGCCGGCCAAGCCCTCAGTCTCCTTTGGAACATTGTCAAATTCAAATCTTTTTCCTGACTTTTATACCTTAAAAGGACAAGTAGACTTTCTCAAGCAGACTATTAAAAAGGTCCCGAACCTTCTGGAGTAATCCATCGGATTCGGGACCTGTTATGTTGGCGACCGTTCACTGGCTAACCGGCATTAGTCAGATTTCAGCCGTCAGTTTTCACCAATTAGCCAGATCAGGCCTTGGCGACCTCAACGTTCAGCTCATCGCCGGCCGTCACTTCGAAAGAGGTGGCGAGCGTTTCGGAAGAGACGAGTTTCTTGAACTGTTCGACCTTGGCCACGTCTTCGGCGGGCACAACGAGCTTCAGCGCGATGCGGTCGGAGATTTCCAGATCGGCGGCCTTACGGGCGTCCTGCACGGCGCGGATCACGTCGCGGGCGTAGCCTTCGGCGATCAGATCATCGTTCAGCTCGGTGTCGAGAATCACGAAGCCACCGGTCGGCAGCGCGGCGGAAACGGAGTTGGCGGCCTCTTCGGCGTTCTTCTCCTCCACGCTGTTGATCAGCTCGTATTCGCCTTCCTCAAGCACGATCTCACCGTTCGGCGTCTCGCAAACCGGAGCGCCATCTGCGTTCACATGCCATGCGCCGGACTTGGAAGCCTTGATGGCGAACTGTACGTCCTTGCGCAGGCGCTTGCCTGCCACGCGAGCGTTCACACGCAGCTCGTTGATGATCTTCAAGCCTTGGGCTTCGGCATCCTCAAGCGTGCACAGTTCAACGTTCTTCACGTTCAGTTCGGATTTCAGAATCTCGTCGTATGCGGCCACGGCATCAGTGTTTTCCACCACCACGGTCAGCTTATGCAGTGGCTGGCGCACGCGGATCTGCTTCGTCTTACGCATCGACAGGGTGCCGGACACGACCTCGCGCACCTTCTCCATCGCGTCAACCAGAGCCGGATCGTCAACGAGCACACGGCCCAGTTCGGTCGCTTCGCCAGTCTGCTCGTCGGCAAGGAACGGCCAGTCGGCCAGATGCACGGATTCGCCACCGGTCAGACCACGCCACACGGCTTCCGCTTCCATCGGAGCGAGCGGTGCGATCACGCGCATGAATGCTTCAAGCACGGTGTACAGCGTGTTGAACGCGTTCGCATCCTCATTCCAGAAACGGTCACGATTGTTGCGGATATACCAGTTGGTGAGCATGTCGATGAAATCAGACACTGCTTCGCAAGCGTCGGAGATCAGGAAGTCATCCAGCGAGCTTTGCGTCTTTTCGATCAGACGGCGGGTACGTGCCAGCAAGTAGCGGTCCATTTCCGGCAGTGCGGCGACCTCATCGGCACGCAACGCACGAGCATCGAAACCGGCACCATTATTGGCGGCGTTCGCATACAGGGTGAAGAAGTAGTACGAGCTCCACACTGGCAGCATGACCTGACGCACGGTGTCGCGAATGCCATCGGCGGTCACGATCAGGTTACCGCCGCGCAGGATCGGCGAGCTCATGAGGAACCAACGCATGGCGTCGGAGCCGAAATCGTTGAACACACCGTTCACATCCGGGTAGTTGCGCAAGTGCTTCGACATCTTCTGACCATCGGAACCGAGCACGATGCCATGGCAGATCACGTTCTTGAACGCCGGCTTGTCGAACAGTGCGGTCGCCATGATGTGCAGCACGTAGAACCAGCCACGGGTCTGGCCGATGTATTCCACGATGTAATCGCACGGGAAATGCTGTTCGAACGTTTCCTTGTTTTCGAACGGGTAATGGTACTGGGCGAAGCTCATGGAACCGGATTCGAACCAGCAGTCCATCACGTCGGTGATGCGGTGCATGTGGCTCTTGCCGGTCGGATCGTCCGGGTTGACGCGGGTCAGCTCGTCGATGTACGGGCGGTGCATGTTGACATTGCCCTCATGGTCGCGCGGATAATCGCCAAAATCAGCCTTCAGCTCGTCCAACGAACCGTACACGTCAACGCGTGGATACTTCGGATCATCGGAAACCCACACCGGAATCGGCGAACCCCAGAAACGGTTGCGGGAGATCGACCAGTCACGGGCGTTGGCCAGCCACTTGCCGAACTGGCCGTCCTTCACATTGCCCGGAATCCAGTTGATTTCCTGGTTCAGTTCGAGCAGACGATCCTTGATCTTGGTGACGGACACGAACCACGAGCTCACCGGCTTGTAGATGAGCGGCGTGGCGCAACGCCAGCAGTGCGGGTAGGAGTGTACGTAGCTCTTCTCCTGGAAAAGGATCGCACGCTGCTCTTCCGGAATACGCTCCAGCGGGCCGTCACCGGCACGCAGGTTACGCAGAATCGGCTTGTTCGCATCGAACACGTACATGCCCTCATAGTCCGGGCACAGCGCGGTGAACTTGCAGCCCGCGTCGAGCACGTCAACGCTCTTGATGCCCTTGGCGTTGAGCGTGTTCATATCGTCTTCGCCGTACGGAGCCTGGTGCACGAGACCGGTACCTTCAACGGTATCGACATAGTCGGCGGTGAAGATCTGATAGCCTTCCGGACCCGGAACCTTGCCTTCGACGGCGTTCTCGTCGCCTGCGAAGTACGGGAACACCGGGTAGTAGCGCCAGCCTTCCATCTCGGCACCCTTGAGTTCGCGCACGATCTCATAGTTGTCGCCGAGTTCCTTGGCGTAGGAGCCGAGCAGTGGCTTGCCCAGGTAGAACTTCTTGCCCGCGAACTTGCCTTCAGTCGGACGCACTTCCACATAGTCGATGTCTGCGCCGACCACAATGGCGAAGTTGGTAGGAACGGTCCACGGCGTGGTGGTCCAGAACACCGCGTAGGCGTCTTCCTCATCGCGCAGCTTCACGGCCACGGACACGGTGGTGTCCTGACGATCCTGATACACGTCGGCATCCATGCGCAGCTCATGCGCGGAAAGCGGCGTCTGATCCTTCGGACAGTACGGCAGCACGCGGTAGCCCTGATATGCGAGGCCCTTGTCGTACAGCTGCTTGAACGCCCACATCACGGATTCCATGTATGGAATGTTCAGCGTCTTGTAACCATGCTCGAAATCGACCCAACGTGCCTGACGGTGCACGTAGTCCTTCCACTCGTTGGTGTACTTGAGCACGGAGGCACGGCAGGCGTCGTTGAACTTGTCGATGCCCATTTCCTTGACCTGATCGACCGAATCGATGCCCAGTTCCTTCTGGGCTTCAAGCTCGGCCGGCAGACCGTGCGTATCCCAGCCGAACACACGATTGACCTTGCGGCCCTTCATGGTCTGGTAACGCGGAATCACATCCTTGGCGTAACCGGTCAGCAGGTGGCCGTAATGCGGCAGGCCGTTGGCGAACGGCGGACCGTCGAAGAACACGAATTCGTTCTGGCTGTGATCGCCGGAAGGACGGCGTTCAATGGACTTCTGGAAAGTGTCGTCCTTCTCCCAATAGTCAAGGACGGATTCTTCCAGCTTCGGGAAACTGGGGTTCGGCGCTACATTGGCGCTCTGCTCACCCGCAGCTGCCTTCGGATACACGTTGTTTTCGCTCACCGTATCTCCTCGTAGGTTCTTGCTATCTATCTCCTACGAGGACGATGGCCGTAACGTCTGCTGGACGCCGCCACCGCGGTACCACCTCGTTTGCCGCACTTTCAAATATACGTGCGACCGCTTGTATGTTCGGCTATTCGGGCCTTCCCGCCGGGTCTAATAAGTCGCTCACGCGACCGTTCTTCCGGAAGCTCCCCGCTGATAACGGATCATCGCTCGCATTTCGGTTGTCACTATAGCATGCAGCGCGAACTATTTTCGCTTGTTTTGCATGATTATGGACGATTTCACAATAGGTTTCATGGCGATTCACAATAGCTCTTATGTAGGATTACATACAACAGAAATGCCGATACTGACAGCCCATCAGTATCGGCATTGTAATCGTATTTTCAATATGTATTTTTAGAACATACTATGTTCGATCATTCGGAGATTTCACCGGAAGCAAGCTTGGCTTCGAGCTCTTCGACAATCTCGTCGTGCATCTTCTCGGTGATCTTCACCTTGAAGAGGAACACGAGCAGGCTCAGCACGATGATGCCCAGCGGCACGTAGAATGCGCAGACCTTGAACATGCCGATGTTCGCGGCGGTCATATCCGCGGCGGTTGCATCACCGATCATGCCTGCGGCTACGGCGATGAAGCCGACGATACCGTTGGAGCATGCGCCTGCGATCTTGTCGAGCATCGGGCGGACGGACAGGGTGACGGCCTCGTTACGCTTGCCGTTCTTGAGCTGACCATATTCGATGGAGTCGGTCAGCGACAGGATGGCGGTCATCTGAATGAAAGTCTGCGGCAGGTAGAAGAAGACCAGACCGACGATGACCATTGCCAGATTGCTGGAGCCGACGGCGAACAGCAGGTAGCCGACGATCATGAGCACCATGCCACCCAAGTACAGGTAGCGGCGCGGAATGCGCTTGTTCAGGATCGGGTACAGCGGAGCCATAACCAAGCCGGTGATGACCGGGATGACGCCCACGATGGAGTATGCGGCGGTGTTGTCGAGGATGTACTTGAACAGGTACATGAGCACGCCGGTGGTGGCCACGTTGGCGATGGCGTACAGCAGGTAGCTCAAGGCAACCCACAGCAGCTGATCGTTCTGGGCCAGAGCCTTGAAGGCCTGCAGCGGGCCGCCGTTGTCTTCGGCCTTGGCACGCAGCGTGGTGGTGCTTTCCTTGGTGCCGAACGCCACGGAGCACACGGTGAGGATGCCGAGGATGGCCACGATGATGGCGAAGCAGGTCCAGCCGGACTGGCTTTCGACGTACTTGCCGGTGAACACCCAGCTGAAGTAGGTGACGATCGGGATGACCACGATGGTCAGACCGTTGTAGCCGATGGAGCCGCCGAAGGAGCCGAGTGCGGTGTAGGTGGAGCGCTCGTGGGAGTCGGAGCTCAATGCCGGGATCATACCCCAGTAGGAAATGTCACGCAGCGAGTAGAACACGTCGAGCACAATGAAGGTGATGACGAACAGCACGATGAACAGGGTAGTATTCACGTTCACCAGACCGAACAGACCAGTGTAGACGAGCACCAGCAGGATGGCGGAAACGGTACCACCGATGAGCTGCCACGGCTTGAAGCGACCCCACTTGGTGTTGGTGTTGTCGATGATGTTGCCCAGCAGCGGGTCAATGAAGATTTCTGCGATACGAATCACCACGACCAGGCCGGTGATGATGCCAATCAGCTTGGTGGCGACGCTCTTATCGACGCCAGAGAACAGCGAGCTCGTCACGTAGACGATGAAATAGGTGCTCAGTGCGTTGTAGAACGCGGACTGGCCGACGTTACCGAACGAGTACGCCACGCGAGACAAGAGGTTCCCGCCTTTGGAACCGTTGTTGCCATTTCCCATCTTTGCTTCTCCTTAGAAGTCAGATACAGGTCCTTCCTTGACCTAACTATCAGTATATCCCCTTACCTAAAGTTAGTAAAATTTATCACTGAACATATCGCCTATCGGCGTGTCATATTTTGTGAGCTTCTGTTCGAAAGATAGCCAAAAACGTTATTTTTTCGCCATTTACACAACAAAATAGGCAAACTGTCGCATTATCTTGTGGCAGCTTTTACCAAAATCGATATTTACGATATGCAAAAGCTTCCACGTCGAAACGAAACCAAGCCAATCTGGAAATAGCCCGATTACTATACAGAAGTAAAGAAATAACCGCTATTTTGCCGGCACAAAACTATCGCGCACCACCAGCGACGTCGACAGGTACGCATGCTGACGAATCGTGCGTTTGCCGGAAATGGCATCACCCAACATCAGCGTCGCCACACGCGCAAGCTCGTTCTGATCGATGGAGAATGTGCTCAACGGCGGCGAGGTCAACTGCGAAATCGTTTGATTGTTAATGCTGATCACGCTGATATCGCGCGGCACCAGCACGCCAACCGCATTGAACGCCTGCAGCACGCCAACCGCAATCACATCGGCAGCTACGATCACGGCATCAGGCAGCACGCCATTATGGTCGCGCACGAATTGCTCCCCCAACGCACGGCCGTTGCTCACGGTGAACAAGCCGTCGGAATACACCAATCCGTCGGATTGAATACCGAAACGCCTTGCCTCACGACGGAAATATGTGGCGCGATTCTCCTCATCGACCTCATAAAAGTTCATCAGGCAGCCCTTGCCTCCGATGAATCCAACGCGCTTCATGCCCTTGGCAGCACAGGCCGCGACCGCATCATGCATGGTCTGCTGCAAATCAGGCTGCACGGAATCGAACAGATTCGGCGCCGGATTCACGTCAATGAACACGCCATACGGCATGGCCCTATGCAGCCGCTCCAAGTCTTCCTCGCTGATCTGGTCGGCGCCTATCGCCATGAACCCGTCGAATTTGGAACTGCGAGCGATCATATCGTCGAGATTGTGGAACACCGTCATTTCCATGCGTTGCTGTTCCGCATTGCGTTCGAGCGCTGAACGCAAATCGGTGAAATAGGAGTCCCGCAACGCCTCGTCGGACTTTTCATTGTCAAGCAATGCAACCTCATGAGGGATGACGATGCGCTTGGTCTGCACGCTATAGCCGAGGTCCTCGCTCGCCTGAATGATCTTGCGACGAGTCTCTTCACGCACCGATAGGGTGGGATCCCCGTTCAGAAGTCGAGACACCGTAGCCTGAGAAAACCCGGTACGTTGCGCAATCTCTTTAATCGTCGCCATGTCTCGCTCTCCAATTTAGTAAATCGTTTACCCATGAAAGGATAACCTATTATTGACATAACGACAAACCAAGCGAGATTTATGCAACGATTACGCAAGCCAATTATAATCGCTGCTCATGCAGCAGTCTCATGAACGTATGACGGAACCGCCTTCACGGAAGGCGGGCTGGCCGCAGCCGAATACCATGCATGGCAAAGACAATAAGAAATCCCTTGCTTCAAAATCGCAATTTCAAAGCAAGGGATTTTCCAGAGGATCCGTGCCGTTCAAAGCCACCGGCCATAAGGGCGGTATCAGCCGACAGGGATCGAAGCGCGGCTAGTGTAGAACGCTAGCGTGTGCTCGCATCGCTCCAATTCAGGAGACTATTAGATTATTCGAGTTCTACGGCACCTGTGTAGAGCTGATAGTACTCGCCCTTCTGCGCGATGAGCTCGTCATGCGAGCCGCGTTCGATGATGCGGCCATGGTCGAGCACCATGATCACGTCGGAGTTGCGCACCGTGGAGAGGCGGTGGGCGATCACGAACACGGTACGACCCTTCATGAGGTTGTCCATGCCGGCCTGCACCACCTCTTCGGTACGGGTGTCGATGGACGAGGTGGCCTCGTCGAGGATCATGGCCGGCGGATCGGCCACGGCAGCACGTGCGATGGAAATCAACTGGCGCTGGCCCTGGGACAGGCCGGAGCCGTCGCCTTCGAGCACGGTCTGGTAGCCGTTGGGCAGCATGCGGATGAAGCCGTCGGCGTTCGTGAGCTTCGCGGCGGCGATGCATTCCTCATCGGTGGCGTCGAGGCGACCGTAGCGGATGTTGTCCATCACCGTACCGGTGAACAGGTTCACGTCCTGCAGCACCACACCCAGCGAACGACGCAGATCCGGCTTGCGGATGCCCTTGACGGAAATGCCGTCATACAGGATCATGCCGTCCTGAATGTCGTAGAAACGGTTGATCAGATTGGTGACGGTGGTTTTGCCAGCACCGGTTGCGCCCACCAATGCGATCTTCTGTCCGGGCTTGGCGAACCAGGTGATGTCGTGCAGCACCGGTTTGTCGGGGTTATAGCCGAAGTTCACGTCAGTGAAGCGCACATCGCCCTGCAGGAGGGTGAGGCGACCGTCCGGTGAGGTAATGGCGGTTTCACGGGCTTTCATGGCCACTTCGGCGGCACGCGGGCTCAAGGATTGCGCGGCCTTGAGCGAACGGGTGCCGTCATCGCCTTCCTCGCGCTTCCACGCCCAGTGACCGGTTTCATGGTCAACTTCGGTCATGGTGCGTCCATCTTCGCCGAGTTCCACGTTCACCAAGGTCACGGAACCGCCGTCGTCCTCCGGCTGCTCGTCCATAAGCGCGAAGATGCGGGATGCGCCTGCAAGCGCCATCATCACCATGTTGAACTGCATGGACACCTGGCCAAGCGGGTTCACAAAGGAACGAGACAACGTCAACAGCGAGATCAGCGTACCCAGGGTGAGCGGGCCAGCACCGGACAATCCGAAGTTGCCAAGTCCGGAAATCGCTGCGGATCCGCCGAAAATAGCCAGCAGAATGTACAGCAGGTAACCCATGTTGCCTACGATTGGCATGGTCACGTTGCCCCACGTGTTCGCTTCGGCGGAAGCTTCGAACAGTTCTTCGTTCTTCTTGTCGAAGGTGGTTTGGGTGGCGTCTTCATGGTTGAAGACCTTGATGACCTTCTGGCCGTTGACCGCTTCCTCCACGAATGCGTTCACGTCGCCGATGGCGATCTGCTGCTTGACGAAGTAACGTCCGGAGCGGGAAACGACCTTGCGTACCACCACAAACAGGATCATGGTGAATGCGAGCACGAAAATGGTGACGGGCACCGACAGCCACAGCATCGACACGAGCGCGGCGATTGCGGACACCGCGGACGAGAACATTTGCGGGAACGATTGGCTGATGGCCTGGCGCAACGTGTCGGTGTCGTTGGTGTAGCGGCTCATGATATCGCCGTGTTCGTTGGTGTCGAAGTAGCGGATCGGCAGGGTCTGCTGGTGGGCGAACATGTCGTCGCGGATCTTCTTCAACGTGCCCTGCTCCACGGTGACGATGACCCACTGCCACAGCCAACTGCAGAAAATACCAGCCACATACAGGCATGCCATAAGCGTCAACGCGCGCAGCAACGGCATCCAATCAGGATCGGAGGCGCCGACCATGGGCAGAATGTACGTATCGACCAGCGACTGTAGGAACAGCGACGATCCGGCCTGGGCCGCGGCACCGACGAGAATGCACACTACCACAAGTGCCACACGCCACTTGTATTGGAAAATGTAACCGAAGATACGCTTGGTGGTGCCCGGTGCGGCTTTCTGCATCGGCGGCTTGCCGTGCGATTGCTGCATGCCGGCCGCGTTGTTGTTGTCTTTGGATTTCAATGCGGAAGTTTGTTCAGTCATCTGTTGCCTCCTTTCACTGCAGTTCCTCAGGCTGGGCCTGATTCTTGGTTTGCGATTCATAGATGGAGCGATATTCGTCGCAGGTTTCCAGCAGTTCGTCATGCGTGCCGGCCGCCATGATGCGGCCATGATCCATGACGAGAATCATGTCGGATTCCTGCACGGAGGCCACACGCTGGGCGATGATGATCTTCGTGGTGTCGGGAATCTCATGATGGAATGCGGCGCGAATCAGCTGATCGGTTTTGGTGTCGACCGCGGACGTGGAATCGTCGAGAATAAGGATCTTCGGCTTTTTCAGCAGCGCACGCGCAATGCACAAACGCTGGCGCTGACCGCCGGAAACGTTGGTACCGCCCTGTTCGATGTACGTATCGTACTTGTCGGGGAATTCCTGAATGAAGCCGTCGGCCTGCGCAAGCTGGCATGCGTGACGAATCTCTTCATCAGTGGCGTTCGGATTGCCCCAACGCAGGTTTTCGGCAATGGTTCCGGAGAACAGCACGTTCTTCTGCAATACCATGGCGACCTGATCGCGCAATACTTCCAAATCGTAATCGCGCACATCCACGCCGCCGACCTTCAGCGAGCCTTCGGTCACGTCATACAAACGTGGCACAAGCTGCACCAAACTGGACTTTGCGGAACCGGTGCCGCCGACGATGCCGACGGTCATACCGGAACGGATCTTCAAATCAATATCGTCAAGCACCGGCTTTTCGGAAGTGGCGGAATAACGGAAGGTGACATGGTTGAAATCAATCTCACCATTCTTCACTTCCATAACCGGATTTTCCGGATTCGTAACCGTGCTTTCCTCGTTCAGCACCTGGCAGATGCGTTCGGCGGAGGCCTGCGAAATAATGCACATCACGAAAATCATGGACAGCATCATCATGGCCATGAGAATCTGCATGGCGTAGGTGACCAATGCGGTCAGATCGCCGGCGGTCAATCCAAGGGCCGCATTGTTGCCGGATGCCACGATCTGCTGGGCACCCATCCAGGCGATAAGCAGCATGGACACGTACACGCACAGCATCATGAGCGGATTGTTGAAGCTCATAATGCGTTCGGCCTTGGTGAAGTCCTTGAAGATGCGCTCGGAAATGCGGTTGAACTTTTCGGTTTCGTGGTTTTCGCGATTGTAAGACTTGACCACGCGGATGCCCTGCAGGTTCTCGTCTACCACGTTGTTGAGCTTGTCGTACGTGTGGAACACGCGCTCGAACACCGGATGCACCAGTACTGCCAGACCGCACAGGCCGATGGCGAGCACCGGAATGCAGGCGAGGAACACCAGCGAAATGGATGGGCTGATGCGGAAGGAGAAGATCCACGCCACAATCACCATGATCGGAGCGCGCACACCCATGCGGATGATCATTGAATATGCGTTCTGCAGGTTGGTCACATCAGTGGTCAGTCGCGTGATGATCGAACCGGTGGAGAAACGGTCGATATTGGTGAAGCTGTAGCCCTGCACCTTCTCAAACTGGTCGTGACGCAGGTTTTTGGCGAATCCTGCGCCCGCAATAGCCGAGAACTTTCCGGCCAAAAAGCCGGATGTCAGCGAAACCGCCGAACAAATCAGCAGAATCAAGCCGAATTTCAAAATCGCCGGCATGCTGCCACCGCTGATGCCCTCATCAATCAGCGATGCCATGACAGTCGGAATAAGGATTTCCAGCACGCTTTCCACGGCTACGAATACCGGGGAGAGCAGGCTGGCTTTTTTGTATTCGCGCAGGGATTTGCCCAGTGTGCGAATGACGTGTTGCTTTGGTTTTGACGTTGTGGACGTCGTTGCGTTTGCCGCTGTCACTCCTTGTCCTTTCTTTTTCGTACTTACTTGCTTACGTGTGTTACCTGAGGTTGTTTGCGATCGCCATTTCCTGCGACATTCGCAGTATGCGCGAAACGTATTCATCATGAGAATCGCGATTATGCGGATTCCGCCCATCGCATGATTCTTGCGATTCTTGCGAAACCTGCGGCTTTTGCGAAACCTGCGATTCGCCAAAATCCTGTTCCTGTATTTCCAAGCTTGAATATCGGCTTTCGTCTCCGATCAAACCTGTTTTCACCAGATTCGTCTGCATGACGTCAAGCATGTGCATGAATTGGCGGATCTGGTCGTCATCAAGACCTTCCAACAGGATTCGTTCCATGTTTTTCGCATTGTCGTGCAGCACTTCGGCAATATGCCTCGATTTGTCCGTCAATACGATCTTTTTCAGACGTGCGTCACGCTTCACCGACTCGCGGGCGATCAGCCCCTTCTGCTCCATCAGTCCCAACACTCGGCATGATGTGGATCGGGTCACGCCGAAACGTTGCTCGATGTCTTGAGGGAAGATCTCCTCGTTATCATGTCTTGCCAAGTACACGATGATGTCAACGTTGCCGTTGCTGACGTCTTCCGCCTCTTCGGGACGGGTGACGCGCAAATACCGGTTGACCACGTTGTGCAGCGAGCGAATGGCCACGCTGGGAGGCTTGGTCAGGCCACTTTCCCAGACTTCGGCAAGTCGTGAACCTGACGGTTCCTTGTATTGTTCATTCGTCACTTCTGTCACACCACACATGCTAAACCGTTGCATATACAACTGTTGTACATGCAACGATTAGCGTGTCGCGCATCTCATCGTCCGCGACAAAAAAGGCCGAGGAATCAGATCCGCACCGGTTCAGCGTTAACGGATCGAATCCCTCGGCCTTAAGCCTTGAATCCTACGAAACTACTTGGTGAGTTCAGCGTACTTCTCAAGCATGTATTCGAAGATCTGCTTGCCATCGGCGCCCATCAGCACCGACATGCTGTTGATCGGCATGGAATCGAGGAACAGGCGGGTCATGTCGTTGTCGGGCACCACCGGCATGCGGCCGGCTTCGCCCTCGGCACGCAGGATTTCAAGCACCTTGGAACCGAGCGGATCCTTACGCCATTCCATGAAGTTGGACCATTCGGTGAGCGGCTGGGCCTTGCCGTCGCCGTCGAGCTCCACCACCGCGGAACCGGCAATGTCACGGCTGGACGTGCCGACCTCGATGGTGTATTCGCCGCTCTCCACGTGCCAGTCATTGAACCTCTCAGACCAGTAGGCAAAGGCGCGATCGTCGAGCTCGAAGGAGACTTCTGCGGATTCGCCAGCCTTGAGGAATACCTTCTTGAAGCCCTTAAGCTCGTGTTTCGGGCGAACTACGTCGGCCTTGCCAGGAGCCACGTACACCTGCACGGTTTCGGCGGCGTCAACGTTCGAGGTGTTCTTGACCACTGCGCTGACGGATGCGGTACAGGCACCGGTCTTGACAGCCTTCACGTCGCTCACTTCGAACGTGGCGTAGCTCAGGCCGAATCCGAACGGGTAGTCGACGGCCTTGTTGTAGGTGTCGTAATAGCGGTAGCCCACGAACACGCCTTCGCCGTAGTCGACATGCCCCTCTTCGCCCGGCCAGTTGATGGTGCTCGGATCGTCGTTGATGTCGAACGGAATGGTCTGCGCGAGCTTGCCGGACGGGCTCACCTTGCCGAACAGCACGTCAGCGAGCGCCGGACCGCCGGACTGGCCGAGCAGCCAGGATTCGAGGATGCCCTTGGCGTTCTTGGCCCACGGTGCCACGGTGACGACGGAGCCGTTGGAGAGCACGACCACAACGTTCTTGTTTTCGGCTGCGACGGCTTCGAGCAGTGCGATCTGCTTGGCCGGCATGTCGAGGGTCTCACGGTCGAAGCCTTCGGATTCGGCTGCTTCGGGGAGCCCCAGGAACATGAGCACCACGTCGGCGCCCCTGGCAGCGTCGACGGCTTCGGCTTCGAGTGCCGGATCGGCCGGTTCGAGATCGAGGGTGAAGCCTGGGGCGAACTTGGCATCCACGCCGCGTTCGGTGAGGGTGTCGAGGAAGCTGGTCATCTTGGTTGGGGTGATGTGCGAGGAGCCGCCGCCCTGGTAGCGCGGAGTGCGTGCGAATTCGCCGATGACCGTGACCTTGGCATCGTTTGCGACCGGCAGGATGGCGTCGTCGTTCTTGAGCAGCACCATGGATTCGATGGCGGCCCGGTGGGCGACTTCGTCGTGGGCTTCGATGTCGAAACGATAGCCTTCGATGCTCATGGCCGCGCGGGTCTTGTTGACCAGGTCGATCATGCCTTGTGCCATGCGGTCGAGCTGTGCCGGCTGGATGTGACCGTCGCGTGCCGCGTAGACGATCTGGTCGTCGGTGTAGCTTGGCGGCATTTCGAGGTTGAGGCCCGCGTTGAGGGAGGCCACGCGATCATGGTCGGCACCCCAGTCACTCATAACGATGCCTTCGAAACCCCATTCGTCGCGCAGCACGTCGGTGAGCAGCCAGTGATCCTGGGCGGCATGCACGCCGTTGATGCAGTTGTATGCGCACATGATGGTCCACGGCTGGGCCTCCTTGACGATGTGCTCGAATGCCGGGAAGTAGATTTCGCGCAGCGCACGCTGGGAGATGTTGGCGCTGATGCGCAGACGGTCGGTTTCCTGGTTGTTGGCGGCGAAGTGCTTGAGCGAGGTGCCCACGCCCTTGGACTGCACGCCTGCGACGATGCCGACTGCCTCATGGCCCGCCAGATACGGGTCTTCGGACCAGTATTCGAAGCAGCGGCCGCCAAGCGGGTTGCGCTTGATGTTCACGCCGGGACCGAGGATTACGGCAACCTTCTCCTGAATGCACTCTTCGGCCATGGCTTCGCCGACCCGGTAGATGAGTTCCGGGTTCCACGAGCTGGACAGACCAGCGGCCGGCGGAAAGCAGGTGGCAGGCACGCAGTTGTTCAAATCGACTTCGCCGGTGGTGGCCGAGTTGGACTTGCGCAGGCCGTGGGGCCATCGGTGATCATATAGCCGGGAATGCCCTTGGCTTCAACACCCTGCAGATGCCAAGCGTCGCCGCCGGAAGTCAGGGATGCCTTCTCTTCAAGCGTCAGATCATTGATGGAAGGATAGGTTTTTTCGCTCATACGTTCCTCTTTCGCATCGTTTTCTTGAGTTCGTATCGGTTAACCGATCTGCATGAGACCTCAACCCCGAAATCTCTACTAACCGGTTGGTAGGTACTTTATCAAAACCAACACCGCAACACGCCAATCTTCTTTGAAAAATCAATTAACCGACCGTAAAGTAACTGCAGTATTTACAACTTGAGAGAAATGACGATTCATAAGCATTGCAGCGCACATGAATCGCCATCAATGAAGGGCAAGAGAGGGAATCATCATGGCCAACGAAGAAGTCGACCGAAGGGCGGAGATTCTCAACGCGGCCGTCGAACTGTTTGGGACGCTCGGCTATTACGGCACTTCCCTGCAGAAAATCGCCGATCGCGTAGGACTCACCAAGGCTGGCGTACTGCATTATGTCGGCAGTAAGGAAGGACTGCTCACAGCCGCGCTGGACGAAGTCTACGATTCCGAAACGGAAGACATTCTTACCGACATGGTACGTGAGCCACGACCGTTGATCGCCGACATGTGGCGCAGAATCGTGGCGGTGAACGCACGCAGACCGCTTCAGGTGCACATGTTTTCCACGTTGAGTGCCGAAGCGATCGACCCGAACCACCCTGCACACGAGTACTTCGCCAATCGTGAGCTGCATAATGCCGATACCGCGCTCAATATCCGTTGGTGCACGCCCGAAGGCGTTGATACGCGTCGGCTGCTTAATGCGGGATTCGCCATGATGGATGGCGTGCAGCTGCGTTGGCTGCGCACGCCCGGCCAAGATCTGAACGCCATGTGGGCGGAATGCGAAGACACCCTGTTCCCCCTGCCCATGTGGGAGGGCTACCGCTAAGCCTCTGCCCCGGCACTGCATTACTGTATGGATGCAGACGTAGAAGGAGGCATGTATGCGGATTTTGCTGGCACCGGACTCGTTCAAGGAGGCCGCTTCGGCTGAAGCAATCGCACAGGCGATGGCTCGCGGCATTAAGCGCGGCGACCCGCAGGCCGAATGCCGGCTTTTGCCGCTTTCCGACGGTGGCGAAGGATTGACGCACGCCTTGGTTCATGCCACTGGCGGCACGTTGCATAATGTTGAGACGGTTGATGCGGTCGGTCGCCCGATTATTGCGCAGTTCGGGTTTCTTGGCAATAAGCACACTTCCCGTACCGCCGTGGTCGAGTTGGCTTCGGCAAGCGGACTTGAGCAGGTCTCCCCTGCCGACCGTGATCCAATGGCTGCATCCACGTTTGGCACAGGCTTGCTGATTCGCGCTGCGATCGACGCCGGCGCGAATCGCATTGTGCTCGGCTTGGGAGGTAGCGCCACCACGGATGGCGGTACCGGATTGGCTCACGCATTTGGATTTCGTTTTCTCGATGCGCATGATTCCGACATTCCGCTTGGTGGCGGCGCTCTTGTTGATTTGGCAAGGATTGACGATTCAAGAGTTTCCGATTCCATCAAAAATGTTCCGATTGTTCTCGCTTGCGACGTCACCAATCCTTTGACCGGCCCGGAAGGTGCCGCCCATGTGTTCGCCCCGCAAAAAGGCGCGACCGCAACACAGGTCGAGCTTCTCGATCAGGGGCTTGCGAATCTCGCGCGCGCGATCATGCAATATAACGGCCGCGATATCGAGCACACTCCGGGAGCGGGCGCTGCGGGAGGTACCGGAGGTGGCGTGCTTGGCCTGTTCAACGCAACAGTGAAGCCGGGAATCGAACTCGTGCTTAATCTTGCACATGGCCGTGAAGCGTGCGCTTGGACTGACGTCGTCATCACCGGAGAAGGTTCTATCGACAGTCAAACGCCATACGGCAAAGTGCCAAGCGGCATTGCAAAATTGGCGCAATCGCAAGGAAAACCAACCATTGCCATCGGCGGAACGGTAACCCGTGACCCACACACCGTCGAAGCACTGAACGAAACCGGCATTATCGCAACATTCGGCATTGCGCCCGGGCCAGCAGATCTTACAACGTTGATCGCCAACACGGAACGCAATGTCGAAATCACCTGTGCCGCAATCGCCAGCACATTGCGCATCACCGCAGCTACTTCACCCTGCGAATCAGCATGATGAACACCGCACCCAGCAGCACCGCGACCACAGCGATCGGGAACAGCGCCGCATAACTGCCAGTGGCAAGCACAATCGCACCGACAACCACAGGCGCAAGCACCTGACCAACGGTGTTGGCAAGATTCAGAATGCCCAGATCCTTACCAGCTTCTTCCTGACTTGGCAACACATCGACGTTCAACGCCTGATCGACGGCAATGTAAATGCCATAACCGGCACCGCCGATGCCTGCAAACAGCATCATGCCCAAAGCATTCGGCATGAAACACGGAATGGCCACACCAATCGCGATAATCACCGAACCGATCGCCACGATGACCTTGCGGCGCTGCAGACGGTCCGACAGCGGACCCGACACCATGGACGTGACGATCAGCACAACCATGGAAATCACCGACATGGTGGAAATCGTCGCCGCGGAATCCTTTATGCTCAACCCGCAGTATTTCTGCAGAATATACAGCTGATAGCCGGAAATCATGTTCCAACCCAAGATAAGCAGCAATCTGCCCATCAATGCCAAGTAAAAATCTCGGCAATTCTTGGTAGGAGGAATGAACGAACGCAGCAACTGCTTGACGTCGAGCTTTGCGGTGGCATCCGAAGACTCGACGGAAGCCACAGAAGCAGCCGAGGAGCGTTCGCGCGGCCAGATCAGCACGGTCACGATACCGGTGACTGCGAACAGTGCCGCACCGATCGCAAATCCGGTGCCCATGTTTTCAATGAATTTCGATCCGAGGAACGTTCCGGCGGATGATCCGACGATCTGCGCACCACCATAGAATGCGGAGAACGTACCACGCACGTTTTCCGGAATGCGGTCGGACAGCACTGCCACAGCCGGAGCGATCATCATGTTGACGCCGACCTGCACAATGCACCATCCGGCCACAATACCCACCAACTGCGCACTGGAGAAGGCGAGCACATAGCCGGCTGCCGTAATCAGACCACCTGCCACAATCCATGGCGTGCGCTTGCCGAAACGCGAGCGCGTGATGTCGCTTAACGCACCAAAAATCACGTTGGAGAACAGTGCGAATACGCAGCCTACGGAATTCATGGTGCCGAGAATCACTTCGGGCACGCCTATGTTCAGTTCGGTGAATCGTTGCGGCAGCAGCACGGCCGATCCGGAAGTGCCTGCGACCATCCAAATCAGCGAGAAGAGCACGAAGCCGACGCCGAATCGCCATTTTTCGGTGGATGTCAGTTTGCGGCCGCTGTCAGGTGCGATATCACTCAATACTGCGGTGCTTGGCTCGCGTGATGCGTTTGCTGTCATGATTCCCCCTTTGGAAGCATGTTCTTTTTTGAAATATTGAAATGATTTGAAATATACGATGAAGAAAGCTTTTTTCATTTTTGGTATGATCGCAGTCCTGCCGACGCCGACTTTTATTTGGCTTCAGCTTCGGCAGGACTTTCGTTCATATGATTTCACACGATTCCGCGATTACAGCGCCATCTGCAGATGATGCGTTCCCGCAACAAGATCGACGCGCTCATGGTCGACGATATCCACGAATGCCGTGGTTCCGGCAGGTACCGCAACCGTCAGATCAAGCACATTGTCGTTGACTTCCCATTGCACTTCCGCCTTGCCATATGGGGTGATGTGAGAGGTTTCGGCATGGGTGAGATCTCCCCCGATCACCGGAGCGATACGGAACCGCTTCCAGCCGGGTTCAACGGCTTCAAGGCCGCCGATATGCGCATGCATCCATTCCGCCACCGATCCGAGCGCGTAATGGTTGAACGAGGTCATGCCGCCGGGGTTCAGCGAACCATCGGCTCGCATGGAATCCCAACGTTCCCACGTGGTGGTGGCCCCCATAACCACTTGGTAAAGCCAGCTTGGGCATTCGGTGGAGGTAAGCAGCGCGTAGGCCTCGTCGTTATGGCCGGTCATGGTCAACGCCGGAAGCACGAATGGCGTGCCGGCGAATCCGGTGCTTACCTTGCCGCCGGATTCGCGCACCAGGCAGGCGAGTCGATTGCCGGCCTTCACGCGGCGCACCGGTTCGCCGTCAAGCAGTCCGAAGGCGATGGCGAGCGCGTAGGCGCACTGGGTGTCGGATGTCATGGTGCCGTCAAGGTTGGTGAAACGCTGCAGGAATCCATCAATCACACGGTCACGCAGGGCGGCGAATCGAGTTTCATCATCGGTTTTGCCGAGAATATGCGCGATGTGCGTGCCTTGCATGCAGCTGCGTGCGTAGAACGCGGTGGCGACCAGTTCCTTTTCGGTCATGGCCTGCGTAGGATCTTCCGGAGGCGCGGTCGGATCAAGCCAATCGCCAAGCTGCCCGAGCGGATAGTCCGGCTTGCGATCCCATACGCCATCGGGCGAAAGGTACCCTGCCACTTCATCGATCCAATCACGGATCAGATCGTAGGAATCGGCGAGCACCTGCACGTCCCCACTTTCCATGTACAGCGTCCACGGCACTTCCACCGCCGAATCGCCCCACGTGGAGATGGCTTGTGGATGCGCCCATACGCCCAACGGCACGAACGGCACGTAGAACGGCACAGTGCCCCACTTGACCTGGTCGGCACGCACGTCTTTCAGCCAGCTTTTCAGGAACCCGTATACGTCATACAAATAAGCCGCGGTAGGCACGAACAGGCAGATATCTCCCGTCCAACCCATGCGTTCGTCGCGTTGCGGGCAGTCGGTTGGAATGGACACGAAGTTGGAACGCATCGACCATACGGCGTTCTCGTGCAAACGGTTGAGCAGCGGATTCGATGTGGTCAGTTCGCCGGTGCGTTCCATCACGGAATGGTAGACGCGGCAATCCATGTCGGCTGCGGTCAGTTCTCCTGCGAAACCTTCGATCTGTGCATAGCGGAAGCCGTGCATCGCGAATCGTGGCTCCCACCAAGCGTCGGAACCGTTGGAAGTGTACACATCGCACTGCTGGCCTCTGCGCAAGGTTCGCGTGGCGATGGATCCGTCCGGTTCCAACACTTCCACATGACGTAACGTCACGCTTTGTTCTGCTTCAAGATCGCGCATGTGCAGGCGGATGCGCTGCGAACAGTTCTGTCCGAAGTCAACCAGCCATATGCCACGACCATCTTCCGTGTTGCCGATGCGTTCGATGCTGACCGGCTCATGCGATTCATGCGCGCGCACCGGCGATGTTTCAGGATTTTCAATACGTGCCGGGTCATACATGACTTCCGCGACCGGCTGCCAGGAGCTGTCGTCGAATCCTGGTTTCGACCATCCCGGCTGTTCCAGTCGAGCGTCATATCGTTCGCCTTCGCACAGATCCGAGCAGACGATCGGTCCGAGCGTCGCCTTCCATTGGCGGTCCCATGCGTTGGAATATATGTTCTGCATACTGCCGTCGGCATATTCGACCTCAAGTTGCGCGAATACGGCAATACGATCGCCATAGAAGTTGGAGTAACCGCCATCGAAGCCGAGGCGTCCGCGGTACCATCCGTCACCGAGCCAGAATCCCAATGCGTTGGCACCGGACTGCAGTTCGTCGGTCACATCGTAGGTGAAGCATTCCACGCGCTGGTTGTAGTTGCTCCAGCCTGGTACGAGCGCGTCATTGCCGACTTTGACGCCGTTGATTTCGGCTTCCACAAGACCGAGTGCGCTTAGATATAGGCGTGCGCGTTTGGGTTGTTCCTTCAGTTCGACTTCGGTGCGCACTAATGGCAGGTGACGATGGTCAGTTTCGGATTCGCTCCACGATGGTCCGACGAAATCGGCGACATGCTCATGTTCTTCCAATAGTCCGACTTCGAAATGCAGGGTTGCGCTCGGTTTGCCCAATGGCTGGTGACTTGCCGAAACGGCCTGCATGGTGGCGAACACTTCTTCGCGTGAGGCGAGCGGCGCGAACTGCCATGGAATAAGCACGGAAGTGTCAGTGGGCAGGTAGGTGCGTTCTTCCACAGGTTGCCCGCCGGGAACACGTCGTGTCACTTTGAGCAGGATCTGCGCGTCGATTGGCAGCATGCCGGAGCACACCCATGTCATGCGTGGGGCTGCGGTGGCGATGCCGAGCGCATCTCCCGGGTAGTGTTCCACGGTGAAGCTGATGATGTCAAGATCCGAAGCCAGCGTACTGGGCACAATCTGCGGATCAGTAATGGCCATGATGACCCCTTTGTCTACAAAAATAATAGATCACTTATTTGTGATGGTGGGAAGCCAAAGTCCGAGCCATGCCGCAAGGAGAGAGAAACGAACGGCGACGATGGCTGGGACTTTGGCTGGCAATCGCAAGGTATTGCATAACTGACTTGCGATTGGAGATATTGAGTTGTTATGTGATTGCTGTTGCTAATCAGGCTGCGATCTTGCGTGCCTGACGTTCTTCGTCGGTGCCGTACTTCTTCTGAGCACGGATCATGATGGTACCGGCGATGCCTTCGATGATTACGATGCCGAAGAAGCACCACATAGTGGTCTGAATGGTTTCAGGAAGCACCAGAGCCGGGGTGATGAGCGCGAACAGGCCACAGCACAGGCGGGAGAAGCCGTTGATGAAGCCCTGGATGGAGGCGCGAATCTCGATCGGGAAGGATTCCTGGGTCCACACCTTGTACAGTGCTTCGCCTGCCAGCGGGGATCCGAGGTTCATGAAGGCTGTCGCGCCGACGATGACCCATAGGTTCGCACCGCCCATGGCCATGGCGGCCATGGCGATCAGCGAGATCACGATGCCTGCGAAGAACGCCTTGTTACGATATTTGCCGCCTGCGATGGACGCGAACACGATGTTGAGCACGAGCGTCACGAAGTTGAGGATGATGCCCAAGCCGGTGGCCAGGGACTGGGCGGCTCCGGCCTTGGAGAACATGTAGGTCTGGAACTGGCCCCACGTGTTGGCCAGCAGGTTCCAGCCGACGTAGAAGATCACGATGGCAAGGAAGTAGGTGAGCAGCACCTTCTTGTCGGCGCCGAACAGCACCTTGGTCACGGAAACCTTGCCGTTGCCTACAACAGCCGGACGTGCGGCGTCACGAACGTCGGCAGCTTCATGGAAGCGGCGGAAGGTCGGAGAAAGCAGTCGCCACAGCCATGCGATCACAGCGAATACTGCGAGGATGGCGAACACCACACGACCACCGGTGGCACCCTGCATGGCGGAAACCAGGAACGCGCAAATGAAGGAGATGAACACACCCACCTGCCAGAACACCTGGGTGGTGGAGACGAGCTGTGCGGCGGTGGCCTCGTCTGGAGCATCATGGGAGACGATGGTCATGGAAACCGGCAGATCCGCGCCGGAAGCCAAACCTGCAATGATCAGGCCGATCAGCAGTACGGTGAAGTTCGGGGCGAACACGCAGATGGCGGCACCGATGGCGTAGAACAGGTTGATCCAGTTGAAAAACAGCACGCGGCCGATCTTGTCGGCCAAGCGGCCTCCGAACAGCGAGCCGAAGGCGATGGCGAAGGTCAGAATACCGGAAAGCAGGCCGACCTGCGTGGTGTCGAGTCCAAGGCCTTCCTGCCAGACCACAATGGTTGCCGACAGACCGACAATGATGCCGGATCCCAGCATCGATCCGATGCCTGCGGCGAAGGCGAGCGGCATGTATTCGCCCAATCCTTTGCCCTTCTTGGTTGAAGTATTCATTGCTCTTTCCTTACTTTTTCATACTTGCATGCGTTTTTTCACACAAGTATGTCCTTCTTTTTTTCAAATGGTTTTCACTGCGTTTTCAAATTGCCGAGGCATCTCCTTTGATCTGTCCAGCATTCAGAAAACACTGCGATTCCATTGTTTTATACACCAGAACATCCTGCCGTCCTCAGCAGCACCTCCAGTGATGTTGTAGTTGAAATACTACATTCGTTTTTGAAAATTTCAAAATCGTCGCGCGTTTTTCAATATACAATTTCAAAAGAGAGCGCGTAGACTATTGATACATCAAGGAATAACCGGTTTATGTACGAACAGGAGCAATCTCATGCCAGCAGCAAAACGTGTGGGCGTTTCCGACATCGCCAAACATGCCGGCGTCTCCATCGGCACCGTATCCAACTATCTCAACTACCCCGAACGCGTATCGGACACCTTAAAAGAGAAAATCGGCGCAAGCATCAAAGAACTGGGCTACACCCCCCGCAGAAACACGCTTCTCCCCCAGCGAGAGAACGCCGTACCGCGCCTCATCGGCTATATCATGACCGATATCGAACATTCCCTGTTCACCTTCATCCATGAAGGAGCGCAGGAGGTCTGCGAAGAAAACGACCTGCAGCTTATCGCCTTGAACGCATCATCCGACGCGCAACGGCAAAACGAACTGGTGAAAACACTCATCGACATGAACGTGGCCGGAATTCTGCTCAGCACCATATCCGACTCCCCCGAAGACGTGGCCGCGGCACGAGCGGCCAACATTCCCATCATCCTGCTCGACCATACCAATCCCCGTCACGCCGATCAGGTGTGCTGCGTGCTTGAAAACAATATGGCGGCCGGGCAGATCGCAGCCGATGAACTCATTCGCATCGGATGCAGCCGCATCGCGTTCGCCGCACACTCATTCGACTATGAATCCGTACAAGATCGGCAGATGGGCGTCGAAAAAACCATTGCGCGCACGCATGGAAGCACGCAATTGGAACTCATCAATTCCAAAGGTCTGATGTTTGAAGACGGTTACCAGCTCGGCCTGGACATCATCGACACAATGAAGCGTAGCGGCCTGGACGCCATTCCAGACGGCATCATCACCGTCTCGGACGCGCTTGCCGCCGGCGTGCTGTCGGCATTCCATGACCATAACGGCCCACGGGTTCCAGAAGATGTTTGCGTCATCGGCATGGAGGGGGCACGGTTGGAGACCAAATGCCCCATGTCGCTGACCGTAGTGAACGCGCCCGCTATCGACATGGGGCGCAAGGCCATGGCGCAGATGCTCGACTACATCGACAATCCCGCCGCACACGTGCACAGCACCACGCTTATCGAGCCGACTCTAATCCGACGCGAATCCACACGCGCATAATCGCATGCGGAACACTGTTAGCACAGCCCAACTCGACGCAACACAACGGCAAGGTGGGTCTCCTTACCTGGCGAAACCCACCCTTACTACTATTCTGCAGCGTTTGAAAATTTCAAACCATCAGACTGCGGCACGGGACTTGTCTTGCAAGTCACCGAATACCGGTGTGGCCGAACCAAGCCAGTCGCGCTATTTCTCATTGCCCATGGCATTACCTCCTACCGCCATTCATCGTCGAAGCGGCATATCATTCAGGCTCCGCATCCTCACGGAGCAACCTCACGGAATGATAGACTTTGCCCCGAGGGCAAGGTCAACACGAACAGTGAAGCCCACGACAAGGAGACAATACGTGGCCGGCGATGATGACGAGCTGCTGACGATTGGCGAAGTGGCCAAATTGGACGGCATCACCGCCAAGGCGTTGCGCTATTACGATGCGCATAACATCTTGAAACCAGCCGCGGTAGACCCGGCTACCGGCTACCGGCTACCGATACTACACCCCCGATCAAATGCTTGACGTCGATGTGATGCGTATCTGCATCGCCTCCGGCGTGCCATTGGATTCGTTGGAGAAATTCCGTTTCGAAGACGGTTCGCTTGATTGGCGAGCGTTACTTGCCGCAGCGCAGTCGCAGGTGGATGAGCGCATTCAGCAATTACGACGATTGCAGACGTCAATCACCGATTATTCCGGGGAATTGGTACGCAAGGCCTTCTCCCCCGAAGATGGGTTGGTGCGTGCCGATTTGCTGCCGACTTGGCTGGTTGCACAACCTTGCCTCTACGGTAATGTTTGCGATATAAAACGATATTTACGCACAATGACGTCGTTGCGTACCTTGATTCGCGATGCGCAGGCACCGCATTTGCTGCGCAGAGGCATACTGTTGGATTTGGTGGAATGCAAGGCGTTCGCTTTTCAACAGTTCGCGCCAACGCAGCGCATGCTTGATATTTTCCATTCCGGCGATCGTTCGCAAGTAACCTACGATTACCACTTTCCCACTGGAACCGTTGTTATCAATCCTCCCGGAGGTCCTGCGGAAAGTCGCGTAATCGAGCGTGAATCGTTGGCGCAATGCTTTGAGGATGGCATGGCGTTGGCTGAATCGCTCGACGCTGAGGATTGGCCGCATGTCACCATGACTGAGATTTGGGGCAGTCATGCCCCAAATGGTTCGGCTTGCAGGCTACTCCTGAGCACGCTTCACCGAGAAGCGGAACATGAGCAACGCCAGAATCTCACCGCATACGGCCATGCCGAAGAACACCCACATGCTGGTGGAGAAGCCAGCCACATAAGCGTCAGCCTGCTGCATGCCGGCATTCACGTTGGCGGCCGAGAATTCGGAAATCAACGTGGATGCCACAGCCGTGCCGATGGCGCCTGCGAGCTGCTGCATGGTATTCATCACCGCGGAACCGTCGGCGTTCATGGAAGACGGCAACTGGTTCAACGCATGCGTCTGATCGGGCACCAGCACGAATCCGGAAGCGGCCATGAACAGCGCGTATGCCACGGCAATGGCTCCTTCGTGCGAGCCGCCAAGCATCATCGCCACATCCATCACCGCCACGCCAACAAAACCGCAGGCGATGAACTTCGGCGGGAAATGCTCTTTCAACGCGCCGCCGATCAGTGGAGCCGACACCGCGCCAATCACAGCGCCCGGCAGCAAAATCAAAGCGGCCGTCATCGACGTATGCCCCAATCCTCGCTGCAGCAGAATCGGCAGCAAGAAGTTCACACCAAGCACACCGCCGGAAGACATGAGCAGAATCACCATGCCGAGCGTGAATCCCGAATATGCAAACGTACGCACTTCCACCAACGGATGAGCCATACGCAACTGCAATACGGCGAACACCGCCAACACCACAATGGCACCGATAAGCACACTCCAGAATCGCCAATCGCCATTCCATTGCGCGAAGAAACTGGCCGCAACAATAATGCCGGCCAAGCCAACAGCCACCAACAGCAGTGATGGCACCGACAGATAGCCCTTCTCACCGTGACGGATGTCAGGCACGGTAGCCGCGCCAAGCACGAACGAAATCACCAGGAACGGAATCATGGCATAGAAAATCCAATGCCAGTTCAGGAATTCCATCACCAATCCGCCGAACACCGGCCCGATGGCCGGAGCCGCGCACGTCACCAAACTCACCAACCCAAGCATCATGCCGCGCTTGTGGAATGGAGCCTTGTCGAGAATGATGTTGGTCAGCAGCGGCAGGGAAACACCCGTGCCGAGCGCCATGATCAGTCGTGCGGCAAGCAGCATCGGAAAGTTCAATGCGAGCGCGCCGACGAGCGTTCCCACGGAAAACAGCGCGATGGCCATAACAAACAACGCTTTGGTCGGGAATTTGCGCACCATGAACGGTGACGTCGGAATGGCCACGGAAAGCAACAGCAGATATCCGGTGGTCAGCCATTGCACCACGTCGGCGGAAATCGCAAACTCTTCCATCAACGCCGAATATGCGATGTTCAGCGAAGTTTCCGACAGAATGCCGAGGAAGGTGAGAATGGCGAGCGTCACCACCACGATGGTGAGTTTGCCTTCGCTCATACACTTGTCGTTGATTGCGCCGCTTTGTACGCCGTTGGTGGCGGAAACCGTGCCGTTTTCGGCATGTTCGATGGGTATGTCTGATGGTGCGTTCCTCTTATCCGTAGACACTCTGCTCCTTCGATAGAAAGGTTGTGTAATAGTTCTTGCTTCGAAATTGTCGACGATATTCGCATGCCGGCGCGGCTACAGTTTGCGCCGGCACACACCACACATTACGTAAGGCAGAACATTATGTAAGGCAGAAATGTTACGTGAAATTGCATGAGCCGCCTACGATCAGCATTTCGTAGGCGGCTCATATCAGTCTGGCGTGTCGATTATCGAGTTCTGCGACACGGTTTATTTTGGTTGCTTATGCGACGGTGAAGGTGGTGCGCTTCAGGTCTTCGCGGCGGCTGGAGTGACCGATAAGCACTTCGAATTCGCCCGGCTCAACGATTCGGTTAGCTTCAGAATCGACGATGGTGCAATCGGAAACCGGAATATCGAAGGCAACGGTCTTGCTTTCGCCCGGTTCGAGTTCCACGCGCTGGAATGCTTTGAGTTCACGATCCGTCCAGCTATAGGAGGTCACGATGTCGCCGATGTAGAGCTGCACTACTTCCGTGCCCTTGCGATCGCCCGTATTGGTGAGGGTGATTTCGGCATGCACGGTGTCGGTTTCGGCGAACATGCCGGATTCCGGAACATTGGTGACGGTCGGTTCGCCGTATTCGAACGTGGTGTAGCTCAGGCCTTCGCCGAATGCGAATGCCGGATCCTGTGTGAGGTCGGCGTAGCGGTTGCCGTGCTGGCCGCGAATCTGGTTGTAGTAGACCGGCAGCTGACCTGCATGGCGTGGGAAGGTGATCGGCAGGCGTCCGCTCGGCTCGGTTTCGCCGAGGATGATTTCGGCGATGGCCTGGCCGCCCTTCATGCCCGGGCTTGGAGCCCACAGCAGAGCCGAAGTGCCTTCGGCCGGTGTTTCGTCAACAATCACACCGTTGGTACCGATCACGGATGCCGGCAGCACCTGCGGCTTGGAGCTGACGAGTACCACCACGAACGGCTTGCCGGTTTCGCGAGCCACGTTCGACAGCGCGTCGATCAGTGCATTCTGGCCGCCGAGCAGTTCAAGCGTAGCGGTGGAGCAGCCTTCACCAATGGCTTGAATCACATCACCCACCACAGCCACGATCAGGTCGCTTTGGCGAGCGTTTTCCACGGCTTCATCGAGCAGTGCGCGGTCGAGCTTGGCGGAAACGCCGATCTTCGGGCGAGGCTGGCCATCCGGGTAGAACTCGCCTTCCGGATCAGGCGCCAAATCCACGATATTGGCACCGCGGGAGTACACGACCTCGCAGCCTTCCGGAGAGAGCTGCTTGAAGCCATCAAGCACGGTGGTGATCATCTCGCGCGGGTGGCCGTCAGGCATCCAGTTGATCTGACCGGAGCTGCCCGCCCAGTCGCCCAGCTGAGTTTGCGCATCGTCGGCAAGCGGACCAACGACCGCGATACGCTTCGCGCCAGCCGCATTGAACGGCAGCGAACCATTGTTCTTCAGCAATGCCACGGCTTCGCGAGCCACTTCGAGATTGAGCTGCTGGTGTTCTTCGGAGCCGATCACCGCATTGATGCGTTCCTGATCAGGCAGACGCGGATCTTCGAACAGTCCAAGACGGAACTTTAGTGCGAGAATACGAGCCACGGCGGCATCAATCAACGATTCGTCAAGCAGACCGGTCTTCACGGCTTCGATCGCACCCTCGTAGAACTTCGGGGTGGTCATCACCAAGTCGTTGCCGGACTTGACCGCGTCAGCGGCGGCCTGCACATAGTCCGGCTTAACCTTCTGCTCCCATACGGAACGTCCGACGTTGTCCCAATCGGTGATAAGCGTGCCCTGATAGTTCCAAGCGCCACGCAGCCTGTCGGAAAGCAGCCACTTGTTGAAGGTGACCGGCACGCCTTCGATGGATTCGTAGCCAAGCATGAAGGTGCCACAGCCTTCCTTGGCCACGCGTTCGAACGGCGGCAGGAACCAGGATTCCAGCTTGCGGTGGCTCAGATCGGCTTCGGAAGCGTCACGGCCTCCCTGGGTTTCGGAATAGCCCGCGAAATGCTTGGCGCATGCGAGAATCGCGTCTTTGGCAAGCGGCTCGCCCGCCTTGGCACCACCCTGATAGCCTTTGACGATGGACGATGCCATTTCGCCGATCAGGTACGGGTCCTCGCCAAAGGTTTCGCCCACGCGACCCCAACGGGTGTCTCGCGCGATGCACAGCACCGGAGAGAACGTCCAATGCACGCCGGTAGTCGACACTTCCTCGGCGGTGGCACGGCCCGCGGCCTGCACTTTTTCGGAATCCCACGTGGTCGCCATGCCCAATTGTTCCGGGAAAATGGTGGCTCCCGGCCAGAAGGAATAGCCGTGAATGCAGTCGTCACCGATCACCAGCGGAATGCCGAGACGAGTTTTGGTGTTCACCGTTTCCACGGCTTTCGGCAGGTCGGACGGTGAGGTGTGCAGAATGGAACCAACATGCTTGTTGACGATTAGATCGTCCAAGTCGCCGCTTCGCGCGTCAAGTTGCATCATCTGTCCGACTTTTTCCTCAAGGGTCATACGGCCAAGCAGATCGGCGATGCGTTCCTCAGTGGGAAGTTCCGGATTCTTATAGGGCAGATTCACCGTATTTTCAGTGGTTTCGGCCATGGATTGCTCACTTTCCTCATTGAAGCGATTTCCTTTAATTACCAATTGGTAGTTTAACACGATGCAGGCACGCGCGCAACTCGGCATGACCATACCAACACAGAAGGCGAGAAGCCCGTCAGACCCCTCGCCTTCTCACACGAATACATGCAATGCAATCTTAAATAATCAGCGATATGCATCCCATAATGGAGCGGGAAACAGCATGTTTTCCATCTGAGCCCACTCTTTGCACAAATCAACTTCAGGTTCGCGCAACCACCATAATTGCACGCCATCCATGATTTCCATGGCCTTACGCACCACCGGACGCATACTCGACTTCCACGAACCCAATTGCGGAGGAATCAGCCAAGGATATCGCGAATAATGCTCCCAAATATCGTCCATACGGGCAGTGAATTCATCATGCAACGGATGATCAGGATTCAACGACTCCGCAGAAAGCACGGTAAACAACTGCACCATCATGCGTCGGCGCGAGTTGTGTTTCACCAGGTAGCGCAGATACGCGGGAAAATGCGGCGCGGCAGGATCACTGCCAGGCATACCGGATGCGAAGAAATCCTCAGGAGTACCCGTTTCACCGTAATACTCGTTGAATACCATCGCCAGCATATTGTCTTTATTGCCCACATACCGAAGCACACCCTGCTTGGAGATGCCAACACGATCAGCCACATCCTGAATGGAAATACCGTTGAACCCACGCTCGCTGATCAGCTGCACCGCGGCATCCAGCACTTCCTCACGCCGCTCCTGCGGTGATTTTCGGATACGTTTCGGAGTCTCTTCCTCTGCCATGATTCCGAGTCTAATGCACCTTATGTCGATTGCCGTTGATTGACTGACTATGGCATGTCATCGTGAGAGGTATCCGCCCGAATCCATCCATGACGCCATACGCGAGTCAGATCCCACGCCTCAAGATTGCCGCCGTTGCGAGGATCCCGCGGCGGTTTCCCTTCGCCACTACCCGGTTTCGCGGAGCGCGCAAGCTGGTAGCTCCAATAGATCTGTCCCGCCGACACGTCCCATGCCGCGCGTTGCAATCGTGACACTTGGCGGTATGCAGCCGATCGGTTTTGGCTGTGTAGGGCCCACTGATTCTCCACGCACCACTCGCCCACCAGCACGGGAATACGACGAGCCGCCGAACGAATGGCGATACCACTCGCGCCCACCAGCATCCGGTACAGCCATGGCAGTCGCCGCGATCGCAGGTACAGCCGGCGTGCCGGTCCCGAAAACAGCGGATCCTCCATCGCGATGAGATACTGATGGGTGTCGAGCATGACGTTGCGCATGCCAGCACGACGAAACCAACCGCCCCAGCGGAGTAGTCGGAAACCGTCATGGAATACGATCACGGTTTCCGGACGCAGCACGGCGCGCAACCGGGCGTAAGCGTCGCGGTAGAAGCGCTTCAGAAACCGCAGTGAGACATACGTGCTACCGGAAGCCTCATGAGAGTCTTTCGCCGTGTTCGACGTGCTATGGAACACCGACCAGCTCACTGGTTCGTTGAGTACTTCGATGCTGTGCAGGGCCGGTTCGTCGCGGTATCGGCGAGCCAATCGCTCCAGCACGTTCAGCGTGTACTCCACCAAGTCCGTATTCTGCGCCCATTTGCACACACCCGTCAGACCGCCGTTGTCGAAACCATTCTGCGATTCGGGAACGGTATGCAGGTCAATCATAATCTTCAATCCCGTCTCCCGCGCCCAACGGAACGCGCGGTCGAGGTACGTGATGCAGCCCGGATGCCCGGGCCAGTCGCCGAAGATGAAATACGGTATGGGAATGCGTACGAGGTTGATTCCGTGACCGACGATAATACGGAAATCCTCCAGGGTGATGTAGGTTTCGCGGTGCCGGCGCAGTTCCTCGGCGAGATTCCGTTCGGACCAGAGGGATACGTGCGTGCGGTGCATCCAGATTTCATCGTCTTCGGCGCTGCGGGTGAACGGTTTCGGATCCATCCATTTCTCCAGCACCAGCCAGTTGCCGAGGTTCACGCCGTCGATTCGCTCATCGATGCCTAGCACCATGCGTCTCACCGCCCTTACGCTCGGGGGTTGCCCGACTTTTCGTTTCCGTCCATCACAACCCATGGCAAAACCCATTCGGCCCAATGGGCCAAGGAACCGTGCGTCATTCGCAACATTCCTTAGTCCATTGTATGTGCCCCGCGAGCGGCCACACGTCCGCTCGGAATCGGATCACGACCGGATCAGGGTCGTTGAATGATCGTGGTGGCCGCCCGGGCGGGATCAGTCGACAGGCTTCGTTTCGTCCGCCTCATAATCGAAGAAATCAAAATCGGCGGTCTTCTCATGCAACGAAGCATCAGTGACGGCAATACCGACCATAGTGCCGGTGAACTCACCGAACTTGCAGTATTCGTCAGAGAACGTGGTGGTATCGAAATCCGGACCGATCTTGGTCCAATTCTCGCCATCATAACCCCATTCGAACCAAGTGCGACGGCCCTCAATGTTCAAACGGAAGTAAATCGGCTTATCTTCCACGGCAACACGAGTGTCAAGCATTTCCGTCTTTTCGCCGTTTTCGAGACGCACGATCGAAATCGCGCTGCCGCCAAGCGTCTGCGAATAATACTTGCGCAGGAAAATGTTATTCATGTTGTCGTAGTAGATGGTCAAGCCAGCGCTGTGCTGGTAGACTTCCGGCTCGAACTCCATCTTGGTGGTCACCGTGGCATACACGCTCGTCAGCTTGCGAGTAAGCAGGCTCGTACGATTCAGCGAGGCAAGCGATTCTTCACCGCGAACACGCAGCCAGCCCGGGCGTTCCGTAGCATTCGCAAACGTGCTCGGCATCTGACGCGGCGAGTAATACCAGTTGCCCAATTCGCCGCCATCAAAGTCATCAAAGTTCGGAATCTCCGGCATCGGCACATCCGGCAGATTCGGTTTCTCAACCTCAATCTTCGCCAGATTGGAACCGTCAGCCATACGCAGCCAGCCATCAGACGTCCACTGCATCTTCTGGATAGCGGTTTCACGGCCAAGCGTGCAACGCAATTCCGGCACGAACGGACGGCTCGTCAAATGCACCAGATAGGTTTCGCCATTCGGCAGGTCAACATACGAGCCATGCCCGGACTTTTGCAGCACGGAATCCGGGTTGAAATAGCGCGGCTTCAGATGATCGTCATCGGCACGCTCGTTCGACTCCTTCGGCTGTGACGTAACCAGCGGGCCATTCGGATCCGGCTCGTACGGACCCCACACATTGCGGGAACGCCCCATGGTCACGGAATGGTTGTAGCCAGTACCGCCCTCAGCGCACATAATGTAATACCAGCCGTCACGCTTGGTCAGATGCGGAGCCTCAATGCAGCCACGATCAGTAGCACCACGCCAAATACGCTTCGGATAGCCAACCACATGCTTGGTTTCCGGATCATATTCCACGCAGCAGATCACACCCGGCTTCTCATAGCCTTCGCGGGTCTCCCACTCCAAGCTGACGATGTACTTCTTGCCATCATCGTCATGCAGAATGGACGCATCGAAACCGGAGGAAGTCAAATACACCGGCTCGCTCCACGGGCCTTCAATATTCTTCGACTTAATAAGATAATTATTCACGTCGAAATAGCGTGCATTCATGGAATTCATAACACCATAAATCACGTAGAACATGTCCTCTTCCTCACAATACGTGAGGCAAGGAGCCCAAATGCCCTTAGCGCTCGGCAGCTTGGTAAGGTTCGGATTCGTGTCATCGGTAAGCACATGGGTAAGCAGCTCCCAATGCTTCATATCCTTCGAATGGTAGATCGGAATGCCAGGGAACCATTCGAATGTGGAGACGGCAACATAATAGTCGTCACCTTTACGGCAAATGGCCGGATCAGGATTGAAGCCTTTAAAAATAGGATTCTGCAGCATTATCTCTCCTTTGATTTCTGCTTTTCTTTTTTCGTTTTTTACTTATTGCGATTTTGCTTTAGTTATTGCGGCGCCCGCCGCTTACTGCAGTGTTATTTGGTTACTGCAGTGTCCGCCGGAGTCTGCGATGCTCTATTGCTGACACGCTCCAAGGCCGCTCTGGCCAGTCTTTACAGTCTTCAACAGAGCATCGCAGACTCCGGCTCGTAACGCTTTTGCGTTACGTTGCGTTGCACTTACGTTGTGTTACGCAAGTTGATGTTTTTAGTGAGTTTTTCCTTTTTTAAAGGATGGGAGGGAGGGGGAACCAGGATTGGGCTATGCAGCGGCCTAGGTCCCAAGAGTCCCAGCCGATCCAGCCAGGGGTGTTGACCGTGTCGGTGAGCAGCTTGTAGTTCCAGTAGTAGAAGCCGCTGCCGTTGCTCCATGCTTCAAGCTGCGACTTGGCAACGCCTTGGTAGAGCGCACGCTTTTCTTCGGCACTGAGCGTTTCCGCCTGCGCACCTTCCTCGCCGTTGAGCACGCTCTGGCCGCCGTGGGTGTCCACACCACAGCCGACCGAGTTGAACAGGCACCACTCGCCCACAATCACCGGGAAGTATTCGCTCATTTCGGCGACCATCGGAGCGTACGTGTTGCGCACGAAATCGTCGTAGCCTTCCACAGTCTGCGGGCAACCCATCATTTCCGCGGCCATCAAGTACTGGTGGGTGTCGAGGATCACGTTTTCGAACTCTGACGCAAGCTTGCCATCTGCGCCACGCATGAAGTCCTTCCACTGTTCGATATCGAATCCATCATGGAATACCACAGCCTTATCAGTCGGCAAAGCACCCTTGTCGACGTCGCGCAGGCGACGATATGCGGTGATGTAGAAGTTCTTGAGCCAGTCGAATTCAATCGGACCGGTGCCTTCCGCAAGTTCGGCATCGACGGCCTTGTATCGTTCGGTCACGTTCATCATCGGCCAGGACGTGGTGGTGTTCGGCTCGTTGATGATTTCAATGCCCATCAGCGCTTCCCTATTGCCATAACGCTTGGCAAGACGCTCGAGCACACTAAGCACGAATTCAACCTCTTCCGGCAGTTGTGCCCACTTGCACACGCCGGAGATGCCGCCATTGTCGAAACCGTTCTGGCTCATCGGAGCGGTATGCAAATCAATAAGAATCGTCAAACCGTATTTTTCAGCCCAGTTGAAAGCCTTATCAAGTTCATCAATACACCCAATGAACGGTGCTCGATCGCCGAAGATGAAATACGGTACCGGAATTCGTACGGAATTCAATCCCCATGATTTGATGGTGGCGAAGTCGCGTTCGTTGATGTATTCGGCGCGATGCGTTTTGATGCGTGCCTCATAGACGGCCGGGTCGAGCTGCGTCGGCAGGTAATATTCGTCGTCGGCGGTAGTGCCATCGAACAATGCCGGGTTCATCCACTTTTCCAGAACCAGCCAGTTACCCAGGTTCACGCCCTTGATGTAATTGAGACCCATATGCACTCCTTCGTACGTTTTCACCATAGTTTCTATTACTTAGTAACTACTTAGTTAAATGATAATACATTTTTCTTCTCTGCGCAACTTGTAACGAAAAAGCGTTTGCCCACGGCGACCAGTAACCAATCACCACAGACAAACGCCCTGCAACACAACACCGGCTTGCGAAGGTGGCAGGAAGAGAAGGGAAAATCCACCACCCGGCATTCAACAAACCGTTGCCACAGCCAAGCTGACGCGTTACGCACACATCCGCGTCAGCCAGGCAACTCCCCGTCAGTCCAACACGAATGCGTTAAACAAAAACGGAGCAAGCGTCACCTTGATACCATGATCGACATTGCAAGGATCAGCAAATTCAAAACCCTCGGCATCGTCACAAATCCTTCGGATTCATCAATTTGCAATTGTTCGCTTCCTTACGGAAAACCCCGGACCCGATCGAGAAGGGGAAAACGACGGATCCGGGGCAATCATTCAAGGAAGGATTACTTACTTGACCTTCTTGATGGCCATGATGAAGAAGCAGCCGATGATGGCCAGGGCGATGGCGGTCGGGAAGGCGAAGTTATAGCCGAGGGACACCACGATGGTGGACATGACGACCGGGCCGCACATCTGGCCAAGGGTGGTGCCCATGTTCAGAATGCCCAGATCCTTGCCAGCTTCTTCCTTGTTCGGCAGCACGTCGACGAGCAGAGCCTGGTCGACTGCGTAGTAGACGGCGTAGCCGAGGCCAGCGATGCCCGCGAACAGGTACATGCCCAAGGTGGACGGAATCAGCCACGGCATGGCGATGCCGATAGCGAAGAGCACGGAAGCTACGACAACCGGGACCTTACGGCGGCCGATGAGATCAGAAACCGGTCCAGAGATAAAGGAGCCGACCAGAGACATGACCATCATGATCATGGAGACGACGGACACGGTGACGGCTGATTCCTTAACGGACTGGCCGATGTAGTTCTGGATGATGTAGAGCTGGTAGACGTTGATCATCTGGTAGCTCATGAGCATGCAGAAACGGCCGGCGAAAGCCTTGTAGAAGTCGTGGGCGCCAGCGAACTTCGGCGGGCGGAAGGATACGAGGATGTCCTTGAAAGAGCCCTCTTCCTTCGGCAGGAAGTCAGCGGAACGTTCCTTGGGCAGAATGATCACCGCAACGATACCGCCGAGGAACATGAGCACGCCTGCAACAGCAAAGCCGACAGTCAGGTTCTCGATGAAGAATGCACCGATCATGGTACCAATCGGGGCGCCGATCGTGGAGCCTGCACCATAGAAGGCGGACATAGTGCCACGGATGCCGGACGGCACGCGGTCAGACAGCACGGCGACCAGCGGGGCAATCATGCAGTTGAGGCCGAACATGCAGGCGCAGTAGAAGATGGTGAGCAGCACCGCGTTATGCGTGGTGCCGGTCAGGAACAGGGTGACGCCACCGAGCACCGCACCGAAAACGATCCACGGAGTACGACGACCGAACCTGGAGCGGGAACGATCGGAGAAGTTGCCGAACATCAGGTTAGAAACCAGGGACGCCACTGCGGTGAACGCATTGACGATACCGACGAGGGCGTCCGGATCGGCGCCTTCGATGGTCTTGTAGTGCATCGGCAGCAGCACGGCGGAGACGATGCCGAGGCCTGACATCCACAGGATGCCGAACACCAGGAAGCCAGCGCCGAAGCGGATGGTGTTGACCTTGCTCAGCGGCTTGCCGGTTTCAGGAGACAGCGACGGATCCTTGTCCGCGGCTGCGATGTTGGCGTTGTACGCCACCAAACGCTCCTCTTTGCTTGCGATTGCTTCACTCATGAAACTCTCTCCTTCGATTCATGTTTCAGTAGTGTTTTTGTTGTGTGACACGGACTGCCCCGCCCAGTCAATTAACTACCAATCAGTAATTAACGTATTTGTTACCGTAAATCATTTCTGCCAAAAGCGCAAGTCAATCGTGTTCGATTTGTTGATTTTGCGAATCCGACACCATGATTCCATGTTTAGTTTTACTCTTAAGCAGAATCTCGGTTTTTATTACCTAGTAACTGCTTAGTTAAAGCGTATTACAATCTCTTTTATCTGTCACTTCTCAGCGTGTTCCAACGTTTCTGCCACACTTCCTCTCCTCCGTACTGTAACTTAGTAAGTACAAGAAAAGGAGAGAGCATGCGCCGCCGAATCGAAGATAAACGCAGGAAACGAATGAGCGCCGAAGATCGCAGAAAAGCGATACTCGAAACCACCGTTTCATTCATCTCCCAATTCGGCTTCTGGGGATTCACCATTCGCGACGTGGCACAAGCTCAGAACATCACCGAAGCAGGCCTCCTTTACTACTTCAAATCCAAAGAACAACTCCTTGAAGAAACCCTCAAATACGCCGACCGCACCAACCAAATCGCCATTGCAGAGCATCTTGGCGTTGAAGGCGTGACCGGCGAAGTTTTGCAAGACGGCATCGCATACCATTGCGCTCTCGGACTCAAGGCCATCTCCACAGGAACCGTGGAAACCAACGCAGACCGACCCGAAATGGTTCGTCTCTACACTCTGCTCGAAAGCGAGGCCCTAAGCAAAGACCATCCGGTGCACAAGTATTTCGAACAGCGCGAAATCAATCTGCTGAAGGAATACACGTTCGCAGCCAAACGAGATGACGTCGCCTATCCGGAACGCACCGCACTGCAGGTGCTATCCGCCATGGAAGGGTTGCAATTGCGGTGGCTCAACGGATCTCAAGATGTCGATTTCGTTGGGGAATGGAAGGCCCTGATCGACCTTCTCATTCCCTAAACGTTCTCTTTGCGGCGATTTCAGCCTGCGATCACCACAACATTCCAGCGGCCGATTGCCAATGGATCACCCTCCTTGACGGCTGTACCCTCCTTCAGTACGACTTCAGCAGTTGCAGACTCATCAATATTGCCGTCGGTGGCGATGACGACCGGAGCGACCACCACTTCACCTGCAACCGGGCTTGCAACGGTAACTTCGTCGGCGGAATAATTGAGCAGATACGTCACGTTCTCGCCGAGGGCATTCACACCCTGACGAACCGAGATCTGGCCCGCGAGCGCGGTTCCGGCAACGGCAACACCAGCATGTTCCACAGCCTCGCGCATAACCGCACGAATGGAATCGGCGTCAAGCAGCGTAGCAATCCACTCGGCATCGCCCTTGCCGAATGCGTGACGGGTGACCGCGGCGTAATCCTTCCAAGCATAGTGGCCGTAGGATGCGAGCACCTCAGTATCAGCGTCGGCGTTCAACAGTTCGATCAGCGACTGAGCATCGGTGGACGCGGTTTCGGCGAGCGCACCTGCGAATTCCACGGAAACGTGGCCATTCGGGCGGGTGAACTGGCTGTAAGTCATGCCGAACACGTCGGTGAGATTGTGCGGAGCGCGGTCGGCCCAAACGGTCACTTCGTCATCGGATACGAAAGAACGCATGGTGGAAACCAAGTGGCCACCATTTTCAACGAACGTACGCAAGCGATCCGTAGTTTCCTGAGACGTGCAGTAGAGCGCCGGAGTCACGATCATCTCATACTTGGCGAGACGTTCGGCCGGAGCATCGGACGGCACGAAATCGCATTCGACGTTGAGCTCGAACAGCGCGTCGTACACGTTGCGCACCACGTCGTTGTACTTGAGGTTGCCGCCGAACGGGAAGCCCGCTTCGATGAGGAACCAGTCGAGCGCGGTGAGTGACTCGTTGCTGACCATGATGGCCACCTTGTTCTGCTTCTTCAGGTGAACGAGGCGCTCCCCCACTTCCGGCTTGCCGATTTCGTGTCCGAACACGCCTGCCTCGCGGTAGGTCGGGTTCGGTTCGAGGTCGTGGCTCAGCAGACCCTTCCAGTAGGTTTCGAACGAATTGTGGATGGAATGCCAGTGCCAGTATTCCACCATGTCAGCGCCGGAGGCCAAGTGCGAGTAAGCCTGCAGACGAAGCTGTCCCGGGAACGGAACCCAGCCATGCTGACCCTGCGCTTCGGTTTCGAGCACGAGGAAGTTCTTGCCGTCCTTGGTGGAACGGGTCATATCGCCGCCGAATGCGATTTCCTTACCGGTCAGATCGTCTTCGGTCGGATGGTAGATGTCGACGCCGGTGATGTCCACTGCGGTCGCGGCCTTGAAGTGGTCGACGGCCGGCTGCACGCCGAAGGAATAGCCACGCCATTCGAAATCGAAATTGTGGGTGATGAACTGGTCGTCATGAGCGTATTCGCGCACAATATCGGACTGCCACTGCAGGAAGGCACGCACCTGATCGCGACGGAACTTGTCGAATTCGCCGCCGAGGGACTCGTTAATCGTGGCGGTCACATCCGGGAAGTCCTCCCAGGAATTGATGCGGTTCGACCAGTAGTCAAGACCGAAGCGATGGTTCAGCTCGTTCAGATCGCCATCGAACTTCTCATACAGATACTTGATGAATAGGCGCTGCATGTCGTTGGACACGGAATCGTAGTACTTGGTTTCGTTATCGACCTGGTAGCCGATCACTGCCGGATGGTCGGCAACGTGGGAGATCAGCTTGCGGATCACGCGTTCACCGTAGAAACGGTAGGTGGCATTGACGATGTCCATGATCTGGCGTGCGCCATACTTGCCTTCACCGTTCGGGGTGACCGCGAGCACGCTCGGGTCAAGCTTGACGAGCCAGCTCGGCACTGCGTAGGTCGGGGTGCCTACGATGACGTCGATGCCCGCGCGCTGTGCTGCGTCGAGTGCGCGGTCAACGTAAGTGAAGTCGAATACGCCCGGCTGCGGTTCGCAGGTACTCCACGTGGATTCGGCGATGCGAATGACGTTCAGCCCCGCTTCCTTCATCATCCTCATGTCTTCATCGACGCGGTCGATGCCTTTCATCATGAGGTACTCGTCGTAATATGCGGCACCGAAAAGAATGTGATCTGCCTCGTAACGACTCACGGATCCTCCATCGTCTTCATTGACTTGTTACTAGTTACTACTTGTTGCTACGTCTAAGGTTGTTCTTTTGCGGTATCCCCGAGTTTTTCTCAAGTATCCGTATCTAACAGCCATTAGATATAAGAAATATAAATCTTCCCGATTCAGCTGTCAAGAACTGCAAAATTTCAGGCGTGTCTTACCTAACAACCATTAGATACAGCGTTTCCCCTTGACCAAAACCAACCAATCACCGCAATCCACACAAAAAGCTATCCCAGCGAGCAACTCTTTCCAGCCACTGGAGCAAGCTTCCCGCAAACACACCTCCAAAAGTCCTGATTCTTCCAGCTAGTGGAGGAATTGAGACACAAAAGGCCATAGAAACACAGCTCGCAAGAAAACTGCACACGGCTTAGCGGTAGCCGTCCCAGACAGGTGAGGGGAAGATCATCTTTTCGAAGGCAAACCATTCATCGTAGAAATCGATGGGAGGCTTACGCATCCAACGCAGTTGAATGCCGTCCATCGCTTCCAAGCTTTGACGCACCATCGCACGCATATTCTCCCAACCGCCGATTTCAGGCGGCAATTTCCATGTGTACTGGGAATAGTGTTCCCACACGTATTTCGGACGATTCTCGAAATAGTCGTGCAACGGATGATCCTCACTGAACGACTCAGTTTCTAACACCATGTATAGCTGCAGCAAGCTGCGTCGGCTCGCATTGTAACGTACCAAAAAACGCAAGTACGCGGGAAACAGCATGCCTTCCGGATCACTGCCGGGTAGTCCCGACGCAGCGAAATCAGCCGGAGTGCCCTCCTGATCGTAATTGTCGGTGACCAGCAGCGACAGCAACCGTTCCTTGTTGCCGATGTAATGCAGCAATCCAGGCTGGCTCATGCCAATCGCATCAGCAATATCTTTCAACGATGTACCGTAATACCCCTTTTCCCCGATAAGACGGCTCGCCGCAGCGACGATTTCCCGCTTACGCTCCTCAGGTGTTTTACGAACACGTTTCTTCCCCTCATTAGCCATATGGACAGTGTACTATCTACTACCCATTAGACAGGCGGAAATCATATCAAACCACAACATTCCCACTCGCCACATAAAAACGGGCCGACCTTCAACAGACCAGCCCTGAATTACATTCAAAACCACTTCGAGATCACATTCAGTCAGCCTCGGCCAACCAAAAATATTCGAAAAACAGTTTTACTTCTGGAACACGTCAGGATGCTTCGGATCGCCAGGTTCGTCGGCAAGCACACCTTCGAGTCCTAAGAATTCCTGCCAGAATTCCAGCGAATTGCCATACGGAGCGGCCTGGTGGCCACGCGCCTGCAGGTTCGCCTTCGCCTCAAGCACGTCTTCCTCGCGAATGCCGTCGAAATACGATTCGAGACGCTCACGATTCGTCGGATCATAGAACAGCGATCCGATGATTTCCGTCAACCGTTCCGCACGCGCCACAGGCAGCGAATCCCAGTGACGGAATTCAATGAAGTTCTTCAAACGCACATCGTTGAAATGCGTGGAAATCACATGATTGATTTCGTATGCGTTGAGTTCTCGATCAGGATACACGTCGTTCGCGTTCTCATAGAATGCAGGATGATGCAGATCAGTTCCGGGAGTTTCCAACGCTTCCGGAGTGTGCGTCAGATCAGCGAACATCATCGGCGTGCTCAGCACGTCAACCGCATAATCTTCCCAACCGAAGCGAGGATCAAACAGTCCCGGAATAACGTTCGTACGCTGGAAATCCAAATAATCCCACATGCGCTGGCGCAGCAGCGGATACGGATTCTCCCGCCCCTCGAAGTACGGGGTGTTACGGAAGAACCATGCAAGAATCGGACCGATCACCGTACCCAAACGCAACTTGGAAATCGCATCCTCTTCCGAAACATAGTCAATGCTGATCTGCGTCGAAGCGGAGCAGCGCATCATGCACGGACCAAACTGGCCGACACGACCCAAATACGCGGTCATCGCCTTGTAACGGTCTTTCGGATTGACGGGAATGTCGGCATAGCCGGACTTCGGCTGGTATCCGTAATTAACCAAGCGGAAGCCAAGCTCGTCAAGCACCGGATCGACTTCGCGGCGGAACGCTCCGTAAATCGTGCGCAGATCCTCCGGCTTATGCAGAATACCCAGCGAACATTCCAGCTGGCCACCCGGCTCAAGCGACACGGAAATACCTTCGCGCCCAAGGCCAACAAGCCTGCCGTTCTCCCAGTATTCCTTGCTTTCGTCGTAATACGGGCGAATGCGGTTCAGCAACGCCTCGATGCCGTTCTCCTCGTAATAGTTCACGGCGGTATCATCGCTGTTATGCACCGGCAGATGCTCGATTTCCACGCCGAAACCGCCGGTTCCGCGCTCTTGGCAGCCTGATTCGAAGAATTTGACCAGACTTTCCACATGCTTCGGATTCGGCTCAGTAAGCAGGTGTGCGTAAGAAATTCGTGGTGCTGTCATGTTGGCAATCCTACCGAAACTCATTGATGAGCACGGCGCGATTGCTATACGAAAAACTGATAGCCAACTCATGCGTATCCCGAATCGAGTACACATTTTCAATTACAACAGACATGCTCTGCAAGACCGACCAATAATAATTAACAGCTGTCAATAAAGTCAGAAGCAATTACCACTATTTGGAGAATTGTTTGTATATATCAATAAAAATACCGACGCTGAAGATGTTGTCCGCGTCGGTATTTTGGTCAATTCCAGTCAGTGCTTATTGATTTATCTGCCTATGATCAGGCGACTTTTTTGCTTTGCGTCGTCTCACCCTGTTGCGCGGCCTTGTGAGCCTTCTTGGCGGCTGCGATCATCAGTTTGATGCGGTTGAGCTGGTTCGCTTCGGATGCTCCCGGATCGTAATCGATGGACACGATGTTGGCTTCCGGATGCAGTCGGCGGATCTTGCCGAACATGCCTCGGCCGGTCACGTGGTTCGGCAGGCAGGCGAACGGCTGCGCACAAATCACGTTCGGACAGCCGGATTCGATGAGCTCAAGGATTTCCGCAGTCAGCAGCCAGCCTTCACCAGCCTGCACACCCACGGAAGTGACCTCGTCGGCCTTCTTCACGAGTTCCGGCATCGGCAGGTCCTGGGAGAACTTGCCGTGTGCTAAATCGATCGCCTTGTGCACAGGAGCGTTGTACATGTCAAGCGCCTTGCGCATCAGCGCGTAGCCAAGCTTGTTGCCGCCCATGCCGAGGTAATGCTCGTTCCAGTCGGAAATGTATGGGCGGGTGGTCATGAATTCCATGATGCCCGGCACCACAGCCTCGCAATTCTGCGATTCAATAACGTCGACCACATGGTTGTTGGCGTCCGGCTGGTACTTGACGAGGATTTCGCCCACCACACCGACGCGCACCTTGCGCGGCTCGTCCTTCAACGGCAGCGCGTCGAAGGATTTCACAATCTCCTTAACGAGCGTCTGATACGGCAGATACCCCTTGCCGATGAACTTGCGTGCCGTCTTGGAATAGCCGTGGTGTTCGAGCGTTTCACGCACGATGGTGTCCCACGTGTGGTACAGCTGATTCGCACTGCCTGGCGTCACCTCGTACGGGCGTACGCGATACAGGCATTTCATCAGCAGATCACCGATAATCAGCGCCTTGATGACACGATGCAACAATGCCGGAGTGGCGGTGAAGCCCGGATTGTCTTCGATGCCCTGCGTGGAAATGGCGATCACTGGAATCTGCGGATAGCCAGCATCGACCAATGCCTTGCGGATCAGGCCGAAATAGTTTGTGGCTCGGCACATGCCGCCGGTCTGTGTGATGGCGAGCGCGGTGTGTTCCGGATCGTATTTGCCGTCCAAAATCGCGTCCACGAGCTGACCGATAACCATGATGGCCGGGTAGCAGGCGTCGTTGTTGACGTATTTCAGACCGGTTTCCACGTTTTCGCGGCTGGCGTGTTCGAGAATGTCGAACTTGTAACCGCCGGAACGGATCACGGATTCCACCAAGGAGAAGTGGATCGGGCTCATCTGCGGAGCCACGATGGTGTAGTCCTTCATGTCTTTGCCGAATGGCACGCGGTTGGCGTACTTCGACATGGTGGCGGAATTGTGCGCGGATTTCTTCGCTTCGCCGATGCCGTTTTCCGCGGCACGCCTGGATGCGGCTTTGACGGCTTCGGTAAGTTTCGGATTGGCTTTCATCACGGTGTCAAGCATGACTTGACGTCCCGGAGTCGGCGCCTCAGACCCGGTCTTGCGGAATTCGCCCTGCTTGTTAGGCGCACTGTCTTGTTTGTTAGGCATGACTGCGGCGATTCCGCGCTGCTTGTTGCGTTCGCGTTCTTCGACGGCTGCCTTGAGCGAGCGCAGTCGGATTTTTGCCGCTCCCAAGTTGGAGACTTCGTCGATCTTCAGCATGGTGTACACGTCGGCCTTGTCGGCGAGGATTTCGCCCACCTGGTCGGTGGTGATGGCGTCGAGACCGCAGCCGAAGGAGTTGAGCTGTACGAGTTCAAGTCCCGGATAGGAGGCCACGAAGTTTGCCGCCGAGTACAGGCGTGCGTGGTAGGCCCACTGATTGGTGACTCGCAACGGCATTTTGGTGACCTTGCGGTCTTCCACATGACGGAAGCCGTCCGCGTTCTTCTTGCGCGGATCGTCTTCGTCCGCGGCGAGGAAATCACTCAGGTTGAGCTTCTCCCCCGGCTGCAGTTCGCAGATCGAATCTTCAGACAATACCACCATGCCGAGCGAGCAGATGGTTTCCGGAATGCCATGGTTGACTTCCGGATCGATGTGGTACGGGCGGCCTGCGAGCACGATGCCTCGGCAGTCGTGTTCCTTCATGTAGGCGAGTGCCTTGAGGCCTTCCATCTGCACATCGTGCTTGAAGACTTCGTTTTCGGCATAGGCCGCTTTGACTGCGGTTTCGGCTTCTTCACGGGTCACGTTGGCCCAAGCGAATTCTTCGACGATACGGTCGACCATGAGTTCATGGTTGGCCATGTTGAAGTATGGGCGCATGTAACGGATACCCTCTTCGCGCAGTTCCGGCATGTTTGCGCCGATGACCACGGGATAGTTGGCTACTACCGGGCAGTTGTAGTGGTTGTCGGTGTTGGGTACCAGGTTCTCTTCGTAGCTGACGCACGGATAGAAAATGGTTTTCACACCCTTGCTCAGCAGCCATTTGATGTGTCCGTGCACAAGTTTGGCCGGATAGCAGATGTTTTCGGATGCGATGGATTCGATGCCTGTTTCGAACAGTTCATGCGAGCTTCGTCCGGAAATCATCACTTTGAAGCCCAGCGAGGTGAGCAGTGTGAACCAGAACGGATAGTTTTCGTACATGTTGAGTACGCGCGGAATGCCGATTTCGCCGCGGGTTGCGTTTTTGTCGGTGAGTCTGCGGTAGGCGAAGCAACGCTTGTACTTGTAATCGTAGAGGTTCGGGCGATCGGAACGCTTCTTTTTCGCGTCTCCGCCTCGTTCACAGCGGTTGCCGGTCACGTAGCGGGATCCGTCTTGGAAGGTGGTGATGGTGAGCTTGCAGTGGTTTTGGCACAGTTTGCACACGTCTCGTTCGGAGGTCATCGACAGGTTGTCGAGTTCTTCGCCGCTCAAAATGTTCGATGCGGTATGGCATACGCCTGCGATCACCGCCTCTTTGGTGTCGGTGGTATCGACGTCTTCGTCTTCCGCTTCGTCGGCATAGTGCATGCGTGCGGTCAGTGCGGCACCGTATGCGCCCATGAGTCCTGCGATGTTCGGTCGGGTCACTTCACGGTCTGTGAGCAGTTCGAATGCGCGAAGCACGGCGTCGTTGAGGAACGTGCCGCCCTGCACTACCACGGTGTCGCCAAGTTCGCCGGAATCACGCAGCTTGATTACCTTGTAGAGGGCGTTGCGCACTACGGAATAGCACAGGCCTGCGGCGATGTCTTCGATGGACGCGCCTTCCTTTTGCGCCTGCTTCACGGACGAGTTCATGAACACGGTGCATCGGGAGCCCAAATCGACCGGATGGGTGGAGTTGAGCGCCGCTTGGGTGAATTCCTGAATGGTCAGACCCATGGAAATGGCGAACGTTTGCAGGAACGATCCGCAGCCGGACGAGCATGCTTCGTTCACTGCGATGGAGTCGATCACGCCATCGTTGATGGCGAGATATTTCATGTCTTGGCCGCCGATATCGATGACGGCGGTAACGCCCGGGCTGACCATTTCGGCACCGCGATAGTGAGCCATGGTTTCCACTACGCCTTCGTCGAGGTGCAGGCCGGTGGTGATGAGGCCTTCGCCGTAGCCGGTCGCACAGGATCGTGCGATCCATGCGCCTTCAGGTAGTTCGGCTTGGATTTTTTTGACGATTTGCACTGCTGCCGTCAGCGGGCTGCCTTCGTTGGTCGCATAAGAGGACCATACGATTTCTCGATCGTCGTTCACCAACGTCGCTTTGATGGTGGTGGAACCGGCGTCTATGCCCAGGAAGTGCGGTCCTTGGGCTCCTTCGAGCGTGCCTTGATGGATATGCTCGCGATGATGCCGTTCGTTGAATGCGGTGCGATCCGCCTCGGTAGCGAACAGCGGAGGCATGGTCGGAGTGTTGGACGGCAGGTTTTCCAGTTCGTCCAGTCGTGCCAGAAGGTCGGCGCAGGTTCGTGCTTCGTAATGCTTAGTCAAGGTCGTCACCATCCTGATCGGCCTGCAATGCGGCACCGTATGCCACATACAGGTGAGCGTCGGTCGGAACAATGAATTCGTCCACTTTGCCGTCGAGCGCCCGCTTGAACGCGGCTCTCAGTTCGGACATGAAGAACAACGGACCACCCAGGAAGATCACGGTTCCGTGAATCGGGCGTCCGGAGGCAAGGCCTGCAATGGTCTGCGTGGCCACTGCGGTGAAGATCGATGCAGCCAGATCCGGCTTGGCCGCACCATCGTTGATAAGCGGCTGCAAATCGGTTTTGGCGAACACGCCGCAACGTGATGCGATCGGATATAGGGTTTCGTATTGCGTGGCCATTTCGTTCAGGCCAGCGGCGTCGGTGTCGAGCAGTGTTGCCATCTGGTCGATGAATGCGCCGGTACCGCCTGCGCAGGAACCGTTCATACGCTGTTCCGGAGTCGGCTTGAGATACGTGATTTTCGCATCCTCGCCACCAAGTTCGATGATCACGTCAGCCTGCGGATATTCCTTGTCGATGGCTTCGGTTTCGGCGATGACTTCCTGAACGAAGGGCACGTCGAGGCTGTCTGCGAGGGCAAGACCGCCCGAACCGGTAATGGCCAGACGAATCGGCTCGTCGCCTCGGCCAAGCTTTTCCAATTCCTTGTGGATGTCGGCCAGTAGTCCGGCCACGGTGGCGCGCACATTCGCGTGGTGACGCCGATAATCGGAGAACAGCGCGTCCGCGAGCGCGTCGGACTGATCGAGCACCACCGCCTTCACAGTAGTGGAACCGATATCAAGACCTACACGCAACGGCTTTGTGCCGTGCGTTTCGGTCACGGCTTCTGCTGCTTCAACCATGTATCAACCTCTATCGTTCTATCCGCCGGACTGCATTCCATGGCAGGCATGGAAGCCCCTACCCCGGTTACCCAATCATGTAATCGTAGTCTGTGCCCACGCCTAAGCGCTTCGCGAATGCTCGCAATCAGCATAAAAGGCACGAAATAGCGCATAAACTAGACAACCAATCCAGTAAATGTACCTAATTATGCATCCGGACACTCAACGAACGTCGAAATCGCAAAACCACCCAAACATTTCCACGTCAGGATGCGCCGCCTTCCCCAGCAGAACGGTCTTTGCCATATATTTCGGGAATGAATCGTGTTTGATCATGTAATTTCGGCCAAATCACCACTTGTCCGCTTTCCAGTGATTTCGGCACGTCGATGATGCGTTGGTTGCTGCTTCCGCGGAATTGCAGCAGGGAATCATGTAATTCTTTGATATAACGGCCATCCACGAGAATGTCGATCAGTTCGAGCAGCTCGCGCTTGTCGGGGCTTTCGCCTTCGCGCATGAGCTCTTCCCACGTGTAGCCGGTCCAGCACCAAATATCTTTGGTATTACCGAACCGTTCGCGTATTTTGCGCGCAAGGGGCAACAGCACGCCCGTGTTGAGCAATGGTTCGCCTCCGAGGAAGGTGATGCCTTGCACATACGATTGGCTTAAGTCATCCATGATTTGCGCTTCGAGCTTGTCGTTGTATTCGTGGCCGGCTTGGAAATCCCAGATTGACGTGTTGTAGCATTCCTCGCAATGGAACGGGCAGCCGGACACGTACAGCGAGCATCGGATGCCTTCTCCATCGGTCATGAGGAACCGTTTGTAGTCGGCGATCATATTGCGGCTCATGCGGTTGGTCCATTGCCCTGCTTTGGGATTGTTGGAACGAGTTGTGGGAATGAAAGGTCCGCGATTGGTTTCGTCCGCCGCAAAGTCACGACGTTGAATTGCTGGATTCGCGCTGCTGATCATACGTTGTCCCTTCACGTTTTGCCGTTACGTCGCGTTTTTGCGATTGCTGCTTGCCTCATGATTGTCACAGAATGAAAGAGGGTGGAAACCCACCCTCTTTCATATTTCGTTTATGTTTGCTACCGACGCGGCCCTTACTTGGCTTCCTCGAACCATTCACGTTCGGAACCGTCACTCAAGGTGACATGACCGGTTTCGCCGCTCATATGCTTGACGCGGTGCGCGATCTCCTCGTGACGCCCATGCACCATCGGGCGCTGCACCGGATTGCCCAAGTAGCCGCAGGTGCGCTTGGTCACGTTGCAGTGGTCCGGGTCGGAGTTGCCGCACTCCGGGCACTTGAAACCTTCCTCAGTGGGCTCGAAGTCGCCTTGGAATCCGCAATCGTAGCAGCGGTCGATCGGCGTGTTCGTGCCCAGGTAGCCGATGCCGATGTTGTAGGCGTAATCCCACACCGCTTCGAGTGCCTTGGGGTTGGACTGCAGGCACGGGAACTCGCAGTAGTTGATGAAGCCGCCGGACGCGTAGTACGGGAAGTCCTTCTCGTAGTTGAGCTTTTCCATTGGGGTTGGCTGCAGCCAGACCGGGTAGTGGAAGGAGTTGGTGTAGAAGTCGTGGTCGGTCACGCCTTCCACTTCGCCGAACTTCTCGTGGTCCATACGGTTGAAGCGGTCGGTGAGGGATTCGGCCGGCGTGGAGTACACGGAATAGTGGTAGCCTTCCGCGTCGCTCCATTCCTTGCACAGCTCGTTCATGCGCTTGACGATGGACAGTGCGAATTCCTTGCCTTGCGGATCCCAGCCGTGATCGCGCATCCAGTTCTTGCCGTAGAACACGCTGGTCGCCTCATACAGGCCAATGTAGCCCAGGGAAACGGTGGCACGTTCGTTGCGGAACAGCTGGTCGACGCTGTCGTTGGCGCCGAGTCGACCGAAAGCTCCGAAACGGAACAGGGTCGGCGCATTGACCGGCGCGGCCTGCTTGCAACGCATGATACGGAATTGCAATGCCTGATGAGCCACGGCCATACGCTCGTCGAAGATCTTCCAGAAGCGATCCTTGTCGCCGTGGGATTCCAGTGCGATGCGCGGAACGTTCACGGTGACGACGCCAAGGTTCATGCGTCCGTCTTCCACGTCCTTGCCGGTCGCCGGATCAATCCAACCCTGCAAGAAGGAACGGCAGCCCATCGGGGCTTTGAAGGAGCCGGTGATCTTCACGATGTTCTCGTAGAAGATCACGTCCGGATACATGCGCTTGGTGGCGCATTCGAGGGCGAGCTGCTTCAAATCGTAGTTCGGATCGCCCGGATCGGCGTTCACACCATGCTTGATGGTGAACACGAGCTTCGGGAAAATGGCGGTGTGATGTTCGGAACCGAGGCCGCGGATACGGTTCAGGAAGATGGCACGCTGAATCTCGCGGGCGAACCAGTCAGTGCCCAAACCGAAGCCAACGGTCACGAACGGGGTCTGGCCATTCGACACACGATTGGAGTTGATCTGGTATTCCATGGTCTGCATGGCATCGTAGATGGCCTTGCGGGTCTGGATCTTCGACCACACCTCACGCAGCTGCTGCAAACGGCTGGCATCCTTATTGAACGGCTCGTCCATCGGCAGGGCCGGACGGTCCTTTTCGAAATGCAGACGCTTCGGTTCGACATCCTTGGCCAAGCGCACCTGACGTTCGGCGATTTCGATCGGCAGGTCGTCAGGCATGATCTCGTGGGCCTGCTCAAGGAACTTGTCGTAATCCTTGCGCGCGTATTCAACGAAGTTCTCATCGGCACGGTTGGCGGTCTGGCCACCATACTGGCTGGATGCCACGTCCTTCATGATCTGGGTGATCTGCGTGGCCGCAATGGAAATGCTGTTCGGCGAGCCCATCGGAGCGTTGCCCAGAGTGAAACCGTTGGCGAGCATATCCCAATAGTTCGGCAGCGAGCAGTTGGACTGCGCGGTGAACGGCGAGTAGTCGGCGTCGTGGAAGTGGATGTCGCCCTTCATATGCGCGTTGGAAACCGCGTCCGGCATCATGGAGAAGGCCGCGGCCTTGGAAACCGCACCCGCCAACAGATCGCGCTGGGTGGAGTAGACGTTGGAATCCTTGTTGGCGTTCTCGCGCACCAGAGCCTCGTCACGGTTCACCAGACGCTTGACGGCTTCGTTGATGTCGGTGGCCTTGGCACGTTCGATGTCTTTGTTCAGACGGTAGTTGGTGTACGTGCGCGCCACATCGTACAGGTGGTCTTCGATCAGGCCGTGTTCAACGAGATTCTGGATGTCTTCGATCTTGGCGGGACCGTTGTAACGATCCTTGATTTCGGCTTCGACCTGATTGGCGATATCACGGATCAGCTGTTCCTCCTGCGGCCCGATCTTCTTATCAAGGTCGGCGAAGGCGGACTTCACCGCGCTGATGATGTTGATCGGATCGAAGTCGACCACACGACCGTCGCGCTTCTCGACGAGTACCTTACCGGTTCCCGTTTTAACGGTTGCGGAGACGGCATCCAGAGCCTGCGTTTCCATTCATCGTCCTTTCCGGGTCGGACCCCATCCGACCAGGTTTTCATGCTTCGTTATGCATGCCAGATTGTTGCTACGTCCATGACTGTACGCCATAGCCAGCACTAAATGTAGTAGCGGCACGCCGGCAGTAAAACTATATATTCCATTTTTCGGCTTGATTCCGCCATTCCTTAACTTGTGTGACAAAGGTAACGATTTCGCCACGGAGTGTCGCCCGAGTGTCGATTTGACGCACTCACCGAAGAGGGACTATACAAGGCGGGGTACCCTCACGGAATTCGAACATGTGTTTCATTTGTCCGCAAGATGATGGAATCTTGAACTATGACTTGGAACCAGGATTACACACCCCCGGCAGCGCAGCCGAACAGCAAACCGCTGCCACGACTGGCCGGCGAAACCACCGCTGACAACCCCTGGCCGGTAAGTCTGCTCAGCGAGAAATTCCATATGGCCGTCGAACGGTGGCCATCGGTTTGGGTGGCCGGGCAGATCACGCAGATCAACACCAGACGTCAGGGCAGCGCCTATATCACTCTGCGCGATGATTATCAGGACATTGCGTTGGAAGTCAACGGTTTCGGGCAGTTCGCCGCAGCCGCCACGCCTTTCGTGCAGGGCGACCGCGTCATCATCCATGGCAAACCGAATCTGTGGATGAAGCGCACCTCGCTTTCCCTGCGCGGTGACGCCATCATTGCCGCAGGCGCAGGAGGCAGCCTGAAGGCCATGATCGACGAATTACGCAAGAAGCTGAAAGGCGAAGGCCTGTTCGACGCTGACCGCAAGCAGCCTCTGCCCGAGTTTCCGCATTGCATTGGTCTGATTTGCGCGCCGCAGGCTCGCGCCGAAGGCGATGTCATCACCAACGTGAGATTGCGTTGGCCTGTTGTCGATTTCAAAGTGACGCATGTGCATGTGCAGGGTGAGCAGTGCCCTTCCGACGTGATCAAGGCGATCGCGCAGATGGATGCCGATCCTGATGTCGACGTGATCATCGTGGCCCGTGGCGGCGGCGCTTTCGAAGATCTGATCGGATTCTCCGACGAAGGCGTGGTACGCGCCGCGGCAGCCGCCCATACGCCGCTGATTTCCGCGATCGGCCATGAGGATGATTGGACGCTGCTTGATCTGGTTGCCGATCTGCGCGCATCCACGCCAACGGACGCGGCGAAGAAAGTCGTGCCGGACGTGCGCGAGCAGATGCAACTGATCAACGTGAACATCGAACGCATGCGCATGCGCATCGACGCCACCGTCAACAATGAAACAAGACTGATTGAAGGCTATGCGAACCGTCCAAGCCTCACACAGCCGCTCACCATGCTGGAACCGCATCAGCGTCTCATCGATGATGCAAGAACCCGCATGAGAATCGGTCTGACACGTATTCTTGACGACGCAAGCCTCACCATGGAAAAAGCGCATGCCTCACTGACCGCGCTTAGCCCGCAATCCACTCTCAACCGAGGTTATGCGGTAGTACAGGGAGCGGACGGCCATGTAATCGACGATGCGAACGCCGTGAACACCGGCGACCAACTCACCATGACATTGAAGCACGGCGTGATCGTGTCCGAAGTCACCACCGTAACGAAGGAGTAGCAATGGCCAACGAAACCACCCCCGCATCCAGCCTGACCGACAAGGAACGCGAAGCCATCGCACAAATGCCTTACGAAGAGGCTCGAGATCAGCTCATTCAGGCCGTGCAGGCACTTGAGGCCGGCGGACTCAACCTTGACCAGTCCATGCGCCAGTGGGAGCTTGGCGAAGCCCTCGCCAAGCGCGCCCAAAGTCTGCTCGGCGAAGTGCGTGCCAAGCTTGACGCAGCACAGGCGGAACAGGCCACTGCGGCCAATACCGCTGGCACGCAAGACAATCTGGCCTGAGCATCTCAAAATACCGTCAATATAGCATTTCCATGACTGTGCGCCACACGTTTTTACAAGGTGTTATATGGCGTACAGTCATGCATAAATTTCGAATTTCTTCATTTCGATACCACACTCGTCCGGATGGTGTGTAGAATGAAGATTCGTTGCCTCAGTAGCTCAGTGGATAGAGCACTTCTCTCCTAAAGAAGGTGTCGTAGGTTCGATTCCTATCTGGGGCACTTTTTATGCGGATGCGCAGCCGATATGCAGTTGCGCCGGCACTCTTCTCACACGTCGAATTGCACGGTTGCCAGCAACGCCCTGTGATCGCTTCCATCGATTTTCAACGATTTGGCCTGACCTGCCAACATGCCGGAATCCAATACGATATGGTCAATGCCCGCAAACGTCGGTACATAATCGATATTCGCAGGCCACGTGAATACCAATCCCCCGGCCGCTTGTTTGGCCGCGTCCGTGAACCGTGTTCCCAAGAAATTACGGAACGGTGCATGATCGTCGGTCGCGTTGAAATCGCCCATGAACACGTACCTACGAGACGTATCGTACCGGAGTCGACCAAGCTCATCCAATGAACGCTTCCACTGCTGCCAATATCCATCGGTCGGAGACGTGGTATGCACCGAAACGAAACGGATCTGCGTCTGACCATCATTGAATGCAACCGTGGCTCCTGGCATGAACGACGCGCTCGAATCAACATCATCATCAGCCGGATCAACAAGCGGACTCGCCGACCACAAACCATTGCCATACACGCCGTCTGAACTTGCCACCTGCGCATACGGCAGCAAATCGCCAATACCAGCCTTATTCAACTCGTCCACGAAAGCATCGGTCGTTTCCTGCAATGCCAGCACTTCCACACGCTCGCTACGCACCACATCGACAATTTCCTGCGCGTCGGCACGACCCTTAAACACATTGCATGTCATCAAACGAGCATAATCATCCTGCGTATTGGCGGACGCTCCCGAAACCGCTGCGATCGCGGCACGCGGAAGCTTCGTCTCATTGTAGAAAAACGGATACTGCCACCATACTTGCAACGCGATCGCCGCAATCGCCAGCAATACCGACATTGTTCGTTTCGAGACAATGCCGCAAATCAGCGCAATCACCGCAAGAATCGCGAACCAAGGCACCAATGAAACGATAATGGGAACATACGGCCACGCCTGAATCTCAGCAGGCAGTATGTGCGAAACAGTGCCCAGCAAAGCCGCGATCGACAGAATACCAGCCAGAAAACCGCATATGACATTACGTACGCGATGCGACTTAGCTTTCTTTAACGTGCGAATAGGCTTAACAGCCTTCGCCTGCGCTATACGCGGTTTCACTGGCGCACCCGACCGTGCCATACTTCCTCCAATATGGGCATTGCGTTCAAACAGTCGTCAAGGCCAAGCCCATGGACGAACGCCATCGATAATAATGCGTTTTACGGTAGCACCGTGCCCATGAGCGCTCTCTCGTAACAGCATCTCCAAAACCGACGGCATTGTTCTGTTGGTGGTTTTCGCTGCCTGAGCGCCGCAATCAGTGATCACCGGATTCACCTTCGCACATAATTGGACTTGCGCGAATCGCATAATGAAAAATCCCGAGGAGCGATGCTCGACTCGGGATTCAAAAAAAGTTTAAGTGCGGCGACGTGCTACTCTCCCACACCCTCTCGAGTGCAGTACCATCGCCGTGCTAGGCCTTAGCTTCCGGGTTCGGAATGGGACCGGGCGTCTCACCTAGGCTCTGATCACCGCAAGATGAAATAATACGCACACATGCCTCAATCACCAAATCACGGCGTGTCGCAGATTGCAATCGTCTATCGCAGCCGCACGGCATGGCGAACAGAGCGCGCTTGCGCCGATACGCCATCCCACTTGCGTCGCGGATGTCGGATCGGTGGTGACGGCACGTGTGCAGTCGGCGCCGTTGGCCGCACAGGAGGTGAATTTGGGTGCTCCCCGATCGTCGACCGGATCGCCACAACCGGCTTTGACCAAAGAGGCGACTTGCACACTGGAGGTGACGGGCTTGACGAACGATCCGCCGATACCGGTTCCCGCGATGGCCGAAAAAATGCATTCTTTTGCTCAATATATGGAGACATCATCCACGCGCAGTTTTATAGATTCCCGCCAGTCACATACCGACGCGCCGTTATCAAAATTTGCGGCTCTTGCGACTACTGTTGCCCCAATAACCGATATGAAAGCACGAAAGAAGGCCAGCAATGACGATCGCCTCCTGCGGTTCCGTTTCCGCACTCACATTGGGTCTGCCGAACTCCTCTGCGGTTCCCGCAGAAAAGGCAACGTTGCCGAAAGGCCTGTTCGTGGCGAGAATACCGGTTTCAGCCAAAACAAAACAACGATTGGCGAACGACATCGAGACGATCACCATGTTGTCTCTGCTGCGGCCAAGCAATACACGGCTTGCCGTCGGAACACGCATTCCGGAAGTACTGGCAATCGGATTGCGCCTGCATGCCAAGAACGCCGCCATACCGACGGATATCGTCGAGCTGATTGCCATGCAACGCAAGTCGGGAATCGTGTTCGTATGCGTGCGCGACGCCGACTTCGAAGGTACGAAGCGGCAGGAGTGCGCGTTCGCCGTGAGACGCGCGCTGCCGGGACGCGCCGGTCACACACCTACATTCAAAGTGTTCGTCTCAGATTGGAAACCGGCCGGCGAAGCGATGCTGGACATCGGCGATCCTGCGGTCGATTCCATCGACGCGCTGTGGGAGTCGTTATGCTCGCAGGTGACGCTCGGCAGCGCCTCTCCCACGGCACTGGACGCGCGCATGACACGGCGTATGCAGGCCGCACAGCTTACCGAGCAGATCGATAAGCTCACGCGCGATCACCAACGGGCAAAGAATCCCGAACAGCGCAACGAAATCTTCACCAAGCTGCACAAGGCGAAGAACCAGTTGGAGGAACTGAGGAAGCTGGAAGCCTAGGAGCCGCTAGAAACCAAGGCGCGTGCGGCCAAACTGGTCGAGCCAGCGCAGAATAGCCCCTTCCCGCAACGCCCATGGGCAGATTTCCACTTCCTTGACGTCAAGCGCCTTCATGATCTCGTCGATCACCAAGCCGCCACCGACGATCTGATACGTGCGCTCCGGCGTGACGCCCGGCAATGCGGTACGCTGGTCCGGCGAGATGGCCGCAAGACGGGGAAGCCAATCCTCAAGCTGGTCAATCGTCATGATCGAAGTGTCCACGCGGCCGGGCTGACGCACCACGGCACCGGCGAGACGAGCCAGGGAACGAATGGTCTTCGATGTGCCGACGGCATGCATCGGGTGCTTCGATTTCGGGAACGCCTCGACCATCGGCTCAAGACTCTTACGGATGTTCCTGCGCGCGTCTTCCAAATCCCTATCATTCGCAATACCGTTTTCCGGTAGGAATTCACGGGTCACACGACCGGCACCTGCCGGCACGGACAGCGCTACTGTGGGATCCTCATCCGAACCCATAGCCACTTCGAGAGAGCCACCACCGATATCGATGACCAGCAGCCGACCGGCATCCCAACCATACCAGCGGCGAGCTGCAAGGAAGGTGAGTCTGGCCTCATCCACACCGGACAGCACCGTGACCGGCTGGCCGACGACGTTTTCGATTCGTTTGAGGATCCTGCTGCCATTCGGAGCCTCACGCAATGCGGATGTGGCCAGCACGAGCAGTTGGGTAATCTCATATTCTTTGACCAGCCCCATGGCCTTTTCCACAGCTGCGACCACAGCTTCGACTCCGGCCTTTTTGATTGTGCCATCAGCCTTGAGATATTGCATCAATCGAACAGTGCTTTTCGTGCTGGCCTCAGGTTCCGGACGGGCGCCAGGCGCCGCATCGACGATGAGCATGTGAACGGTATTGGAGCCAATGTCAAGCACGCCAAGACGAGTGACATGCGAATGTAAACTAACCATGCTTTCAAGCATAGTGACATCGCACTCCCCCTTTCACCTGACATTACATTGACAACCTTTGCAAATATTCGAGTGGCCATCCTATTCATCTAGGATGGCCACGCAACATTCACAGCGCCGACAACGATTGCAAAGCGCTCACAAACATCATCCGTGCAGTTCGGCTACGAAATCTCCGATTCGCCTCAGACCCTCACGAAGCGCCTCGCGCGAGGCCGCATACGAAAGCCGCACATGGGTGTCGGCAGTGGCCTCGCCGAAATCACGGCCCGGCGTCAACGCCACGTGCGCTTCCTTCAGCGCACGCTCACAGAACGTCCACGCATCAAGACCGGTGCCGGAAATATTGAAATACGCATAGAACGCGCCATTCGGCTCAACTTCCAACGGCAAACCGATCTCAGCCAATCCGTCGACCACAATGCGACGACGTTCCAGCAACTCCTGACGGCGTTCCTCGCACACGGCCAACGTTTCCGGAGTGAAGCACGCGAGTGCCGCATGCTGGGTGGGTGTATGCGCGCACAGGAAGAAGTTGGTGGCGAGATCGTCCATGGCTTCGAGCGCGCATTCAGGCACGACCATCCAGCCCAGTCGCCAGCCGGTCATGCCGAAGAACTTGGAGAAGCTGGAACATACGATGGCGTCCGGGTCGCAGGCGAGCACGGATTTCACGTCGGAGCCGTCCGGTTCACGGTCGGCCAGGTCAAGGTAGGTTTCGTCGACGATACGCCATGCGCCGCGTTCTTTCGCCAGGTCGCACACGGATTTCAGGGTGTCGAAGGCGATGGTGGTGCCGGTCGGGTTCGACGGCGAGGTGATCATCACCGCTTTGGTGCGATCCGACCAGTATTCGCGGCACAGTTCCGGCGTGAGATGGAATCGGGTGCCCGCGTTCGTCGGCACGTCCACGACTTTGCCGCCAAACGCGCGGACCAGTTCGCGATTGCACGGGTACGACGGGTCGGCGATCAGCACTTCGTCACCCTCGTTCACCGTCAATGCGGCGGCAAGCAGCAGTGCCGTGGAACCTCCGGCCGTGATCGCGATACGTTTCGGATCGACGTCCACATGGTGGCGTTCCTTGTAGAAATCGGAAATCGCCTGACGTAATTCCGGCAAGCCCATTGCAGCGGTATACGGCAATGGACGGCCATCATACTGTTCGCGCATTGCATCACGCACTGCGGGCGGAGCGCCGAAATCCGGCTCCCCCAAGCTCAACTTGACCACATCGGCACCTGCGGCGATCATCTCGTCGGCCATCGCACCAAACACCATGGCACGGAACGGATTAGCAATCTGGGCGCGGTGCGACATCTGCGGCAGCGCGCTGTTCTCAGCATTTCCCATAGTTCGTTTGTATTCTTCAGACGCGACAAATCGCAAGTACCGTCTCACCGCCGTTGCGTATCGTTTCGAAAACAGAAAATCACATGTCATGTGTAAAGCTGGAACCACGAGCATCATGCGCCAGCGGCAAGAATCACGCTTCGACGATGTCGCAATACAGTCTCTCCAACCGTTCCTCACGCACTTTTTTGGCGAGCTCGCATTCCCACACCACGATCACTTTCCAGCCCATCGCTTCAAGTTCGGCATGCTGTCTGATATCTCGTTCGTGGTTGCGCAGCAGTTTCGCACTCCAGAATTCCACATTCGATTTCGGTACGCGTGTGGCTTTCGGGCAGTTTTCATGCATATGCCAGAAACAGCCGTTAATGAACACCATCGTACGGTATTTCGGCAACACCACGTCGGGATGCCCCGGATACCGCTTGTCGTTTTTGCGGAATCGCAGGCCTTTCGAAAAAAGAAAACTGCGTACCATCATTTCGATGGAGGTGTCTTTGCCTCGGATATGCGACATGATGTAGCTTCTCGTGCCACGCTCGTATTTCTCTTTTTTTGCGGATTTCCGAGGTTTTCCGGTCTTCTTAACGTGTTCCTGCGCTACCACAGCACACCATTATGGCAAGATCCGGCAAAATACGGCAAATCAGAAAAGCATCCGGACAAAACGCAATGCAAGTGCGATACGGATCAACGCGCGTTGCGATCACGCATGGCGTACGCTGGAACTTGCAACGCAGCAATAATAAATATAAATGAATCAACACTATTCAGGCAGCTTACGAAAGATGGGAGTTGATATGGCTCGTATTCATGTCGCGATTCTCGGCGCAGGCCGGATTGCACAACATATGGCTGACACGTTGGTGAAAATGGCCGCGGACAGCCGTTATGCGGATTTGGTTGAACCGTATGCTGTCGCCGCACGAGATGCGGGTCGTGCGGCTGATTTCGCCGCGAAATACGGTTTTCCAGTTTCATACGGTTCATATGAGGAACTTGTGGCCGATCCGAACGTGGACTTGGTGTACATCGCTACGCCGCACAATCTGCATGCGGAACAGGCGATATTGTGCATGAAAGCCGGAAAGGGCGTGCTGGTGGAGAAAGCATTCGGCGCGAATGCGGCACAGACCCGTGAGATGTTAGCCGTTGCAAAAGAAACCGGCATGCTATGCGCGGAAGCGATTTGGACGCGATACATGCCGTCCCGCGCCATTATCGATAAGATTCTCGCCTCCGGTGCGATTGGTGAAATACAGGCGATCGATGCGAACCTGTGTTACCCCACCACCGCGAAGGCGCGAATCACTGATCCCGCGCTTGCCGGTGGCGCATTGTTGGATGTTGGCGTATATCCGATCAATTTCATCGACATGATCATGCATAATGCGCCGATCGCTCGCATTGAATCGTCGATGCGAGCGTACGAAACCGGCGTGGATGCGCATAATTCCATGACGTTCTATTACGAGAACGGTGTGATGGCGACCGCGCAAAGTTCGATTCTGTGCCATAGCGACCGCACGGGATCCGTGTGGGGAACCGATGGTTATATGGTGTGCCAGAACATTAATAATGTTGAGGCGATTGACGTGTATGACGGCAATCATACGGTTGTTGCACATTACGATGTTCCCGCCCAGCTCACCGGCTACGAATACGAGGTGGCGGCCGCCGCACAGGCCGTAATCGACGGTCGCACCGAATGCGAGGAAATGCCCCACGCAGACACCCTGCGCATCATGGAACTCATGGACTCCCTGCGCCGCGACTGGAACCTCACCTACCCCTTCGAACGTTAAGCTCCAATATTAGTTTCAGCGTCGGCGAATTGCGATTCCGTTCACACAGCCGACGCTGAAGCATTCATTGGCAGCACATATAATTTCTCCTTGCACTGGTTGAGGAGGAACATTATGGGATTGCTGAGCAAGTTCATGAACGCGCTTATTGGAGAACCGCCCGTCTCCAAAACGGCGACTCAGCCCGGGCCCAAGCTTGCGCGGCAAAACGTTCCCAATCCCACGCAACAGCAGACGACGCAACGCAAGTCCACTGTACAATCACGTCAAACGCAACAGCTTACGCAACCATCCCAATCATCACAGTTGGCGCGATCGTCATACCGCGCGCAAACACAAACCACAGCTCGCAATACTTCTGTCACAACGAATCGTTCGCGAGCACAATCTCATGCCAATTCACAACCGGCTCAGAAGCTTATGCCGCAACCGTTGCTTCCCGCCGATCAGATTGCGCGGGCGCGGAATATCATCGGCAAAATCGAAAAGCATGATTTGAACGACGAGCAGATCAGCGCCATCGCCGGAGCTGGTCACAATACGCTGGTGCTTGCAGGTGCGGGAACCGGCAAAACCACTACCATCGTCGGCTATATCGCATGGTTGCTGAACACAGGAACCGCCACTCCCGAAGAGATTCTGGTGCTGTCGTTCACCAAAGCTTCCGCCGACGAAATGTCGAGCCGCATCACGCAAAGCACCGGCAAAGTCATTCGCGCATGCACCTTCCATAGTCTCGGACTGGAAATCTGCCGTTCCTCCACCATTGCCAATCGTCCAATTATTGACGGGCACACGTCAAACAATGTGGTGCGTAACGCATTTGAATACCTGCTTGAACACAATGTTTCCTATCGTCTTCTGGCATTTAAACTTATGTCGCAACAGTTGCTCGATAAATATTCCACAGCTGCACGACTTGAGAATTTCCAGCTTCCAACAGACGATTATGCATTCAATCAATATCGTCAGAATCTTATCGATACCACACAAACCATTATCCAGCATATGCGGTCAAACAATATTGACACTACTGGAATGCAAGCTCTTAACGAACGTTATGGCGGTAAAAACATCGGTCGTAATCGTGAGATGCTGCAGCTTATAGAACCGCTTTATCACGCCTATATACAGAATTTTGCAACCAATAATGGTATTGATTTTCCGGGAATGATCGTTGATGCCATCAGTTGCGTCAATAATGGCTCGTACCGTCATCCATATAAATATGTGCTGATTGACGAATATCAGGACATGTCACGACCGCGTTATGAGCTAATCCGTGCGCTTCGCTTGCAACATGATTTCTCACTATTCTGCGTTGGCGACGATTGGCAGTCGATTTATCGTTTTGCAGGCAGCGACCTTCATCTCATTCTCGATTTCGACCGAATTTGGCACGCCTGGGGTCCGACCCGCATGTTCCAGATCACCACCACACGGCGCTTCCGTCAAAGCCTTATCGATGCAAGCGGAGCATTCGTGATGCGCGATACCAATCTGTATGTCAAACATCTCAATAATCCCAGCGATAAGAAGGATTATTCGTTGAAAGCACTTGGCGGGCATACTGAGGAAGAACGATTCAATGTGATCGTCGAGCAATTGCGCAAACTACCGAAAACCGCGTCCGTACTGTTGCTTGGCCGGTATCGCAGCGATATCAATCTCATGATTCGTTGCGATCAAAGCGGTCTGTTCTCCATCGACCAAAGCACTGGAAATATTCGTTTTCTCGAAAAACCGGATATGGATATTCGTTTCATGACCGCTCATGCTTCCAAAGGATTGCAACGCGACTTCGTATTTCTGCTCTGCTGTTCCGGCGGATTGAAAGGCTTTCCAAGCACGATTCCCGAAGAGCCGCTGCTTGGTCTGCTACTGCCGGAAGTGGAACGATGCCCGCATGCGGAGGAACGGCGACTGTTTTACGTGGCGATGACCCGATGCAAGAAGAAACTGTTCTTCATCGTGGATCAGACCCGCCCGTCGCGATTCATGTATGAACTGCATAGCAAGATCTGCCCGAACATTTTCCGAGGAGTCAAACTTCCTCCGCAATGCCCGAATTGCGGCGAAGCCCTAAGCTTGCGGCACAATCGCAACGATCCGAACCGCTCATTCTACGGGTGCACCGGCTTCCCAAACTGCCGCTACACCCAACAAGCAAAATAAACGTGGCATACGTGATGTGAAAGTTTTTTGCTTCCAAAGATCATTTCCAGCTCTTCGTCAATGTCTGCATGCCCTATACTGCTATTTTGTTTCAATCTTTTGGGCCTGGCGCGATCGCCCCCGTTGTATCCTGGATCTGATTTTCCGACAAGAGAGGAAGCCACGATGCCACGTAAGATCATCAATGTTGTGGGCGCGGCCATTATCAAAGATGGCGAAGTATTGTGCGCACGCCGTGGCGAAGGCAAGTCACTGGCTGGATATTGGGAGTTCCCTGGAGGCAAAATCGAACTTCACGAAAGCGCGCGTCAGGCATTGCACCGTGAAATCGAAGAAGAACTGCTCTGCGAAATTGAAATCGGCAGCGAAGTGTGCACCGCTTCATATGATTACGACTTCGGCACCGTCGTACTCACAACATTCATATGCCACTTGCTGAACGGCACTCCCCGACTGACCGAACATCAGGAAATCCGCTGGCTGAACCCACAAAACATACCGAATTTGGAGTGGGCACCCGCCGACCGCGATGCCGTTCAACGCATTTCCATCATGGACTTGAAGAAAAACGATTTTTCATCAAACAACCAATCGACAGCCTTGTGAAAAAGCATGTCACGGCACATTGCAAGCGGAAAGCACGCGGATTTTACAAAAACAAGGAAGTGATTTGTATGGCTGATTCGTCTCTGGTCGAAGCCGTCATGTCGGGTTTTGTTAAGAAAAACGATAACGCGAATTCCGAATATGAGCCGACTTTGATTGCCAATCATGATGGGCGAACCATGGAAAAGGCACTCAAAGAGGAGCTGGAACGCAGCCAGGATTTTGACATGTCGGTCGCGTTCGTCAGCCAAGGTGCGGTGCAGACACTGAAGCAGCATTTTCTTGATTTTGCAGATAATAACAATCATGATTCCGGACGCATTATCACGTCGACGTTCAACTATTTTAATTCTCCGAAAGCATTCAAGGAACTCCTGAAATTGCAGCAGGATACCGGCATTCAAATACAGGTCTGGCAGCCAGGCCAGCAGACAACAATCCAAGATGAAATCATAGAAGAAACAGGTACAGAAGTAAGTGGAACGACAGCGGACTATCCTTACCATCCGAAAGGTTATGTTTTCCGCCATTCCGCAGGCAACGAACCGCTGTATGCCACGTATATCGGCAGTTCAAATCTCACCATCAATGCATTGAATTCCAATCGCGAGTGGAATCTTAAGGTCGCCACCGCAGATGATAGCGGTCTTGCGGAGCAACTTGCAGCGGAAATCGATTCGCAAATCAGCGAATCCAAGCCGCTTACTGACGCGTGGCTCGCCTTGTATGAGGAGGATTTCAAGAAATACGCGCCTCCCCGCCAGCCGAATCGTAGGCACCGCAACGATTCCGACACAGCCATCACCCCGAACGCCATGCAGGCCGAGGCTTTGATGAATCTTGTGCAACTACGCAAACAGGGCGAAAGCCGTGCCATTATAATTTCGGCAACGGGCACCGGCAAAACGTATCTGTCCGCATTCGACGTGCGCCAGTATAAGCCGAATCGCATGCTGTACATCGCCCAGCAGGAGCAAATTCTCAAAAAAGCGCGGGAATCATATCAAAAAGTGCTTTGTTGCACCGATGATGAGCTTGGATTATTTTCCGGAACAAGTAAAGAGCACGATCGTAAATATGTGTTCGCCACCGTGCAGACCATGTCTCGGCCGGAAATTCTCACACAATTCAGCAAAGATGATTTCGATTATATTTTGATCGACGAAGTTCACCATGCCGCCGCTGATTCGTATAAGAGAATTATTGATTATTTCACACCTGATTTCATGCTTGGTATGACGGCAACGCCGGAACGTACTGATGGTGCGAATATTTTTGAATTATTTGGCAATAACGTCGCGTATGAGATTCGCTTGCAGCAGGCGCTTGAAGAGGATATGCTCTGCCCGTTCCACTATTACGGGGTTGGCGAATACATTAAGGAAGCGCCGGACGGCAAGTTTATGGGGCAGCAGGTTTCCGCTGATTCCATGACAGACAAGGATCGCACTGAGTTTTCCCGTTGGCTCGAACAGCTCACCGACCCTAATCGTGTGCGCTATATCATCGACAAAATCCAGATTTACAGCGAAGCCGGAACCGATGTGCGCGGTTTGGTGTTCTGTTCTCGCCGTGATGAGGCGAAACGTCTATCCGCCATGTTCAACGAGCAGGTGAATCAGCAGGCGGAACGACCGTATCGCACGAAAGCCATTACCGGCGAAAACTCGCAAGCTGAACGTGACGAAGCTGTCAAACAGCTGGAAAATGGCGAACTTGACTATATCTTCACCGTTGATTTATTCAATGAAGGTGTGGATATTCCTCATATCAACCAAATTGTTATGCTTCGTCAAACGCAGTCGAGCATTATTTTCACACAGCAGCTCGGCCGAGGTTTACGTAAGGCAAGCGGTAAAGATTCGGTTGTAGTGATTGATTTTATTGGCAATTACGCCAATAATTATTTGATTCCGATCGCATTGTATGGCAATACTGGCGATCGTGATGTGGCCCGTAAGAATCTTCAACGCGAGTCCATCGGCATTTCTTCGATCAGTTTCGATAAAATCGCCCGCGAGCGCGTGCTCGCGTCACTCGATACCGCTGATTTGTCGGATATGAAGCTGCTGAGCAAGCAGTATCAGCAGATGCGCTATGAGTTGGGTCGTATTCCGATGCTGATGGATTTCGCGCATCGCGATGCGTCTTTAGTGTTCACGTTGGCTTCGAAGAATAACGATTATCTGTCGTTCGTGGTCTCTCGTGAGAAGAGTCTGTCGCGCGGCAAGCATGCGTCGGCTTCGTATGCGGAGCAGCTTGAACCGGTGTCAAACGCGCAGTCTGGTGTGCTGAAAATGTTGACTGCGACTCAGTTGCATGGTTTGCGCCCGCATGAGTCGCTGATTCTTGCGGTGTTGTGCGATTTGGATTGGCGTCGCATCAATCCGGATTGTTCCGACGATGATGCGTCACTGTTTGAACGTTTTTCCACACAGCACAGCTTGAGTTTGTTTGATTTGCAAACATTATTGTCTACGCTGTTTCCGTATGTCGATAATAATATTCAGCAGTGCGGTTCTGCTTTTTCCACGTTGAATTATTCGTATTTCACAAGTGCGAATCGCACTCGTTTCGGCAATACTTCTTTGGTTTGTATGTGCGACAATGAATCGTATGCATTGACCCAGGAATGCGAGTCAATGCTGCATCACGCAACATTCCGAACGTTCTTTACAGATACCATCGAAGCCAGCTTGTTCAATGCGCTTGCACTGTCAAGGGAAGCTCGCAAGCGTCGCATCATGCCTGATCATGGGTTCATATATGGCGAGAAATATAGTCTTGCCGATGTCATGCGATTGTGCGCGTGGAAGGATGAGCAGATTCCGCAGAATGTGGGCGGATATAAGCTTGACACCGACACGAATTCTTTGCCGATCTTCATTAAATATGAGGCAAGCCAGTATGGCGATCGTTTCTTGAATCCTGGAGAAATTGAATGGTTCAGCAAAAACAATCGTTCTTTGCAATCTCCGGAATTCAAATGGCTGCTTGATGGAACCGAGCATACGTCGGAATGGAAGAATCGTCATTTTGTTCCCATTTTTATTCGACGTAAGGCCGAGGAAAAGGAGAAATCCTACTATTATGTCGGTTCGGCAGTAGCTGTAGACGATGCGCATGAGTCAGTGAATATCGCAGATGACGGAACCCAATCAAAGGTCGTGATTTCCACACTGAAACTCGCGAAACCGGTTGACCCCGAACTCTACCGTCACCTCACCGGCAACCCAGCATTCTAGTTCCAGAAAATTGCTGACGTGGCGGAAAGTCATTGTTGAACCGACGGCCGCCACGCCTCAGACATGGAAAATGTCACCTCATCTGCAAAAAGTGACACAGTGCATCGTCGATGATCGCTCAAGCCTTTTCAAGCCACCTTTTCACACGTGCAATCCACCCTACAATCATATGCAGATGTTCGTTTGAACAGAAAAGTAACATGTTTTTGCAGAACAAAAAGAACACGCTCAATGTTACTTTTTACAATGTCATTTTCAAGACCTGCAATCATTGCAACATCAACGATTCTCAGCATCATCAATTGCAAAAACAGTATTTTCCGCGGTATCACAGCTAAAAAAGCGTGCTATCGTTAGTCACGGATACAGCAAGCATCCATCAACAACATGAACCAGACTTCAAGAAATGATGTTCGTTTGCTTATCTAAACGAACATTAAAACGAACACTACTAATGTTCATGACATTATGCGAACATATCGCAGGAAAGGAATTCATCATGGCAGATGAAAAGACCGTCATCAACGTGGATCTGAACATGTTCGGCCAGGACGCGGACGCCAAGACCGCCGCAGCCAACGAGGTTGCCAAGAGCCTCGGCATCAGCGACGAAGCCCTCGCTCAGGTGGAGGAATTCAAGGCAGCCCTCACCGCGCATAACGCTTGGGACCTGCCGTTCATGGGCTACGTGAACGAAGACGGTTACGGCTACGCCTATGTGCCGGACGCAGCCATCACCATGAACCCGTATTGGGATGCGCACAAGGAATTCATGAACCTGCCGGAAGACGTGCAGACCGCTTTCGCCATCCGTATGCTGTTCACCCACCGCCCTGTCGACCGCTACGGTGCCGACATGTTCCTGCACTACCACCGCGGCTTCCAGGTCAACTTCGTCGGCAGCGGCGCCAACAAGTACTGACCGCCCCAGAGGACGTTGTATGAGCGCCCCATAGGACATATAACGATTCCCATACCGCCGCGGCGGTACTCTCCAGAAAAAGAAAGGCGCTTGGCTCGAGCCAGAAAAACCAGCTCAAGTCAAGCGCCTTTCGTATGCGCTGAAACGAAACTACCGCGCGTCTCTACAAATCGCCCATATCAGGCGCATCGAATCCCATGCCAGGTCCTTCCGGCCCCGGACCGCCCGGACCTCCGAGGAATTCGCGCGCTGACATGCCATTTTCCTTACGGGATGAGTCCACGGCCTCCTGCATCACCCGGCGAACCTCAAAACCATGCACCACGTTCTTCAGTACCACAACACCGTTGCCGGAAGACTGGTCGCGCGTATCAAGTACCAGCGTGCTCAAACCGAACAGGCGCTGCAGGAACGTGCGCTCCACACTAATATCCACGATGCGGAATAGTTTGATGAGATTGAATTTCTCGTTAAGGATGCCGGTTTTGATGCTCATTTCCTGATCAGTGAGCATGTACACGGTGAACGTGAACGGCGTACGACACCAATTACGCTTGCGCTGACGCCACAGAACATTACCGCTTGCAACCTTCATATCATTCCCTTTTCCTTCGATGGAAAGCCGCCCTGTTGCGGCAACACTGCCATTCTACCGGGCGCCGCCGTACGGCCATGCCGCTCATTCCAAATCATGTTTCACACATCGTTTCACACAGTATTTCGGCATAATCTTTTCGCTCAATCAAAAAGAAATGCAACAGCATTCAAGCGACTATTCAAAATCATCGGCTTTTCGCCGTGAAAAGAGCAAAAAAACATGCGCGACAACGGCAGCATGATATAGGCTGAATAAGGATATGTCTTGTTCCACGAAGCACCCGTCGTCAACGCGGCACATGCAATCCATGTTTTTAAAGGAAAGGCATGCAATGAGCAACGAACACGGTAGGATCAACCGTCTGCAGGAAGTCGAGGATCTCACCGAGTACATCAACAATGGATGGCTGCATTCCGGCGAATCCGACGGCCCGACGTTCCTATGGAACGACATGATCCGCGAGGCCAGTCAGGAAGATGCCGAAAACCGCAATAATGTGCCCGTAGCACAGCTTTCCGACGCGGACATGGTAATCAGTATGCCCATGCAATGGTATTTCGATTCCATCGCCGCCATGGTGCCCACAGCCGAACGCACCGATACCGGCGTGGAGATTCCAAGAATCGACATGCCAACGTTCCATCTTGATTCGCAGGCGCTTTCCGGCGTGGACGCGGTGGTCGGCAATGCCATCGTAAGCACACGTTGGCTGGATGCTGTCGGCAATCTCGCCAAGGCAGTGGAAATGACCGCGCGATTCGTTGGCAACGTCGCAGATCGAGACAATGAGGGCTTCGACTATTTGAAAGACCTGATTCAGACCGTGCGCGTGTACATGGACGCCGTGGCCTGCAATGCCGATCCCATGACCGGCGAACAGGCGCTGAATATCATCACGCAAGTGGCCTGCAATGAGGATTTTCGTCTTAACGCCATGCAAATGGTTGAACTGCTTTCGTGCGGCCTGTCGTTCGCGCAATGGGACGATACGCGCATGTTCGCTTACGATGCGTTGAATAAGGGCTTTGCCACGATGAGTGATTTCGCCACGTCTGCTTCGAGGTTGTCAAACTCGGCAGATGATTCCGACAGCCGCGACATGCAAACTGATTCGCAGTCTGTTGCGCAAGTGAAAACCGATTTGGGTTTGTTTGAAGACGCTGATTCCTTATCCGCAGAAGATTTGAATAATCTCGCGATGCTTGATCCTGCTTTGCTTTCAGAAAAGGAGATTGCGCAGGCCGCGCAGAATCAGTTCGATCATGCCGTACAGTTTTTGCGACATGACTTGCTGCGGATTAGTGGTGACATTGATGAGGCTGATCGTTTCCTGCGTGACAATCATACTTCCGAACCGCTCGCCGATGCGTATGCGGCACGTCTGATTGCTGCCGAACGTTGGCAGGATCTGCTCAATTTTGTCGATCTGGTGTTGCGGGACAAACCTAATCAGGTCACGATGATGTTCCCCGAAGAAGTGGTGCCCTACGAGTGGGAGACGATTCGTGAGGCCGCTTTGGAAGCGCTGGGACGCAGCGACGAACTGGTTGCCATGTATCAGGAACGCTTGGATGATACGTATGATCCCAATACCGCACTCAATCATCTGAAACTCCACGCCTGGTTGAATCAGCAGTAGTCCCGATTCCTCCACTCACTGGAACAATCCTCCCGCCCACGGGCCTCCCGGCGTCCGTTTTCCTCCACCGAATGGAGGAAGACACCCGTGCGCAGGAATAAAAAAAAGGACCTTCCGGGAACCCCGATGGGGCTCGACCGGAAGGTCCAGACAGTTGAATGCGGCGGCGTGCTACTCTCCCACACCCTCTCGAGTGCAGTACCATCGC
>OLSB01000054.1_pt1 | contig 121109 bp, 102 predicted proteins | sample 1672071 | NCBI WGS metagenome assembly OLSB01 (sample SAMEA3136642, study PRJEB25190) | human gut metagenome | biome: human gut; feature: human-associated habitat; material: faeces | place: Austria | collected 2013
GTACGTTCTCGGATCAATAAAATCGTGGTTACGACCTTTAAATATAAAATCATCGGTGCTTTTGTTACTATAATCTTCTAAAATTTTTAAAAGAAAACTCGGAATTGGAATAATTCGCATAGAATTGTTTGTTTTGGGTGTGTTTGCAATTAGCTGAGAAATATTTGAACTTTTTTCGCTTTTTATTCTTTGAATTGTTCTCTGAACAGTAAAACTCTCTTGTTTAAAATCAAAGTCTGACCATTTGAGGCCGCAAATTTCTCCGAGGCGTAGTCCTGTATTTAATGTTAAAAGCACACCGAGTTTATACTTGTCTAAATTATTGATCAAATATAATTCAAGTATTTTGATTTCTTTATTGGTAAAAACCGAAATTGACTTTTTAGTTGAGGCGGGAATAACAATTTTGGTTAAAGGTTCAACATAATATCCATTTGTCTGTGCAAATCTTATTGACGCTTTAATGACATAAATTATCAGTTTTAAATAATTAGCCGAAAGCCCACCGGAATTATCTAACTTTCCGGTGGTAGCCTTAAATTTAAGAAAATTGTTTATATTTTCTGAGTTTATTTTGCTTATCTTCGTTTTACCGATAGATGTTTTTATATGATTCAAAAAAGCTGATTGATAGCAAGAGTAGGTTTGAGGCCTAATTGTTGGCTGCACACTCTCCAACCATTTGTTAACAAAAAAATTCAAAGTAGGTACTAATCTTATTTTGCAAATAGATTTTGAGTGATTTTTTATGCAATCGTTATTCCTTGATTTTTTTAACGATTTGGTTTTATAGCTGCCTTTTTCTTTAAAAAGATTTTTGGTATGGTATTCTTTAGATAAATAAACGTCCTGCATTTTACTTGCTTCCTTTCAAAATAGCTTATTTGTTCATAATAGCAATTTTTTTGAAAGGAGACAAGTGCAAAAAGTTCTTTATTATTACTCTTTCGAGTTTATTTCGCTATCCAAAAACTCTCTGAATAAAAGTTCTTCGCCATCCTGAAAACCAATAAAGAAAATTTTCTGTATATTTTCATTATTAAATAAAAATAATTCTTTAGAATTAATTATACCGTCCGGATAATAGCAAGCTGAATAATCATATGTAGTATTAGTTTCCACATCAGTTTGTACTCTGCCGCATATCATAAGTCTTTTTTGCCCACCATTAAGTAAAACTACACTTCCTATCGGTAACAATGATTTCATTTCTTTCTCTCCCATTAAAAATTTTTAAATGTTGATAATGCCTTTGTGCCGCACAAAAATATATACAATTGCTAAAAATCCAAATAATAATGCCAATGATCCGGTAATAATAGGAGCAAGGAAAAGCCCCTTTTTGATTACGGCTTTATTTGGATTTGATGCATCATATAATATATCTATTTTATCACCTATTTTCATAGATGTCGAACAAAAATTGCCTAAAACCTCATAGGTTTGACCATTTGCATTAAAAGATATTATAGGTGCTATATTTTTTTCGTTATATGAATCAACACTTGCAGCATTTGATGATTCGTGAAAACCAATTATACTTCCGGTAGAAGACAAATAATTTTCAGTTTTTTTGATGGCGCTTACCACTAAAATTACTGTAACAATAATCAAAATTAAACATACAAATACAAATGCTCTGAAAATGTATTTTACCATAATTGTGCCTCATTAGCTATTTGTTTAAAAAATGTTCTATATTGTTTTTTACATTAACGGCATCACCGATATACTCTAAACTTTTATCAAAAACTGCATTAGCGCTTTTTTTGATAGCATCACCGGTCCAGTCAATAATCTTATCAACAGAATCGCCAACCCATTTTGCATCTGTCCAATCTATAGAGACTTCAATACCGGCTCCAAGACCAAAAGCACCATCAAGCTTTGCTTTTGCACCGTTTGTTGATATTTTACCGCCAATTTCGGCTCCAACACTAGCTGCATGTCCTTTTGTAGTAACATCAATATCAACACCGAATAAAGTAGCCTCGCCTGTTATTTCGCCTTTAGCTACGCCGGCCATTGCGCCGAGTTTTCCGCTAGCTCCGTATGTATCTTTACCGTTTTTATCTTTTCCGATATATCCTATTCCGCCTTCGGCTTCGGCTTCGGCATAAAGTAAATCTCCGGAAGCCTTTGCTTTTACCCCGTATTGATTGTTTCCGATTCCGCCTTCTGCATCACCATGCAGAGCAGAGGCCTCTGCCTTTGCTTTCATCATAAGAGACGGATTAAATTTGCCGTCGTCCCATAGGGTTGCTTTTGATTCTCCTGATATAGTACCTGTTAAAAATTCTCCGGATGCTTTTCCGTTAGCAAGACCCCAGTTCCCTTTTACTTCACCTCTGGCTAATGCGCCGGTCGCCGAAGCTTTTGTGCTTAAACCGAATGACCTGATGTCCCACTTTCCGTCTTTAAAGCCAAGAGAGGCTTTATTTTTTATATCTGTCTTCCAATACAAGAATGAACCTGATGCAGTGCCGGCAGAACTGATTCCTAAAAACTTACCGGCTTTAGAGGCTTCGGCGAAATATTTAGAACCCTCTTTTTTAAGGTCATTGTTAATAAATTTTGCAAACCAACTTCTGTCATCAGAATCAAACTCATCTAAATATTTATTTTTTTTGCTTAAAGTTGCTTTATTATGAGTCGGAGCAGGAACAAAAAAATCTTCGACCTTTGAAGCTTTTAGCCTAATTTTATTATCGGTGTTTTGGTAATCTGTTGCACATTTTTCTACTGTAGCTCTAATGGCGACAAGTTGATTTTCAAGAGTTGAAAGATTGTGACAAATATTGCTGATTCTGCCGTCAATATTGTTTTTGCATCTTATTTCATAATCTATTTGTCCTTGCAATCTTGAAGTAGAATTTCTCACAGATGTTATTTCACCTTTGATGGAATTTAACTCTCGGCTTAGAGAAATTACTTTTGAAACATTTATTTTTGTTGTGCCCAACAGGAATCACGTCCCTTACTTTTATCTTGGTGTGCCGCAATATGGACACACTCTTTGCGAAGCATCAAATTGATTAAAACACTTTTTGCAAAAAACAATATTTCCGGTTCCGTTATCATATGCTTGCTGACTGTTTTGTGAGCCTAAGTTATAGAACTGATTATCTTGATAATTATTTGTAAAGCTATCTTCATAATTACTCTTTTTATTGTTTTTTATAAATAAAAGTAATGTCATAGATGATACGGTCAAACTTAAAGATGATATTATAATAATTATTATTTCACCCGGAAATATTGACATGCTAATCCTCCTGCACAGTGCTTATATTTTAATTCGTATAAAAAATAAAATCCTCGTTAGCTAAACGGATTTTACAGTCTGAAAGAATTTCATAATCGGTAAATGGCTGAATTGATGCTCCGTTTACATATGTTTTATTTGTTGAATTGTTGTCGCGTATATAATAATGCCCGTCTGAAAATGTTATTTTAGCGTGACTTCGGCTAATTGCCTTGTTGTCGGTAATGCAATAATCGTTATTAGCGGAATCTTTTCCTAACCTAAATGGAATGTTTGATAAAAAAATCTGTTCACCGGTTTTTTTCCTAACAAGAAATGCGTAACAAGCGGTGTTATAATCCTTGGTTATATTAAAAGCATCAATCTTATTTTTTGGTGTTTCTTTTTTTACTATATTATTATTTATAAGCTTTTTTGAACCGCAGTCCATACAGTATTTATAACCGAAAGGAATTTTATTTCCGCATTTCGGGCATATATTCGTTTGATTGCTGTTAGTGCTTGAAATAGAATTTATGTACTCTTCAAGCTCAAACACAGAAAAATTTATTCCTGTGTTTAAAATTTGCATATATTCTCTGATATATGATGTATCCTCACCGCTTGTAAAGCTGCCGTTTTGAACGATGCCTAAAAGCAATTCTTTGAGTGAGCCTCCGGAATCAAATGACTGAATAGGCACATAAATAAAATACACTTTTTTTGTTGACGGATTTATCATCACCCTGTTAATATCCATTAACACATATTGAATATTAAAATAATTCCTTTGCAACTCTTTTAAATTAGAGAGAATACTTCTTAATAAAAAGCAGAAAGATTGTTTATTTAAAGGTGTTCTCAAAAAACCTTTGAGGGTCATATATCCCGTAAAGTCAAAAATGAGTTTAAACTTATCTTTCTTTTTCTGAACATCAAAACGCATAAGTCCGTCTATTTCGTTATTACATATAGCATAAACTTCGTTATAGTTCAGCTGTTGACCTTTTTGGCTTTTGATCACAAACTGTGTTGATTGACCTTTCTTTGTAATCTTGCCTTCGTTCATAATGACCTACCTTTTTGCGTTGTTGTATTCAACTAAGCATCTTTGATAATAATTTTTTGCATTCCTGATGCTTTTATCATACTCATTGATCATCTTAATAACTTTTATTCTTTCGGAGTCGTCAGTAATAATATTTAGCTGTCGAACAAGCTGTGCTTTATTTCGGCTCAAATTGTTTAAAGTGTTTCGAGCGTTATTGAGAGCATTTTTGGCGGCATTTATGCGACGTATTTCTTCATTGCGAATGGAGATGGCTGTGTTCTTAACGTCCTGACTTACAGAGGTTATCTCTGAAATAATTCCGTTGATTCGGGAGATTGCTTTGTCAATGCTTTGAGAAATATATGTTACTTCATTACTCTGCCAATTTGCACAGAGTGCTCTTTTGTATGCTTCAAGCCGTCTTTTGGCACTTTGAAGTTTTGATATATATGATTTTAAAGCATTAGACTGGTTTGTTGCCAGTGAGACATTCATAGCCATTTTAACAATCTCCCGAACTAAGTTTTTGTTTTTAAAATTTAGTCATTTGCCTAGGCGGTTTACCTGAATCCGCCGCCGCCGTTTGAAGTGTTTGAAACAAGAACGGTACATTTAACGCTAAACTTATTATCAGAGGTTTTTACGGTAATAACAGCGGTGCCGTCTGCTATGCCTGTAACATTACCCGAATTGTCAACAGTTGCAATTTTGCTGTTGCTTGATTCAAAAATAATCTTGCTTGAATCATACCCGTCCGGAATATCCTCAATATTTATCTTTGATTTTTGACCGGGTCTTACAGTTACGGAATACCTATCTATTGCAAGAAGATATGAGTTTTCATCTACCGTTGTTTCGTCTTCTTTTGCTGCGGTGGTAGATTTTTCGCCGTGTTTGCGTGTGCACGAACCTACGCGTTTGCCGTCTTCAAAATGGAAACAAAGAGCATCTATTCTGCCGTCGTTTTCTCCGCCCCATTCGGCGTGGCATTTGTCGGTTATTGCTTTTCCGACAATAGTATCGTTATTTATTTGGAACTCTATTTTCCAATATGTTGTTATATCTGCACAGCTTTCAAATTTTAGAGTGACTTCTCCGGCATCCTTATCTTGGTACTTTACTCCGTCAAAGTCTTTACCCGCGGTATCTAAAACATCTGCCGAGCCTTCGCCTATATCCAGCGAATCAATAAGTCCTCCGTGCGAATCGGTCAGATAAGCCGTTAAATCGGCTTTTGCGCCTATGATGAATTTAACCTCGGCACCGACAATTCTGACCCATTTGCCGGCAGCACAAACGTCAAATCCGATTCCGAGACCGAATTCAAGTCTACCGGAGGCTTCCAGCTTGCTGTCTTCTTCTTTGTCGTTTATAAATCTGACAGAGCCGTTCTGGTAGTCAATTCCCTTGCCGTTTTTTGTTGTTACCGTGAGTGTAACTTTACCGCTTACGCTAACCTCAAGCTTTACGACCAATCTAAGGTTTAATATCGGTGTGCCGAGAACCTCAACATCGCATACCTTTATTGATTTAGCGCCTTTGGCATCTGAATCTTTAAGAATTGCCCTTTTAAAATTTGAAGGGAATTTGCCGTTGCCGTTTGTGTGCTCGGGTGCAAAGACGCCTTCTTTTTTGCTCTCAAAAGCTATTCCGCTTGTTTCGGTTGTTTTATAGTGCAAATTTATATAGGCTTTTTTAAGACCCTTAATAGGGCCGTAGTCAACATCGTGGTCACAATAAATATCCGTAACAGAATATGAGCTGTTAACCGATATAGAGGTGTTGTCTGAGCTGTAGATGCTTCCGTTAAAGCTGAAAGATATTTTGTCTTTGCTTGCAGAGCCGGATATTGTTAATCCGTTTGTTTCAAAATTAAAGCTATGTTCTCCGTCTTTACCTACGGTTTGTGTGCCGCTATTTTCGCAGTCGCTGCCGAGATAACCGACTTTTGGTGCGGAATAAGTGCTGACGTTTTGTGCTTTGGTCGGGTCGCTGACAACATTGCCCGCACCGTCTGTTATTATTGCGTTGTCAAAATCAACGTCAATTTTACCCTTGGATTTAATCTCAGGCTTTGCTTCGTCGACTATATTTGTATCTTCTGTGTTGTTGATTACAAGATAATCGCCGACATCTTTGACACTGCCGACCTTATAGGGCGTTTGGGTTTGAGTTTTTGTTTCGGGCATAACATAAATATCGCCCTCAGACAAAGAATCTTTGCCGGTTATGCTTTTGATGGCGTCCTTGGATATGCTGACTGTGCCGTTGCTGCCCGGAATATAATCATTGCTTTTGAGTGTTGTGAGGTCGGCAACGCCTTCGCCCCATGTTGTTTCCGAATAGGGGTCGCCCATATCTTTGTTTGCCCATATGTTAAAAGCCTTGTCAAGTGACTCTTCGGCTTCTTTTTTGCTAACTTCTCTTTCGCAATCTTTCTCGTCATGGCATTTAAATGATGTGTAGCCGTTGAGCGAAGCAAAGCTTGCGATTTCTGCGTAATTTTTGTCTGTTACGTCTTCAAAACCAACCGCCTTAACGAGCGTGTTGGCAACAAAACCTTTAGAAACTGTTTGCGATAAATCAAGATTGGAATCATCTATTATGTTCCATTCATAAGCCATTTGAACCTGTGCAAAATAGGGATCGCTTTTTGTAATATTTTTCACATAAGGTTTTTCTGATTTATATGATTTCATACCGAATTTTTCTGTGAGCTCGGCTAAATACTCGCCGACAGATAATTGCTCTTTCGAGCCTGAACCGCATGAGCTGAAAACAGACGCCATGCCGAAAATCAAAGTGCAAATAAGCAGTAAAGAAATAATCTTTTTAAAATTCTTCATATGTAATCCCTCAATTTTATTTTTCACAAAAAAGCAAGCGGGCTGCACGCTTGCTTTTATTTTTGGGCAAAACAATCAGCTGAATGCAGCCATATTGTCTGCATTTTTTGAAAGAGTTCCCTCGTTTGTCTTAAAGCTTTCAGCAGTATCATCAAGATGTTGTGCGTATGATGCAAGAACATTATAATAATCTTCAAATCTGGGTTTAAGATTATCTATTGCGGTTTTGGTGTGCGTGCCTGCATCACTTTCCCAAGTGTTCTGGAGATCTGTTACGCTCTTAGAAAAGTTCTGGAGTAATTCCTTGAGCGTTCCGTTGATTGTTCTGATTTTACCGGCAGTATTCGTTAACTGCTCGATAGTAATTTTCATTTCTGCCATAATTATTCCCTCCTTTATTAACCGTTATAATTGCCTTTAAGATTTTGAGCGCGGGTCTTGGCATCTTCCTGTGTGTTGCGATATGCTGTTGCGCTGTTTCTAAGGAATGTGCTGTACTCATTCATTTCTGTCCACATTTTACCAAAATCGTCTTTGAACTCTTCAACCTTTTGTTTAAATGCATCATAAGCTTCTCCGGTGAATGTATGATTAAGCTCATCAATCAGTGTATAAAAACTTTCATATTGGGTTTTATAATCATCAGCTATTGATTCAATGTTACCAGCTGCACTGTCGAGCGCCTCAGGTGTAACTCTTATTACAGTTGTCATTTTATTATACCTCCTAAAATTATATTAACATCAGCTTGGAGCCGTTGTGCAGCCCTAACTCATAAGCCGATAAATTAATATTTAATATAGAACCGTTTTGACGGTTGCATATTACCGTGTTTTCGTTTGACATATAAAGTCCGTCAGACATATCGGAAATTGCTTTGTTCAAAAGCTTTAAAATTTCATAAATCTGAAGTGTTTGCGGAATAAAAACATCAAACGCTTTGCCGAGTATCGGCACATAAACTTCTACTAAAATTTTATCCATGTCCATCACCCTTCGTCCGAAAGCGGGGAGAGAAGCTTTATAAGATTCGGTCGGCTTCTTGAAAGTATGTATCCGTATTCGTCGCCGATTTCTTCGTAAAGGTCACGAGTAATCTTGTTAGGCTTAAGAACATACTGGTCTGTGAGACCGTCGCCTATATACAGACCTTCTGCTCCGCTTAAGTGGCGCTTATACCAATTATCATAATTGAATGTGCTAAAGCTTGATACGGCATCAAAAATGAAAAAGTGTATTTTGTATATTGCTTCGCCTTTTTCTAAAAGGGCTTTGAGCTTATCTTTGCCATCGGAGCTAAGACGTTCAAAGAGTTTTGACATGCCGATTATTACAACAGCTCTGTCTTTAAATTCATTGAGCGATGATAAAGTCATACCTGCCGATTTGTAAGTATTGTTTCTCTTAACCATGTCATTAAATAAATCAACGGTAAAGCTTTCTAAATCATTGCTGTTTATAACACTTACATTTTTATCCATATTGGCAGAGAGAACTTGCTCTATATCAATAACGTCTGTTGCTGCCATAGCAGACAACACTTTTATAAGACCCTCTGCAAATGCCGCACATTGATAAGCTTCAATAGACATAACCTGCATGATAAGACGGTTAGTCATGTTAACAGAAGCTATCTCAAGGTCTTTTTTGCCGACACCTATCGGTACACTTGCAAAATCTGTGATTGAATCGCTAATATATTCATAGCTGACGATTTCAGGTAAAACAGGAATCTTTTTGGCAAAAGTCTTTCCTTTTTTGCAAATAGATACACAATAGTTTCTGATAAATTCCGAAATATCATCTGTCTTTTGGCAGTATGCTGTCTGGAACTCATAAACCTTGCCCATATTTACAAGACCGCGGCCTTTATATTTAGTCGGAATAAGTCCCTCTGTTCTGCCGACAAGAACCAAATAATCATTCGGATCATTAAGCTGCATTGTTAAAACTGTTTTAAAGTTTTGAGCAAGTCTGTATCTTACTCCGCTCGGGCTGCTTGAAGACATTACGAAATAAATACCATACTTAACACCATCGCGAGTGAGTTGAACCAACTTGTCGTAAAGGTTTTCGTATTGCTCCTCAAATCCGGCAAAGTTGTTTATTACAACCACGATGTTCGGTATAACTTTTTTGGAATTTTTGCAATAGCTTGCATAATCTCCGCCGAATTCTGAAAACAATTTTTTTCTGTAATCAATCTCTTTCATAAGCAGCTTGATGAGATTGATTGTTTTTTCTTCATCACTCGAAATTACTACACCGCCCACTTGGGGTGCTTTTTCAAAAGATTTCAGCGTTTCCGAACCGAAGTCCATAATATAAAGATTAAGTTCTTTTGCGCTGTGGTTTTTGATAAGCGAATAACAAAGTGTAGTAAGAAAAGTAGTTTTACCGTTGCCCGTTGCACCGTAAACCAAGCAGTTGCCGTCTGACGAAAGCGGAACGGTAAGCACACCTTGTTTTTGGTTAAACGGATCATCGTATTCTCCGACCACGGGATTCAAATATGTGCCGGAAGAAACTATACCGTATTTTCTCTCAATATCTTCAAGATATATATACTCCGGTATAGGATCTAACCAAAGCGGTCTGACAGATATGTTTTCCTCTACGGCAAGGTCAGACAGATATTTAACGACAGATACGATTTGTTTTATCTTGCTGCCGGATTTTTCTTGCCTTTTTGCAGGTTTTGCATTAACAATAGTTCTGCCGAGATTATCTATTATTTGTATGCTGTTATCAACATTTTTTTCAACCTTGTCGGTTGGAATATATTCTGCACCGCACCAAGCCGACTGACCGAGTGCAAAGAATTCGTTAAATCCTACCTGCAAATAGAAGCGACCTGTCTGAGATATTTCGGCAGCGTCAGGTCTTTTAATCATATCTTGGCTGTCTTGTTTATCCTGTACCTTAAGGCAAACTCTGAATTTGCTGTTGCTCCAGATTTGATCATCAACAACTCCGCTTGGCTTTTGCGTTGCCAATATAAGATGAACGCCGAGACTTCGTCCTATTCGCGCAGTGCTGATAAGCTGTTCCATAAATTCAGGTTGCTGTGTTTTTAATTCTGCAAACTCATCTGAGATGATAAAAAGATGCGGAATTGGTTCAGACACAATTTTATCTCTGTAAAGCTGTTGGTATTTATATATATCCATTGTGCCTTCATTTGAAATTTTTCTTGCTTCGTTAAAAACCGCTTGCCTTCTTCTAAGTTCACTCTGAATAGAAATCAGCGACCTTTGTATAGCTGCACCGTCAAGGTTTGTAATAGTACCGGCAAGGTGGGGAAGATGCACTCCTCTGTCTGAATCTTCAAAAGCTCCTGTGAGACCGCCGCCTTTATAGTCTATCAAAATAAACGACACTTCATCCGGATGATAGTTGACCGCAAGAGATAGAATGTATGTTATTATAAACTCGGATTTACCCGATCCGGTCATACCGGCAACGAGACCGTGAGGGCCGTGATATTTTTCATGAAGATCAAGATAAAAAAGATCACCTTGAGTATCTACGCCTACGGGTGCTTGCAAAGAAATTGTCGGATTGTTTTCTTTCCATCTTGTTAAGATGTTTAAATGTTCAATTTTACTTACATGGAACATCTCTAAAAATGTTATCATGTCGGGCAAAGAATATCTTTGATCGCTCAAGTCAAGCTCAATGTTTGCTATATCTTCGGCAATACCGTCGAGTATGCGTTCATTGATTGCTTCAGTGGCAAATCTTGTTTTTTTGCCGCTGGTATCATCTTTATCAAACAATTGCGAGTCTTGTCCGTTTGCCCATACAACAATTTTGGTTTCCTTGGGCAAATCCTTAAGTTCTTCTGTTAAAAAGATGATGCTGAATCCGCAATTGTTTTGACATGACAATAATTGCCTAAATGAATCACTTTTTTGAAAAAGTGTGTTACTTGTATTTATAATTACATAGTACGGTATATTGTCATAATAGTTTTGGTTTTCATCATCTTCTCGAATCAAAATATTTTTTTCTACGTAAGATGATAACTCTTTAATTTCGTCGGAATTGGTGGCGAAAAATCGTATTTTTTTATTGTTATCCCAAAAATGCGGTATCCACTTTACAAATTCCCACTCACTTTTTGTTTCGCTATCTGTAATGAGCATAATTTTTAGCTCGTCATAGCTGTGAAGTGCAATCATTTGCAAGATAAGAGATTTTAAAGTGTTAACCGACTGACCGTAACTGCCAAAAATTCCCATAAAATTATCTTGCGTTAAAGAAATTCCTATTGGAACATTTATCAGCTGCTTAGGTTCAGCACCAAGCGAAAGCATGGCATCCTGCAAATTATCATCTTCAAGAGAAAATCTTTTTTCGGGATATTTTATTTCTGCGTCCAAGGGTAGTGTGCCGAGACCAAGACGAAGTTTAAGAAAGTCCGATTGACCTATAACTCGCTCCCACAGCTTGGAATCAGAATCCGCAATCCTGTTTATACATTCGGAAAGTTCAATCAAATTTCCGTTTAAAATTTCACTTTGCTCTTTGCTTTTTCGGCGAATATTATCTCTGATTTCATCAAGATAGGCCAGATATTTGCTCTGTCTTTTTCCTTCGGTTTTAACCTTAAGTTTCTTTTCGTAACGTTTAGTAAGAATCGGCCATAAAACTGTGCCGCAAAGCATACTAAAAGACATCGTTAGAGTTGGCAGGACACTTGTTATCGGTTTGTCATCAACGATAGCGTTTGTCATCGATAAAATTCCTGTGCTTAAAGACGCCATGCCCATTGTAAGAGAAGGTCCCAGCATTAAAGCCAATGGAACTGTTTCAACTTTTTCCCTTTGCGGCGGAGGGTCTATTGACATATCCAAGTGTTCCACTTCGCGGTGAAATCTTGGGGATCGAAAGAAATATTGCGGTGTTTGAATGTTATATTCCTTTGCTGACGGAATGAAATTCGGAGAAAGGTATTCAGAAACATAGTCTGAGTTTATTCTCACTTGATTATCAGGATTGTTTATAGCAAAAAAATCTGATCCGATAATAATTTTCAGCCCGACAATATATATCAAATCACCGACATCTAAATCCTGAGAATCTACTCTGAATCCGTTTACAAAAACACCGTTTGTGCTGCCCATATCAATAACAGACCAATTTTGACCGTTATAACACAATTTTGCATGATGACTTGAAACAAAATGATTGTTGAAAGATATATGATTATTGGGCATTCTGCCGATTTCAAAAGTTTCGGGTGAATCGACAATAACTTTAGTTAAAATTTGACGGCTGACATCTATATCTTCGGTTGCCAGAATAGCTCTGTCGTTACAATCTGATATTTTTATGTATAAAATCTCGGCCGGACCGAGAGCTTTTTCGCTAAGCTTTTCGCCTGATGAGTTTAAAATAGAAATAAGTTCGCTGCTTTTAATAACCCAATTATTGTTTACAGCTTCAATGCTTAATAGATTTCTTGGCTTACCGAAGTTATCATTGTCACTCAGCCAATATTGCCCTTTTATTTTGTTTGGAAGTGTAAGACTGTATAATTTTTTTGATTTAATTAAATTAACTATCATAAGCTTTATTCCCAATCCTTTTACAGCAATTATTTCATAAAAGAGCAAAAAGTGTTTTAAAACATCATAAATAGACTTTTAAATGTAAAAACTGCACTTATTCTATGTATCCTTGTGCATCGGTGAAAGTGATATCGCGCTCAATAAAAAATGATTCCGAATTTATTCGGCGGTCATCTTCATCAAACTCTCTTGAGAGTGCGTTACGCAAGACGCTGAATACAGAAAAGCCGAATACGAAAACATCTGCTGCCAAAAATGAATAAACCAATATTTTCATTATCAGCTGTGACATAAAAATTCTCCTTTAGTATGTTCTGATTAAAATTACCGAAATATTATCGCTTTCATTGCGCTGCTTATTAACGTCTATAAGATATTCGGCGCATTGCTGCATAGTTGTTTCGTCTGTTAAATAATCCGGACTGAAAATATACTGTATCTCCTGCGGAGTAATTTCGTGCCTGAAGCCATCCGAGCAGAGCATATAAACAGCATTATTGTTTACATTTCCATAAAGGATCTCGGGCTCTACAACCGGTGAAGCCCCACAGCATTGGAGCAGTATACTCTTTCTCGGGTCTGTACGAGCCTGTTCCGGTGTAATTCTGCCGAGAGCGAGTTCCCTTGAGATAACAGTTTGATCTTGCGTTAGCTGAGTGATGGAATCTGCAGTTATTTCATATGCTCTTGTATCACCGACATTCAAAACAAAATATTCATTTTGAGTTATCAGCATTGCCGTTATCGTCGTACCGAGCTTAATACCGTAGCTGTTACCGAATTCCTTAATTCTTTCATTCATTTGCAGCACAAGACTGTACCATTGCTCATAAACAACTTGCCACGAAAACCCGTTTGTGCATAGAGCCTGCAAATCATTATTTATCCATTTATTAAAAGCATAAATAATACTTGCGCTGGCAATTTCTCCGCTCGAGAGTCCGCCCATGCCGTCACAAAGCAAGGCAAAAGCCATGGGACCGTAGGGTGTAGTCAGAGTTTTAACAGTTAAACTGTCTTGATTTGTGTCTTTGTACAGCCCAACATCGGTGCTTGCAGTAATAATGAAATTCATTTGTGTTACACCTTCTTTTGCTCAGCAATAGAATTTAAACTCTTCATTTGCAAGACGAATACTGTCCTCATTTGCAAGTTTCACACGCTGGTTGCCGTTTACCATTGCGCCGTTTACATATGTATGATTGGTCGAATTTGTATCTTCAATATAATAAGAGCCGTTATCGGTTATGATGTTGGCATGGCTTCTGCTGATAGCGGTATTGTCTGAAACAAAGTAATCAACATAGCTTTTTTCTTTGCCTATTCTGAAAACCGGCTTGTTTATAACTGTTATTTCACCGTTTTTAATGCGCGTTATATAAGGTTCTCCCGGCGCCGGGTTAGTGCCTAACACCGTAGTTTCACCAATGCTGTTATCAAGAACAGTTGTTTCGTTAAACTGATTTTGCAGAGCAACAACAGGAACAGCCTGTCTGTTTCCGGGTGGTACAACACCATACGGATTTATCGGTTTTATCTGAAGCGGCTGAATTTGATTTTGAAAAGCACCTTGGTTCGCAGGCGGATTTTGCATTCCAGGCATTTGAGCAGGATTTTTAGTTTCTTTTTTATTGTGCTTCTTCTCTTTTTTGCCCCCAAAAAGTGAGAAAATAGACTTTTTCTCTTTTTTAGGTTTGCTGTTTTGACCGCCGCTTGGCACAGGCTGCTTGCCGGGGATATTCATTCCGTTCGGTATAGGCGGCCTGCCGGGAATGTTCATTCCGTTCGGCATAGGCTGCTTACCGGGAATGTTCATTCCGTTCGGCATAGGCTGCTTGCCGGGAATGTTCATTCCATTCGGTATAGGCGGTCTGCTGGGAACATTTGCGCCATTCGGTATTGGTGTTGGCGCAGGTTTTGGTTGAGTCTTATTTTCATGCTTTGGTTTTGATTTGCCAAAAAGCGAATTTGACTTGCTGCCGGTTTCTTTAACAGGAGCAACCGGCGGGGTATTCACAGGCTGAGAAAGCGGAACTCCGCCAAAATTATTGACAGGGTGATTTAAGGGCTGATTGACAGCCTGGTTGCCGCCAAACAGCATAGGGGCGTCATTAAACGAAATTGTTGCATCAAAATCTTTAACTTGATTCCTATTTTGGTTTTGCGGTGCAGAACCCGCAAATCTGCCTGCAATGCCGGCAGGTTGAGCGTTTTGCGCGTTCGAAGGTGCAGGCTGAGCGTTGGCAAGCGTTTCAACAACATTTTTAAGTCCGTAAACATTAAATGATGACGGTTCATTTATATAATTTAAAATTTTAATAACATAGTCATCGCTTTGCGATTTATCAAGACTGTTGCCGTTAATAAGATTTTTAAAGAATGAAATAAGCTCTTTGTTAAAATCTTTTTTTACAACTACGGGTACGCATATCAAAGCAACCTCACAGCTTGAAACGTTTATAAAGATATGCTCGGGGTCTATAACAAAGCATGAGTGGTCTATCATATAATCATCGGCAATGCAAATTGCGTTGAGTATACCCGAAAAAGCACTGAGCGCGCGTGACCTTGAAAGTGTTCCGCTGAAGAACTGATTTGCGGTTATTTTTGCCGAAATATTATATTTGAGAAAGCGTGAACTGTTGAGCTCTGTGTAAAGCACGGGAGCAAGTCCGTTTATATGATTGTTTGTGAGCATACCGAGAGTCAGCGGGTCAAGCTCTTCGTTCGGAGCTAATTCGCAGACCAAATATGTAACGGGTCCTTGAGTTTCAAAATTAAAATTCATAATATTTTCCTTTCCGGGTTGATGATATTTTTGTTACAAAATTTCGACTATATATATTACCGGGCGGTCTCTGAAATAAACCTGACCATAGGAGTTTCCGTTCCACATGGTATAACCTGTTTCGCCGCTTTCGTTATATCCGGTTTGCCAAACTTCTTCACCCTTTTCATTAAATGCTGATACAAGAGTACCGGCTGCTGCATAGTTTTTATCGCGCACATAAGATATTTTATAGTTCTTCATATTTTTTTCATATTGACGGTCTGCACTTTTTAGCAAAAAGTGAGACCAAATACCATAATCAGAACTGTATCCACTTGTATTGCTGATAAAGTTCTTATAAAAGTATCTTGTTGTACCCTTACGGTATGTACATTGTTTATACAGTATATCGGCAGTAACCTTAACTTTTGAAGTATATGTCGCTCCCTCAAATTCTGTTGTTGCGGTTATGACTGCCGTGCTGAGAGAGCCGGCGGAGCCGTTTACGCTTATATATCCTCCGGAGTTTACCGAAACTACGCCCGGGTTGCTGCTCGACCATTTTATGTTTGCATTGGGTATATTGGTATCTACCGTAAGCTGCATTTCGGATACGTAGTCAAACGGTTTATATACATTTCCGTCTTTATCCACAATTGGCTTGCTATTAAGACTATGCCTTCCGTAAGAGCTTCCCTGCGCATAATAATTTTGAGATCCGTAATTTATTTGAATTTTAAACCTTGGCAGAAGCTTGAATTTTGCGGTGACGGTCACATCTCTTTTTACCAATATCTGCTGTGTGTTATCGGTCAAGTCCACAGTGCCGTCATTGTCGTTATCCCAGCCGACAAACATATAGCCGGTTTTGGGGGCCGCTCTCAGTGTTGCAACCTGGTTCAACTGATAGCTGCCGGTGCCGGAGACTGTGCCCGAACCGCTCGGCGTTATGTTAGCCTTTACGCCAAAGCTGCTTCTCTGAAAGCTTGCAATAAAGCTAAGATTTGAATTAACATTTTCTATTTTTCTGGGGTTTTGTGTGTTGCCGTCATTCCATGAAGTGAATTTGAAGCCGTATTCGGGATATGCAGAGATTACGGTGCTACCGTTTTGCTTTACCTTAACTTTGCCGCTTGCGGTTCCCATTTTTTCATCTGCCGATGTTGCTGTAACGGTATACATAAGCTTGCCGAGATTTTTCACCTTGGCACTTTTACTCATTTCAAACTCGTTTATACCAAAGAAAGGGAATTGCAGCTTGACGGTATAAGTGGCTTTTAAAATCACTTCGTCCGTTGCAGAGTTTATTCGCGAGAGCGAAAAGTCAACTCCGTCAATACCGTCTTTAACGCCTAAGCCGGTAAGCACATCGTTGGCAGAGGCGCTGCTGTCTGCAACTGCCGCGGTGAATTTTTCTTTTGCAAGGTTCGGAATACTGATTTCGCGAAGACTTTTAAAAAGATTTGCGTTAACGGTTGCACCGCCCTGCATATGCTGAGCAACAAAAAGTGCTTTTGCGGCGTCATCGGCAGAGAGATTTTCTCTTAAAAAAGATTCTGTGCTTATTGCGTCTGCCGCTTGCAGTGTTGCATGGCTGACTGTGCTCTGCGCTCTGTAAACTCTTCCGAATCCCAAAAAGAAAAGCACAAAGAAAGTGAACAGCGTTAAAACAACAGAGGCTTCTATTGTCAGTGCGCCTTTATTTTTTTTCATGTTTATTCCTGCCTTTTAATAACCGACATATTTTATGCTTGAAATTCCTATTCCGTTGAGGTTGCTGTTTGAGCCTAAAGAAATTATCGGCAAAATGGAATTGAATTTTGCGTTTGCTTCAACCCTTGCATAAGTGTATTGATTTTGCATAAGAAAGCTTGCCGTTTCGCGGTTTACATATTTTTGGCGGTATCTCATCTCTGTTTGAATGAGGTCTGCAACTCGCAGCAATTTGTTTGAGTTTGGCACAAGCCAAAGCGCAAAAGATATATAGTCTGTGTAGTTAAAAAAATCTTTGCCGTTTACTGTGAGTGAAGAGTCGGAATAATCGCTTCTTTTATATTCCGTTAACGAACCGACAGAACGCAAAGAGTCCGGAACGGTTCTCGTGCTGCTGAATGACGAGGCTACGGCACCTGCCTTTTCCATAGGCAAAAACAAGGCTTCTTTTGTCAGCGGAACCAACGACTCCTCTGAGGTCAGCATTTCCATATCTATCAGCGTTTCATAATATGACCAAAGAAGCTTGTCCGCAGAAGATCTGCTTTCATATGTGCTGAAAATTTTGTAAGCGTTGTCAACAAGTCTCAAATAAAATATTACCCAATATGCATTTTTTTGATTCTCGGTTTCATATTTGTTGCCGCAAAAAACATATTCTGCACAGGCTGATGTAAAGCCCTCTGCCGAAGAGGTGTATCTCGGCGGCCCGATGTAGCCTGCTGCCGTTTGAGTTCGGTTAGAAAAATACTGTGCAATATATGAATTGAGGAGCAAATTGTTTTGTCCCTCCTCGCCCTGTGACAATCGACTTAAAATGTTTGAAATATTTAATGATGTGCTGCTGCATTTTGCCGAAAGGCTTGAAATATCTTTTTGGCTGATTCTTAAACGTGAGTTTGACCTCAACAGCAGTGCGTTAAGCCCGACCGTGCTCTCTTGCTCGGCTTCGGAAGAATCTATGTTACCTATTGAAGAGGAATAATTGCCGACAACTTTTTTTGCATCTTCAAGGGTTGCCTGAATATTTTCTTTTTCGCCGTCGGGTATCGAGTTTTCTATTGTTCCGGTAGCGGTAGGCAAAAGTGACATAGTGCCGGAGTCAATCACAACCTTAAGCGAATCATCATAGTCGTAAGAGTTTTTTAATGAGCTTTCTATTGACGCGGCAGCGGAGCTTATATCGGAGGACACCTCACCCGATATATTCCTTGTCCACTGTGCAACGCTTTGAGCTTTTGATTTAAATTCGGTAAAAATCCGAGGCATTGTTTCGGCGGTAAGCCAAAGATTAAAAGACCCTTTTAAATATTTGCTTTTTGCAATGATTTGTCTTTTTAATACAGACGGATATGTAAGATTATAAAGACCCGTCAGTGTATGATTATCAAGAGAATAAAGTCTGCTGACGTTGCTGCCAAAATATTCACCGCTGAGATCGGAGTTAAATGTGAGATAGTCGGAATAAAGGCTCTCGGCATAATTGTCTCCCTCAAAAGCTACTATGCCGAATCTTTCAAAAAGATCGGAATTATACTCAGAAAGAGTAGACGTTGCCGCACTTATGTTAGCCTCTGCCAACTGTGTGCGTGCGCTTTGAAAACGTCCTGCTTCTAAGACTAAAGAACCGATTGAAAGGATTGCCGTGAGCATAAGAGAGATGAAAATTGTGATAACTCCCTGCGTTTGCTTTATAAGCTTGTTCATTAGCTTTTTCCCCTTAAATACTAAAGTTATCCTAAAGTGAGCAATGCTTCATATCCGTCAAATTGAGTTGTGTCAAAATATTTTGTCAGCTTTGCTCTGAAGCTTGTGTAAGAAGCTTTGTAAAAATCCATAATTAAAATTTTGCCGTCTTTGTCTTTTACAGAAAATTGCATTCTTGAAAGCCCGGAGGCTAAATTTTCATAATCGTCTTCGCTTTTTTGAGTGTAAAATTCTTCTTTTTGCGCGATTATATTGCATGAGCCGAGCGAATCACAGTTCAAGAACTTTGCAAAACCGGATTTTGTCGATTCAACAAACGGTTTTACCTCTTGTGATGTGAAGCCTTCTTCATTCTCTTTATCAATAGATGCGGTAAGAGTAAGATTTTTTACATTATTGCCGTCAAAATAATAATTAAGCGTCGCGGTGTTACCGAATGCACCTATATTTGCAATAGTGATGTATTCTTCACAAGAGAACGCCTCGGTTAAATTATTTTCTTTAACGGCACTTTCTATTTCATCACGGGTTTGCAAATTCAGCAAAAGGCTGATGTCATTAAATGTTTCTTCGGTAGGGGTCGAAACATCCTCGGGCTCGTCCGTCTTGCCTTTATTTAAAAAATGAAAGGCGGCTATGCAGCCTGCGGCGATAATTGCAATCGCCGCCACAGCCGCTATAATTATTTTTATGGATTTTTTCATTATAAATCACTTCTTTTATCCGACTATCGCACGGTACTCTGCTTCAAAATCACGTTTTGAACGGCAGGCATGTCTTGGTCTGTTCATTCCCGCACAATGTTCTCTACCGTTTCTGTCAGTAGCAGCACATAATAAATCCGGGCGTAATACGGAATAATCTTTGTTCCTATACTTAAAAGTCTTGTAATACACGCTGTCAATATCATCTATTCCGCAATTAGCGCATATACAATGGTAATACGCAATGCTGTGGTAACTCGTTGAACCCCAACATTTAAATGTAAAGCCCCTGTCGGCAAACACGTGTCTTGTCGTGCACTGACCGGAGTAGTTGTGTGCTCCTCCGGGATCATATGACGAACGGGTTTCACCGCAAACTCTGCATTTGTAATAAATTGTTGAGGGATTGCAGCCCATACCGCTTGCCTGAGTTGTTGATTGTGATTCCTGGGCGGTTCTGCCTGTTTCTACCCAAACGTGGTCGTGCGTCCAGTTAGCAACAAGAGTAAGGTCACCGTCTGCAACGGATGAGCTGTTAAATGCAGTGTTTGTTCCGCTGGTTACCCAACCGGTAAATTTCCACATACCTCTTTGCGGAGTCGGCAATGAGCCGACAGGGTTGCCGCAAACAACCGTCATTTTATCAGGTGATACGGTGCCGCCGTTTGCGTTGAATGTTAAAGTACATTTCCATTTTGCGTAGACATCTGTGTTTGCATAAATTACAGTATCGGCAGTGAACTCCTGACCGTCTACCGTCTCCCATCTATAAAACACAGCGTCGATGCTTGCCGGGTTTTGCGACGGCATATGTGCCTTTGATGTGTATGATGAAGAACCTCTTATAGAGGTATTTTGCAAAACAACTGCAGTGTCATGAAGCGTTTCGCCGTTGTAAAAATTAACGGTATAATTATCTGTAAGTGATGTAATATCTTTGACATCGGGATCTGCAAGCAAATTCACGGCGTTTATATAATCAAGCAGATCATAACAATCCGCACGCCCGGTAGAAACAAATTTCATCTTTTCATCGTGACCGAAAACTGCCGCCAGAGGAAAATCATAGGTGTCTGTAACGGTCACAACAATTTGAGCTTTTAAAAGCTCGTTAGGCTTTGTTATTACATCGACTTCCACATTCGGCTCATCTGCAGATTTTAATATTTTTTGCTTTTTTATTCTGTATTTAGCTACCCACTGAGCCTTTTCTTCGATAATATCTTTAAAGGCTTCATCCTTAAGTTTGTTTGTTACCTTAACATTTTTTAATCCGTTGACGCTTATGTAACCGGTAAAAGGGTCTTTTAATTCATTGCTGTAAACTTGAGCAATATTTGATGCCGTTTGATTTGCCATTACCGTTACAAGAGTCTGCTGGTAAAAAATCATGCCCAAATAGATAAGAAACGAAACGAATATCACAACTATTGAAAGGATTATCGATGCTTCAACCATAACATCGCCTTTTTCGTTCTTCGACAACAGTCTCATTGCGAATCGCTCTCCTCTACATAGTACATTTCAATATATGACCAGTAGCCGTCTTTTTTTATAAAGCATTTGCCCGAATCGCTGAGGTAGTTTGCATCTTCAAAGTTTTCGGTAATAACTTTCTTGTTTTCCGAGTTAATGAAATTCCAGTTGCTGTCTGAAAAAACAGCAGCTATGCCGTTTGAAAACGATTTTGCGGCTTCGTATTGCGGCTCTATTACTATTTTGCCGTCCGAGTCTACATATCCCCACAAGGAGCCGGACTTAAATGCTGCATATTCGCCGGCAAAAGCATCTGCACCGTCACAAGAAAAGCCTTCAACCTCTGTTATACTGAAATTCATGCTTTTATCATTGCTGAGATGATAGATTTTATATTTGCCGTTTGTTGCTGCAATTATCATACCGCCGGGCGCACATTCATCACTGTCATTTAAAACAACATCAGAAAACACCGCATTATCTATGTAATTGCCGGCACCGTCTATTAAGTGCCATTTTCCCTCGCTCTCTTCAACTGCCGCAACACCGTTTTTAAATCTTCCGGCAAAATTATATTGCTGCAGCACAGCTTCTCCTTTAGAGTTATAATACTGATATTTGCCGCCTATAAGGCAAGAATAGAGCAGAGCTTCATTTCCGTTTTCATCATAGCTTTTTCCTGCTCCGCTGCAACTGACGACATCATTGCTGAGATAAAATTGTCTGACACCGTTTTTGTCAATTACAAAAGCAGCTTCTTTGCCATCTGCATTTGTTTTTTTAACAAAAGCATAGCCTTCCGAGAAAGTTGAAGCGTATGAAAATCCTCCGCCGAGACCGCTCTCCGCGCTGTCTCCGATAAATGAATATGAGGTTTCATTTTGAACAGTAAAAACCCCGTCCGATGCTTTCCTTACGCCCGAATACATAGAGTAGTTCATTTTATATATAAAACGAATAGAATCCGTAATTTCATCTAATTCATCTGTAAATATTTTTGTGCTTTTAGCTTTTTTAAGAAGAGTTACTGCATCTTCATATTGCTCATATTTAATTAAAAATTTGCAAACCGAAGCATACATACCGCTGTCTTTCGGGTAAATATCCAAAAAGCCTTTAACTGCAACAAATATGTCATACATTTGGTCAAACTCGCCGCTGTCAATTCCTTTTTCATAAACAGCAAGCATTTCATTTCTGATTTCTTTGGTGTCCTTTATTGCCACGGCCTCGTTATATTTATTTATTGACTGCGAACAGAGGTTCTGTTCCGACAACTCACGGGCAGATTCTATTGCACTGTTATATTTGTTGTTGTCGCCAAAAAAGTTTTGACCGACAGAAACCACAGAGACCAAATTTAAAACGATAACCATGATTATAATAAGAATCTTGTTGTTTTTCATATTACCAACTCCGTAAACTTAATAACTTGTCAGAAACAAAACAACCACATATCCGAGAGCGATACATGGGCCGAAAGGAATAGACTCTTTTTTGCCTTTCTTACCTGATATAAGCAAAACAATCGAGATAACAGCAGAAATCAAAAGACTTGTGAACAAGGTGCTGTATGTGCAGAAAGAACCGCTTGTAAGGCCGATGACGCCAAAGAGTTTTGCATCGCCGAAACCTATACCCTGTTTTGTTATGACAGACACGAGTGCAAGCAAAACGAAACCGATGGCAAAACCGATAGCATCGTTTATAACGATTGATTTAATATCTTCCGATGTTATTATTTCATATATATAAATCCCGAGTCGAAACACCAAACCTATAACAATAAGAAAATTCGGGATAATCTTTTTTCTGAGATCTATCATCGCTGCGCTTAATATGATAATAAGTAAACCATATAATTTAACAAAGTTTATTACGGTTGTGTTATTATACAGCGATAGTTGTATGGCATAGGATATACAGGCGCAAATTACCATTGCTAATATTAGCGGAGATGTTTTGTATGGATTTGTTTTATCCTCTTTATATTTTGGCATCGGTTTTAGAAATTTAATTGTATTTGAAACACCGGTGAACGACAAAAAAACAATTTCAAGCAAAGCCGAAAAAAGAGTAATTGCCAAAAAAATTAAATACTTCATAAAAACCCCATGAAAAAATCCCCCGCCGCCGTTAAAGCGGCGGGCTTCATTTAATTGTATTGATCTGTTGCGGGTGATACGCCACTGTTAATGGAGGCCCAGATTCTGTCAAACAAAGATTTGATCTGCGTCCTGAATATAATAGCGAGAGCAACTACTATTGCAATTATAAGAATAATTGCGATTATGTTAGCTTCGCCGTTTTCTTTGGTTATGAGATCAAGAGCCTTTTTCTTAGCGTTACAAACCTTAAAATATAATGCGTAAAGCAAGTTTTCCATCATTTCCACCTCCTTAAATAAATTTTTGTATAAGAAAAATTCTTAAATACCCAGATTGGTCATTATCGGACCCATTATCATGATGAGAACGCCGACGAACATAATCATAAGCGGGATAAGCAGCTTGTTTGATGCAAGTTCACCTTTTTTGATTGTGTTCTGCTTTTTTAATTCCCAAAGCTCATCCGTTTGATTTTTCAAGGCATCCGCGAGGTCTTTGCTGCCTTTTTCAAGACCTTGAACAATAAATGAAGTAAACTTTTTGATTTCGGGTGTTACACATCTGTTGGCAAAAGAATAGAGTGCATCAATTTCTGCAATGCCATTGTCAATATCATCGTTTACTTTTCTCATTTCAAGATAAAGAGCAGTGTTGTCAGAAAAAGACACTTCTTTCCAAGCTTCTCTTAACATCATGCCTGAATTGACAAGTAATGCAATAGTAGATACCGCGTTGGGAAATTCCAAAAGGAATGTTTCACTTCTTCTTTTTACTTTTTTCTTTGGCAAGATTGTAAAATAATAAAACAGTACTGCCGTCACAAGCAATCCTATAATAAAAAGCAGTATTTTATCTGTTCCGGTTGCTAAAGAGCTTAGTACACAAATAACAGTGAAGCAAAGATAAGAAAACGTCAAATTTTGTGCATAATATACGCTTAAATAATAATCTGCGTATCTTTCTCCGTGGAGAATAACCACTTGATCGCGTATGTTTGCAGCAGACTGAGTTTTATAATCAAACTTAAAAATCTTTAAAAGCTTAAAACCTATGCCGTATATTTCACACAAAGTGAATTCTTTTTTATCAAGCGGAGCAATATAGTCATCAAATTCTCCGGAAGTGAGAATGAGCAAAACAAGAATTATGCCGGCAACCAAAGAGATTGCCAAAAAAACAATATTTAATATCATTCTTTACACCTCAATTTTAAGAATTGATCTACCTACAAAATATGCAACAATAAACGCTACAATCGCTATTGTTGTTGAAAGCAAACCGGACGGAGTGGTGAAATTGTTTGCAAAATCTGAACCGGCAAATTTAATCATTGTAATTAAAACAATCGGCATAAACAGCATAATGTTTTGCTCGTTTTTATTCGATGCAACCTTTGTTTCGATTTCAGATTCAATTTGACATTTGTTGCTGAGAATTAAATGGCAATTCCTTACAGCTTCCTTTAAGTTTGCACCTTTTGCATAGGCGGTTTCAAACACTCTTCCGAAGGTCTGAATATCCTGTATTCCGCTTCTTTCACCGAAGTTCATAAGCATGCTGCCCACATCTATGTTGTTTTGTATACCGCTGATTATATTTTCAACTTCTTGAACTATGTAAGCATCATTAGAATACTGAATTAACAGATCTTCACGTGCGCCCTCAAATGCGCGTGGAACATTTTTACCTGCCGCTATTGAAGTCGAAAGTGAATCCAAAAGATCTATAAATTGTTTTCTGAGCTGCTTTTTTCTTTTTTCTATAATGCGATTATTCATTATCGGCAAAAATACGCTTGCCGCGGCTAAGCCTACAAGAATCATAATAACCGCATCTAAGATATATGTTAATGCACTCGGATTGCCGTATTCATCTTTTCCTATACCGCCATAAAAAAGATAGCCTACGGCTGCGCCGACAACAAATGCAATCAAAAAGTACATCAGTTTTTCGTTTGAAGTCATTTTATATACTTTATAGTTAAGCATTTGCTGATTTGTTGCCGAAATTTCATAAAGCGGCATGTCTTTTTTTTGCTTTCTGTCTTTAAACATACGATTTATCTCCCACACTTAAATTAACTGGTCAAAAATATTTGATGAAAGTGAAAGCTGTTTTGCTATTTGAGACGGTTCAGACGGCTCATAAATCGGGAAAGACCCAAGAAGACGGATCTCATGATTGTTTAATTCTTTGGTATTTGCACATTTGTTTTTTATCAGAAGTGTTTTAGGCTGAATTGCATATTCCGAATGACTGTCCATTATCTGCATTGCTTTAATAGCCTTATCAATTTTTAAATTTGACGTTGTTGAGTTCTCGCTGACCATAACCAAATTGTTGCAGCACTCAAAGGTTTTAAAAAACTTTCTGTCCTTGGGAAAATCCATATCAATTATGATGTAGTTATATGTTCCCAGAGCTTTAATTTCATTTTGCAGCGTTATAAAATCGTCAGCCGTCATATCCATCATGTCTATTGCAATTTTTACTGATGAATAGAAATAAACACCGCTTTGGTCTTGCTTTACCGTACTTTGAAGTTTCATGGCACGGTTTGTTCTGGTGCTTTTTACGGCATAAATTATTTCGCTGAAGTCAAATTGACCGTCACACGAAAAGAAACTGTCCGCATCACCGTAAGTTTCAAGATTAAGATAAAGAACTTTATATCCCTTTGACGCTATGGACTGTGCACATGCTGCCGCAACGGTAGAGGTTCCCACTCCGCCGGAAGGAGAAGAGAAAATTATTGTTTTACAATCGCCCGCTCGCTCATTTGATATGCCTGTAATGTTAGGAATTTGTTCTGAGTATATGCTGAGGATTTGTTTATAGATAAGATCACATTTTTGAAATTTGCAAATTGTTTTTTTGTTGTCAATTTTGTCTATATCCATGCTTTCTACCAAATATGCAAAACCGCACTTGCCGGGCAGAACAGCGGAGTCAATTTTAAAAGCCGTGCTCGATAAAAATACATCTATGTTTTTTTCGTTAAGACAATTCAATGCGGCATCTATATCGGTGAAAGAATATATTTCCAAATCGCTTCCAAATTTATTGTTAAAGATGGGTACGACTCGCTGTAAATAATGGGGGTCGCTTTCTAAAATTGCCAATCTTATTTTCATTTTCTGCCTCCGATAAAATTTAGTTTATATTGTAATGTCTATTCCGGACAGTCTGAGCTTCAGCGTGTTCACCAATGGGTTTGATGTTCTCTTCAGAGAGCCTGAAACTTTTTCCATTGTCGAGTTTTCGTCTTCTTCAAAAACATAGAGGGGGTTTAAAACAATTGCTCCGTCTTTATATCCTACAACCTCACATATTTCCATCGTTTTTCTTGATTTATCTCTTAATCTTGAAAGGTGAATAATTATATCAACAGCAGATGCGATTTGCTGCCGTATTGCCTGGAGCGGAAGTCCGGATGCACCTTGAAGTACCATTGTTTCAAGTCTGCTGAGCATATCATCCGGTGAGTTTGCATGACCTGTTGAAAGAGAACCGTCGTGACCAGTGTTCATTGCTTGGAGCATGTCCAACGCTTCGCCTCCGCGGACCTCGCCGACAACAATTCTTTCGGGTCTCATGCGAAGTGATGTCTTGATAAGATCTCTTATTGTGACTTCGCCTACACCCGAGGCATTGGCATTTCTTGTTTCCATACTTACAAGGTTTTTGATGCCTGTTATCTGAAGCTCTGCCGAGTCTTCTATTGTAATTACACGCTCATCTTTTGGTATGTAATTTGAAAGAGCGTTCAAAAATGTTGTTTTACCGGAGCCGGTTCCTCCGCTTATAAAAATGTTGTACTTTGCTTTTACAAGAACCTCAAGCTTATCGGCAATTTCTTTGGTCAAAGAGCCGAGTTGAATCAGCCTTTCTATTGTCATAGGATTTTTAGAAAATTTACGTATTGTTAAAATCGGTCCGCACAAAGATATAGGCGGCAACACTACATTAACACGCGAGCCGTCGGGAAGCCTTGTGTCACATATCGGGCTTGCTTGGTTTACCTCTCGCCCGGCCATACCGACTATGCGCTGAATAATATCCTCAAGCTTTTTTTGGCTCTCAAAATGAGCATCAATTTTTTTTAATTTGCCGTTTTTCTCAATAAATACATCATCGGGACCGTTTATCATAACCTCTGTTATGCTGTCATCTGCGATTATTGAGTCAAGCAAACCGAAGCCTCTGATAGAGCTGTATATTTGTTGAATAATATCGACTTTTTCATTAACAGAAAAATATTTGCCATAGGTCTGTTCATCAACAATTTGCTCAATTTGTTCTAAAAGCTCGTCATCGTTTAATCGGCTTAAAGGCAATTCATCTGTTACAATTTTTTTAATTCTTGATATAAAATCCTGTTCTCCCGAAGCGTTCACATTTCAAGCTCCTTTTTATACGATTTTTAATGTTACAAGTGTTGAATTGTCACAAGCGCCCGCCCGCTTTGCGCAGTCGATAATTTTATCGGTGATGTTAAATGACGAGTTTTCTTCCGAGCATATGTTATACAATTCCTGAACATTTATTGAATCTGTTATGCCGTCACTGCAGGCGATATAAATATCACCCGACTGCATTTCACCCCGTGTTATAAAAGGCTCTATTTGCATTTCATTTTCTGAAATACCAAGATACTGAAGAAGAGACGGTTTTTTAGATATGCACATATCTTTTAAAATTTGTTCATCGGTGTGATCTTTAGATATTTGCATAAGCTTGTCGCATCTTATTCTGAATATTTTACTGTCGCCTATGTTGCACGAAAATATTTCATTTTGAAACACAAAAAAAGCTGCAATAGTTGAGCCGGTTTTTATACATTGGTGACGAGATGAATAATCACATATTGCGGAATTTATTTTGAAGCAAACATTTGTGAAAAATTCTTTGCCGGTTATCAACAAAGAATCCAGCTTGTGTGCTTCATCAGCAAAAACATCCGAGGCTATATATGCTGCCGTTTCACCGGCAGCTTCTCCTCCTATACCGTCAAAAACAGCAAAAACTTGGGCATTTTCACTGCTACAATTATAGTAAACCGGTTCATTAAGACCTCTGTTTATTTTTGAAAGATGCTTTTGATTGAAAAAGAAATTATCTTCATTGTTATCTCTTTCTGTGCCGATAAAGCAGCCGCAGGAAGCTTCTATTTTAAAAGACATAATAAATCACCCAAAATTAAGATTTAAATTCTGAAATATATCCGGCAATCAAAAAAGCGGCTGAAGCGGCATAAGTAACATAATGTGTTATTTTCTTTATACCCTGAGGTTTTAGCGAACTGTTATATCCGTAACACCACAAAACCATTGTTGCCGCAAACAAAGCGTATATAAGTGCAAAATCATCAAGTTCAAATTCTGAAAATCCCCCGGCCAAAATAATGGCAACAATATAAAGAATTGCACTGTAAACTGTTATCATACCGGCAAGCCGCACTTCTTTTTGCAGAACAGCCGCTAAGCCTCCTAATATAACAAGTACCATTGAAACAATAATTAAACCGGAATGAATTGATGATAAAGCATCTTCAAAGTAAAGTCGGTTATCGATAAAGTAATAACTTGCCAGATTTACAGCAAATGAAATTGCAGAAAGACCTGCTGCAACTTTATTATCACCGCAAAGCAATACCGCTGTCGGCAAAATAAAAAAGCAAAGTTCTAATCCGGTTGCAGAGTTCACCAGCAATATGACAATCATAGCTATTGCCGCCGGGAACGCAAGGATATAACAAAGCTTGCTGGTTTTGGGCTTTGATTTAGTGAGAGAAAAATTTGAATCTTCGCCATTTACTGTATTGCAAGTGCCGTTTTTTATTTGAGTGTCATTGTTTGCGTATATATCTGTTTGCGCCCAAACTCCACTTTGATTTAAAACTGTGGTTGGAGTACCGTATTCATCAATAATTACTTTGCCGTGAGCAGTCATATCGTTTGTTGTTTTGCTCATATCGCGGTTTATTTCGTTAGGCGAATAATCTACATACGGTATATTATTGTTTATACTTGACTGAGAAATTTTTGCCCATTCGGTTAAAAGCGCATTTTTAAACTCCGATGCTGTTTTATATCGGTCTTCCGGGCGATAAGCACAAGCTTTTGTAATTACTGCTCCGAGAGAAGAGCTTGCATTGCACGGATACGGCAATGCTGCCCCGGAAAGTCTGCTTCGCAAAGCATTTTCATTGTCGTTATAGGTTATTTGATTTGGATAAGCAGGCAAAAAAGCCATTCTGTTGTTGTTTAAAAGAGAATATAAAACCAAACCAAGTGAATAAATATCTACACTTTTACCATAATTTTCACCTTTATAAACCTCAGGTGCCATATAGTTGAGAGTGCCTTTTTTTGAAAGGTTTGCCTGTGTTTTATCAAGTTCTCTCGCAATACCGAAATCACCCAGTTTATATTCACCAAATTTTGACATAAATATATTATCGGGCTTTATATCTCTATGAATTATATTGTTTTGCTCACACACCTCAAGGGCTGTGCATATATCCGTGCCAAGTTTGAGCACATCTTTGAGAGAAAAATCCGCCCCGGACATAAAGTTTTCAAATGGAATTAAAAGTTCCATTCTTATAAAAATGTCCCAACCTATTTCTCCATCGTGCGGAATTATTTTATAGTCATCTATACCGACTATATTTTGTGCGCCCTTTAAATTTTCCATCAATACAATTTCATTTAAAAGGTCGTCAACAAATCCTTCAAAATATGTATACACTTCGGTTTCGCTCATACCTTGACAGCGTGCATGCTTGATTTCTTGCTTGCTTTTAGGAACGGTCAAAACTTTAACGGCAGAATAAAAGGTCTGATTTTTTTCATATCTTTTGACCTTGTAAACCTTGCCGAAAGAGCCTTCGCCTAACAGTGTATCCACCTGCCATTCCGGCCAAACCTGATTTATCTTCATAGCTCCTCTTCCCTCATTTGAATATAAAAATATTATATATACGCTGCCAAAAACATAATCGGTTAATGTAAAATAAGGCAATATAATGTAAAAAATAGTGCTTTATTTTAATGACATTATTGCTGTTGCGGCAAACATGCCATTTTGTGCCGTAGCAGAAAAATCACCTTTATATTTTTTTACGGTTCTAAGTATTATAGACATGCCAAAACCGCTCGTTTGAGTTTCGGTTTTTGTTGTTTTTAGAGAATCAACATTTTCAAAATACATATCAAGACTGCAGGTGTTCAAAACACGAATAACTAAATATTGATTTTTACAAAGTATTTCAACAGCAAGCTTTGGCGTTTGGATGCCGCTGCACAAGCACCCCCTGATAGCATTATCAAGCAAATTGCAAATTACTGTTGATAAATCTATATCGGAAATATGAAGGTTTTCGAGGCTGTCTTTTATGTTTACATTTGTTTCAATCCCGTTCTTTTTTGCTTCGGATATTTTTGTCAGCAGAATTATATTTATAACCGGATTGTTGCAATATTGAATTTGATCAATATTGTTATATCTTGCTCTAAGCTCTTTTAAAATCTCAAGACCTTTTTGCGATTCGCCGTTTTCAAAAAGCGAATAGACTATTTGAATGTGGTTTGATATATCATGATGCATTTCTTTTACTTTTTTTGTGTTCTCTAAAGAAATTTGATAATACTGATATTCCATTTCGGTCAATTTTTGCCCAAAATCATGAGTTTTAAATAGAGAAATTTGATTAACGGTTTGAGGTATTATTATATTGTTGAAAATATTTATGATATAAATCATTACTATTGCCAAGGCAGACATTATTACATAAGAAGTATCAAAATCAGTTATTTTGTTCAAAATATAGATTATGACAACCGTTGAAAAAATCATAATTGCTATTTGAGAAATCATTACACTTTTATATATTTTTGACTCTACAGTTCTAGAAAAATCAATATAAAGCAGTGAAAAAGAAAGAAAAAGTATGTTAAACAGAAAACAAAATTTATATTCACTTGATGTGAAAGAATTATCAAAATGAATGCCGTCAAAGAAAATTATTGATAATATAAACGATACAATTTCACTGATAAAAAACATTATCATCCATTTAAATATAACCGAACGCAATAAGCTTTTTTCAAAATCAAATAAAATTAGCATAAGAATTAAAGGCAAAAGCAGTGCTATTATATTTTCAACAATGAAAAATATATGTGAAAATAAGATAAAAGACACCGCAACCGTAATTGAGCACCACACTGCCAAAGCAACTTTTTTATTTGCTCGATAATTCAAATATGAGGAAAAAAAGATAAAAGAAGTCAGACTCCCGGTGATAAATAATATGCAGTTTAAAACATTTAATCCCATTGTGAATCCCCCAAGTATGAAATAAATTTAGATTTAACCTCTTTGAAATTAGATTTACTTATAGGGATATGTCTGCCGTCGGTCAGAACAAAGCTTTGATTTGTTCTTTCAACAATATATTTCATGTTAACCAAAAAACTTTTGTGGCATCGGACAAAGCTCTTATCCAGTCTTTTCTGTAAATCGTCCATTTTTTCGTATATACTTATATCTTTTTCTTCACAGGTATGTATTGTTAGCTTTCTTCCGGAACTTTCAATAAAAACAATGTTTTTATATAAAATAACAGACTCGGATCCGTTGCTTTTTACTGTAACGGATTTATTTTTTTCAAATTGAAGATTTTTAAGAACCTTTTTTATCGCATTGGTAAGCTTGTTTTCATTTATGGGCTTTGTTAAAAAATATGATGGGTTTGTCTCAAAAATTTCGGTCGCATAATCTATAAATCCTGTTAAAAAAATGGCTTTTAACATAGGATGCTCACATTGAATAATATTCACAAGCTCAATTCCGTTACCGTCACCTAAATTTATATCGGTTATTAAAATATCAGGATAAATTTGACACATTACAATTTTGTTATAGGCATCGCGATAGCTGTTAAAAGTAACAATATTAAAATCACCTTCAAAATTTTTTAATATAAAAAATTTAAGATAATCGGTTATAGTTTTTTGATCGTCACAAATACAGATATCCACCATTTTAAACACCCTCTGCCCACAATACATTTTTTATATAATAATATATTTTACGAAGAAAGTAGTGGTTTGTCAACATTTTTCTGCATTTTCTAAATAATGTATTGCGTAAACACAATTCTCACTCAATAAATAAAAATCAGATAATAAAAATATAAAGTTACTCAAACTTTATGTTTAAAGAGCTATAATCCATACCGAAAAATCATCACAATTATTATATTCTTATAATTAGACTAAAGTTAAACGGCTTGGTATCTGCCACGCACAGATGCCAAGCCGTTTTATTTGTTCAATGCTTTTCTTTTTTGATTTATAAAATTTTTTCCATACCGATTTTTTGAACTCTGAGCCCGATTTTTTCATAGAACTTAACCGCGCCGGGGTTATCTGCCCAAACATTCAGAGTGACGTTATAAAATCCGTTTTGCTTTGCATAAGAGAGCACATACTCATAAAGAGCGGTGCCGATGTGTCTGCCGCGCACGTTTTCGTCAACGCACAAATCGTCGATATAAAGCGTCTTAATATCTGTGAGGTTATTGTCGTTCACAAACTGCTTGAATATGCAAAAAGCATAGCCCACAACCTCGCCGTTTATACAGGCGACAAAAACCGGGGTTTTATCGTTTTGAAAAATCTCTTTAAGTTCGGCGTCGGTGTATTTTTTTGCGCCCGGCTTAAAAAGGTCGGGTCTTGCGTCGCTGTGCACCTTGTTGACCTGAAAAAGAAGCTCGTCGACCTTTTGCAAATCCTTCTCTTCTGCGCGCCTGATTACTATATCGCTCATAAAGTCGCCTCGCAAATCTCTGTATAAATGAAAACAGCCGCCCTATTGGACGACTGAATTCGGTGATGTTGGCGTCTTCCTATTTTCCCGGGCGGCCTCCCGCCAAGTATCTTCGGCACCAATGAGCTTAACTACCGTGTTCGGGATGGGAACGGGTGGACCCTCATCGTCATTAACACCAACTATACGGAACGGATTGCCGTTCCGTTTGAGTACTCGACTAATATATCACAAATGTTACAGCTTGTCAACACTTTTTTAAAACTTTTTTTATTTTTTTAAAACTTTTACTATCTCGCCCACATATGTGGTGTGAAAATCGTTCGCCTTGTAGCAATCCATAATGGATTTATCCAAAAATCCGTTCGGGTCCATATCCTGCTTTGCGATTTTTTTGCAGATTATTGTGAGCTTTGCCTGCTCAAAATATGTGGCGTCGCCGTCAAAAGCAGGGGTTAAACCCGTTGCCTGCGCTTTGTCGGTGTCTCTGCCGGAGGTTTTGCCGCAAAGGCGCAGTGCGCTTTTATGCTCTTCACCGAAGAAGCAGAGAGAAAAATAATCGTTTTTCTCCATAAATTCTTTGGTGTATCTTTGAGGGCGGACAAAAACAAACGTGACATCCTTGCCCCAAAGCTCGCCCACACCGCCCCAGCTGACGGTCATGGTGTTCCATGCGCCTTCGCCGCCTGCAGTGAGCAGTGCCCACTCGTCTGCCAAAAGCTTTACGGGGCTTTCGCCGATTTCTCTTATGTTAATTTCTTTCATAACTTTGCTCCTTTTTGATTTTTAGAATATTATATGCCGCTTATCAAAAAGTAATAACGCTTATTTGCCTGCCGAGTAGTTCGGAGCTTCTTTTGTAATGAATACGTCATGCGGATGGCTCTCTATAAGACCTGCGTTGGTAATACGTATGAACTGAGCTTTTTCTTTAAGCTCCTCAATATTGTGACAGCCGCAATAGCCCATACCCGAGCGAAGACCGCCCATCATCTGGAAGATTGTATCCGAAAGAGGTCCCTTATAAGGTACACGACCCTCAACGCCTTCGGGAACAAGCTTTTTGTTGTCCTCTTGGAAATATCTGTCTTTGCTGCCGTTTGCCATTGCGCCGAGCGAGCCCATTCCGCGATAGACCTTAAAACGTCTGCCCTGGAAGATTTCAAACTCGCCGGGTGCCTCGTCACAGCCTGCAACAAGCGAGCCGACCATTATTGCGCTTGCGCCTGCGGCAATGGCTTTTACAATTTCACCGGAGTATTTGATGCCGCCGTCTGCAATAACCGCAATGCCGTGCTTTGCGGCTTCGTTTGCGGAGTCATAAACCGCCGTAATCTGCGGAACGCCGATACCTGCGACAACACGCGTAGTACAAATTGAGCCGGGGCCTATACCGACCTTTACGCAGTCTGCGCCGGCATCTATAAGAGCCTTGGTGCCCTCTGCCGTTGCAACGTTGCCGGCGATAAGAGAAATATTCGGGAACGCCGCCTTAACCTTGCTGACGGATTTGAGAATATTTGCGCTGTGACCGTGTGCGGAGTCAAGAACAAATGCGTCAACGCCGGCTTCTGCAAGAGCCGCGGCTCTGTCAAGAACATCGCTTGTTGCGCCGATAGCCGCCGCGCAAATAAGTCTGCCCATAGAGTCTCTTGCCGAGTTGGGGTACTGAACGCTCTTTTCTATATCTTTTATTGTAATAAGACCTCTGAGGTAGCCGTTCTCGTCAACAAGAGGGAGCTTTTCTATTCTGTGTTTCATAAGAATTTGCTTTGCCTGCTCAAGCGTTGTGCCGACGGGAGCGGTGACGAGGTTGTCCTTTGTCATAACATCTTTGATTTTGATGTTAAAATCTGTCATAAAGCGCATATCGCGGTTTGTGAGTATGCCGACAAGCTTGCCGTCCTCATCGCAAATGGGCACACCCGAGATTTTATATTTGTGGCAAAGAGCCTCTGCGTCATAAGCATAGTGCTCGGGAGTGAGGCAGAACGGAGTGGAAATAACGCCGTTTTCAGATCTTTTAACCTTGTCAACCTCTATTGCCTGGTTTTCGATAGACATATTTTTGTGAATAACGCCGATGCCGCCCTCACGAGCTATGGCTATTGCCATGCGGGATTCGGTAACCGTATCCATGGCGGCCGTCATAACGGGTGTGTTGAGCTTAATCGTTTTTGTAAGAGACGTTGTAAGGTCAATATCTTTGGGCAGTACGTCCGATTCCGCGGGAATCAAAAGCACGTCGTCAAAAGTGAGACCTTCTTTAACAAATTTTTCCATAAAACGGTTCCTCCTTAGTTGGGCTGAAAGTTCAGACCTTATTATTTTTAAAATTATCTAATTATACACCATATTATATTTTGCCGCAACCATATTTTTTGGCTTTGTCGGCAGAAAATTATTAAGAAAACGGCAGACTTTTTGTGAATATTACGCGTGTCGGGGGCAGATAATATAGACGGATTAAAAATCCAAATTCATTTCGGAGGCAAACACTTTATGTTCAACCAGCAGAATCAGCAGAACAACAACCAGCAGAATAACCAGCAGAATAACCAGCAGAACAACCAGCAGCAGAATCAGAAGCAGAACAAAAAGAACAACCAGAACAATTTCTGAGAAACATCTGTTTTTGATTAAAGCAAAAGGGGCTGACTCCGAACCAAACGGAGCAGTCCCTTTTTCTATCTTATCTGTTCAACAAAATCCGTAAAAATTCCGCAGCCCAAAATAATTTTGAGGTCCGATATCATCACGCTGTCATCAAAATTAACGTCTGCGGCAAATTTAACGCAGTCCGGCACTGTGCCGCCGGAGATTATATATTCGCAAATCGTCGCGTCCATTCCGTCGCATTTCGCGTCGCCGTCCGTGTCACCGAAAATCACAATTTCATAATCCCTGAATACTTCGCCCGAGAGCGTGTATACCCTGAATATGCTGCCCGTGCCGTTTCCGTTTTCGGTGGGGATAAATTCATACGTTCCGTCCGTTACCGAAACATAATCGCCTATCGAAGAATAATTTTCGGCAAGGCCGTAGATAAAGCTGCGCTCTTCGTCCACCGCCGCGGTCGTGCCCGAGACGGCTTTTACCGTGGGCTCGGTATGCGGATATTTCAAAAGCTTCATGGCGTTTGCCACGGGGAAGGTGTACTGCGCGTTTGTTACGACAGATGAGTTTGAGGTGCAGGTGTCGGTGCTCGATTCCAAAAGCGCACGGCGAAACTCCGACGGTGTGTGCGTGGGATAAACCGAAAGATAAAGTGCGGCAAGGCCTGCGATTATCGGCGTTGCCTGCGATGTACCCGACATTCCCGATACGGCATTTATCGCACTCTCGCTGTAAGGCAGACCGATTATCGTCTCGCCCGGCGCGGCTATGTTGTAGTATTCGTGAGTTGAGTCGTAATTTGAAAAGCTTGCAAGCTGTTTTTTGTCACTGCTGAGCGCCATGACGGATATTACACTCTCATAAACCGCCGGGTAGCGTTTTGAAGATACCGCGTCCTGCGCGTTGTTGCCCGCGCTCGATACCAAAATTACCCCTGAGTCATATGCCGCGCGGCAGGCGTCCTCAAGCGTTTTGTCGTTGCCGGCAGAGCTTAAAGACATGGATATTATATCCGCACCGTTGCCGACGGCATAGTTTATGCCCTGCACAACGCTCGTCATTGATATTGCGCTCATATATTTTGACACCTTTATCGGCATGATTTTTGATTTCGGCGCAACACCTATACAGGCAGGGTTCTGACCTGCCACACCTGCGATAATGCCTGCGACATTCCCTCCGTGCGAGGTGGTGGGCGTTACGTCATGAGTATCGGTCACGGCATTGTAGCCGCGGTAACCGTTTTTATCCTCCCAAACATTCTCGGCAATTTCGGGGTTCTCGGTGAAAAGACCCGAGTCTATAACAGCCACCGTAACGCCCTCGCCGAGCGTGTCAAACTCCTGCCAGGCAGCGGGGATTTGCATAACCGTATTCATCCACCAATCGGTGTACTGCGTAAAAAGCCTGTTGGGCGAGGTGACCTCGGTCGGCAGAGTGATGCTGTCCTCTTCAAAAACGTAGTTCGGTTCTGCATATTCGACGCAGCTCAAAGCCGAGAGAGAACGGCAGGTTTTTTCTACGCTTTCTTTTGTTTCGGCAACAAAAAGAGCGGTTTTTTCATAGCCGTCGCCCTTTATCTTTGTGCCGGTGTCAAAAATATTTTCGGTTTTTATTTCTGTCAGCGAGGTTATTCCGCAAGAAGCAATGTCTTTTGTTATGTTGCTTTCTGAGCAAAGATCGTTCTTATCGGCGGCAATTTCGCTGTATTTAAAAACAACCTGCGAGTCGATATATTCCGCCGTACTCTCCTGCGCCCGGGCGCAAACGGGCAGAGCGGTAAAAATTATTACCGCACAAATAAAAAGCGAAAAAATCTTTTTGGCTTTCATAATGACACTCCCGTCAGGCAATAGTAATAAAGGGTGATAATATTGAAAAAAATTATTTGTATTTTAATCTCGGCTTTGACCGTTTTTTCTCTTTGCTCATGCTCCGCAAAAAAAGACGAGAACGGCATAACAAGCAAAAGCGAAACTCAAATTTCATCACAGCAAAGCGAAACGGACGCCGCGGCGACCACGGAAAAGATAAACACTTACACGGGTCTTTCGCCTTTGCCGAAGGTGCATTTTAATGTGGAGGACCCCGAAAACAAAAGCGGTCTGCCCACAGAAAAAATCGCTCATTCATTCGGAGTTGCCAAAAACGGCAAGGTTCACACCATATCGGAGGAATCGCAAAAATTCTTTAACTCTCATAAATACAACGCCGTGACCTATGACACGTCGGGTCAAAAGGTTCTCTATCTCACCTTTGACTGCGGCTACGAAAACGGCTACACAAACAAAATGCTCGATGTGCTTAAAGAAAAGCAGGTTACCGCCGCATTCTTTTGCACTCTGCCAAATATAAAAGCAGAGCCGGAGCTTATTGCAAGAATGATAAAAGAGGGGCATATCGTCGGCAATCATTCTGTGTCGCACCCGTCCTTTGCAAAAATAAGCCGCACGCAAATGGCAAGCGAAATAGAAAACTGCGACAATTATTTAAGAGAGCATTTCGGCTACTCCGCGCCTTATTTCAGGTTTCCGATGGGCGAATACTCCGAGTGTGCGCTGGAGCTTGTCGGCTCGCTCGGCTTCAAATGCGTTTTTTGGTCGCTTGCATGGAACGACTGGAACACCGACAGCCAAAAGGGCAGCGACACGGCGTTTAAAACGGTGACCTCGCGGCTTCATCCGGGTGCGGTTATACTTTTGCACTCGGTATCCTCCGACAACGCAGGTGCGCTCGGCGATATAATAGATTACGCGCGCAAACAGGGGTATGTGTTTAAATCTTTGAGCGATTTAAAATAACTTTTTATCATTGTAGCATATATTTAAAAGAATTTAAAGCAAACAACTTGAAAAATTAACGCAAATTTGTTTTAATCTTTGTAAGGACGTTAAAAATTTAAGCTTGGAGGCTTAAGGATGTTTGCAAAGGTTAGCAGTATGGGTCTATTCGGCATGGATGTTTTCTCTGTTGAGGTTGAAACCGACCTCTCGCAGGGACTGCCGAAGTTTGACATAGTCGGTCTGCCGGACGCGGCTGTGAGCGAGGCAAAAGACAGGGTTCGCTCCGCAATAAAAAACAACGGCTTCACATTCCCGGTGAGCAGAATAACGGTGAACCTCGCCCCTGCCGACACTAAAAAAGAGGGACCGATTTATGACCTTGCAATATTCATTGCGCTTTTAAAGGCGAGCGGTCAGATAAGGGCTGAAACCGACGGCTATGCCTTTATAGGCGAGCTTGCGCTTGACGGCAACATACGCCGCGTAAACGGAGTTTTGCCCATGGCTATAAAGGCACGCGACGAGGGGATAAAGGCAATTTTTGTGCCGAAAGAAAACGCCGCCGAGGGCTCGGTCGTTAAGGGTGTTGACATTCTGCCTGCCGAGAATGTTTATCAGGTTTTGAACCACCTTCACTCGATAGAAAAAATCGAGCCGTGCCTGCCCAAAGAGAGTGACGGCTCGACACTGCGGTTTGCGCCGGATTTTGCGGATGTCAAAGGTCAGTTTGAGGCGCGCAGAGCATTGGAGGTCGCCGCAGCAGGCGGACACAATGTGATAATGATAGGCTCGCCCGGCTCCGGCAAAAGTATGCTCGCAAAGAGGCTGCCGTCGATTTTGCCATCCATGACATTTGAGGAGAGCCTTGAAACCACGAAAATTTATTCTATTGCCGGGGCTTTGCCCGATGATGTCTCGCTCATAACCGACAGACCGTTCCGCTCGCCGCACCACTCGGTGTCGTCCGCAGGGCTTTCCGGCGGCGGAAGCGGCAGAGCGCCGAAGCCCGGTGAAATTTCGCTCGCGCACAACGGCGTGCTGTTTCTTGATGAACTGCCGGAGTTTAACCGCAGTGCGCTTGAGGTCTTACGCCAGCCGCTCGAAGATGAAAAGATTGTAATATCAAGAGTTGCAGGCACGGTGTCTTACCCTTGCTCTGTCATGCTCGTCTGTGCCATGAACCCTTGCCCGTGCGGATTTTACGGTCACCCCGCAAGGCAGTGCACCTGCTCAAAAGGCTCGGTTCACAGGTATCTCTCGCGCGTGTCGGGGCCTTTGCTTGACAGAATAGATATACATATAGAGGTGCCGCCCGTGGACTTTGACAAGCTCTCGGACAAAGAGAAGGGCGAAAGCTCTGCCGAAATAAGAAAAAGAGTTGACCGTGCGCGTAAAATTCAGCAAAAAAGGCTCGAGGGCACGGGCGTTGCCAGCAACGCGCATATGCCGGCCGGTCTTACAAAGGAGTTTTGCGCTCCGTCTGCGGACGCTATGAAAATGCTTGAGAATGCGTTTAACAAGCTCGGGCTTTCCGCAAGAGCATATGATAAAATTCTGCGCGTTTCAAGAACGATAGCCGACCTTGCCGGCAGTGACAGGATAGAGCTTGAGCATATCGCCGAGGCGATACAGTACCGCTCGCTTGACAGAAAATTTTGGAGCAGAGCGTGAAATAAGTTTTCGTGCAAACATTTGGTGTAGGGCGGTATGCCCTCATGCCGCCGATTTGAACCCCTCCGTCACGGCTTCGCCGTGCCACCTCCCCTAAAGTGGAGGCGATATGTGCTCCGCGTTTTGTTCGGGCGAAAGCTTGCCGGCGGTGTTTCGGCACTTCTCAACACGGCAAAATCACAAATTTTAAATTTATGCTTGACTTAATTTCAAAAAGTTGGTATAATTCTTTTCCGTGGTAAATTTTTATACCGCTCCCTTGGCGCTAACGCGCCCACAAAGTCCAAAAGGAGGTGCTTTAAGAGATGACAAATAACTATGAGACCATGTTCGTGCTTTCAGTAGGTGAAAGCGAAGAGGCTACTGCTTCTTTGGTAGAAAGAATCAAGGCTTTGGTTTCTGCTAACGGTACTCTCGACAGCGTTGACGAATGGGGTAAGCGCAAGCTTGCATATCCCATCAACGACGAAACAGAGGGCTATTACGTTCTCATGAACTACTCATGCGAGCCCGAGTTCCCCGCGGAGCTTGACCGTATAGCTAAAATCACAGACGGTATTCTCCGCTCTTTGATTATCAAGAAATAAGGAGGATAACGAAATGATTAACAACGTAGTTCTTATGGGCAGGCTTGTTGCCGCGCCCGAACTCAGAAGCACCGGTACAGGTATCTCGGTCACATCGTTTACCCTCGCGGTTGAGCGCGCCTATGCAAAATCGGGCGAGCAGAGACAGGCTGATTTCATTGATTGCGTCGCCTGGAGAAATACCGCTGAATTTATCACAAAATATTTTCAAAAGGGTTCTATGATTGCGATTACGGGCTCTATTCAGACCCGCAACTACGAAGATAAAAACGGTAACAAGCGCAAGGCTGTCGAAATTCTCGTTGACAATGCCAGCTTCTGCGGCTCAAAAGCAGAAACAGGCACCGGCGGATATTCGGCTCCCGAAGCACCGGCTGCTCCTGCTCCCTCATTTACCTCGGGTTCCGAGAGCGATTTTGAGGAGATTTCAGAGGATGACGATCTTCCGTTCTGAGAAAGCGTCATCACATTATATTAAGGAGGTTCTTTAAATGGCATACGATAAGAACGGTCGCCCGGGCAGAAAAGGCCGCAAAAAGGTTTGCTCTTTCTGTGTTGATAAGGTTGACTATATAGACTATAAAGATATCGGCAAGCTCAGCAAGTATACTTCCGAGAGAGAAAAAATTCTCCCCCGCCGTGTAACGGGTACTTGTGCAGCTCATCAGCGTGCACTCACAACAGCTATTAAGCGCGCACGTCAGGTAGCTCTTTTGCCTTATACAAACGACTGATAAAAGACGGGTCTGCCGCATTTAGCGCAGACCCGCTTTTGTTTTGTTAAAAAAGCTGTAATTCACATTGGCTCAAACGAACCGTGTGAATTACAGCTTCTTTTTATATTAAACCCGGTTTATTAAAGCTTGCTTCCGCACTCGGAACAAAACAGACTGTCCTGTGCGATTTCGGCACCGCAGTTCGGGCATTTATTTTGGAGTTTCGCTCCGCAATGATTACAAAATTTTGACCCCGTGGGTATCTGTGCCTTACAGCTCGGGCACACCGCCATTCCCTCTGTGACCTTAGAACCTGCTCCGCCGACGACAATGCTTTTGCCGCCGGACATAATGCAGCTTTCTATAACGGCAAAAATTTCATCGGGCAGTTTCTTTTGCTTATATGCACCCATGCCTGCCGTGATAGCAAGCGGCCATGCGATGAACAAGCCTATTGCTCCGGCTCCTATTTTATCGGACCACTGCCCTTCGCCGACCGTTACGTTAAGACGTCCGTCAAAAACGGTCATTTGAACATCTATCGCAAGACGCATACCGGTTAAGGTTTTCCACCCGTCCTTTGACTGGCTTGCCTGCATAATATACCCGTCCGTTGTTTGAGAGCTTTGCACTTCCATTCCTTTTTCGGAGCGTAAAAAGCCCTCAAGCCTTGCAATAACATTTTGTATATCCGTGCCGTTTAACATATAGGTTCTTGACTCTGCCATATTAAACCTCCTCGTTTTTTAATATTCGGTAAAAAGATTGTATCATATATACGCCTTGCCATAAATCGTATTTTCCGAAGAGTCATATGCCAATTTTGAAATAAAGCTTCAAAAAACTCTTTTCATATTATGTTTTATAGTGTACAATGCTCTCATAAAAGAACGGGGTGATGACTTTATGAAATTTTGCGATGTGCTTAACAATTACACCGAAATTCTCTCTTGCACGGCAAAGGAGCTTTGCGCGCTCTCGGGTATATCCGCCGCCACATTCAGCCGATATAAATGCGGCGAGCGCGTGCCGGAGCTCGGCTCGGACTCTTTTGAAAATCTTTGCCGCGCAATAGAAAAAACGGCGGAGCAAAAAAATATTTTGGGCATCACTTATGAAAAGATAAAAAACGACTTTGCCGCCTGTGAAGATTTTGTCTCTGCCGACAGAGAAGCTTTGCGCCGGAATTTTAACGCGCTTATCGCCGTGCTCGATATTAACCTCAACAAGCTTTGCAGGCATACGAGCTACGATGTTTCAACCGTTTTTCGCATACGCAACGGCACCAGGAACCCTGCCGACCCTCACAAATTTGCCGCCTCCGTTGCAGGCTATGTTGCAAGGGAGCACGGCTCGCCGCAGGACGCGGCTCTGCTTTCGGGGCTTATCGGCTGTGAAGAGGCCGAACTTTCAGACTCTTCGGCGCGTTTTGAAAAAATACAAAGCTGGCTGTTGAGTTCGCAAAAATATGAAAAAAAAGAAACCGATATTTCAAACTTTTTAACAAAGCTTGATAAGTTTGACCTCAACGAATATATTAAGGCCATTAAGTTTGACGAGCTTAAAGTGCCGACGGTACCGTTTCAAATTCCGTCAGCCAAAACATACTTCGGTTTAAAAGAAATGATGGAGAGTGAGCTTGATTTTCTTAAAGCCACGGTGCTCTCAAAATCTATGCACGACGTTACCATGTACAGCGATATGCCGATGGAAGAAATGGCAAAGGACGCCGACTTCCCGAAAAAGTGGATGTTCGGCATGGCAATGCTTTTGAAAAAGGGCCTGCACCTGAACCAAATTCACAATTTAGACCGCAGTTTTGAGGATATGATGCTCGGGCTCGAGAGCTGGATACCCATGTATATGACCGGGCAAATCTCGCCGTATTATTTAAAGAATGTTCAAAACAACTCTTTTTTGCATTTGATTAAAGTCTCCGGCTCTGCCGCTCTCTCGGGCGAAGCCGTTGCGGGTCATCACAGTGACGGCAAATACTACCTCACAAAATCAAAGAAAGAGGTAGAATATTATTCAAAGCGTGCACAGCAGCTTTTGTCAAACGCATATCCGCTTATGGAAATTTACCGCGCCGACAGAGAAAATGAGCTGAAAGCCTTTTTGCTTGCCGACGCGGGCAAAGCGGGCAAAAGAAGAAGCATTATATCTACACTGCCCCTTTATACTTTAAGCGAAAAGCTTTTGGGTGAAATTCTTGAAAATCACGGCGCGCCCGGCGACTTGAAAAATTCGGTTCTGCTCCTTGCCGCAAACCAAAGGCAAAGAGCCGAAACAATACTCAAATCAAGCACGATAGAGAGCGAAATATTGACCGTAACACCTAAAGAGTTTGACGAATACGCCCCGTCGCTTGATCTTTCGGGTATGTTTTGCGAAACCGACATTCCTTACAGCTATGAGGAATATCTTGCCCACTTAAAAGAGACCGAAAATTTTGCCGCCGAGCACCCAAACTATACGCTTAAAAAGACCGCTTCTCATGTTTTTTGCAATTTGCAGATAAATATTCACGAGGGTCGGTGGGCAATGGTGTCTAAGGGCAAAGCACCCGCAATTCATTTTGTTATTCGTCACCCAAAGCTGCGCGAGGCGATAGAAAATTTTATTCCGCCCGTGGTGGAGGAGTAGCAAAATTTTGCTCTGCAATATAAAAAGGCTCTGACCTTTTTTGGGTCAAAGCCTTTTGCTTTGTAAAGTATTTTGTTATCCTATTTTTGTGAAATAATTTACGCACGCACCGTCGGAATTGAGCGCGGTGGTCATCACCGTTTCGTCATCTGCAAAGACCGCATTTTTAATATCTGTGCTGAATATCGAATCGCCGACATATTGTTTAACAGAGCCGTCCTCTTTTATAACGATAAAAGCCTGATTCTGTCCGCTTGCGAGGGCGACTATTTTTGAGCCGTCCGAATTTACGCAAAACGTATTAAAGCCCGTGTCTATTTTGCTTGCCTTTATCTCTTTTGCGGTCAAAAGGTTTGTAAAGGTCTTGTTATTCTTAGAATATACCCAGTCGCCGCTGAATATAAAATCTTCTTCTATATTGCCTGTGAAAACGGCGATGTCTTTTTCATCCGTGATATATTTTGCAGACTTAAATCCGTCGTCGGTTTTGGTGATATAAATATATCCGCCGTCGCTGTCCTCTCTTAAAAAGCGGCCGTAAATGCCTTTGAACGCAGGCGAGTTTACTCCCTTGTTGAGGTCATAAACATCATATGCTTTCGTTTCGCTGTCATAAAGCCTGCCGGATATAACCGCTGCCTTTTTTGATATTGTGCGAAGATATGAGTCTGTGAGTATGGTCCATCTTTCGCTAAGCCTGCCGGTTTTGTCTGCCGGGCGGTCTCTTTGTGAGGCGACGTTTGTGCATTTGCCGTTTTCCATATTTACAGAAAAAATCTCGCAATAGCTTTTATCCGCCGAGTACGCCTCTTTTTCGTCCGTGCTCAAAAGCAGCATTTTGCTTTGAAGGTCATATACCGTCGGCGCGTCAATAAGCTTTGCAAAAACGTATGAATAAAGCTCAACGCTGTCGTCATTCGCGTTTGTAAAAAGTCCGTAGCCGAGGGTCTTGCCGTCTTTTTCTATATAATAAACGGTTATCGGTATATTGACATATGAACATTCGGGTTTTAAATCTATTGTCTCTACATCCCCCGTATAAGGTGCGAGAGCCGAGCCGTTATATTCATAAAAGCTAACCTTGCCGTCCGGCTTTACGCAGTAATAAATCGAATCTATATCGGACTTCACAAGCGGATAGTCGCTCACTGCCGAAACGGGAGAGAGTGAAGAAAAGTCGTCTCCCTTAAATCCGACAGACGAGAAATCGTCATTTGCCTTGCCCGTTAGCTTTGCCATAATATTGCCGTTAAAGCTCACAACAAGCGCGGCTATCGAAATCACCAGCAATACAGAAAAAACAGGTATCAGAATTTTATGAATTTTTTTCATTTTTATCTTCCTCTCTTAATCTTCTATAACAAGTTCTATCGGGCAATGGTCGGAGCCGTAAATTTCGGGATGAATAGAAGCCGAAACAAGCCTGTCTTTAAAATCATCGGACACGCAGAAGTAGTCTATACGCCAGCCCACGTTTCTCTCACGCGCGGCGGCACGGTATGACCACCAGCTGTAAGCCCCCTCTAAATCGGGATAAAAATATCTGAAGCTGTCGGTAAATCCGCTGCCGAGAAGCTCGGTGAATTTGCCCCTCTCCTCATCCGAAAAGCCGGGGTTGCCGACATTGGTTTTGGGGTTTTTAAGGTCTATCTCTTTGTGGGCAACATTCAAATCGCCGCAAAAAACAACGCTCTTTTTCTTTTTAAGCTCGCCGACTTTTTTTCTGAATGCATCTTCCCACGCCATGCGGTGGTCTATTCTGCGAAGCCCGTCCTGTGCGTTCGGCACATAAACGGTTATAAAATAGTAATCCTTAAATTCAAGGGTTATCATTCTGCCCTCGGTGTCAAGCTCGGGCGTACCGATTCCCTCGGTGACACTCAGCGGCTCTTCTTTTGAGAATACCGCCGTGCCGGAATATCCCTTTTTTTCGGCATAGCTCCAATACTGATAATATCCGCCCAAATCGAGCGTTACCTGACCGGGCCGAACCTTTGTCTCCTGCAGGCAGAAAATGTCCGCGTCCAAAGCGGCGAATGCGTCCATAAAGCCCTTGTTAAGGCAGGCTCTTATTCCGTTGACGTTCCATGAAATAAACTTTTTTTGCATAATAAAATCTCCGGATAATATAATTACAGCCTATTGTAGCACAAAATTTTTAAAAAATCCATTTGATTTTGCCGTGAAAGCGGGTTTTAGCAATAATTTTTTCTTTTACTTTTGTATAATCTTACAAAAATTATTAAATTTTTGATTATTTTTGACGAATTTGCTTTTATGCACTGGAAATTTATACGGCTTTATGTTATCTTTTATAATACAGTTATTATAAAGGAATATGTCGGATTGTGCCTTTTGGCGGTTTCGGCATTTCAAAAGGCTTTCAGCCGAAAGGAGTTTATTATGAGTAAGGCAGACAAACAAGAAAAAAAGGCTGCTAAAAAAGCGGCAAAAGCAGAGAAAAAGGCTAACAAACAGCCCAAAAACCCCGAGATAGTTAAAAGCGTAATTTCGGCAGTTACGGCACTTCTTTGCGTGGTAGCCATTGTTCTCACAGGAACAAACATCACAAACAAAATTTGCCAGACAAATCTTGACATTGCAGAGAAATATCCCGCAAGCTCAAACAATGCGTCTTCAGGCGATGTAAACGGCGGCTCCGATGTTGACCCCGGTGCAGCTGATCCCTCAGACCCCGGTGCAGCCGACCCCGCAAACCCTGCCGACCCCGGCACAACAGACCCCGCTGCTCCCGCTGACAACAACGGCGGCACAAGCAACGGCGGTTCAACCGATAATAAGGGTACAGCCACCGACAAAAAAGCAACCGACGGTGCTCCCGTCGGCAGCAACATTGCCAAAATCGTTGCATATTACAACGCAGCGGCTAACGCAACAAAAGCCAACAAAGGCAAAATGACTCTTGACATAGTTCAGGGCTCAACAACAAAGATTACCGATACAAGCTTCCCCGATGCAGCGGTTAAAATTGCTAACGGCATGCTCCCCAATGACTACGGCACCAAGAAGCACCTCACCGTTACAAACGGCAACGCTGTCGGCACAAAAACAACTGTTAAGGGCGAAACAAAGAACGAGAACAAGAGCATCAATAAGATTCTCCCCATCGACAATAACTCCAAGATGAGCACACTCACAGCAGCAGGCGTTCAGTCGGCTACCTGCACAAAGGTTTCCGGCGGATACAAAGTTGTTATTAAGCTTAAACCCGAAACAGTAACTTCACTCAGTGCAAAGCCCAAGAATCACTATTCTTGCATGGATATTCTTAACATCACAGAAGATTCTGTTAAGCCTTTCACTATTGAAAACTGCAATATCAAATACACCGGCGGCACACTCACAGCAACCGTTAACGACAAAAATATGCTCACACATTTTGACGTTGTTAACCCGATGCACATCAGCGGTAACCTCAAATGGGGTATTGTTAAAGGCTCTGCTGTTATCGACGCAAGCTGGAAACAGACCGTTACTTTCAAATATTGATTTGAGATAACAAAATATTGACCGCTCCTTTCGGGGCGGTCTTTTTTTTGCATATTTTAATAATTTAACAAAAAGGAGCAATCAGTCTTGATATGCCTCATTTAGCTTTTTGCACCAAAAGCAACAGTCTTGTTCACTTTATATATCATACTGTGCGAGGAGCTCTTTAACCATTGCTTCGATTTTATCGGCGGCTTCTTCCATAGGAATTTCGCCCTTGAAGCTCTTATCTCTGTAAGATACCTCCACAACGCCCTTTTGCATTGTTTTGGGGCTGATAACAACTCTTACCGGAATACCGAAAAGGTCGGCATCTGCAAACATGGAGCCGGGGCGCATATCTCGGTCATCATAAAGAACCTCGATTTTTCTGTTCTGAAGCTCGTCATATAGCTTTTCACACTGAGCTGATACCTCGTCGTCCTTGCGCCTTAGGTTGCAAATCTCAACCTGCCAGGGTGCGATTGAAATGGGCCAAATCGGGCCGTAATCGTCATGGCTCTCTTCGCAGATAGAAGCAACAAGTCTGCCCACGCCTATGCCGTAGCAGCCCATTATCGGGTTTTGCTCCTCTCCGTTTTTGTCAAGATATGTCATATCCATGCTCTTTGTGTATTTTGTGCCGAGCTGGAAGATGTTGCCTATCTCAATGCCGTTTGAAATGCCTATGGTCTTTTTGCCGCAGCAGGGGCAGAGTGCACCCTCATATATCTTTGCAACGTCAACATATTCAACATCGCCGACGTCTCTTTGAATATTAAGCCCTACATAGTGATAATCAACCTCATTTGCACCGCAGACAAGGCTCTCTATTCCTTTAAGCGAAGCGTCATAAATAACCTGCGCTTTTGCCTTGAGATTGACTGCGCCGATAAAGCCTGCGACTATGCCGCTCTCCTCAGTTATGAGCGCGGCGTGCACCTCCTCGCCGAGATAGTTGCGAAGCTTTGTTTCGTTTACGTCAAGGTCGCCTCTGATAAATACTATAACGTATTCGTCCGTGAGGTTTTTTTGATAAACAACCGCCTTGCACATTCTCGTTTCGGGGATATTTGTAAATTTATAAAGGTCGTCTATTGTTTTTGTGTCGGGAGTATGAATCTTTTTAAGCTCCTCTTTTTCGCCCGGCTCATTGATTGTTTTAAGCTCTGCCGCCTCCATATTGGCTTTGTAGCCGCACTCGGGGCAGATTGCCAGGGTGTCCTCGCCTATATCCGCAAGGAGCATAAACTCATGTGAAATGCTGCCGCCCATCATGCCGGAGTCACTCTTAACGGCAACGACGTTCTTTGCACCCGCGCGCTTAAAAATTCTCTCATAAGCTTCATAGCAGCGCTCATAATATTTTTCGAGATCCTCCTGAGAGGTGTGAAAAGAGTATGCGTCCTTCATTGTGAACTCGCGCACTCTGATAAGGCCGCCGCGCGCCCTCGGCTCGTCGCGGAACTTTGTTTGAATCTGATAAATCATAAACGGGAACTGCGTGTATGATTTTGCGGTATTTCTCGCAAGATGAACCGCCGCCTCCTCATGGGTCATGCCGAGAACCATATTGTTGCCGCTTCTGTCTTTAAAGCGAGCCATTTCGCTGCCGATGCTTGTGTATCTGCCGGATTCCTCCCAAAGAGAGGCGGGCATAACTACCGGGAACATAACCTCCTGACCGTCGATGCGATCCATCTCTTCGCGGATTATGTTCTCAACCTTTTTTGTCATTCTTTTTGTAGAGGCAAAGAGAGAATATATGCCGTTGTGCATATATTTCATATATCCGCCCCTTGTCATAAGCTTCTGACTTTCTATAATGCAGTCGCTCGGTGCATCTCTGAGGGTCTCTAAAAGCATTTTGCTGGTTTTCATTTTTATTACTCCTAAACTTTTATTACATACAAAGTATATATTAAACTTATTGGGTCTGTCTGTCAACAAAATTTTCGCATTTTATTATTGCCTGCGGAGGAACTTCTGCCGTGACATACTCGTTAAATCGGTTGATTTTATAAACGTCTATGCCTAAATTTTTAAGTATTTCGGTATCTGCCGTGATTTTGATGTGATTTAATTTGCCGTAGTAGTTATCTTTGCCGTCGAGAACGTCTTTTGCCGTTCTGCAATCGTCGGATAAATAGACATAATTCTCGCTTACAATGCCATTTTGCATTATGCTGTCATAATTTTTTTCGTATGTGGCATGATATAAAAAACGCGGAATATTTTTATTGTTTTTGATTTTTATTTTTTTCTTATCAAAAATTATAAAATATGCTTTTAAGGATGAGACAAAAACGCATAGATTTATTTTGTTTGGATTTTTATAAAGAATTTTTGCGTCACTTATTATATTTTTAAAAAATCTGCCGCCGGGCAGACGGTTTTTAACGGGATTTATAATATACATTTCGGCTTCTTTCATCTTCAAATTCCCCCTGATATATAATTTTAACATAAATGCCGTTTCGTTTCAATCGTTCGCGCATAAACTCCCAAGCTTTGCAAACAATACATACAAAATCATTAAAAGGGAGTTTTTAATTTATGAAAGCCACAGGCATCGTCAGAAGAATAGACGATCTCGGCAGAGTAGTCATTCCGAAAGAGATAAGGCGCACCATGCACATCAAAGAGGGCGCGCCGCTTGAAATATTCACAGACACTCAGGGCGGCGTGATTTTTAAAAAATATTCGCCCGTGGGTGAGCTGACCGACACCACGGATCAATATGCCGACGTGCTTTATCGCAGCGTTACCATGCCCGTTATAATCTGCGACAGAGACAGAGCCATTTCTGTTTCGGGTGCTTCAAAAAGAGAATTTTGCGACAGAAGAATAAGCAAAGAGCTTGAGCAGCTCATGGAGGATAGGCAGTCTTTTATCAGAACCCAGGGCGAAAAGCTCACACCCATTGAGGGCATAAACCACAATGCGGCGGTTGCCGTGCCGATTATAAGCAGCGGCGACGTGCTGGGTGCGGTCGTCTTTCTTTCGGCAGAGGGTATTCAGCCCTCGCAGACGGATTTAAAACTCGCACAGGTCGCCTCGTCTTTTTTGGGCAGACAGATGGAGGAATAATAAAAAGATATGCGGCTGTCGAATTTAGCGCAGTCGCATTTATTTTTAAAAATATTTAATTTTATACTTGATAAAATTTCTTATATATATTATAATTGTTTAGTAATACGTGTGGAGCGTTATTTTTATCATGTGGCGTGTAGGTCCTGTGCGATGGAGCGCCGTGAACCATGTCAGGCGGGGAACCGAGCAGCATTAAGCGGTCAGCACTGTGCGCCACAGTCCGCCTGCATGCCATATGATAAAGGTAATGCTCCCTCATTTTTTATGTATAGGATGATTTTTTTGTATCAGGTGCTTTACAGAAAGTGGAGACCGCGCACTTTTTCGGACGTTTCGGGTCAGGAGCATATAACCTCTACCCTTGCAAACGAGATAATGTCCGGCAAGGTTTCGCACGCCTATTTGTTCACCGGCTCACGAGGCACGGGCAAGACCACCTGCGCAAAAATTTTTGCAAAAGCAGTCAACTGTCTGCACCCTGTGAACGGCAGCCCCTGCAACGAGTGTGAAATCTGCCGCGGTATTGATGACGGCACAATTCTTGACGTTGTGGAGCTTGACGCGGCAAGCAACAACGGTGTTGACAATATAAGAGATATAATCGACAACTCCAATTTTACCCCCGTCAACGCCAAATACAGGGTATACATCATAGACGAGGTTCACATGCTCTCAACAGGCGCATTCAACGCACTTTTAAAAACGCTTGAAGAGCCTCCGGAGCATGTTAAATTTATACTCGCCACAACCGAGGTTCATAAAATTCCGGCAACAATTCTTTCGCGCTGCCAAAGGTTTGATTTTCACAGAATTTCACCGGAGGACATTGCAAAAAGAGTAAAATACGTTGCCGAACATGAGAATATAGAAATTGATGACGACGCGGCTCTCCTTATTGCAAGAATTGCCGACGGTGCGCTTCGTGACGCGCTCTCTTTGCTTGACAGATGCTCCGGCACAGGCGAAAGAGTGACGGCGGAATCGGTCGGAAGTGCGGCGGGACTTGCCGAGAAAGAATACCTTTTTAAGCTTGTTGACGCGATTAAAAATAAAGACACGGCGGCGGCTCTTTCTTTGATTAACGAGCTCCACAACCGCTCATGTGATATGGAAAGGCTTTGTTCGGAGCTTTTAAATCATTTCAGAAATCTGATGATAGTCAAAACCGTCAAAGACCCTTATTCTCTCATAATTTGTGTTGAGAGCGACATGGCTCTTTATAAAAAACAGGCAGAAGAAATTAAGCTTCAGGATATTCTTTATTATTTGTCTGTTACCGAATCTGCCCTTGTTGCAATCAAAAACAGCATAAATAAACGGATAGAAACAGAGATGACGGCGGTGAAGCTTTGCTCCCCCGAATTATCGGGCAACAACAGCTCTGTTATATTAAGAATAGAAAAAATCGAAGAAGCTTTAAAGAACGGGGTAAAAATTGCCGCCAAGGCAGAGCCTTTAAAAAATTACGTTAAAAATGAAGAAAAGAGAGAAGAAGAGGTTATACCTCCTCCCCCTCCTGCGGTACGTTCCGCCCAGGACGAAAATACGCAGATTATTGGTGAAGATACTCCTTTTTCACAGTGGGGCGACGTTATTAACGAGGTCAAAAAAACCGATGTTCCTCTGACGGGCATACTCTCGGGTTCGTCCGCATTTATAAGAGGCGAGCATATTTTGATAAAGTGCGATAACCCCACTTTTCCGCAGTTTATAAAAGCTCCGCTTCACCTCAACGCGCTCAAAGACGCGGTTATTAAAGTGACCGGCAAAAAATTCAGGCTCGGCATTTACCGAAAAAAAGATAATAATGCCTCAAAGCAAGACCCTTTAAAGGACCTTGCAAAAAAAATAGATAACTTAAAATAAACCGAAAGGGTGCTGACATATGAAAGCAAGAATTTCAGGTATGCCCAACAATCAGGGCAACATGATGAAAAGAATCCAGCAGATGCAGGAGGATATGAAAAACGTTCAGGAAGAAGTTGAAAACAGCGAATTTACTTCTTCTGCCGGCGGCGGAGCGGTTGAGGTTACGGTCAACGGTTCTCACGAGGTTCTCTCTATAAAAATGGAGCCCGATATTGTTGATCCAGACGAAATTGAAATGCTTGAAGACCTTTTGATTGCCGCCCTCAACGAGAGCATTAAAAAGGCTAACGACGCTATGGAGCAGGGAATTGAAAAAGCAAAAGGCGGACTTTCTATTCCCGGTCTGTTTTAATGGCGGGTTCTGCCGCGCCTCTTTCAAGACTTATTGAGCTTTTTGAACGTTTGCCCGGCATAGGCAGTAAAAGCGCGCAAAAATTAGCTTTTCATATTCTTGATATGAACGACGCACAGATAAAATATTTTACCGACACAATTAACAACGCTCACCAAAAAATTCACAGATGCAGTATTTGCTGTGATTTAACAGACGGTGAAAAATGTGCCGTTTGCAGCGACGATAAAAGAGACCGCTCTGTTATTTGCGTTGTAGAAAATCCAAAAGACGTTATAGCTTTTGAAAGAACAAGAGAATATAACGGGCTTTATCACGTTCTTCACGGTGCAATATCACCCATGAATAACATAGGTCCCGATGATATAACCGTTAAACAGCTTTTATCGCGCCTTTCGGACCCCGACATTAAAGAGATTATTATGGCGACCAACCCCACGGTTGAGGGTGAAGCCACCGCCATGTATATATCCCGACTTATAAAGCCTATGGGTCTTAAGGTTACGCGCCTTGCTTACGGTGTTCCCGTTGGGGCAGACCTTGAATATGCGGATGAGGTCACTCTCACAAGAGCAATAGAGGGCAGAAGCGAGCTTTGAGTTTTGCACACTTTTTTTGACAATTGACTGACAGGTTTGCACAGTTTTGACATTGTCAAATATCTGTCAGAATTTTCAAGAATTTTTTGACAGCGGTTTGCACCTCAAATTTTGAGAAAAATTCTTGATACTGCTTGCGTTCGGGAGTTTTAAACATTTTCTACAGCCCCTACTACTACTACTAAAAATATATAATATATAATTACGGAATCGGAGGAGATTTTTATGAAATTCCAGTGTGACACTGCTGCTTTCTCTCTTGCTTGTCAAAATGTTCAAAGAGCAGTTTCTACCAAAACATCTATACCTGCCGTTGAGGGAGTTTTTATCAAAGCCTTAGGCAATGAGCTCATCCTCACAGGTTATGATTTGGAAATAGGAATAACAACCTCCGTCAATGCAAATATAGAAGAACAGGGTTCTATTATTTTAAATGCAAGGGTTCTTTGTGAAATTCTCAGAAGAATACCAAACAGCACCATTAAAGTAGAATCCGACGAGAGAAACCTTGCCGTTATCAGAAGCGGAGACATTAAATATGAAATAATGGGTATATCGGCAGACGAATATCCCGAGCTCCCTACGGTTAAGGGCGGATTTCCGATAGTGATAAGCCAAAATCTTTTAAAAGATATGGTACATCAAACGATATTTGCGGTTGCAACAACAGATTCCAAAGTAGTTTATACGGGCATTAAATTTGAGCTCACCAAGGGCGAAATAAAGCTTGTTGCCGTTGACGGCTTCAGAATGGCAATAAGAAAAGAAAAAATTGACTATAACGGCGACGACATCACATTTATTGTTCCTTCAAAAACTCTTTCAGAGGTCGTGAAGCTTGCCGTATCGGAAGAAAAAGAAGATTACATATCTCTCGGTGTGGGCAAGCGACATATTTTGTTTGAAACAGGCGGTTACAGCATTATTTCACGTCTTTTAGAGGGTGAATTTTTAAATTATAAGGCGGCTATACCCGTTACCGCTTCTACCACGGTTAAAATAGACACAAGAAAATTTATAGACAGCGTTGAAAGAACTTCTCTTATAATAACCGACAAAACAAAGAGCCTTGTAAGCTGCGTATTTGAAGACGATTCCGTTAAGGTACACAGCGTTACGGCACTCGGCACTGCAAATGACAGAATAGACGCTCAAATAGAGGGCAACAAGGTTGAAATAGGCTTTAATAACAGATATTTGCTGGACGCGCTCAGAGCCTGCAACACCGACATGGTCAGAATAGAGCTTAACGGCGCGGTTTCGCCCATACTTATTTTGCCGCCGGAGGGTGACGATTTTATCTTCCTTGTATTACCGGTGAGGTTAAAGAAAAATGATTAAAAAAGCAAATTTTAAACTTAAAATAAAAGAAAAGCCCGTCACAGAAAAAAAAGTTGACGGAGAGTTTATTAAGCTTGACTCATTCTTGAAGCTTTGCGACGCCGTGCAAACGGGCGGCCATGCAAAAATAGTTATTCAAGAGGGCGAAGTTAAGGTTAATAAAGAGGTGTGTACGCAAAGAGGAAAAAAGCTTCACACCGGCGATGAGGTAGAGTTTGATAACAGGATTTTTCGTCTGATATGAAAATTATAGACCACAACATCAAAAATTTCAGAAATATAAAAGAAATAAGTTTTTCTCCCTGTGAAGATATAAACGTCATTTACGGCGAAAACGGGCAGGGCAAAACAAATATTATAGAGAGCATATGGCTTTTTACGGGCTGTAACAGCTTCAGAACCCGTAAAAATGCCGTACTGATAAAAGATGATGAAAAAAGCTCCGAAATAAATATGGATTTTTTTGCTTTCGGCAGAGAACAAAATGTTAAACTCGAAATCGGCGAAAAAAAAGAAGTCTATATCAACGAAATTAAAAAAGACTCTCACAGACGTCTTTTGGGTGAATTTCAGGCAGTTGTTTTTTCACCGTCTTTTTTGTCTGTTATAAAAGACGGACCGAGTGAAAAAAGAAAATTTATAGATATTGCGATAAGTCTTTTAAAGCCCAACTATGCGGCGGTGCTCTCTAACTATAACAAAGCCGTTATGCAGAGAAACGCACTTTTAAAAAAGATAAATGACGGCGAGACAAAAGAAGATTTTTTATTTGCATTTGATGAATCTGTTGCAAGATACGGCGGTAGAATTATAAAATACAGGCTTGATTATATAGAAAAGCTGAAACAATATACTGCCGATATTTATGCCGGAATTTCGGGCGGCAGAGAAAATTTTGAACTCAGCTATTTAAACAGCGTTAAAGAAGAGGGGCAGACAAGCGAAGAATGGTCGCAAATTTTATATGATTCTCTTTTAAAAAACAGAAAAAGAGATATTTTCAGATGTATGACTATGACAGGCCCTCATAAAGACGATATAGAAATAGAGCTTAATAAAAAAAGCGCGAGAATATACGGCTCACAGGGTCAGCAGAGGTCATGTGCTCTCTCTTTAAAAATAGCCGAGGGATTTATAATAAGAGAAATTTCCGGCGAACAACCCGTGGCTTTGCTTGATGATGTTATGAGCGAGCTTGACGGCAAAAGACAGAACGACCTTTTAAAATATCTTCAAAACTGGCAGGTATTTGTGACGTGCTGCGATAAAGCTCACATATCAAAAATAAATTACGGCAAAGCTTTTGAAATAGAGAGCGGCACTCTTAAAGAAATTTAACGGAGGCTTTTATGTTTTTGCATTTGGGTGAAAATACTGTTATTACAACAAATGAAATTATAGGAATTTTTGACATGGATAATACGACAGTGTCTAAAATTACAAGAGATTATCTCTCATCAATGCAAAAAAATAAAAGAATAGTGGACGTAAGCTTTGATTTGCCTAAATCTTTTATTCTTTGCAAAAATAAAGAAACGGGCGAAGACACGGTTTATATCTCTCCCATTTCAACTCAAACATTATTAAAAAGAATACAGACCAACAAGGGTTTTGAATGAGACTGTCAATTTAAGACAGTCTTATTTTTTAAAGATTATGTATTTGCATATTATGTGAACCAAAAGATAAATTTTTCTTTCTGCCGCCCAAAACATGAGCCAGTCAAGACTTTTTGATTTGATGGTGTTTATATCAAACCTTTTAAAAGCCTGCCTTATAATCGGCAGCTTTGTTACCTTTTTCATCATAGAATATTTATGTTTTTCATCGCCCGTATATATTTTTAAAAGAAAGGCGTTCATATAAATATTTGTAAGAGTGTGTTTGCCTGCGTCAAAATAAAATTCGGGATATTTATGCTTGCACAAGGTTTCATATTTTTTATCGCGCAAAGAGCAATATGTTTCTATTGCTTTTATTTTTTTATCGTAAAGGGTATTATTTTTGCTCAAACTCCCCTCGCGGCGACGATAGCCTATAACTTTTTTATCAAAAAATATAACCTTTTTTGCTTTTAAAAAAGCTTCTTCTCCGAAAATGGAATCTTCACCGTAATTTAAGCCTTTAAAAAATTTGATATTATTGTTTATAAGAAAAGACTTTCTGTAAACATTACGCCATACATAGGGAAATATACAGCTTGAGCAAGCATTTTTTAAAAGAACACAAATCTGCTGTGTGTCCGCTTCACCCACAAAAGAATATTCAAAAGACGAGTTAAAATAATCTTTGCCGTCTTCACTCACTGAATAATTTTTGTAGCAGTAAAAATCGGAGCTTTCATCAAAATGAGAAAAAACTTCTTTTACCGCGCCGTCAAGAAGAAAATCGTCCGCATCCAAAAACCAGATAAATTCGCCTGCGGCTTCTTCTATACCCGTGTTTCTTGCCTGTGAAACGCCTGCGTTTTTTTTATGAATTACTCTTATATTTTCATAATTTGATGAAAATTCATCGCAGATTTTTTCACTGCCGTCTGTTGAGCCGTCGTCAATTAAAAGAAGCTCCGTATTGCCGTTGAACTGCGACAAAACGGAGTTTATACAATCGGGCAGAAATTCTTTTATATTATAAACCGGTACAACAACGCTGAGTTTCGGCATAATATCACCTCTTAAAGAATTTTTGCAATTATCTGACTTAAATATTTTTCGTCGTGAGCCTCGCCCACACCCTCGCCGGCACCTGCCTCATAAACCATTTTGTCTTTAATGGGGACTTTCTCTGTCGCCTGCATTTTAAACCATTCATACTCGGTGTCTATATTGCCCATGTCAATGGCATAAAATCCCTCTTTTGCAAGGTCATAGGCCATTATTGTTGCAGACGGACCGAGAGCGAGAATGTATAAAGGCTCTTTGCCGTGCTTTTTTACTTCTTTTAAAAGCTCATCATATTTTTGAAAGCACTGTGTGCTCGGCGCAAGTATTCTTCTGACTGAATTTGCCGAGTCAAAAAGGTCGTTGCCCATGCCGAGGCGGCTTTTTTCACCCTCAACTATTATAACGTCTTTATTTGCCCACAGCTTTTTTATATTTTCAAAATATTCTTTTGTGTTTGCACCCTTTTTATCTTTAAGATTCATGTAGTGGCGCGATATAAAAGCGTCGCCGTAGACCTTGCCCGGAATTAAATCTCTGTACCAATACTTTCTGAACCTTGCAAGGTGTTTTTTCCAAAAGGCTGCATGGTTTTCTTCCATAACAGAGAGCTGCTCGTCTGAAAACACCGCCGGAATACAAACCAAAAGATTTTTTTCATCCGAGCCTATAACCTCGCGCAGTCTTTTTCTGATAAGCTCGTCCGATACCTGATACCTCACGTCCGTGCCGGAGGCAAGCTTCATCTCGGCGTCGCCGAAACGGGTGACGCAACAATTATTTTTTAAAATATAATCGAGAGTATCTTCACACGTCATAATATTCGGCGCTTTGTGAGCGCGGGTATAGAAAAAATCTTTGATAAGATAAAATATATCCGCGATTTTTTGTTTTAACAGAAAAAAGCCGTTCCAAAAAAAGAGAAGAAATTTTTTCATCTTTATTCCTCAACTCGGTTTGTGACCTGAATTTCGGGCAGCATCATGCCGCCGTATGAGAGACTGTCCCACGCGATGGGGGGAACACTTTCATCATTCGGGTCTTCACCCAAAATTTCAAAAGAAAACATATCGGGTATAACGTCATGAATTGTGCACATTTCGTTTTCGGTTTTCCAAAGTTCAAAACCGGCAATATATTTGCCGGGGGCAAGAATATTTTTATTATCCATATGAAAATCAATGGTATATTCTTTACCTTTTTCAAATTTGCCGAGCTTAACGCTCTCTGCTTTGCCGAGTGCTCTGATAAGACCTATACTTCTTATCATAAACTCAAGACGGAGATTTTCACAGTCCTCATTCGCCTTGATTTTAACTTTAAAATCAATAGGCTCGTTATAAACCCAAGCGCAGGTCTCTTTATTTGATATAACAGCACCTTGAATTACAGCCATTTGTGTGCCGCGCGGCTTATGGTCTGAAGCATCAATTACTGTTTTATTTGTTTCGACGCTGTCGGAATAAACTTCTATACCCCTTTCAACATCGCCGTCATAAATAACCTTGCCCTCTTTCAAAACAATAACGCGGTCGCAAAGCTGGCGGATTGTCTGCATCTGATGGCTGACGTAAAGAATTGTTCTGCCGCCGCGAGCAATGTCGGACATTCTGCTAAGGCACTTTTGCTGAAATCTGGTGTCACCGACTGCAAGAACCTCGTCAACAATCAAAATATCCGGCTCAAGGTGAGAAGCAACGGCAAAAGCCAGGCGGACGAACATACCGCTTGAATATCTTTTAACAGGGGTGTCGATAAATCTGCCGACTTCGGAGAATTTGACTATTTCTTCAAATTTTTCGTCAATTTCGTCTTTGCTCATTCCGAGAATAGCACCGTTGAGATATACGTTTTCTCTGCCGGTGAGCTCCATATTAAAGCCTGTGCCGACCTCAAGCATTGCAGACACCTTGCCGAGCATTTCAATTCTGCCGTCGGTGGGTTCGGTAATTCTTGAAAGAACTTTTAAAAGGGTAGATTTACCCGCGCCGTTTCTGCCGATAATGCCGACCTTTTCACCTTTTTTTACCTGAAAAGATACGCCGTCCAAAGCCCAGAAGTCCTCTGTATCCGCTCTTTTTGACGGGTGCAAAACTTTTCTTGCAACTAATTTAAGACGACCCTTAAAAGAATCGGGTTTTTGAATTTTATGACGAATGACGTATTTCTTTTTTACGTTCTTCAAATCTATCATTACAGTATTTTCGTCCATAATCTCACCCCTTAAACGATGTCAACAAATGTTCTTTCCGTTTTTCTGAAGAAGTGGACACCGAGAGGTATCAAAACGACAGTCCACACAATTGAAGCAACAAAAGCAAACACATTAAATTCCATAGATTTTATAATGCACCATTTAAAGGTTTCGAGAATACCGACCGCAGGGTTGAGGCAGTATATCGGGAGCCACCATTTATCGCCGAAGTTTGCCTTGACGGAGTATGCGACGGGAGAAAGATATTGACCGATCGAAATAAGAAACGGAAGAGCCTGGTTGAGATCCCTCCATTTAACATTGAATGCCGAGAGAAAAAGTCCTGCCGCAAGACCCAAAATCATGGTCCAGATAAGAACCAGCGGGCAAAGGAAAATTCTAAGTGACGGAGTGAAGCCCTCGGTGAAATAAAACACAACCATCAAAACAAGCAAAACGCCGAAAGAAATTGCCGTATCAATCAAAAAGGCAAGCACCGAGCCCAAAGGAGAGAGTATTCTCGGAAAATAGACCTTTTTCATTATGTCTGCGTTTGTAATAAAAGTGCTTGCGCCGCTTTGAAGACTTTTTGAAAGAAGCGCCCAGGGAATAAGACCTGCATAAACCATTATGTAATAAGGTGTATCACCCTCACTTGAAAGACCCGCGACACTGCCGAAAATGAAGGTCATGATAAGCATATTTATAATGGGGCTGATAACTGCCCAGCCCATACCCATAATGGTCTGCTTATATCTGACGGTTACATCTCGCTTTGCAAAGTTTAAGGCAAGCTCTTTATATCGCCAAAGGTCCTTCCAATACTGAAAATTGTGTCCGTTGGGTTCAATAACGGTTTTTTGCATTCCAATACCTCTTTTCATTATATATCCTTCAAAGTATATAATAACTCACGATACAATTATATCATAAAAAAGGTGGCAGTCAATAGAATAAAAAATATGAAATGTTATGTTTGGATGAAAAAATTATGTTTTATACCTATTTTGCTTTTTTAATCCGCAAATTAAAAATAGGGTTGAAATTGCTAAAATGACAAAAAGAACAAGCATAAACGGGGCAAAAAGCTTCATACCGAAATTTTGAGCCAAAAAGCCGAATATCGGCGGCACTGCGGTTATGCCCGTGTAGGCAACAGCCATTTGAAGCCCGATTATGGACTGAGAAACATCTTTGCCGAAGTTTTTGGGAGTCAGGTGCATAATGTTGGGATAGACGGGACCTATGCCGAGCCCGAGCAAAAACAGACCCAAGGCGGCAAAAGTACTTTTTAGCGGCAAAAGTAAAACGATTATAGCCGAAAATACAATTATAAGCCCCGATTTTATCAAATTCCACGAAGATATTTTTGACGAAAGAACACCCGACAAAAATCTGCCGAGAGTAAGACCCACAAAATACATTGCAACGGTTTTTGCCGCAACATCGGCGGAAAAGCCCTTTGATTCCACCAAAAATGTGCTGCTCCATGCACCGCAGGTGCATTCAATCGCACATGACGAGGCAAAAAGGACAAGGTCGGATTTTACACACGGGGTTTTAATCATTTGTGCAAAACTTAAAGTTACGCTTTTTTCTTCTTCGGAGAAATTTTTATCACTTTTCTTCCAAAGCGGACGCGAAAAAGCTATGACGGCGGTTATAACGCATTGAATGATAAACGCGGTGCGGTAGCCGCCGCGCCAGCTGCCGCCCGAGAGCGCAAAAGACATTATATAGGGGCTGACGGAGACTCCCACACCGTAAAAGCAGTGTAAAAAATTCATATGCGAGGCAGAAAAATGAAGCGCAACGTAGTTATTGAGTGCCGAATCGACCGCACCTGCGCCTATGCCGAGCGGTATTGAAAAAAGACACAGCCAAATAAGATTTTTTGAAACCGAAAAGCCGAAAAGAGCCGCCGCAGTCAGCGCGGTGCTGACTGCCGTAACGGTATAAGTGCCGAATTTGTTGATAACTTTTGCACTCATTGCACTTGAAATAACCGTTCCGCCCGAAACTATAAGAGTAACGCAGTTTGCGGCAGAGAGCGGCAAAGCAAATTCACCGTAAATCGCAGGCCACGCCGTGCCGAAGAGAGAATCCGGCAGACCCAGACCGATAAACGCAATATATATAACGCAAAGCAAGAGCAAAGTCATAATCAACCTCCGAATAACATATGCAGATAAAGTAACATCTTAATAACCAAAAATCAATAGATTTCTTAACATTTTCTTAAAGCTTTTTTCATTGACAACAAAGGTGTGCAATGTTATACTTTTTAAATAGATAATAATACTGGGCAGGTGTAGGTATGAAAAGGATAATTGCCTTTGTGCTGGCGGCAATTTTGCTGCTTTTCACTCTCACGGCATGCGGCAAAAAGGTCATTACCGATGAAGAGGGAAACACTCACGTTCTTGTGACAAGGCGCGGCGGCGAGCCGGCGCAGGACGAAAACGGCAACCTTATCGAAAAGGTCACGAATGCAGACGGTGAAAAGGTCACCCAGGCCGTCACATTCCCGAGGGTTACCCAAAACAACAAAAACGAGGTTGAAAACGCCTATTTTAAAGTTAAAATTCCCGATGACTGGACTTATGACGAGAACATAAACACATTCAGAATTCAGCATAACGGCGAGTGCAAAAATTCCGACGGCGGAGTTTGCGAAATTTCTGCCGAGTCTGCCGGTCACGGTGATGTTGACGTGCTTTATAACAACCGTTTGGGCACAGAAAACGTGCTCAAAGAATATCAGCCTGATTTTGTCGGCGAAATAAAGCAATATGAAACAAAGCTTTTTGATTTGGACGTCAAGGCTTTCAGCAGCAAGCATACATCGGGCTCAACCTATTATTTCTTTGTTTTCTCATACGCCAATGCGGCGGTGGGCATAACCGCAAACGTCAACGACAAATGCCTTGCAAACGGCTTTGATATTGAAAAATTTATTACCGAAAACTTTACTCTTAAAAAGTTGGGCTGATTACGGAAGGGGTTAATTTTTAATGCTTTTTTCACAGGATATAGGTATTGATCTCGGCACGGCAAACACTCTTGTTTTTGTTAAAGGCAAGGGAATAATCATCAGAGAGCCGTCTGTTGTCGCGGTCGATCAGCGTTTTAATCCGCCGAGGGTTGTTGCCGTCGGCTCACAGGCAAAAGAGATGATAGGCAGAACACCCGGCTCAATTGCCGCACTTCATCCGATACAGAACGGCGTTGTTGCGGATTTTGACGCAACTGCCGAAATGCTCCGTCGCTTTATAAAGCGCGCCATTAACAACTCGCCCTTTAACAGGGCAAGGGTTATGATAAGCGTGCCCTCGGGCGTTACCGAGTTTGAGCGACGTGCGGTCAACGACGCGGTTAAATCCGCAGGTGCAAAATACATAAGCATCATAGAGTCTCCGCTCGCTTCGGCAATCGGCGCAGGTCTGCCGATAACGGGTGCTACTGGCAGCATGGTTGTTGATATAGGCGGCGGCACATCAGAGGTTGCGGTTATAGCCCTTAAAGATATTGTCACCTCGCTCTCGATAAAGGTTGCGGGCGACAGCATGGACGAAGCCATTATCAACTATATTAAAAAGAAATACAGCCTTCTTATCGGTGAAAGAACCGCGGAGGATATAAAAATAAAGCTCGGCTCGGCATATGAATATGACGGCGAGGGAGCTATGGATATCAAGGGCAGAAACCTTGTTGACGGTCTGCCGCTGAATGTTGAGATAACTTCGCAGGAGGTCAGAGAGGCTCTTTCGGACACCGTATCTCAAATTGTTGACGCAATCCGCACAACGCTTGAGAATACTCCGCCGGAGCTTGCCGCGGATATTATGGATAACGGCATTACCCTCACGGGCGGCGGTGCACTGCTCAGAGGTCTCGGCAAGCTGATTGAGGAAGAACTTAAAATCCCCGTTGAAATTGCCGACACACCCATTGACTGCGCGGCGGACGGCATCGGAGTCTGCCTTGAAAAGAAGCTTTGATTTTTTACATTTTGATTTTTATGAAAGGGGAAGCACATGAAGTTTTATAAAACAAAGTCGTTCAAACTTTTTTTGGCTGTTATTGCGGCAGTGATTGTCGGCGCAATAATCGCGGCGGCAACACATTCGGGCACATCTCCCCTTTCGTCTGCTCTCGGCGCGCTCACACAGCCGCTGCAAAAGGTTTCGACCTATGTGGGCAACTATATTGATTCTTACTGCGATTATTTTCGCTCGGCAAATGCGCTTAAAGAAGAGAACGCAGAGCTTAAACAGCAACTTGTTGATTATCAGCAGGAGCTTGCCGATTATGAAGACACAAAAAGAACACTCACCGTTTATGAAGAATTTTTGGGCGTTAAAGAAGAACACCCCGATTTTAAATTTTTGAGTGCAGAGGTTCTTTCAAGAGATACCTCCGATGTCTACGGCTCTTTTAAGCTCGACAAAGGCTCGGCAAAGGGCGTTGAGGTCAACGACCCGGTTATCTACGGCAAAAGCCTTGTCGGCATAGTCAGCGACGTGAGCCTTACAAACTGCACGGTCAAAACCATATCCAACCCCGATGTGAACGCCGCAGTTTATGAAACAAGAAGCAACGAAGTCGGCTATGTAACGGGATTTGAAGAGGGCATAGACAAAAGCATTTGCAAAATGCCCGGTCTTTCAAAAGACAGCAACGTTGCCGCAGGCGGCATAGTGCTCACAACAGGTATCGGCGGAGTTTTCCCCAAAGACCTGATTGTAGGCACGGTAACCGAAATTGCAAAATCAAAGAGCGATATATCATATTATGCGCAGATAGAGTCTGCCGTTGATTTTTCGGTTCTTACGGACGTATTTATCATAACCGACTTTGACTCACAGGGAATAAGTCAGTAATTCAAGGTCTTTATTATGGAAAACTCAAGCTTTTACAAAGAGAATAAGATAAACCGCACCCGCCGTACAGTTCTTACGGCGGTAATTTTGCTTGTGTTTTTTTTGCAGAATACCGAGCATCTTTTTCCGCGGCCGTGGGGCGTGACGGCAATGCTTTTGGCTCCGCTGGTAATTTGCATAGGTATGTTTGAGCGCGAGACGAGCGGCATGGTGTTCGGTGCGGCTGCGGGTGCGCTGCTTGACGCATTCTCAACCCAGACGGTTTGCTACCATACGATTATGCTCGCGGCGGCAGGATATTTTTCGGGTCTTTTGGTAACAAGGCTTATAAGAAACAACCTGAACTCATGCTTTTTAATGAATGTTGTGTTCTTATTCGTCTATAACTCTTTATATTATCTGCTGTTTTACTATTCCCCCGCACAAGAAAATTCGCAGTATGTTTATTTTAATATGTATATGGCTTCGGGGCTTTATACGGCGTTTTTTATTCCGCTTTTTTATGTGATTGTCAGAGCTGTATCCAAAAAATACAGAGTAGAATAAATTTTAGTTTTTTAGAAAGCCGGTGAGAAAATGAAAGATAAAAATAAAAGAAGACACAGCATAATTCTGTCCTCTTTTCTTTGCGGCTTTTTACTTTTCACGGGTACAATGTTTAAAATCAAGACCGATGACGGCGACGGCGAAAGCGAATACTTCGACGCAGGCAAAAACAAAATACGCGTGACGAGAATAAAAGAAAACAAACAAAAAGAAAAAGTCGGCCGCCAATATGTCACGGCCGCGCTTATAGTTGTTATTTTTATTTCTTTCGGCGTTTTGCTTTATAATATGCAGGTTGTCAACGGCAGCAAGTATGCGGCAGAGGGCTCGGCGTCTGTTTCTCAAAGCACGGTCAAAGCGACAAGGGGCGAAATTCTTGACCGCAACGGCAAGGTGCTTGTCGGCAACAGGCAGGGCAGTGCGGTTGTTTTTGACGCGACAAAATTCCCGTCGTTTTCGGAGCAGGAGGAGAGAAACAAAATCATTCTCTCACTCATAAATCTTTTTGAGCAAAACGGTGACGAATGGACGGACGAGCTGCCGATTTATATTGACGGCGACGGCAACTATGCCTACACCGAAGACAGTGAGCACGATATTGAAGTTATGCTCGGCAAAGATATGCTGAACCTCAACAGATACGCCTCTGCCGACGACTGCATGAAGGCTTTGATTGAGCGATATAAATTAGAGAACTACTCCAAAAAAGACGCGCGCGCTATTGCTTCTGTTTGCTACCAGATGAGGCTCAACGCATTTAACACCGCAAACACCTATCAGTTTGCGGAAGATGTTGATGATGTGACCGCTTCTTATATCAAAGAAAAAAGCTCTTTTTATCGCGGAGTTGAAATAGAAATCACCACCTACCGCGAATATTATGACGGCACGCTAGCGCCGCATATGATAGGCATGGTCGGCTCGATTGACGCACAGGAGTATAAAAAGCTCAAAGAAAAGGGCTACGGCATGAACGACGTAGTGGGTAAAAGCGGCATTGAGCTCGCTATGGAGGATTATTTAAAAGGCGAGAACGGAGTAAAATCCGTCACCGTCAATTCGGACGGCACAACCAAGGTAGAATATACAAAAGAAGTTAAAAACGGCGACAGCATTGTTTTGACTCTTGATGCGGATATGCAAAAGATAGCGCAGGACGCACTCAAAGAAAAGTGCGACAGCATTGAGTCCCCCGTTCCTCACGGCGGCGCGGTTGCGGTTGTCAACTGCAAAACGGGCGAGCTTTTGGCTTGCGCCACATATCCGTCATACGACATCACAACTTATTCGGACGATTACTCTTCTCTTTTAAAAGACAAGAGATCGCCGCTTTGGAACAGAGCGCTTCAAAGCGTTTATGCGCCCGGTTCAACATCAAAGCCCTCAACGGCTCTTGCCGCTTTGGAGGAGGGCGTTATTGACGAAAACACCGTGCACGACTGCCACTATAAATTCAGATACCTTGACATGACCTTCAGCTGCATTGCTCATCATGCCTCAAGCAACATCAATGTTAAAACCGCGCTTCAGGATTCATGCAACATCTTCTTTTATAAGGTCAGCCGTGACCTCGGCGTAGAAAAGCTTAACACCTACCGTGAGCTTTTGGGCTTGGGTCAGCCGACCGGCATTGAGCTCAGCGAAAGAACGGGTATTCTCGACTCCCCCAGCTACCGCACCTCTCTCGGTCAGGTATGGAGGCCCGGCTTCACCTTGCAGTCTGCAATCGGTCAGGCGGGCAACCTGTTCACACCGCTTCAGCTTGCAAACTATTGCGCCACCATTGCAAACGGCGGCACAAGGTATGAGGTTCACATGGTCAAAGAGATAAAGAGCTTTGATTTGTCACAGACTGTTCTCAAAAAAGAGCCCAAGGTTGCGGTTGAAACAGGCATTAGCGAAAAGAACATCAACATTGTTAAAGACGGTATGAGAAGAGTTGTTACACATTCTTATACTTTGAGAAACGGCGTGGGCAAGGTTGTTGACTGCGCGGCTAAAACAGGTACTTCAGAAGTTGAGCACAACGTAAACGGCACCAAAAAAGTGCTCACAAACGGATTTTTCATCACCTTTGCACCGTATGACGACCCCGAAATAGCCATTGCGGTTGCTATTGAGGGCGGCAAGTCCGGTTCAAGTGCGTCACCCGTCGCAAAGGCGATATATGAATATTACTTTAAACAAAAGCAAGAGCAGACCGGAGTTCAGGAGACCGAAACGCTCATAGGATAAGGAGTGGGAAAATGGCCGAAAAAATCATAGTAGCCTCGGGCAAAGGCGGAGTGGGCAAAACCTCACTCACGGCAGGGCTTGCCATGGCTCTTGCCGCAAAAGGCGAAAAGGTTTTGGTCGTTGATTTTGACATCGGCCAGGGCAGCGCGGCATTTATGCTCGGTGCAGAAAGCGAGCCTGTATTCAACTGGGGCGACGCTCTTAAAAATGCGTGCGAAAATGAGGACACTCTCTGTAAAGCCGGCAATGTTTCTTATATCTGCGCCCCGACAAAGTGGGACGACACTTTCAGCGATGAAAAGATAAAGAATTTTATCTCGTTTTTTAACAGCGATTTTTCTTATATACTTTTTGACGCCCCGGCAGGCGTTTTGGGCGGATTCGGTCTTGCGGCACAGTGCGCCGACAGAGCACTCATAGTCTCAACCCCCGACGAAGTCTGTGTCAGAGCGGCAAAGGGCGCGGCGAGAGAGCTAAGAAAGAAAAAGGTCGATAAAATCAGACTTATAATAAACAGATTTGACAAGAACCCGACGGTTAAAGGCAAATATCTTAATATAGACGAAGTGATAAATGCTGTAGGAGTTCAGCTCATAGGCGTTGTGCCGGAGGATAAAAATATAAGCTACTGCGCGTCAACTGGTTTTGCAAATCTTAAAGACTGCCCGGCAAAGGCGGCATTCGGCAGAGTTGCCGACAGAGTCCGCGGCAAAAGGGTTCGCCTTGTGCTGCAAAACACCAAAAAAGAAAAGCCGAAAAGCAAAGCCCCCATTGCTGCGGTGCTCTCGGTCATAGGTGCTATAATAATCTTGCTTGCGGGCGCATTTTTAACCGATTTTTATATGAGCCGAAATCTCAAAGAACCGATATTTGTTAAAGAGGTTGTGTCCGATGGCGGCGGGGCAACTCTTTACAGAGGATTTTGCTACACGGTTGAAACAAACAAGAATACGGACGGCACGCTGATATCCTGCAAAATGCAGGCGTTCGGCAAAACAATCGGTGCCTCTGTGAGTTAAAGGGAGTGAAACATATGCCCTATAAAAGTGAAAAAACAATAGCGGCAGTTTCTACCCCTGCCGGAACGGGCGGAATTGCCACAATAAGAGTATCCGGCGAAAAAGCCATAGAGATTTGCGACAAAGCCTTTAAATCAATGAGCGGCAAAAAGCTCTCGTCTCTTAAAGGCTACACGGCGCTTTTCGGTAAGATATATGACGGAGAACAGCCTGTTGACGAGGCTGTTTGTCTTGTGTTCCGTTCTCCGCACAGCTTCACGGGCGAAGATGTTGTTGAGATAACCTGCCACGGCGGAATGTTCGTTGTGCAAAAAGCCTTGAGAGTTGTGCTCGCCTGCGGCGCAGTGCCGGCAGAGCCGGGAGAATTCTCTAAAAGAGCTTTTTTAAACGGAAAAATCGACCTCTCCGGCGCAGAGGGAATAATGACCCTTATCAATTCGCGCGCAGAGCAGGGAGTGACCGCCGCGCTGAATGTGCTGGAAGGCTCACTGAGCAAAGAGCTCGGCAAAATAACCGAGTCTTTAACAGAAATTTGCGCTCACATCTCAGCGTGGGTAGATTACCCCGATGATGATATAGAAGAAATTGACGAAGCCGAAATTATAAACACCTTGCGAAAAAGCGAGGGCACTTTGCAAAGGCTGCTCGATAAATTCGACAGCGGCATGGCTGTCACCACAGGTGTTGACGCTGCGATTATAGGCAAGCCCAATGCAGGCAAATCAACCCTTATGAATTTGCTTCTCGGCTACGACCGCTCAATAGTCACAGATGTCAAGGGCACAACAAGAGATGTTGTTGAAGAAACGGCGAATGTTGACGGCAGTATTTTAAGACTTTCGGACACCGCCGGAATAAGAGACACCGACGACACCGTGGAAAAGCTCGGTGTTGAAAGAAGCCTTGAAAAAATCAAACGCTGTGCCGTTGTGCTTGCGGTGTTTGACTCGGCGGAGGAACTGAGCGGTGAGGACGAAGAACTCATTGAGCTTTGCAAAGGCAGACCCGTTATACCGATTCTTAACAAAACGGACAAGCCCTGCCTTATAGACAAAGAAAAAATAAGGATTGCGCTCGGCGAGCCGACAGAAATATCCGCCTCAACCGGCGAAGGGCTGCAAGAGCTTAAAGACAGAATAAACACAGTGCTTGGCACTCACGATTTTGACCCGAACGCCGCGATGCTTGCAAATGAAAGACAGCGGCAGTGCTGTGTCAACGCCCTTGCCTCAATAAAAGAGGCAAAAGACGCGCTCTCTATGGGCGTTACGCTGGACGCGGTCGGGGTCTGCATTGACGACGCAATCTCTTACCTTTTGGAGCTGACGGGTCAAAAGGCCTCACAGGCAGTTATAGATAAAGTTTTCAGTAATTTTTGTGTGGGAAAGTAATATGGAATATTTTGCAAAAACATATGAAGCGGCGGTTATCGGCGCAGGTCATGCCGGCATTGAGGCAGGTCTTGCCTGTGCGCGCCTTGGGTGCGACACCGCTGTTTTTACCGTCAACCTTGACTGGGTAGGCAATATGCCCTGCAACCCCTCGATAGGCGGCACGTCTAAAGGTCACCTCGTCAGAGAAATTGACGCTCTCGGCGGCGAAATGGGCATTGCGGCAGACGCAAACACCTTGCAGAGCAGAATTTTGAACCTCGGCAAAGGACCTGCTGTTCACAGCCTAAGAGCGCAGATTGACAGACGCCCTTACTCCGAATACATGAAGCACGTCATGGAGAAGCAGGAGAATCTTGAAATCCGCCAGGCTGAAATTGTTAAAATAGAAAAAAGCGACGACGGTATGTGGCTGCTCCACACAAATCTTGAGGCGATATACAAGGCTCAATGCGTAATTCTTGCAACGGGCACTTTTCTTGCCGGCAAGGTCTATGTGGGCGATGTCTCTTATGAGAGCGGCCCCGACGGTATGTTCCCGGCAAAAAAACTTGCGCTCTCGCTTAAAGAACTCGGACTTCCGCTCCGCAGATTTAAGACGGGAACTCCTGCGAGAGTAAACCGCAAAAGCGTAAACGAAAAAATCCTCGAACGTCAGGACGGCGACAAGAGGATTGTTCCGTTCTCTTTTAATAATAATTCTAAAATAGAAAATAAAATGTGCTGCTACGTCACCTACACAAACGAGCAGACAAAAAAGGTTATTTTGGATAATTTGAGCCGCTCCCCTCTTTACGGCGGCAAAATAGACGGCAAAGGTCCGCGCTATTGCCCCAGCATAGAGGATAAAATAGTAAGATTCAGCGAAAAAGAACGTCATCAGATATTTATTGAGCCGTGCGGCTACAATACGGAAGAGATGTATTTGCAGGGGCTTTCTTCTTCTTTGCCCGAGGACGTGCAGTTAAAATTTATCCATACCATTCCCGGGCTTGAAAACGCACAGCTTATGAGAACGGCTTATGCCATAGAATATGACTGTGTTGACCCCACCGCGCTTGACGCGTCGCTTGAATTTAAAGATTTTGAGGGACTTTTCGGTGCAGGTCAGTTCAACGGCTCCAGCGGATATGAGGAGGCGGCGGCACAGGGACTGGTCGCAGGCATCAACGCCGCAAGAAAAATCAAAAACCTGCCCCCTGTTATTTTTGAACGCTCCGGCTCTTATATCGGCACTTTGGTTGACGACCTTGTTACAAAGGGTTGCTCCGACCCATACAGAATGATGACCTCGCGTTCGGAATACAGGCTTTTGCTCCGTCAGGATAATGCCGACCGCAGGCTCACCCCCCTCGGATATGAGATAGGGCTTATCAGCCGCGAGAGGTACGAGAGGTTTTTGAAAAAGACAGAGCTTATCGCCGAGGAGCGCAGACGCGTAGAGAAAGCAGTTATCGCTCCGAGCGAAAAGCTGAACGCACTGCTTGTTTCACGTGAAACATCGCCGATAGTCAGCGGTGTGAGACTTTCGGAGCTTATAAAGCGTCCGCAGCTCGGCTATGAGCTTTTGACCGAGTTTGACAAAGACCGACCCGATTTGCCATATGAAATATTTGAGCAGGTTGAGATAGATATTAAATATGAGGGCTATATAAAACGGCAGCAGGCACAGGTGGACGAGATGCACCGCCTTGAGGTCAGAACCTTGCCGCAGAATATAGACTATAACGCTATAACGGGTCTTAGGCTTGAAGCGAGAGAAAAGCTCACCAAAATCAGACCCAAAAGCGTTGGTCAGGCTTCGAGAATATCGGGCGTCAGCCCTGCGGATATATCCGTGCTTCTTATATATCTTGAAAAAGAGGATTTAAAATGATAGACAAAACCACTCTTAAAGCACAGGCGGCGGCTCTCGGCATTGAGCTTGACGGCACTGCTCTTGACCGCTTTGACAAATATGCCGAAATGCTTGTTGAAACAAACAAGACCATGAATCTCACGGCCATAACCGAGCCGAGCGAGATAGTCTCAAAGCATTTTGCGGATTGCCTGTCTCTTTTAAAAGAAGTCGATATAAAAAAAGGCGCAAAGATGATAGATGTCGGTACGGGCGCAGGCTTCCCGGGCGTTGTGATTTTGATTGCAAGACCCGACATAAACATGACCCTTATGGACTCCACCGGCAAACGATTAAAGTTTGTGCAGAGCGTTATTGACGAGCTCTCTTTAAAAGCGGAAGTTGTGCACATGAGAGCGGAAGAAGCCGGCAAAAATCCCGAGTACAGAGAAAAATACGATATATCGTGCGCGAGGGCGGTCGCCAACATGAATGTGCTGAGCGAATACTGCCTCCCCTTTTTGAAGTGCGGCGGAATTTTTGCGGCAATGAAAGGCGCAAAAGCCTCGGACGAGCTCCAAAGTGCAAAGCGTGCCATAGCCTTGCTCGGCGGCTCGGCTTTGCCTGCGAAAGAGTTTTTTATAGAGAATTGCGGCGAGAGAACAATACTCTGCGTCAAAAAGATTTCGCAAACTCCGCCAAAATACCCGAGAGCTTCGGCACAAATTGCAAAAAAGCCTCTCGAATAAAGCTAAAAGCTGCTGCCTTTGGGCGAATTTACGCGATGAAAAAAACTGGACAAGCTTTTTGCTGTGTGCTACCTTGATAAAGGCGACACACAGCTTTTTTATTGAAAGGAAATGCTCAATGGTAAAATTCAGCGAAAAGACAAAGCGCAGCGGAGAGATTATCAACATACCCGTCAACGACATCAGACCCAATCCTTATCAGCCGCGCAAGAGCTTTAGGTGGGAGGATTTGGAGGAACTGGCGCAAAGCATCTATCAAAACGGCTTGCTTCAGCCCGTAACCGTGCGCGACACGGGCGGCGGCAAATATGAGCTTGTCGCAGGCGAGCGCAGGCTGAGAGCCTCTAAAATGGCAGGGCTTGCGGCAATACCGGCGATTGTGGTTGATATAAGCGAGGAAAAATCCGCCGTCTATGCCGTGGTGGAAAATCTTCAGCGGCAGGATCTTCACTTTTTTGAAGAGGCGCAGGCAATTGAGAAGCTCGCGCGCAACTTCGGCATGGACAGAGACCGCATAGCCAAAAAGCTCGGCAAATCCCCCTCTGCGGTGTCTAACAAGCTGAGGCTTCTGAAATTGCCGGAGGAAATACGCGAAAAAATCATTTCCGCAGGTCTTACCGAACGCCACGCGAGGGCCATGCTGCGCTTGCCCACTTATGCGCTCATGGACGAGGCGGTGAATGCCGTGGCTCAAAACCGGCTGAATGTTTCTGAAACCGAGCTTTTAATTTCACGCCTGCTTGAGGAAGAAGCTCCGCAGGCAAAAGAAGAAAAGAAAAAGCCGCGCGGGGTCAAGGTCTTTCGCGATATTAAGCTGTTTATCAATACACTTGACCACGCTGTGACAACCATGCGAAAAAACGGCATAAACGCAGACTCAATCCACAGCGAAACAGATGATTACATAGAATATATCGTCAGAATAAGCAAAGCGTAACTGTTTCACGTGAAACATTGACAAAGAACCCCTGCCCCTGTATAATTAAAAGGCACTTGAAAATAAAGGATTTGATATAAATGGGAAAAATTATTGCCGTTGTAAACCAAAAAGGCGGAGTCGGCAAAACCACGTCCGCAGTTAATTTGGCTGCGGCGGTGGGTCAAAGGGGCAAATCGGTTTTGCTTGTGGATATTGACCCCCAGGGCAACGCGACCAGCGGAATGGGTCTTAACAAGCGCGAGCTTGCAAAATCTTCTTATGACGTTATAATAAACGGAACTCCTGCAAAAGAGGTCATAAAGCACACCGAATTTGACGGCGTTGACGTTTTGCCGGCAAACATGAACCTTGCAGGCGCGGAGCTGGAGCTTGTTGACTCCTCAAAGCGAGAGTCAAACCTCAAAAACGCGCTTTTGCTCGTCAAGGGCGAATATGACTTTATTTTTATGGATTGTCCGCCGTCTTTGGGGCTTATTACGCTCAACGCACTTTGCGCCGCAGACACGGTGCTTGTGCCCATTCAGTGTGAATACTACGCGCTGGAGGGTTTGTCACAACTGATTTCCACCGTTCGCCAGGTCAAGCGGCTTTATAATCCGATGCTTGAGATTGAGGGCGTTTTGCTCACAATGTATGACGGCAGGCTTAACCTTACACAGCAGGTTGTTGATGAGCTGAAAAGATTTTTCCCCAAAAAGGTTTATTCCACGCCGATACCGCGAAATGTCAAGCTTTCCGAAGCGCCGAGCTACGGTCAGCCTGTTATGTATTATGACAAACGCTCAACGGGCGCAGCGGCATACGGCAGCCTTGCAGATGAATTTTTAAGCAAAAACTGAGGAGGACGTTAAAATGGCAGCAAAAAAAAGCGGCCTCGGCCGCGGACTTGACGCACTTTTTGCAGATAACGCGGTTGAAGAATCAGCCGCAACAAATAATGTAAAACTTAAAATAATGGATATTGAGCCGAACCGCGACCAGCCCAGAAAGGTGTTTGACGAGGCGGCCTTGGCGGAGCTTTCGGACAGCATTGCAAAGCACGGCGTAATTCAGCCCTTGCTTGTCAGACCGATAAGCGACGGCGGCTATCAGCTTGTTGCAGGTGAACGCCGCTGGCGAGCCGCGAGAATGGCGGGGCTTACCGAAGTTCCCGTTGTGATAAAGGAGCTTTCGGACTCCGAAACCGTTGAGCTTGCAATGGTTGAGAATTTGCAGAGAGAGGACCTCAATCCGCTTGAAGAAGCCCTCGGATATAAATATATGATGGAAAAACTCTCTATCACGCAGGAGGAGGCGGCGCAAAAGGTCGGCAAATCGCGCCCGGCGGTTGCAAACGCGCTCAGACTTTTGAATTTGCCTCCCTATGTGCAGGAGCTTGTTGAAAATAAACAGCTCTCCCCCGGTCATGCCAGAGCGTTGCTCGCGTTCTCCTCCGAGGACGATATGATTGAAACCGCAAAGCTTATTATTAAGCAGGGACTTTCGGTTCGCGAGATAGAAAAAATGGCAAAAGCCAAAAAGGCAGAGCCTAAAATTCCAAAAAAGAAAAAACGCGACACTTTTTATGATGAAGTGGAGCTTGCTCTCGGCAAAAACACCGGCAGAAAAATAAAGGTTAAAGAAAATACCAAAACAGTTGAAATAGAGTTTTTTGATAAAGACGATCTCTCCTCCCTCGCTAAATTGCTTGGGGAGAAGTGATGAAGTTCCCTAAAAGAAAGCATCCGAGACTAAAAGAATATGATTACAGCAACGACGGCGGATATTTTGTCACCGTTTGCGTAAAGAATAAAGAAAAGTTACTCGGTGAGCCTGTTTTAGTTAACGGTAAGATAAAATTGACCCCAATAGGCGAAACGGCCGAGAAGCATATAAAAGCGATAAATTCAGCTTATGACGGTGTTAGAGTAGACAGTTATATGATTATGCCGGATCATATTCATATGCTTATAACGATCAGCGGCGGCATGCCCTCATGCCGCCGCTGATTCGGCTTTGAACACGTTTTTGACGGCGGTGTGTGGGCACACCGCCCTACGAGGTGAAATCTACAAATTTTATGAGTGCCGGCGGTTTCAACCCCTCCGTCACGGCTACGCCGTGCCACCTCCCCTAAAGTGGAGGCGATATGCGTTTCAAAATACCTTATATATACACAAAACCCTCCTTTTCGGGAGGGCTTTTTCTTTTTGCCCGTTCCCCTGTCAAAAACCTGTGCAAAAGGTGTCAAAGCGCTGTCAAAGCTTTGGCAAAAAGTGGCGCGGCAAGTGCCGAAACACTATATATAGAGCCGTTTTTGCTTATAAAGAAAAATGTTAAAAATTTTTCACAACAATATTAAAAAATCATTGACGAAACAAAAAAAATCTGTTATCATAATTTACAACTATAGGTGGGATAGTATATCTATGCCCAAAAATAAAATCAGTCGCTAAAAAGGCGGTCAGGCAAACGGCAGGTCAGGCCGTAACCCTGCATAGGCTATTACGGCGGCAAACAAGGAGGATTTATTATGGCTAAAAAAATGGGCAAAAGAGCATTAAGCGTACTTTTGTGCTTGGTTCTTATTGCTACAACTTTTTTCATCTTTGATCCAAGTATTCTTATTAAGGACGCAGACGCTTATGTCAATGTAGAGGGCAACAAAGCGGTATCTTCGCTTTCAGGTCAAATCGCTTATGCTCCCGAGGCAATTTATCTTAAACCCGGCAGCAGTGCGTTCAGGTATTTCTTAAATTACAGTTACAGTTCGGGCCGTGTTGCCGAAATCAAGAGCACGTCTTCAACTCTTAAATTTGAGAATAAAGACGCTACCGAGGTTCAGCTTGCCGTTAATAAGGTTTATTATAAAAACGGCACGGCAGACGTTGCGGTAACATCGTCTAACCTTAAACTTAACAATACAACCGTTTCGGCTGTTGCAAACTGCACGGCGACAAGCACGGCTTACGGCGCTACGCCCACCGTTATTGCAAGCGGCACAACGGGCATAAGCTACACGCTTACTTCGGGCTCTCTTTCAAACTATGTTGCAGGCAGAACATATTTCATTCAGTGGGTGGTTCGCTACAAAATAGGCGGCAACTATCACTTTATGTTTATGTATACGGGTATATATGCCCCCTCTCTCGGTCAGGCAGGTCTTTCGTATGCAACAACATACTCGGCTTCGCGTTCAAACCCCGAGAGCCGCGCTTATACATTCATAACCGGCGCACAGAAATACGGCGGCGGTAACCGTGTGTCAAACTACACAAACACAACTGTTTCCACAACGGCAAAGACTGCTCCTCTGGTTTCTTTTGTAGGACAGAATGCGAGCACAACCGCCTATACCTTCAAGGGCGGACGTGACGAGTGGAACAGCGCCGCAAACTTCACCGCGCAGACAAACGGCGGTGTGTTTGTTGCGCCGGAATATCAAATCGGCGGCAGTGACCGTTACCACAGAACAACATGGACAAATGTAGGCTCTTTTGCAAACCCGACGCCGACAGGTACAACCGAGGGCAACGGCGATACTCCTTACAACGTCGGTCAAACATCGGGTGTTGCATACATAGTTGTAGATACCTCGCGTTATTCAAACTATAACCAGATTCCCAACCTCTCTGCCGGCTGGCTTCAGTTCTATCACCACAGAGCAGGTGCAGGTAACTATCTGCGTTTTATTGAGGGTCAAACTCAGACCTACGGCGCACTTACCGACGCGGTAACGTGCTCTGTTGACACAAGCTCTTATGAAGATAATGACGATTACTCCGTTGCAAGAGGTCTTTATCCTTTCAACGGCAAAATCAACGGCGGATTTATCAACATAAAATTCAACTCCAGAACAGGTTATAGTGACTGGGCCGGTACAGAGAGTCTTTATGTTGATACATATGTCGGTCTTCACACCACGGCGGTTAACAAGACTTCTCTTCGTGAAACATACAACAATGCGCTTATATCGCATATTGACAAATGGTATGTAGACAACAGCAAAACTGCGTTGTCCACCATGAATTATACCGATTATTATAATCAGCTCAAAAAAACGGGTGAGGCTCTTTGCGACCCGACTGCGTATTCTATGAACGCAAACTCAACGCTTGAGGGATATGTAACCGCATGGAGCAAGGCGATAGACACTGCTTTTGACAGCAGTATGTATTTCTATGTTCCCGAGACTATTTATATCAATCCGATTGCTTCAGGTTCAAAGTACAACTTCCAGTATTATGTAGACAGAGCTGCCACCGCAGACAGTGTTCTTGACACATCTTATAATAAAACAACAGGTAACGTCTTCTTCTCGTGTGCAAAGGCGAGCAATGTCAGCATAACCGCAAGCATCAGCGGCGGCTCAGTTACGCTCGGTCAGAGCAGTGCGACAAACGGCCTTATCAAGACCACAATGACGGGCTATGCAAACACTTATTCGGATAAGACGATTGAGTGGACAGCAACCTACACAAACACCGCAACAGGCAGGCAGATGACGACAAAGGCATATACCTATTGTTATGCTCCGCTTAAGGCAACGAGCGGCACAACGGTTATTTCTGCCTCCGCACAGGCAGGTTATGACTCTGGAAGGCATACCGACACCAATATCGGTATTACGGGCTGGATCGTCGGCGCACATACGGTTGATGCAAAAGCATATACCATTTCAAGTGTATCGTCAGGTACTGTCAATAACGGCTCACCCGGTGACGGCCGCGGAGGTTATAAGAACAACTACCTCGAAGCACCTTCAACAGTCCCCACAAACGGCAGGGATAATATCCAGGATCTTTACAACGCCTCTTACGGCGGCGGTTCCGGATTTTACAAAGTAGATGATAACGTCAACTATCAGACCGGCGGTAAAGGTACCCTTTACGTTGACTCCAGCCGATATACAAACCTCGGTCAGATACCCGACCTTTATGTAGGTATCGACTGTAACCAGAAAGACAGTAAAACATCTAACATGAGGCTTTACTACGACTGGTACTCAAACGGCTCAAACAAAAACCCCACAACCTACACTGCCGCAAGTCAGGATGGTGTTGAAACGGGAAGCGCACAGCGCGGCAAAAAGCTCACAAGCGCATCATTCTCGTCTAAGGCAACAAACACAAACACTCTTGTTCTTCATGCGTGGGCAGATAACAGCGCACATAGCTACAGAACCGCACAGGCTACCTGCTACCTTGTTGTTAACTTCAGAGATAAGTCTATTCTTCGTAAGGCTTATGAGCTTATGGAGAGTAACGCGAACTATCTTCAGCAGGATTATTTCACCCCAACCGCGTGGAACAATTTCACAACCTACAGAGGATATATTCTTAACTATCTCTGCAACCCGAAGAGCACTGCGTCACAGGCTGATTTAAACACTTACGGCAAAAACCTTTATGATCAGATAGCAAAAATGGTTGCCTGCATAACAGCAACACCAGGCAGTACAACCGCAACATACAAAACTTATGACGGCGCATCCACTACCGTTAACAGAGCTGATGTTCTTAAAACAGGTACTGCAAGAGTTTATCACAGATACCTCAACGGTTCGGGTTCAACCGCAACCTCAACCGAACTCAACATCGGCGATAACGGCACAAACTTAGAAACAAAGACATATTACTACGGCGAAACCGTTAAAACAGGCTATAACGAAACAAGCGAATACGATTATTTCGGCTACTTCCGCAACGAGGGCACAACCCAGTGGACTTCGCCCAATAACGGCAGCCTTGTCGGCAACGACAGCGGACCCGATATGTACGGAACCTCCGGTCACAACACAGATGAGCTTGTGGCGGTGCCCAACCTTACCTATACCTATGTATATCACAAAAAGACGGTAAGCCTTTGCAAAGACTATAACGGCTCACCGCAAGATTTCGGCTTGGTAACAAACCTTGCAAACCTTGCAGGCGCAAATGCAAATGTGTCATATACAGGCTGGGGCGCTTCCGGCGGCACGGCAAATGTTTCTGACAAAACGGCAACAGGCTTTAAATTCAGCGTTACCAATGCAGGTACAATCAGAGACGGATTTAGGCTCAACGATATGCTCTTTAACGGTGTTGCAAAGAACCTCACGGCAGGCAAGACCTACACCGTTTCGTTCAAATCGAACCTCACCTATGATGAAAAGCATTGGTTCGGTGTAGATTTCACCTCCTCAAAAAGCTGGAGCGCATGGGAAGACTATGCCTATGAATCGGGCAAATTAGAGCTTTATGTCGGCTACACAAACGGCAGCGACATTGCAGGTACAAAGGCTTTTGCAAAGGTAGAGACCAGCTTCTCCGGCGGCGGAACTATCGGCTCGTTCACTCTCCCCTCCGGCGCAAGCGATATTTCGCTCCTTTTCAGAGTTATATCAGACGCCAACGGCACAAGATACACCGGTGAAATCAGCGATATTAAAATTGCAGAGGGTCAGTATGTTTATGAGGGACTTGACGGCGACAGCGTTACCCTCGACGCACCCACATGGGTAGGTCACACTTTCCAGAATTGGGAAGAAGAGACCTCTCCGTTTGACGGCACACTCTCAGGCTCACAGAACAGAAACTTCAAATTCGGCTCCGGCGACGACGTTGTCAGAGCAATTTGGAAAACCAACGAATATGACGTTATGTTTGAAAACGAATTTGAATTTGATAAGTGGGTTTGGAACCATGTTGCCGGCGGCTCACAGGTTCTTGACTATGAAAACGAGGCTATAACCATTACCTCAAACAGTACAGACACATATACAGAACCGTATATGGGCACAAGCCCGAGCCAACATTATATGACCCTTATCCCCGGTCATACCTATGAGTTCTCTTACTATTATGAGAACGGCTCGGTTGCAGGTAATTTGGACCCGTTTATGTTCGCTTATAAGAACACTTCAATGAGCAGCTATGACGGCGGTATAAAATCATGGAACCTTGGCGTTGCCGCAAACGCAACCGGCAGACATACCGTAACATGGACTATACCCGCAGGCAGACCGTATGTAACCATGAGACTCGGTATGACCACAGTCGGCATGGTGACTAAGTTCTCGGATATTTATATCCGCGACATTTCTAACCCCGCAGGCGCACAGGATAACGTAAGTCTTCCCACTGCCGGCGGCACTGCCGTTCGCAGTGCATCGGTTAAATACGGTTACCCAATCGGTTCGGCAGACATACTCGGCGGCAGCTTGCCCACCATCAGCAGAACGGGCTACACCTTTGAGGGTTGGTACACTTCACAGGATAGCTACGGCAACGGCACGGGCACAAAATACACCGCAAGCAATGTTATGGGTGCGGCTAACGTTAAGCTTTATGCAAGATGGCTCGTCGGCGTAACCTATAACGCAAACGGCGGTTCATATGCATCCGGCAGCTCCTACGCTCCGAAGAGCAGAACCAATCTCGACGTTGCAACAAACATTGCGGTTTCTAACCGCATGAACCAGGGCTCGTCAAACTGGAACGACAGCCGCCTCGGCTACGCATATGTTCCCTACAAGGTCGGCTACAACTTCAAGGGCTGGAAAGCTGTATCGGCAGACCCGGAGGTAAACGGCAGGATTTACTTCCCCGGTCAGATGGTAAGCGTTAAGGCTAACATTGAGTTCGTCGCTCAGTGGGAGGCTTGCGGCACGGCTTCGCTCAATACGCAGTATGACATCGGCACAGCACAGGGCGACCACACCTTCTACCCCGGTCAGATTTATTTCTATAAGTTTACACCGTCCGCCAATATGCAGGCAACAGGCTACACATATAACAGCGGCGACGGTGATACCGGAGTAGATCCGAAGCTCTACCTTTACACCGGAACAACACTCACCGACGAGAATGATGACTATTTAGAAAGCTTCGGTGTAACGGCAGTTCAAGAGAACGACTATAATGCCGTTCTGAACGCAAACCTGACTGCCGGCACAACATATTACTACGGTCTTGGTCTTGCCGGAACAGGATTTAGCGACTCATGGGTCTATAAATTTAAGATTAGTGAGAATTATGTCAATTATACCTTAAATGCAAACGGCGGCTCGGTCAGCCCCACAACCGTTATCGGTCACTACAACACCGCCGTAACGGTCAAAAACCCGACAAGAACAGGCTGGACCTTTGCCGGATGGAAAGCGAGCGACAACAATAAATCCTACACAGGCTCTGTTCCTGCGGCAGATACAAATGCAAGAATCGACGCCAACAGAACGTCGTTTATAACAAAGGTTACTCTCACCGCACAGTGGAACATCAACCAGTACACGCTCAATGTTTATGCCCAGTTCAACAAGGCTTCGAGCGCAACGGCTAAGACCTCTACTTATGAGAGAGGCACCACCGGCGGTACCGTTAAGATTACGTCAAGCGGCACGGCAGGCGCTTCGGCAACAACAAAGATAAATTATCAGTCCACCACAACCATGGTTGCAACACCTGCAACAGGTTATACATTCGGCGGCTGGTATACTTCGCCCACACTCAGCGGAACAACAGTTACGGCATGGGGCACTCAGTTTGCCTCGACCGCAACCGCAACAACCTCTGCAATGGGCACGGGCGGCCTCAACTACTATGCGAAGTTTGAGATAAACACATACACAATCGGCGTTTATGCTTATAATAACTCCGCAGCAGCACCCGGCACATTCACAAACGGCACAACCGGCGGCTCTGTCGGCTTCGCATCAAGCGCAGGCTCAAAGGGAACAACAAGAACCAACGTTCACGGTCAGAGCGTAACAATCTACGCAAAGCCCAATACAGGTTATACCTTCGCAGGCTGGTATTACGGCAACACCTCTTCTATGAGCAGTGCGGCTTCAATAGCAGTCGGCTCATGCACACTTTCGGGCGGCGTATACTCATACAGCTGGACAACAACCGATCAGAGAAGCTACTCGGCTAAGTTCACAATAAATCAGTATACATTAACAATTAACCCGAACGGCGGCTCTTACGGCGGCACAACAAACAACTCCACCGTAACACAGTACTACGGCACAACATACTCTGTTGCAGACCCGACAAGAACAGGCTACACCTTCAAGAACTGGACAATAGCCAAAACAGGCGGCGGCACTGCAACAGGCTCAATCAGCAACAAGGTATATACATTCGGCGCAGGCAACGATACAATCACCGCACAGTGGTCCGTCAACAACTACGGTATCACCGTTGATCCGAACGGCGGTACGGTATCTAATATGCAGTATTACAACGCTGCAAACGGCGCAGCATCGGGAACGCTCACGTCCTCAGGCTCATTCACAGCCTCAAAGACGTTCCAGATGGCATATAACACCACCGCAACCATAACTGCACCCACAAGAACAGGTTATACCTTCACGGGCTGGACTAAGACTGCCGGCAACGGCACTCTTACAAACGGCTCACCCGTAACAACAGCCAACTCATCGTTTAAGGTTACCAACTCTACGGCAACCATCAAAGCAAACTGGCAGGTTAACCAGTATACCCTCACCGTTAAAGCTTACAGCAACACGGCGGCGGCTCCCGGCACATTTGCCAACAACGTAACAGGCGGCACGGTTAAGATAGGCTCCGGCGCAGCAGGTGCAACCGAGACCGCAAACATAAACTTCGGCTCAACCGCACAGATGACTGCGACAGCCGCAACAGGCTACACTTTCAAGGGCTGGCAGACCACTGTTCCCACATCCGCAAACGGTTCTTCTTTCTATTCAAGAAGCAACCCGGCAACAACCGAGACAATGGGCACAGGCGGACTCACCTACTACGCAAGATTTGAAATAAACAGCTACACCGTAACAGTCTCTGCCGCATACAACACGGCGGCGGCAACCGGCACCTACACAACCGGCACAACAGGCGGTACGGTTTCCGGCGGAGGCTCCAAATACTACGGAACACAGGCGTCTCTTTCGGCTTCTGCCAATACAGGCTATCAGTTCATCGGCTGGTTCGAGAGCCTCACGGCAACAAGCGCAAAATCAAACGCTAACCCCTACACGCCCACAATCACGGCAAACCTTACGCTTATTGCCAAGTTCTCTATCAAACAGTACACCGTTTCTGTAAAGGCTTACGGCAACAGCGCGGCGGCACTCAACTCATACACAGAGGGCGTCGGCGGTACGGTCTCCGGTGCAGGCAAGGTTTATTACAACCAAAAAGCATCGCTCACCGCTTCTGCTAAAACGGGCTACACCTTTGGCGGATGGTACACATCGAGCAATGTAAGCGGTACACCTGTTGCAACAGGCACCACTTACTCACCTGCAATAACGGGCGATGTTACCTACTATGCAAAATTCTCTGTTAAATCATCTAAGGTCAATATTTATGCTTACGGCAACAGCGGCGCAGACCAGAGCAAATTCACTCTCGGCGTCGGCGGTAACGTAAACACAGACGGCACAGAAACAACCACAAGCACATCAAAAGAGTTCTACTACGGCGCTGTTTATACCGTAAGAGCATATCCTGCAACAGGTTATGCCTTCGGCGGCTGGTACAGAGACGCAGCTCTCACAACAGAGGCAACAGACAATGTTTCTGAGACAGGCGGATTATACAGCGACTACTATTACAGAAGATTTATCAAACAGGACGCTACCGAGAGCGTATACGCTAAGTTTGTTGTTCAGAGCTATACTCTCACAGTTTATGCTTACAGCAACACAGGCTCGGCACTCGGCACATATCAAAACAACGCAACAGGCGGTACTGTTAAGATTAACTCAAGCGGCGTTGTTTCCGGTATCAGCGGAAACAATACGTTAAAGGCAACTGCAAAGGTTGTTTACGCTCAGGCGGCAAGCATCACCGCAACAGCCAAGACAGGTTATTCTTTCGGCGGCTGGTATGCAACAAGCAATTTGAGCGGCACTGCAATCTCGGCAAGTGCAACAATCACATTGCCTGCAATGGGCGTTGACGGAATAGAGCGCTATGCTAAATTCAACGTCGGCAGCTTTAAGATTAACTTTAACGCAAACGGCGGCACAGCCGGCACAACAACAAGCGGCACCGCATATTACAACACTCCGTTTGACATTCCCGCCTCGGCTAACCCGTCCAGAACAGGTTTTGCGTTCCTCGGCTGGAGCACATCAAGCACCGCGACGGCGGCAGAGTATCAGTCGGGTACGTCGATCCCCGCAGCTACTATCAACAGCTGGTATAACACAGATAAGACCCTTTATGCGGTATGGAAGGCGACATCATTCAACGTCAACATCTACTCCGCATATGACGAGCTTACTCACCAGGGCGATTACCTTATAGGCACTGTCGGCGGTACTGCAACGATTGCAAGCTCTTCGATAAACGCCTACGATAATCTTCAAAGCAAGATGACCACCACACCCAAGACCGGATACAAGGTTGATCAGTGGAGATATTCACAGGGCGCAGTTCCCTCACAGGGCAACTCAATAAGCATCAACTGGGGTACTCAGGGTAACAGCGAAACTCAGATGCCCACATATGCTATCAACATCGTTGTTTACTTCCGTTTGAGTGAGTTTAACATCAATGTATATGCTTACAGCAATACGGCAGCCGCAACAGGCACTTACACCAACAACGCGGCAGGCGGTACGGTAAGATTCGGTCAGACAGGCACACAGGGCGCTTCGGCACAGACAACCGGCACTTACGGCACAACCGTTCTTGCTATCGCAGCCCCCGCAACAGGCTACAAGTTTGACGCATGGTATTCAGACGCAACACTCAAAACTCAGGCAGGCACAAGCACATCGCTCACCGCAACAATCGGTGACACAACAGCTAATGCCAACGCCAACAAGTATTATGCTAAGTTCTCAATCGTAGCTTATACGGCAAAGGGCAGTGCAAGATATTACAGCCAGGGCTTTGACTATGCAACAGGCGCAGGTTATATTGGCACAGACGGCGGTACAGTTAAGCTTTCAAACAACAACTCAACATGGTCGACCGCAAGCGGCAACCAGAAAGCAAGCGTAAACGCATATTACACCGCAACGATTTATTATGTTGCAACGGCAAACACAGGTTATGAGTTCATAGGCTGGTATGCAGGCGACGACGCCGACATCTTCACAGCTCCTACGCTCTCAACAACCGCAGCTTATACCACTACAATGCCGGCAGAGGATATTGATATCCATGCTAAGTTCACGCCTTATAACTTCATACTTGAACTTCACCCCAACGGCGGTACATCGGGCACAACGGTTGTTATAACTCTTACTTATAACCAGGATACCAAGATACCCGCAGACGGCACACCGACAAGACTCGGCTATGCGTTTGAAGGCTGGTCGGACACCCAGACGGGTGCGGTCAACAAGACCTATAACGGAACTATCGCTTATACGGTTGTTAACTCATGGTTCTCTACTACCGACACATATAACAGCAAAAAGACTGTTTATGCGGTTTGGTCAGAGGCTCTTTACACCATAACGCTTGACCACCAGAACAACGGCGGCACAACATCAATAACCGCTAAAATCGGCAGCGCATTGCCTGCAACCGATGTTCCCACATATGCAGGCTTCGTCTTCGGCGGTTACTTCACAGGCACCGGCGGCGAAGGTGTTCAGTATTATGATGCAAGCGGTAACGGAACAAGAAACTGGGATATCCAGGGTGAAACAACGCTTTATGCTAAGTGGACCTGCCCGGTACTTTCTGATGTTAAATATGAAAACGGCAAGTGGACTTATATCTACGAAGCCGAATCGGGTACAGCTACCAAGACATCGGATACAGCGATAACAGATAAGTCCGGCATCACAAGCAACGCACCCTCAAGTGCAAAAGAGATAACCTCTATTGAAGATACAAAGACGTCTTATGTAACCGAGCAGGCTTCTTATGCAAAGGATATTAACCTCAACCATTACACGCAGCTGGCTCTTAACGACCTCAGAAACAGCGTGCTTGCAACAAACACAGCTAAGAAGCTTTCGGCTCTCACACAGCCTCAGCTCAACGAGTATGTTGCAAAAATGGCAAAGAATATGACTCTTGCTCTCTCAGAGAATAAGAAAGACGAAAAGCAGGAGCCTTCTATCAAGGTTTATGAGACAAACAGCAAGCTTGCCAAGATAAAGGGAGATACAATCCTCAGCGCGGCAGACAGTGCGAACGGCTCAACCTACAAATATCCCACAACCGCAAGCGCGGCAAACTACGCTTTCGCAGGCAAGTGGAGCTCAAAGGCAAATGCAGCGGTTGACTACTACCTCTACACTAACAGCGCAACACCCGTTATCGCTCTTGAGATAGATGACGGTGCAGTAGGCACAACGGTTGCAAACAACAATTCGTCTTATCCCACAAATGCAATAGTTACAGATAACTCCGCAGGCTTGTCTTATGTAGGACCTACCGCTTCGAGCGACAACAAGACCTACACCACAAGTGCGGTAAAAGCAACAGACGATATAACAACGGCTTGGTTCTATTCTTACACTCAGGCAGGCATAGGTACTAAGTACGATTATAACGCAAAAACAATTATTTATCTGACCCCGACATTCTCATCATCAGGCACAACAAACGAGATAGTTTATACTATTACTCCCACCGATGATGCCTATACTGTAAATGAGGGCGTAGCTTCTGCAACGCTTGCAGACGCCACCGCTGCTCTTCAGACGAGATACTCTTCATACAATTACAGCGTAAATAATAAGGATCAGATTCAGGTATGTATCTGCTACCACAACTCCATGAACGGCACAAGCGACGAGGGCTCTGAAGCAGGCGGTGCATACCTTCAGCTCAAACCCGACCAGGTAGATATGGATACATGGCTTAACCAGATGCACCTGTTCAGAACAGCAGGCGGCGCTTCTAACTGGGAGCTTCCGCAGACATCTGAAGCGGTATATCCGGTTGACGACAGCACATATGCTTCAACAGGTTATGTTTTAGGCTCGTTCTTGTATGTATTTGACTCAACCAACGAGCCGGAGGCAACGGCTTATGCAGAGGCAGGCAATCAGCAGGCCGCAAAGCAGGCGATTATAGACTCTGTCAAGAGAAATCCGTCAGAGGTTCAGGCTGCTGTTTCAAGCAAGTCGCATACAATGAACATTAACTCAGCCGGCACAGGTCTCGGCTACGCCAAGATTGACGGCTGGAGCGTAAACTTCTATCCGAAGAAGGGCGCATATGTTTACGGTCACCTTGTAGACAGATGGGGCAACGTATTCAACAAGGTATGGAAGTGCTTCAATGTTGACAGCACTAAATCAACTGTTACCGGCGGCACAAACAGCGTATATAACGTATTTGAAGACGGCGGCAGTAACCTTGACGTAATGAGCCTTGACTGTGCAAACATCGAGTTTGTAACAGGTCTTGATTCAAGCTTTGAAAACGGCGTATTCACCACGTCAGGCGGCAGCTTCACGGTTGCCACCGGCACGGCGAACAAGACCTATGACATCACGGTAACCGACCATGCAGGCAACAAGACCGCGGCTAAGGTCAAGAGCGATGCAAACGGAAACGTTACATTTAACGTTGAAGATACAAGCGCAAACCTTGCATTGGGCGCATACAGCTTCGACTTTAACGGATACACCGTAAACCTCTATGCAAGAGATCCTGCTCTTGTAAGAGACGCTTCTATAACGGCAACATCTGTTTTGGGCGGCGATACGGTTATCACGGTTGTTACGGCAAGCGACGCATTTAAGGTTCAGCTTGTATATAACGGAACCACCGCAACTTACACCAAATTCAACGGCAATGTAACCGTAACAGAAAATGAAGACGGCACATTGACATGGAGAATTGTAAGAAAACAGTCTCTCGGCACATACTCCTTCGGCATAAGAGCAAGAGGAGCAAAGGGTTGGGAAGACAGCGACTTCGTTGTAACAACGCAAATCGTTAAACCCGCAGACCCTGTTGTTACCGCACTTATCTCTGCCGAAGATGCAACCGCAGTAATCGGCAACAGACCTAAGGTAAAAGTTAAGGTCAAAGAGGGTACACAGTCAATCAGATTTATTGATGAAAACGGTGATACGGTTACAATAGCAAAAGATTCTGCACTTGCAACAACGGTTTCGGTTGTTGACGGCGTTGAGACTTGGTACGCAAGCTTGCCCTCAAGCGGCAAAGAGCTTACAAGAACCTACAGCGTAATTGCAAGATACAATTACAAGTGGCAGAAAGATAATGCTAAGACTGTAAGCACAACATTCGTTAAGGTTGACGAACCCGTACAGATTTACTCCGTAACTCTTAACAGTGACGAAGTTAAAGTATGCGAATTTGCAGAGTTTGAGTTCATCACAAGCGGCAAAATCAATAAGATTTGCCTTGTAAGAGAAAACGGCGATACGGCAACATACTCTGCCGATAACGCAATCGTAAAAGAGCTTGCAGACGGCACAAAAGAGTGGAAGATTAACCTCAAGTTCTACAAGCGCGGCACAGCGAGCCTTGACTTTAAGGTTAAAACAAGCTCCGGCTGGTCAGATACAGCAAACTACGGCACGGTTGAAGTTAAATAAACCTAATAATAAACCGGCGTTGCTCTTTTGAGCAGCGCCGATTTTTTTGTGCGGCTGCATAAGTCTTTGTTTTTAACAGTCTCTCCTTGTGGGAGGAAGTGCCGCGCAGATTTAATCAAAAAGCCGCGAGGGTGCATCTTCTTGCATAAAAATATCCCTCTGCGGCAAAGCTACATGAGGGAGGAAGATATATGAACGAACAGAACAAAGAAGTTCTCACAAAAATTTATCAAAATGCCAAAATGGGGAGCGATTCAATCTCTTATGTCAATGAAAAATCAGATGATGAATTGCTCAAATCAGCCCTGCTTTGTCAGCAAAGCGAATATTCACAGGTCGCCTCGGAGGCGGCAGAGCTTTTAAACAAAGACGGCGAGCCTGCAAAGGACAAGGGTGTGTTCAGCCACGCCTGTCTTTGGGGAAGTGTGCAAATGAATACGCTTGCCGACAAATCTGCCGACCACATCGCCGAGATGATGATGCAGGGCAGCATGATGGGCATAATTGATATGTCGCGCACTCTTAAAAAATACAGCTCGGCAGAACACAGTGCCATAAAGCTCGGCGAAAAGCTGATTGAAACAGAAGAAAACAATATTCAGCAAATGAAAAGTTTTTTGGGATAAACCGCAAGTGTCGATTATATAACAGAGAAAAAAACGGATACCGATTTGTCGTCGGTATCCGTTCTGCTATATCTTATTTTCGGCTTTTATTTATGATGCCGAGCTTTTTGAAGATGATGAAGCGTTGCTTCTTGCAATTGTTTTCTTATATTTTTTGAGAAGCTTATCTTCAATGTAGTTTACACGCTTGGGACCTACGCCGATTATATATTTGTCGCTCTCAAGAATTTCATCAGAGAATTTCTCAAGATCTTCGCTTGCAAGTGAAGATCTGATTGCGCTGTCGGCATATGTGCCGTTTTTGCTTACAAAATAGATGATGTGATAACCGTATTCGCTCTCAACAATATCTGTGTCGCCTGCCTTGCGGCTGTCATCAAAAATCCACTTGTCAAATGCGCCTGTCATCTGTCCGGGAACAACATTCTCATAAAGACCGCCGTTTGAAGATGAGCCGGTGTCCTCTGTGAGGTCTGTTGCAAATGTTGCAAATGAATCTTCTGTTGCTTCGCCGGCTTTCCATTTAGCAAGTGTTTCGCTTGCCTTGTCTTTAGCTTTCTGAATTTCATCATCAGAAAGAGCCTTGCCGGTCTTTGAATCCTGTGTGAGGAAGAGTATGTGACGAACCGTTACGGTGTTAACATCGTGCTTGGGGTTAACCATAAGTGCAACGTAATATGCGCCGTTGTCACTGTCTTCAATAAGCTTTTTGTCGCCTGCTTTTGTTGAGCCCTCAAATGCCCATGTTGCAAGGTCTGAATTCATGCTCTCAAGAGATGTTGCGCTTGAGTTAAACTGTGACTGTGATTTAAGAGCAGCCTTTATAAGCGTGCTGCTGTCTGCGTCATAGCCTTCTGTGGTGTTATATTTGGTTGCGAGAGTAACAAAGCTCTTTTCATCCGTTACACCGTCAAACATCTCGTTTGCATTTGCCTTTGTCTTTGCGTCGGATTCGCTCTGACGCTTTTTAAGGTCGTCGTCCGATTCGCCGTCGTTCTGTGTGAGCGACTCATTCTTAAACTGATAAAGTCTGAGAGTTACAAACTGATAGCTGTCGGGGTTTTCGTCAAATACCTTTTTAACTTCATCCTCGGTGTAGCCTTTTTCAAACTCGTCTGACTTGTCGTTGTAGAATTTCTTAACAAGAGACTCCATCTTGAGCTGCTTTTTGAGGAATCTCTCGGTTACGCCGTTGCCGTAAGCCTTGCGAAGGTAAGCGTTGAGAGAGTAGCCCGCTCTCTGGTTTTCATCATCCGAAGAGCTTGAGTTTGAGCTCTGGTTTGCGGTTGATGCCTCTTCGCGGAGGTCTTCAATCTGCTTGTCAACCTCTGCAAGGTCTGCCTCTGTGAGCTCTGTGCCCGCTTCTTTGGCCTCCTGATAGAATGCAAGATACATTTGAGCTGTTTTTACAGCCTGGTCGTGAAGGTACTCTACCCAAGTTATCTCGTTGCCGTCTTCATCTTTAGTTGTCTTGGTCTGATCCTGCGGGGCAAGAGAAGTGTCATAGCCGTAATCATAGCCGTAGTATTTATAATACTGAGCGTTGTAGCTGAGCTGGTTATATGCACGGCTGTAATAATACAAATACTCTGCGTAAGATATTTTTTCGTTACCTACATATCCCACCTGAACGGCCTTTTGAAGAACGCCGCAGTAGTTGAGAATACCGGTTACACAGCCGAGAGCGATTGCGGCAATAACTATAATAGCTATTACTTTTTTAACCACCGAGCGTGCTGCAACTTTCTTTTCAATGTTCTTTGCGTTCTTTTTTGCGGATTTAGCCAGGCGTTCTTTTCTCTCCTGACGGTACTGTTCCGCCTTGTTCTGGTTGTTATCTGCCATAATTTTCATCCTTTTCAAATTATAGTCTTGCTGAACGTACAGCATAACAAATACATTTTAAACTATTTTATAATTTTTTACAAGTATTATTTTAAAAAAGAGGGGCAAACAATGCAAAATTTACAAAGCCGTCACATTCGTGCGTTGACACTTTTTTGCCCTGATGATAAAATACCGTTGTAACAACTGCTCGGAGGGTGTTTTATGGCAAACAATAACTTTAAAAAGCCGGACAGAGGCTCTTCCTCTGCACCGGACCATATAATGATAAGCTTTTGCGGCGACGCAAGGCACGAGATGGCAGTCACCTGGCGCACCGACACCTCTGCACGGGACGGCTATGTTCTCTATTGGGCAGAGGGCGAAAAAGAGCAAAGGCAAAATGCAGTATGCCGCACGATAAAAAGCGACATTGATATAAGCAAATTTAACTGCGCCCGGCTATTGTCGTTAAAAGCGGGTACAAAATATTATTACACCTGCGGCGATGAGAACAACAGGAGCAAAACATTTTCTTTCACCACACAGGGGGAGGGCTGCGACAGCTTTAAATTTATTGTTATAGCAGACCATCAGGTGGGCGACCCGTGGGAAAAACCCGATTATTCGGTTGTGAAAAATATGCTCAAAAAGGCAATCAAACAGCATGAAGACATAAAATTCATCCTCACCGCAGGCGATAACTGCGACGACGGTCAAAATGAATTGCAGTGGAACGGTATGTTCAGCGGACTTGACGGTATTGTGGAATCTTTGCCTTATATGATGACGACGGGCAACCACGATAACCGCGGCTTTGAGCAGTATCTGCCGGAGCCCAAAGGTAAGTTCTATCTTGACCATGCGGATTTTTTTGATGAGCAGTTTAAATATTCTTACCCTCAAAACGGACCGAAAGGCTTTGAAACAGAAAATTATTCTTTTGATTACGGCAATGCCCACTTTTGCATAATGGGCATAAACGAGCCGCAAAAAGTCGGCGACTGGGCGTATGACGATATAAACGGCTCTTCTGCCGAGTGGAAGCTGGGCGCATATCATTTTCCGATTTATCCAGCAATCCCCGAGGGGCAGAATGACGACGGATACCCGTGGCTGAGAAAAGCGGTGGAATCGCTCGACCTTATTTTTGAGGGGCACGAGCATACGTTTGCAAGAACATACCCCATGAGAGGGGACGCAATGTACGAAAAGCCATCGGAGGGGACGGTTCATTGCCAGTGCGGCAGCGGCTCCGGCGGCAGAAGTGCGAACGAGCGAAAAATCTGGCACACTTCTTTTTATACTCAGGAGGAGGGCGTGCCCGTCTACGCTTTGGTCGAAGTGAATAAATTAAAGCTCACCGTCACCACAATGCTTTCAGACGGCAGAGTTGCCGACAGATTTTTGATTGACAAAGAAAAAGATGCTATTGACCCTCCGGCATTACCGCCTGTTTACGGCAGCGGAGCGAGAATGATTTATAAAGGCTCAATGCCGCACATTGCCGCAAGAGGAACATATTGCGAAAAGAAAGACGGCGTTTGGTTTTGCCCGTTTGCTGTTTTGGCGCAGTATATCGGTGCGGCGGTGAATAAAAAAGAGGGCAGTGCCGAGATAGAGATGTACGGCAAAAGAGCAGTGTTCTTTGAAGGAGAGAGTTTTGCCGAGGTGAACGGAGAAAAAATCTCTCTCGGTGCGGCGGTTTATTTCGGCGGCGGTCAGCTTATGGTGCCGGCAAGCAAAACGGCAGAAATTTTCGGCTTGAGATGCAATTATATTGAGCACAATAATATACTTGATTTTGAAACAGAAATTGAGAGCTCGCCTTTGTCGGAGCAAAAAAGAAAGAAGGGGTAACGTGATAGAAATTTATAAAAGAGATTATGCGGATAAACTCAAAAAAATAATCGGAAACGAGCTTTATGAACGCCAGAGTAACAGGCGGCATATCTGTGTGCCGATTGAGGACGGCTACTTTTTGGCATTCAGATTTTGTGATGTAAAAAACGTTCACTCCGGCACGCAAAGGTGCGAGATAGTCTGCACAAAAGACCGTTTGATTTTCTTTGGCAACCTGCCGCGCCTTTCTGATGTGCTTGCCGCTATGCCGAAAGATACCGAACCGTTTTATGCCTTGGCAAAGATGTTTGAGGATATGTTCTCAGACGATGTTGACGCGCTTGACGGCACGGAGGGCGAAATAAACAAACTCGAAACGAGCCTGCTCTCTTCAAAAAAACAGGGCAATATCAGCTCGCAAATTATAAACCTGCGCCGCTCGCTTTTAAAAATAAAAAGATTTTATGAGCAGCTTGCTGTCGTTATTGACAGACTTGCCGACAACGAAAACGAAATTATTCCTCAAAAAGATATTCCGCTTTTTGAAGCTCTCGGCAGATATATTCACTACCTTTTGCAGCTTGTTATTGACCTTAGAGAATATGTCACGCAGGTCAGAGAGGCTTATCAGGAATATCTCGGCATTGAGCAAAATAATGTTATGAAAATTTTTACCGTTATCACGGGCGTATTTTTGCCGCTGACTTTAATAGTCGGCTGGTACGGCATGAATTTAAAAATGCCGGAGTTCGGCTGGCGTTACGGCTATCCGTTTGTGGCGGCGCTGAGCGTTGCGGTTTGCGCCGGCTGTTTCTTTTTGTTTAAACGAAAAAAATGGTTTTAACTTCGGCTCATTTTGCAAAAACAGGCGACTTGACCGACGCTCCCGTGACAAAACATAGGCGCGGTGATATGCTGTGAGGCGGAGGTGATCGAATGATTAACAAAATTACATTCGGACAGTTTTTGCGCCAAAAGCGCATAGAAAAGGGCTTGACTCAAAAGGAGCTTTCAGAGAAACTGTTTTTGAGCGAGTCCGCAATTTCAAAGTGGGAGAAAGGCAAGAGCTACCCCGACATAACCATGATACCCGACATCTGCGCGGTGCTGGAGGTTTCGGAGCATGAGCTTATCTGCGGAGCGAACGACACGGAATACCATGCGATGAAAAGGGACGCGCGGCTTTACAGAAAAATTACCGAAACATTCTTTTGGGGCTTTACGGTGTCTTATATCGCGGCATTTGTTATTTGCCTTATCTGCGACTTGGCGATAAACAAAAGATTGAGCTTTTCGCTCACGGTGTTTGCCTCGCTTTTGACGGCGTTTACTTTTGTGCCGACCTTAACGAGGTTCACAAAAAAGCATAAGCTTTCAGTCTTTGCCGTGAGCACATATCTTTCACTTGCGATTTTGTTTGCGGTGTGCTGTTTGAGCTACGGACAAAATTGGTTCGGCATAGCGGCAAGCGGAACACTGCTCGGCTACGCAGTGATTTTTTTGCCGTTCATTTTAAAAAAATATTCGAGCGAAAAAATAAAAAAATTCACGCCTGCAATTTATTTTGCGGCGTGTGCGGTTTTGATAATTTTGCTTTTGTTTGTCACGAGAATTACGGTGTATTTTAATTTGCACAGCGCGGTTCTTATAACGCTGTTTTCGTTAGTTCCGTTTTTTATTTCTGCGGCGGTGAGTATTATAGGCAAAAATAAATTTTTTAAAGGCGCGGCGGATTCGCTTGTTTTCGGCGCTTCGCTTTATGCTCTTCCGTATTGCCTTTATAAAATATTGGGCGACTGTGCGTCATACGGCTACGCGGTGAATTTTTTGAACTGGCACGACAACATCAACGGCAATATTTATCTTTTGATTTTGATCGCGAGCGTGCTTCTTTCGGCGGTGCTGATTATTTTGGGCTTTAAGAAAAAATCTTCTTGATACTATCGGATGAAAGCGATAGTCGCTTAACGCTTCTGTTGACAAAAGGACTATAATCCACATTCGGGCAGTTGTTTCACTGCCGTTTATGGATTATAGTCTTTATGGTTATTTAAGCTTTTTTCTTAAAAAGATTGCCGGAATTATTATGAAAATTCCAACAGCCGCGGCGGCAAGAAAAATCTCCGGCACGGGCACGTTGACAACTTCGTTATAATCGTTTATATATGTTGCCGCCTCGTGCAAAGGGGCAAAACGGTTTGTGACATATGCGCCGAGCGAGGGCCCCGTAACCATGGGAATGAGCACGGCAAAAATCATTCTTACACCCTGAAAAAGTCCTGCCTTGTCCTCGGGCGTGAAATCTCTGACAGAGGCATTGAGAACTATCATAAGCATAGCATAACCCAAAAGTATTATTAGGGCCGAAATGCCGAACGGCGCGAGCGTGCGTGAAAAATAGGTCAGGCAAAGACCTGCAATAAACAGAATTACCGATAAAAATATAAACTTGCTTTTGCCGTATTTGTCAATTCCCTTGCCCAAAAAAACTATTGCCGCAACCGCCAAAACAACGGCGGCAGCCGCGGCGGCAATGACCTTGGGCGTTAAAACAGAGCCGAGGTTATTAAAATCAAGCCCCATAAAGTGCTGAATATAAATGAATATATACGGCAAAAAGACCTGAACGGCGCAGTTGAAAATTGCCATTGCCGCAAGGGCAATATAAAGATTTTTGTTTTCTTTAACAACCGAGGGTCTGAAGCCGTAGACAATGTCTTTAAAATAATTGCTCTTTGTTTTTTCGCCGCTTCGTGAATCTTTAAGAGTAAAAAGACCGAGCACGCCGCAAATCGTAACGAGTGCGCCGAGCGCAATAAAGCAAGCCGGGTAGCCTGCCGCCGAAACTCCCGCGCCGAATGCGACGGTGACTATCGCCATTGCAAAAAGCGGCAAAAGCGAGAGTACGCTCTCTGCAACGCCCCTGTTTTCGGGCACGGTGACATCGGTTATCCATGCGTTAAAGGCGGCGTCGTTGCTCGTTGAGCCCATAAAGGTCATAACGCAGTCCATAATAATAACAATGCTGACAGTTACGGCGAGCACCTTGGTGCTGTCGCTTATATGAAAAAGCGAGCCGATATTCTCGCGTGAGATCCACGCAAAAACGGCAACGGTGAAGCCCCAAAGTATGTAGCCGACGCTGATAAAAAGCTTGCGCTTGTTGAGCTTGTCGCTCAAAGTGCCCATAATAAAGGTGGTGAGCACCGCCGCAACCGCGCTGAAAGACACCATTTTTGACACATCGTTTGCGTTGCCGCCGATGTAGTTAAAGAGGTAGGTGTTAAAATAAACGTTTTCTACCGCCCAGGCAACCTGACCCATAAAGCCGAAAAGAATAAGATTAAACCAAATGCGTGCGCCGAGTTTGTGAGGGTTGTTTTTGCTCATAATTCTCCGCCTTTCTCGTGATTTAGCGAAAACAGACAGCCGCAGTAGTTCTGCCTGTAAAGCTCATATTTTTTTGAAAGCTCAATAGACCTTTTATAGCCCTCTTTCTTTTTGAAATCGGCAAAAAGATACGGTACGCCGTATTTTTGCGAAAACTCTTCGCCGATTTTGTTTAAAAGCGCGGCATTTTTGTGAGGGCTGACAGAGAGCGTTGTGGTGAAAAAATCAAAGCCGTTTTCTTTTGCCAAAGCGGCGGTTTTTTCCATTCGCAGTCTAAAACATTTTTCACACCGAGCGCCGCCCTCTTTTTCGTTTTCAAACCCCTTTGCGGCAGAGAGAAATTTTTCCTCCTCCCACTCGCAGTCCATAAATTTTACGGGTTTTTTAAACTCTGCCTCTTTTATCAGCCGCAGCTGCTCCGAGAGCCTTTTTTGATATTCCTCAAACGGCTCAATATTCGGGTTGTAGTAAAGCACCGTAACATTAAAGTGCCGAGATAAAACCTCAAGCACATAAGAGCTGCAAGGCCCGCAGCATGAGTGAAGCAGCAGTGACGGCGTGCCCGTGAGCGAAGCGATTTGCTCCTCCATTATTTTTTGATAATTTATCTTTTCCATAATTTTATCCGTTTAATTTGCCGATAAATTCGGCAATGTTTTTTTCGATTTCTTCCTGTGAATTTTTTGAATAAACGCTGTCTTTTAAGTTTAATATTTTAAAGCTTTCTTTAAACTTATCAAAGGTGTCCTTTTGGTCTTTGCAAATAAAAAGCGCGTCGGTTTTTATTTTGCCTATGCAGTCAAAAAGAGAAAACTCTCTCAAGTCAAAGCCTATATGCAGGTGGCAAAACATATTTATAATCGGCATAAGTATTCCGCATAAAAAGCCGTAAGAGCTTTTTACTTTTTCTTCGATAAAAGAGTAAATGTTTGTTATCGGCTCCTGCGCGATAAAGCCCTTAACATTTTTCGGCAAATCCGCTCTTATGCCTGCAAACGCCGCGGCGAGCGCACCCTCTTTTATGCCATGCATAAAGATTTCGCAGCCGGTGCCGAATCTAAGCTCCAGCCAGGAGCACCACATCACGGCGTCATACCCTTCCGCAACGCCGAGAGAAGAATATTTGCCGCCGCTTTTGCCGCAGGCACGCTCGTCCGCAATGAGAATGTTAAAATTCTTTTCGCGGTAGAATGAAAAGATTTTTGCAAAATCAATTTCGCCGCTGCTGCCGAAAGAGTGGAGCAGTAAAACTGTTTTTTCGCCCTCGCCGTTTTCGGGGCAATAGAGCTTGCCGTAAAGCGGAATTTCATCCGCGCCCAAAATGCGGACCTCTTCAAACGGCAAAGACAAAATATAGTCTCTGCCTTTTTTAATCGCCTTTTCTTCACTCTCGTTTTTTAAGGAGTCAAAAAATATTTTTTCATACTGCTTGCTTCGTTTAAAATTTTTGGTAAAAACCAAAAGCGCAAAAAGCAAAAACAGCGCGGCAACAAGCCAGATAACTATAATCGCCGAAACAAGATAATTCATATTCTCTCACTTTCTGCTTTTTAAATATTCGAGCACGTCAAACTCGTCAAGACGCGAATCTTTTTTTAAATAAAGCGGGTGGTGCGGATGACCGCCGTTTTTGGAGCGTTTGCCTGCGGTGTACCACTTTGCGCCGTATCGGTTGCCTATTTCAATCATATCAAGCACGCAGTCGGCAAGGTAATCTCTTTCGTTGATTATCGTTCCCCACGCCGCCCAAACGCTCGGGCTGCCGGAGCTTAAACGCATGATATATTCAAATGCTTTCATGTTTTCGCGGTGGAGCAGGGGGTTCATTTCTTTTTCCATATCCTTGGGGCTGGTTGCTCTTTGAGCATACACGTTAAACATAACAAAGCTGTCGTATCCGTTGCCGAGAGCTATTCTCTCAACGGATTTTAAAGTGTTGTCAAGGTTATCCGGCTCGGCGGTGGAGGGGTTTATACCTATGCAAACAAGTGGATTTTTGCCTCTCGTTGCGAGTATGTATCGGTATTCCGAATAAAAATCCGGCACATAAAGCCACTTCTCCGTGTCATAATTTTTTTTGTCGCTGCCGCGCAGAGCGTCCTCAAACGAGAGCACCTCTATCTCTTTGGTGGTTGATGACGGAATGTGCATTTTATCAGCCTTTCTTTTCGTTAAATCCGTTCACGTTCATAAATCCTTTTGATTTTTTCTTGATATATAAAGTCAGTGCCGCGCCAAAGGGAACAGCCAAAAGCGTTGCGCCTTTTTTGGGCGATTCTTTTAAAAAGTTTTTATTTTTGGCAATTATACTGCTCGAAACATAGTGAACGCAGCAGCGCATAAGCTCTTTAAAGTTGCCGGCGGTTTGCATGTCTGTTTTTCTTATAAAAGCAAAGCCCTTGGGGTTTCGCAAATACTGCTTAAACATATTTGTCGAAGAGCCGTCTGCCATGTATTCCACAACGCAAACGGGTTCATCCATTATCAAAAGTGTGTAGTCCCTGTCGGCAAGGCTGTATTTGTAGGCGAGCGAAACATATTTTTCGCCCTCAAACACGGGGTACGGAGGATATTTTTTCATAACGTCCGTGCGGTAAATCAGCTTTTTGTCGCCCTTGCCGCCGCGCGAATAAAAGCCCGAAAGGGTGGTGTCTTTGCGGTCATGCTCCAAACGCGAGCCGATTATTTCGCCGTCCTTTGTGCAGTCGAGCGCAATGATTCCCGCATATTTTTCACTGCCGTATTTTTGCCAAAAAGAAACGATTTTTTCCACCGCGTCGTCGGTCATATAATCGTCCGAATCTATGCAGACGTTTAAAAGTGTGTCAATATTTTCATAGGCGGTGTTGTGCGCGGTGTGCATACCGCCGTTTTTTTTGTAGACATATTTTATCTCAAAACCGTTATCTCTTTTTTGCCATTCTTTAATTAAATCGGCAGTCTCGTCCTCGGAGCCGTCGTCAACAACAAGCCAGACAAAATCCTTGCAGGTCTGGCGCAAAAGGCTCTCATAGCAAAGGTGAATTGAATATGCCCTGTTATATGCCGGAGTGAAGACGGTAAGTGTTTTTTTCATAAGCTCCTCCTTTTATTTGCCGATTATTTTATCAATGCAAACCAAAAGCGCATAAACACCTGCGGCGTTGCCGTGCTTGCAGCAGGTGAAAAACACCCTCCAGTGAACAGGCATATACTGCACTTTAAGATTTTTATAAGCTTTTTTATATCGCGGCGAAGAGAGAAAATATTTTATTTTTTTTATCTTTTCGGCTGCGCTTTTTTTGTCTATCAGTTCATTGAGCCCGAGACCTATTATGCTCAGAGCAATGCGGTTGTCGAGCGCGTCCTCAAAAAGCAGAGCGTTTTTGTTTATTATATCGCCCATTCTGTTATAAAGCTCCTGCCACATATCAAACAAATTCGGCTTGTAGCTTCTTGTGAGAGAGACGGAGTTATCTTTGCGGTAGTGATTAAAAAATTTGTTTATAAACACCGCTTTTTTTATGTGGCAAAAGGCTTCAAGGTTAAACAGCGCGTCCTCTGTGCCGACAAGCTTAGTGTCGGTGAATTTGCAGCCGTTCTCTTTTAAAATTTTTGTTTTATAAAGCTTGCCCCATGCGGTGACCGCCGAGTCCGCGTCGCTCGGGTCCGAAAGCTCTTCGTCTTTAAGCCCTGCGATTCTGCGGTGAAGAGTGTTTCGCATTTCTTCGCCGTCAAAAACAATTCTGTCGGCTTTAAAAACCTGTTTCGGAGATTGCATGTTCGGAAACTCTCTGACATAGCTCCACATCACGAGGTCGGCATTTTCTTTTTGCATTTCCTCAACTGCCGCCGCGCAGGTTTCGAGTTCTATCCAGTCGTCGCTGTCGAGGAACATGACATATTCGCCCTCGGCATTTTGAAGCCCCGTGTTCCTCGCACCGGAAAGCCCCGTGTTCTCTTGGCTTATCAGCTTTATGCGCGAATCCTTTTGCATATAATTTTTTATTATGTTCACAGAACCGTCCGGCGAAGAGTCGTCAACGCAAATGATCTCTGTGTTTTCATAGGTCTGATGTATCACGCTCTCAAGGCATATGGGCAAAAATTTTTCCACATTATATACGGGCAAAATTATGCTGACCTTGCCGTTTGTTTCGCACATAAAAGCTCACCTCTTTAGTATTATAGCAAAACAAAGCCTTTAAGACAATAGTAAAAAAGGGACTGCCGCATTTAGCGCAGACCAAAGAGCAAATTATTAAAGAAAAAGCTATAATCAACAAACGGTATTTAAACATACCGATGCGGATTACAGCTTTACTTTTGCTTTTTCTCTTTTAAGCGCTTTTTTGCCCACTCGCGGTACAATAAGTACAGCTTCGGGGCAAAGAAAACGCTTTCTGCATCTAAATGCGACAGCCCCCCCCGAGACCGTATTTTTATTCTGCAAATTCACACGCTCCGAGCGCGGCAACCGCGCCGTCCGCCGCTGCGGTGGTGAGCTGACGAACCGCCTTTGTGCGGCAGTCGCCCGCGGCAAAAATACCGTCTGTTTTTGTGCGGCAGTCTTCGCCCGCGATTATAAACCCGTATTCGTCCAAATCGGCTACGGATTTAAAAGCTTCGTTATCGGGTTTTTGACCCACGGCAACAAAAACTCCGCTGACCGAAACGGTGCTTTTTTCTTTTGTTTTAACATTTTCGATTTCGGCAAAGCTTACGCTGTCTTCGCCGCCGATTTTTGTTATGACAGAGTCAAGAATAAAGCTGACGTTTTCTTTGGCTTTGAGTGCTTCGGCAGATTTTTGCTCGCCCCTGAAAGCACTTCGCCTGTGAACAAGATAAACCTTGCGGCAGTATGACGAGAGCAGAAGCGCGTCCTGCAAAGCGGTGTTGCCGCCGCCAACAACCAAAACGTCTTTGCCCTTATAAAATGCGCCGTCGCACACAGCGCAATAAGAAACGCCCTTGCCGATAAACTCTTCTTCGCCCTTTGCGCCGAGCCTTTTGCTCTTTACGCCGCAGGCTATTATAACCGCCTTGCAGTCGTAACTGCCGCCGTCGGTTACAACGGTTCTAAAAGAGCCGTGATCTTTTATTTCGTTCACTCTTTCAAGCCGAATTTCCGCGCCGAGGTCGGTCGCCTGCTCAAAAAGTCCGCTTGCAAAATCCGCGCCGCCTATTTCTTTTATGCCCGGGTAATTCTCAACCCTGTTTGAATAGACTATCTGACCGCCGATAATTTCTTTCTCAAAAACAAGCACGCTCTTACCCAAGCGGCAGGCATATATCGCGGCGCTGAGCCCTGCCGTGCCTGCGCCTATAATAATTACGTCTGTCATATTCTCACCTTAAAAAAGGGGGACTGCGCCGAATGCGAAGCCCCCCCGATTTTATGTATCTTTTTTGCGCCGCACCGTTTATTATGGGCGGTGAAGTTTGTTTTATACCGAATTTTTAAAAATGCGGACGGTTTCTCTTTAATATTTTACTCCCGTTTTGTTCTCACGTCAAATGTTTTTGACACAGACGGATTTTATGAGATAACCACCTTGCCGTTTACGTCTATGCCGACATATTGGTCGGAAGAATTTTTCGCCCACGCAATTCCGCTGTTAAAAGCGCCTATGTAGCTGTATGTTCCGGCAGGAATTATGACCTTGCCCGTGTAGTCGAGCACGGAGTATCCCTCGTCTGTGCGTAAAACGAGTCTGCTGTCGTTTGCATATGTTTCGCCGGCGGCACGTTCAGAGTGAATCTCTCCCCTAGTTCCTTCAATAGGTTCAAACAGCATATTGCCGTTTTTATCTAAAATAGTGTAATAATATTTGCCGTCTGCACCCTCAATCATAATCAAAAAATTATCTTTGCCTGCCGTGTCGATATATACAGGATAATATTTTGAAAATGTTGCGGTTTTGCCTGTTGCCGGGTCAGTAAATGATACGGATTCTTTTTCGCGGTCTCTTTTAACAAGCATACCGTTTATAATTTCGTCAAAAGCAGGGGCTTTTTCAACTTTGCCGTCGGAGCGTATTACGACATACGCATATCCGTCATCGTCATATTCATAATAACCTGTGTCGCTGCCCTCGACCTTGATTCCGCTTCCGTTAACGATATACAAGTTGTTGCCTATGTTTATTTGAGTGCCATAGTCGATGGCATTGTTCCCGATATACTTATCAATGCTAGACATGTAAATATATGGGTCATCGTATACGCCGGCACCCACACGAAATGCTTTTGCACCAATATATGATGTGTATGTTTCCGACAATTCACCATAGGGACATTCTCTCAATTTGTTAACAAACTCACCTTTTTCGTTTATTGTGCCGTAAAGGTGGCGTGAAACATCTATGCCGCTCTCGTATTTATGAACAAAAAACAGATTATCGCCGCAAGCATAGATTTCATCAAATTTTCCGTCTTCCGAAGAGGCAACAACTTTTCCCTCCTTGTTTATTATTTTATAATTATAAATAACTTTACCATCTTTTTCACCGGCATTTTCTTCTACATAACACGCGTCATTGCTCATATCATGCGCGCCGCTGATTTCATCCGAATCACTTACCCAAGAGGTTGAGGCGCATATAATTTTACCGCTTGTGTCAATAAGCGAGCACGATTTCGAACCGGAACTTTCTATCCAAGCATAGCCGTTGCTGAAATTACGAACCTCTGTCGGGGTGAGCGCAACATTTTGCCCTCCCTCGGAATCTCCCGAAGCCGGCTGCGACTCATAATCTTTTACGACTTCAATATCCGAATTTTTCTTTTTGCCGCAGGCGGCGAGAGAAAAAATTAAAGCTAAAACCAAAGCAAATGATATTACTTTTTTCATTGCATTTCCCCCTGTGCTTCGGCTGCTTTTGCGGCTTCGGCTTTTTGCACGGCCTTTAATTTGTTTGAGAACATTTTGGTAATAATTATTACTGCAATCGTTTCTGCAAGATAAACATATGCCATAAAAGTTACTTCGGTTGTTGAGTATGAGCCTTCCGAAGCCGAGTAGCCGAGAATCATCACAAGATATATCAAAAAATTATATATCATTGTTATGTAGTTTAATATAAGAAATTTTTTGTTATAGCTTTTGCCCAAGAGCACAGGCAACGCCGCTAAAACAAGAGACGCCAATGTTAAAATTATGCTTATTGTCAGCAACGGCAGAAATACCTCGGCATCTCCTCCGCCGCCGTAGCTCGAAGCAAGGTCTTTAATATCATTCATAATTTTTATAAACGAGCCGCTTTCGCTGACAATAAAAAGGTTTATTTTTGCCATGTCAAAAAACATCAAAATAAAGTTTAACAAAACCGAGCCGAGAGTAACCAAAAACATTGTTTTTGCAGACTGTAAGCCGTTGTACGAATTTAAAAGCTTGTTCTTGTAATCCGAGCCCTGAACATTTTTTGTAACCTTTTCGGCGATTTGCGCCGTTCCCCTTTTAACTGACGATACCGCGTCCGAAAAATTTATTCCGTCCACCTTTGTGCCGCAGGCAGAGCAAAAAGACTCTGTGTCGGCAAGCTCTTTTCCGCATTTTCTGCAAAATGCCATAATAATACATCCTCCTAAAACAATAATGAGTCGTCTTCCATATACCAGTCGCCGTTTTCTTTGACCATTTCTACGGTGCCGAAATCGCCGCTGCTGCCTTTTTCTATATCGCTGCCGCTGAGAAGCTCGGCGGTTACCTTTGCGTGCGTTTCGTCGGTATATTGAATTTTGGTTATTTTAAATTTGATAGGACTGTCCTGCTTTGCAACCCCCAAGGCAAAAAGCGCACTGAGCGTATCCGAACCGAAGTTAAAGTTGAATGCTCCGGCTTTGGCATTCACAGAGCCGCCGAGGTCGCCCAATGCTTTGTAATAATTGCGGCTGTTTGTGCTCAAACATTCAAGGCAGGCAGAAATATCACCGCTCATATATGCTTTCTCAAATGTTTCAAAGCGCTCGGCAATCAGGTCTTCGTCACTTTTTCTTGCTGTCGCAAAATATATTCCTACACCGGCAACGGCGACGGCAACAACACAGGCAATAATTTTTTTCAGCATAAATCTTCACCCCCTCCGCAAACTGTATTTGACACAAGTCTAACCTGTTTCAGGTTAAATGTCAATACTCTGAAACAGGTTACAATATAATTTTTCCGGAGGTGTTTTTATGTATAAAAGAATACGCGACCTTCGGGAAGACCACGATTTAAACCAAACTCAAATAGCCAAAATTCTGGGTATGTCACAAACCGGTTATTCAAAATATGAAACCGGCGAAAACGATTTGCCCACTGCCGTGCTGATAAAGCTTGCACGCTTTTACGGCACGAGCATAGATTATATTCTCGGTGAAACGGACGAAACCAAAAGATACCCGTAATAAGCCGATAAGGGGTTGCCGCCGGATGCGGCAGTCCCTTTAATGCTTTTTGTGCGCTATACTATTTATTATATGTATAATTCCGCACACAAACGCTGTTGCATATTTCACATATAAATATATGCTTTCTTGTTCGACATTTTATCTTAAAATACTTGATTATAAAACGCCGATTGTGTATAATTGTATTATTGGTTAGTATGACTTTTTATAAAAACAGCTCGGCTGATTTCTTTTGCGGGGCAGGATTCAGGAAGGACAGATAAAAATGCAGACAAAGTATATTTTCGTGACCGGCGGCGTTGTTTCGGGTCTCGGCAAGGGTATAACGGCGGCGTCTCTCGGCCGTCTTTTAAAAGCAAGGGGACTCAAAGTCACCGTTACAAAGCTTGACCCTTACCTCAACATTGACCCCGGCACAATGAACCCGATACAGCACGGCGAGGTCTTTGTTACCGACGACGGTGCAGAGACCGACCTTGACCTCGGTCACTACGAGAGATTTATTGACGAAAGTCTTTCTCAAAACAGCAACATAACCTCCGGCCGCGTTTACAACACCGTTCTCACAAACGAGAGAAAGGGCGTTTACGGCGGTCAGACAATTCAGGTTATTCCGCACATCACAAACGAAATCAAGCGCCGCATAGCTCTCAACGAAACCGCAGACGTCGTTTTTGTTGAAATCGGCGGCACAGTAGGCGATATAGAGAGTTTGCCTTTTCTTGAGGCTATCCGCCAGTTCTCGCAGGAGCACGGCAGAGAAAACTGTATGTTTATTCACGTCACGCTCATACCCTGGCTCAGCGCATCTATGGAGCTTAAAACAAAGCCCACACAGCACAGCGTTAAAGAGCTTTTGAGCATAGGCATAAGACCGGACGTTATCGTTTGCCGCACGGAGCATCATATAGACCAGGGCATCAAAAACAAAATCGCCCTTTTCTGCGATGTTGACCCCGAGTGCGTTGTTGAGAACATGGATCTCCCCACGCTTTACGAAATTCCGCTTGCCCTCGAAAAAGAGGGTCTTGCCAAAATAGCAATCAAGCGTCTCGGCATTGAGTGCGGCGAGCCCGATCTCTCGGATTGGACGGATATGGTAAACCGCAACAAGGCACTGCTCAAAAGCCATGACAAAAAGCTTGATATTGCCCTTGTCGGCAAATACGTTGAGCTTCACGATTCATACCTCAGCGTTGCAGAGGCACTCAAACACGCAGGTATTCATGTCGGCTGCGGAATAGATATTCACTGGATAGACAGCGAAACAATAGACGCAGGCAACGTAAAAGATATACTCGGCTCCATGCACGGCATACTCGTGCCCGGCGGCTTCGGCTCAAGAGGCGTTGAGGGCAAAATCGAGGCTGCAAAGTTTGCAAGAGAAAATAAAATTCCCTACCTCGGTCTTTGCCTTGGTATGCAGGTTGCAATCATTGAGTTTGCACGCGGCGTTCTCGGCTACAAGGATGCCAACACCACCGAAATCGACCCTGATACGGAATACCCCGTAATCGACCTCATGCCGGATCAGAAAAACATATCCGACATGGGCGGCACAATGCGTCTGGGTCAGTACCCCTGTGTGCTTGACCCCGAGTCAAAAGTATATAAATGCTACGGTCAGCAGAACATCAGCGAGCGTCACCGCCACAGATACGAGGTCAACAATGACTACCGCGAGGCTCTTGAGAGCGCGGGCATGAAGCTTGTCGGCGTTTCACCCGATAAACATATTGTTGAAATGGTAGAGCTCAAAGACCACCCGTGGTTTGTTGCAACACAGGCTCACCCCGAGTTTAAATCCCGCCCGAATAAGGCGCATCCGCTTTTCATAGGATTTATCGAAGCGGCAAAAAACATTAAATAATCAAATTTTACGCAGCGCTGCGGCTGCGGAATTTATAGAGAAAACATTTTCAAGGAGGATACCGTATTGAAAACCGATAAAAAAATCGAAGAGCTTACCTCTTATTTCGGCGATTGGTTTAACGACGGCAAAACTCTTGACACAGGCAAAATGACGCAGGATCTTTATCCCTACGACATGATGTTCTCACCCGTCAAGGTTAACCGCATCACAATCAAAAACCGTTTGGTAATGGCTCCCATGGGTAACATCTCAATGTGCGACGAAACAGGCCGCCCCAATGAGAAAATGCTTGCCTATTTCACAGAGCGCGCAAAGGGCGGCGTAGGCCTTATCACAACAGGTCTTGTGCCCGTCAGCCACGGCCTTGACCACACAATAACAGAGCTCGGTCAGCTTACATATTTCCCCCGCATTGACCGCAGCCGTACCGTTTTTGCAGGCTGGCGTGACCTTGCGGCAAACGTACATTCCTACGGCTCAAGAATTTTCATTCAGCTCACGGCAGGCCTCGGCAGAGTCGGCAACCCCCAGTGCCTTGTCAACAGCCTCAAGTTCCCGCAGTCCGCTTCGTTTAACCCGAGCTGGTATATGCCGGAGCTTCCGTGCCTGAGAATGTCTGATATTAAATGCAAAAAAATCATAAGCAACATCGGTCAGGCTGCTGCCGACGCAAAGGCAATGAACCTTGACGGCGTTTATCTTCATGGCCATGAGGGCTATCTCATTGAGCAGATGACCAACCCGGCATTTAACCGCCGCAGTCTCGGTCACTTTGCAAACTGGCAGAATTTCGGTATAGATATGGTTAAGAAAATCCGCGAGCGCACGGATAAAAACTTCCCCATAATGTATCGTATAGACCTCTCTCTTGCTCTTAACGAAACATACGGCGAGAGAATGAACGAGGTTTCTTCTCTTAAAAAATTCCGCAAGGGCCGCACAATAGAAATGACCCTTGAATATATGAAAAACCTTGTTGAAGCAGGCGTTGATATGTTTGACGTTGACCTCGGCTGCTACGACAACTGGTGGCTTCCCCACCCGCCCGGAAGCATGCCCCCCGGATGCTTCCTCGACATCTCAAAAATCGCTAAGGATTATTTTGAGACAAACGGCATAAAATCAAACGCGGGTCTTCCTGTTCCCGTTGTTGCTGTCGGCAAGCTCGGCTACCCCGACCTTGCAGAGAAAGCACTCAGAGACGGCAAGTGCGACATGATTATGCTCGGCAGACCCTTGCTTGCAGACGCATATTGGCCCAACAAGGCGCGCACGGGCAGAGTTAACGAAATCCGTCCCTGTATCGGCTGCCAAGAGGCTTGCCTTAACGAGTTTGTTGAGGGCGGACATCCGCAGTGCGCCGTCAACCCCAGAACAGCGTTTGAAGAAGTTTATCCCGAAACTCCCGCACCGGCCGAAAAGCCCTGCAATATTGCGGTCATAGGCGCAGGCCCCGGCGGCATAATGACAGCTGTAACCGCGGCTAAGAGAGGCCACAAGGTTACTCTTATAGAGAAAGATTCACGTCTCGGCGGCAGACTTAACTCCGCGAGCGCACCCGGCATAAAGTTTGACGTTGCAAACTACCTTGAATATCTCAAGGGCGCGGTAGAGAGAGCACAGAAAGATTACGGTCTTGAAGTTCTTCTTTCAACCGAAGCAACCGCAGAGAGCCTCAAGGGCAAATACGATAAGGTTGTTGTTGCGGCAGGCACAACAGACACAGTTCTTCCCTTGCCCGGCCTTGACAAGGCAAACTGGCAGCAGGCCGTTGCGGTTCTTGAGAACCCCGAGCTTGCAAAGGGAGCAAAAAAGGTTGTTGTTATAGGCGGCGGCGTTGTCGGCAGCGAAACCGCATACTTCCTTAAAAAAGAGCTTGGTGTGGAAGACGTTACCGTTGTTGAGATGGATAAATACATAATGAACCACACCTGCACGGCCAACAGAGGCTATCTTCTTAAATATATGTATGATTCGGGCATTAAGCTTCTCAACTGCACAAAGTCGGTAAGCTTTGACGAAAAGGGCGTTGTCGTAAGCCGCAACACCTCAAAATCAGTTCCCGACCCGTATCTTTCATGGAACCCGATTCTCCCCGAGAACGTTCCCAACCCTCTTGCTCCCAAGCTCAAAAACGAGCCTGTTGAAGAGCATCTCGACGCCGACCTCATAGTTATGGCGGCAGGCGGCAGACCCAATGAGGCTCTGTTCCTTGAACTTCAGCAGAAGCTTAACACAATAGAGGTTTATAATCTGGGCGACAGCTTCAAGGGCGGCAAGGTCTTTGAGGCAACCAAGAGCGGCTACGCTTTGGCTCTCAGCCTTTGATAAAAGGAGGATTTACTATGAACTACAACATGAAGCTCACTCCCGAAGAGGTTGAAATTCTCAACGGCTCAAAGGGTGAGGCAATGGCAAAGGTCGTTAAGACCCTTGTGCTTTACGGCGACGCTTTCGGCGCAGAAAAATTTGTGCCCGTAACACACGCAGGTCACCTTGTAACAAGCTTCGGCATCTCTGTTTTAAGCCCCGTATTTGATATTATGGATGAGCTTATCGCAGGCGGACTCAAAGCCGAAATGCCCTTCACGATGGATCCCAGACCCATTGACTACAAAAACGTAAAGTGCAACATTCTTGAAAAGTTTATCTTCAATAAAATCCTTTACGGTATGCAGGACAGCTACGAGGCTCAGCTTCGAAAGCTCGGCGTTAAGAGCGACAAGTCATACACCTGCACCTGCTACCTTGACGAGGTAGGCAACGTACCCAAAAAGGGCGACGTTCTCTCATGGGCAGAGTCTTCGGCTGTTGTTTATGCAAACTCCGTTCTCGGCGCACGCTGCAACAGAAACTCCGGCATAATCGAGCTTTTCGGCCTTATCTTCGGCAAGGTTCCCGAGTTTGACCTCCTCACAGACGAGGGCAGAAAAGCTAAGTGGATTATTGAAGTTAAAACAAGCAAAAAGCCCGAGGCTCAGATTCTCGGTTCCGCTATCGGCATGAAGGTTATGGAGGATGTTCCCTATATCAAGGGTCTTGATAAATTCCTCGGCACAGAGCTCACCGACAGCGTTAAATCATATCTTAAAGATATGGGTGCAGCAACCGCTTCAAACGGTGCGGTAGGTCTTTATCATGTTGATAACCTCACTCCCGAAGCAGTTGAAATGGGCGAGAGCATCATCAACGACAACGCTCAGGTTTATGTAATAGACGACGCTGAGCTTGAAAGAGTTAAGAAGAATTACCCCGTAATGTGGGCTAATCCCAATGCTAAGCCTTCAAAGTGCTTTATCGGCTGCCCGCACCTCACATATGCTCAGCTCGGCGAATGGGCAGACCGCTTTGAGAAAGAGCTCAAAAAGCAGGGCAAGTCAAAGGTGGGTATGGAGACTATCATGACCGCCGCTCCCGAAGTTTTGGAGCACTTCCAAAAAGACAACAAGGCTGCATATGATAAGCTTATCGGCTTCGGCGTAAAGCTTACATATATTTGCCCGCTTATGTATATGAACAATCCGCTTTGCGGCAAAAAGCCTGTTGTTACCAATTCTAACAAGCTTCGCACATACACAACCTCCCGTTATTTCACAGATGATGAGATAACAACAATCGCAGTAAAGGGGGAAATCTGAGATGAGTAAGGTATTTAAAGGACGTCCCGTTGTTGCCGGCAAGGCAACGCTTGACGCGGTTGTTTCAAGACAGGGTGTAAACACCCTCGCAACGTTCCAAAAGAGCGCACTTGCAAAGAAAAAGCAGGTTATCTGCTCCGATCAGAATAACAAAGATATTTTTAACAAGAACCTCACAGGCATGGCTCTTTGCCTACCCAAAACAATAGGTTCAACAACAGGCGGCATGGTTCTTTTCACCGTCAGCAAAATGGGTATAGGCCCCAAGGCAATGCTCTTTTCAGAGCCGATAGATTCCCTCGCGGCGGCAGGCGTTATTCTCTCTGATGTATGGTCGGATAACTCCATAATCGCGGTTGACGGCCTCGGCGACGAGTTCCTTAACTATGTTCAGGACGGCATGAAAATTGACATTGCAGAGGACGGCACAGTAACCGTAGGCTGAGAAAGGTAAAAGTATGCCCGCGATAAGAGTAGAAAACAAAAGCGATGACGACATAATTGTTTTGCTTGACGGCAAAGAATATGACGTTGCAGACGGCGAGAGCATAGTTGCGGAAAATGCCGAAAAAGGCGAACATACCTTGAAAGTTCACCGCAAGCGGATTCCGAAAGAAACCGCCGATAAATCCGCTGCACAAAGCGGACCGGATATTGCCAAAGCGGCCGACGCAAAGCCCGGCAGCCACATTCAGCTTGATACGGCTTTTAGCTTTGAAACAATTTCTTCAAAGGCGATAATAAGCATTGTGTCCGATGTTGAAAGTGTTGAGACTTTGCACGAGGATGTGCTCTTCGTCCGCTACCGCACCGATTGTTCCGGGGCGAAAATCAGCTCGGTTAAAGACAGATTTGCAAATGCCGCAATTAAAAGAAGTTATCTCAAAAAACAGCTCCTCGGCGCATTTTTGCCGGTGGGACTTATCGGGATAATAACTTTTGTGCTCGGCGCAGTGTGCCTGTTTTTGAATGCCGGCGGATATAGCCTTAAAATAGCGAGCAATGAAATCACATTGCCGTATTCGCTCTTGATAGAAGCAGGCGGAACCTGCATACTAACCTACTTTATCGTAACCGTCTCAAAAATAAAAAAACGCGCCAAAGCCCTTTGGCGGAAGTGAAGTGAAAAGGCATTACCGACTGCAAAAGTCAGTAATGCCTTTTATAGTATTAAGATAATTGTACCTGCAAACCGATAGAACATTTAGAATAAAGTCATTTTTCAGTTTGCTATCATTTTGCTATCAAATCGGGGATTTAAGAGCCTGAAACCCAGTGTTTATGCGAGTTTACGCAACTCTTGATATTATTCCCACTCTTTTCCGAGATTATCATTTGTCCTATCTTACATCTATTTCAAGCCATTTTAGTGCTGTTTTAGAGGTGCTTTTCTTTGTCTTATTCTCTTTATCATCACTCGTGTTGCAAAATGTGTTGCAATTATAGCAAAAGAATAATTCCCGGTGGCTTGTACCTTGTTTTATCCAAGAGAAAAGCCCAGCAATTCGGGCGGTGCCCATAAAACAGGAAAAAATTAAAAATCCCGATTTTCAAGGGAGAGTACGGCGTGACTTCGGTCACGCCGTTTCTCTTTGCATCAATAAGTTTAGCGGAATAAATCCTGTACCATCGTAGCAATTCCGATTTTCTGCTGACGTTTGCCGGAAGACTTGTCCGGCGCACCTACATAGTTTCCACTCATCATAGGAAAACGCTCGTCAGACAATTTTTCTTTGGCATTGTCCTCATAAATCTTCACAAACAGTCTTTCCAACTCAGCAATACGTTTTTTAGCCTGTGTCAGCTGCTTTCTCCGTGCCTGTATCTTTTCATCACTTTCTATTTTTAGCTGTCCTGCACAACTGCACGGAAGTGATCTTCATAGTGGAGAATATAGCTGATGACAGTTTCCATGTGCATCCACACCATATCCTCCAAAACGACTGCACGGATGTAGTGGGATTTGCATTTTTCATCGTTCTTATGATGAGTGGAAGCAAATTCATCATGACCTGCGAAGTTCTGTTTGTTCGCCTTATAAAGGTTTTTGAACACTTCAAAGCCCTTATCGTAAACTTCCGCTTTCAGCTTCAAATTGGGTTTAAACGTCTTTTTTGCGGGGATAAAGTCCTTAACTTTGTCAAACGAAGGAATAAGGTTAAGCCCGATTGCAACGCATACCGCCGCGCCGACCGCGCCCACGTTTTGCGGACTGTCAACCGTTTCGATAGTGTGTCCCGTGATATCGGCAAGGAGCTGGCAGGTAAAGTCGTTCAGCGCGCCGCCACCGACAAAACGAATGACGTCTGACGTTTTGACTTTCCTTTCGCTTGCTTCCAGCATCCAGCGTTTGTGATAGCATACGCCTTCCAGCACCGCGCGGATAAGTTCGGTTTTTCCGGTGTCAAGCGAAATGTTGAAGAACATACCGCGTGCGTTCGGATCCTCAAACGGGCAACGGTTGCCGTGCAGCCAGGGCGTGAAAATTACGCCGCCCGAGCCTGCGGGGATATCGTCGACGACGGTTGTCATATATTGATACAGGTTGAGATATTTGGATTCAAAATCTTCCGCGATGTGTTTTTTCTGAATGTAAATGCCGACCTCGTCCAGGGCGATATGGTCTTTCACCCATTCAAGACACTTGCCCGAGGTTTCAAGTTCCGCAAAGTAGTTGAATTTGCCGGGTTGCGCCGCGACGGTTGCCGCAATCATTGTGGTTACGTCCACGGCGGATTTGTCGGTAACGGTCGAAACCCAGCCCGAAGTGCCGCTGTAAATGTGAGTTTCGCCAAGTTCCGTGCTGCCCGCGCCGACGCCGATAAGAGAAGCGTCCATACCGCCGCCGAAGACTTTGATGCCTTTGACAAGCCCAAGTTCTTTCGCGGCTTTTTCGGTGATTTCGCCTGCGCAGTCGGACGACGCGATAAGTTTTGGCAGGTGGTCGTAATTCACGCCGCACATTTTGCACATTTTTTTGCTGATGCACTTGTTTTTAAGGTCAAGTAAAAGCGTGCCGAATGCGCTGTCGTACGTCATGACGAATTCGCCGGTCAGACGGCAGATGAGATACTCTTTCACGTCCAACCATTTGTAAACGCGCTTAAAGTTTTCGGGCTCGTTATTTTTCACCCAGTTATATTTCCAGACGGGGTCTTTTACGCTGACGGGTGCCGCGCCCGTTATCATAAGTGCGGGGATAAGTTTGAAAATATTTGCGCCTGCGATTTGAAGCCCATAGGAAATGCCTTCCTTGATTTCCTTTCTCGCGCGCTGATCCATATAAGAAAAGGCTCTGCGGATTGCGACACCGTCTTTGTCGACAAGGACAAGCCCCTGTGCCTGCGAGCAGAAAGAAACGCCTGCGATTTTGTCGGGGGAAATGCCGGATTTTTCAAGTACGACGCGCGTTGTGGAGCACATTGCCGCCCACCATTCGTCGGGATCCTGTTCCGCGCCGCCGTCGTCGTAGACGTAAAGTTTGTAGCTTTCGGTTGCTGACGCCAGAATTCTGAAGTCTTTATCGATTTCGAAAATACAAGTTTTGATGCCTGTCGTGCCTACGTCGTAGGCCATAATATATTTTGACATAAGTATCACCCTAAAAATTTTTATACAAAAATTATACCATAGTGTATTTTTAATGTAAACAACTTTTTTACAAAGAGATTAAAAAGTATAATAATATCAAATTTGTGTCAGAATGACACACAATGGCGTGCAAAATCGGCTCAAAAACGCAAAAAAGTCGGCACAATTGTCAATATGACAGTTATACCGACAGTAAAAACGCAAGTGTGTTTTAATTATTCGATTGAAGTTGTTTGCGATAACAATCGTTTTCGATGGAGCAGCCGCCGCATTTCGTGCAACCTTCCTGTTTTTTGAAGTCCAGACTGTATTTCACGAGAAGGCCTGACAAATGCGTCGCGATTTCGATAAGATCCTGCGTTTTGCACCTTGTCGAAATGTCGACGGGCGCGTTGTCAAGCGGGCGAATGGGCATAACCGTCGGGAACACGCCGATTTTTGCCATCTTTTCACATTCCGCCATAATGTCTTCTTTCGGCTGGATTCCAGCAATCAGCACGGAAGATACCTGTCCCCATCCGAAAACGCTCACCGCTTTTTCAAACGCCTTATAATAATGCTCGTACGAAATTTTCGATTTTCCCGGGCAAATCTTTTTCCTTAATTCGTCGTTTGCGACTTCCAGATTCATTATCGCGACGTCCGCGCCCGCATTTTTCAGCGCTGCGATTTTTTCAAGGTCGGACGGCGGGGCAAACTCGATTGCGATTTTCGCGTCCGAAAACGCACGGATTTTTTTGACAAGGTCAATCCAGTAATCCGCCATGACGTCCGGGTTTTTATAAGTCCCGCCCGAAAAGTTGAGCATATTGTCTTTTGACAGTTCAAAAAGTTTTTTTATGGAATCTGCAAGGACGTCGGCGTCAAGCGGCGTTTCGCGCTCTTTCACGATACTGCAGAACCTGCATTTTTCGTTTTCCCTGTCATAACAGCAATTACTGTTCGGCCAGATCGTAACGCAACCCTTGGAGTGAAGCCTTGCAAAGTCGTCCACGACCGTGCCGGCGTGTGGGAGCGCGCCGAAAAACGAAACGGGGAAACTGTTTTTTCCGTCAGTTATAAAAAAATTGCCGTCCTTTTCGTCCAGAAGATAGGGCGATTCGTGCGCGAAGTCGTCGGCGATACTGACGTTGCAATTCGTTTCCGAAAACCTTACGTTCAGGCTGTGCATTATTCCTTTTGTGAAAAAGTCGGGAAATTCCTTATATAATATGGCTTTTGCGTTGTCGCTTGCGCGCATACCTTTGGTCAGGAGTTCCGCCTTATAAAAAATTTGATCGTTTATATTCATAGGTACCTCAATCGTATTTTATAATATCTTTTCTTTTTTCGCAACCTCAGCAGAAAAATCGTAATCCGAAAATCATAAAAAAATTCAAAAAACCCCCTTTATACGGCGGAATTTAGGTAATTTTAGGGTTTAAAAAATAAAATTAAGAAAAACAGTTCATTTTGATAGAGAAATTATCAACAAGTTTTTATGAAAAGGAGGAATTATGGGAGCGAAAGAAAGAAACAAAAATTACGTGCTTGAAAAGGCAAAAGAAGTTTTTTTGGAACGCGGGATCACGGGCGTTTCGATGGCGGACATCGCGGAAGAAGCCGATTTCGGCGTGGCGTCGGTGTATCGCTACTTCGGAAACAGGAAGGCGTTGATTATGGAATGCGCAGTGTCCATATGGCAGGACAAACGCGATAAATTGCGCGTCGTTTATGAAAAAAATCTGTCGGAAAGCGGATATGACCAGATCGTCGTGCTTACGAAATATTTTTCGTGGCTTGTGGTGAACGAAAAGTCGTTTTCAAAGTTTTTGCTGTCGCTCGATTCGTTTCTGATGACGGAAGACGCGACGCGGGAAGAGAGAAAGGAATACGACGCAATCCTGCTTGAAATTTACAAAATGTTTGAGGATGCATACAAGACGGGACTTTCCGATAATACGGTCAGGGATATCGGCAGTTTTCAGGACTTTTATTTTGCGGCGACGCAGTCGCTTATCAGCTTGTCTCAAAGGCTCACGATGCGCGGCAACGTCGGCTTTGACGACGTATCGTTGCACGATAAGGTGAAACTTCTCGTGAGTATGTTCACAACGTATTTAGCAAACGAAAAATAACTTTACCGTCATATTTTTGACGATAAAACGCAAAAACCGCCAAAACGGCGGTTTTTTGTTTTAAACAAAAAAATTTTCGGCGTTACAGCCCGATGAAAATCGACGAATTTCTGAGGCTCACGTCTTTGATTTTATCATTGATGCTTAACGCGTGTTTGTCAAGATTTTGTCCGTCTTCGTCGGATATTTTTTGTGCGCGGAACTCGGCAATGATTTTGCCCGAAACGTCAGCAATAATTTCGTTTTTGAGTTTTGCCTCGCTTGTCGAATTTCCGCATTCGGTAAGGAACGACAATGCCGTTTCGACATCGGACAGAATGGTGAGTTCCCGCATGCCGCGGTATGCCCATTTGTAAAAAGGCTCGTAAACGTTGTTCAGTAAATACACGCACGAAATCGCGCTTTTTACAAATTCGAAAATCGCAAGTTGTGCCGCGCCTGTCTCTTTTCTTGCGATAAGGCGGGGGTAGTTGTATTGTCCGGATTGGCTCATAGAAAGCGCGTGCGCCGCGATTTTTTTCAGACGGACGTCCTCGGGGAAGCCTTTTTGCAAAACTTCGCGAATCCTTGAAAACTCGGCGCAGTTATTTATAAACATCTTGCCCGATACGGCGGTGCGTAGGGCGTATGGCGGGATTTTCAGCCAGTCGAAAGTTATTTTTGGCGCAGAACTTCTTCCGATAATACTTTCGTAAAAGTCTTTGCACGAAAAAACGCCGTGGCGACTGCCGCCCGCGGGCGAAAATTTCAGACGGGAAAACCCGGAAAACTCGTCGGGAAGTTTGTTGTACGCGCGGATTAAGTCGAACCCATATTTTTCGTAATCCGCGTCGCTTAAAAAAATGCAGAATCCCGGCTCGAAGTCGTGATCTTTTGAAACGTCGTCGTCGAAAAACAGACACTCGCTGCCTTGACCGACAAGCCCTGCGGACAACGTCGGCAAAAGAAAAGCGAAGTCTTTTTCAAGCATCGGCATTCCGAATTTTTCAAAATATTTTTCAGACAACTCAACGCCTTTCATAAATACTCCTTGCGCGCGCCGAAAGGTCTTGTGCGTCGATAAATCTTCCTGCGTCGGAAAAGGCGGACGCGCATTTTTCGCACACAAAGGCGTAATATCCGTCGCGCGTTACGCTTTCGTCGTTCAAGCACGACAGGGCGTTGTCAAGAGCCTTGTCGACGTTTTCGTCGTCAAAGGGATCTTTTCTCAGAAAAGTTGTCGAAAGGTTTGTGTACGTCACCGCTTCGTCCAACTTATTCCCGCTCTTTTTCGCAATTTCAAGTGCCTTTTCAAAATACGATATTGCGGTGTCGTAATCGCCCAAATCGGCATATGACAGTGCGGAATTGTTGTATAAACCGCCGAATAGCGCATTATCCGCGTCAAGGTTTTTTGAAAAAACCTTGTATACTTCGTCGTAAATTTTAAGTGCGCCTTTCGCGTCTCCGAAGGCTTTTTTATTGGTTGCGACGTTCAGTAAAAACGTTGCGCCGCTTGTCGTTTCCGCCATATCCGTTTCGTCAATCAGCCGCAAAATCTCGGCGCAATATTTCTCGCTTTCTTCCTTGTTTCCCGTTTTTCTGAAAACCCCGGTGAGTTCGCTCGTCACGACGAGTTCGCCCCGTTTATCGTTCAAGGCTTTTGCCTCGTCAAGCCAGTATCTCAAAAGTTTTTCGGCGGACGCAAGATCGTTTTGTGACAAAAACTCGTCTTCCTTTTCGATAATGCGTTCGACGGGAATCGTCCCGTGAGTTTCGGTTTCGGGATAATAAAACTCTTTGCCGCCGCACGTCGCGCAGGCAGGCTCTTTATAATCGAATTCGTCGATTCCCATAGTTTCTCCTTTTGGCGCGACGGCGTGATTGTCGCGCGTTTGACCTGATTCAAGAATAACACAAAATTCACGCCTTGACAACGGACGGCGCAAAGGTTATATTATTATTATTGATATTTATAAATAACATAAGGCGGTATGTTGAAAAAATGATAAGAAGAATCGAGTCGGCGGACAGGGCGGATTATATAAAGTTCGCAAAAGAGTTTTATACGTCGGACGCCGTCACGCACGACGTTCCCGAAGAATACCTGACGCTGACCTTTGAAACGCTTGTCGAAGGCAACCCGTTTTCGGACGGCTATATGATTGAAAGCGACGGCGAAAACGTCGGATATGCTCTCGTTGCGAAAACGTTTTCGCAGGAAGCGGGCGGCATGGTTGCATGGTTTGAAGAATTGTATCTTTCGGAAAAGGCGCGCGGAAAAGGACTCGGCACGCTTGCTTTAATGTACCTTGAAGGTAAGTACGTTTCGGAAGGGTACAAGAGAATAAGGCTTGAATACACGGCGGAAAACGAGCGCGCGGCGAAACTTTATCGACATCTCGGGTTCAAAACGCTTGATTATCTGCAAATGCTGAAAGATTTCAAATAAAAAAAGAAAAGGGAAAAAGGAAAAATGGGAAAAATTATCGTAATCGGCGCGGGACAAGGCGGACTTGTCGCGGCAAAGCATCTTAAAAATTTCGGGCACGACGTGGTTGTGTACGAGGCGGAAAGCCGCGAAAACGCGGCGCATCCCTGGCGCGACGATATAAGGCGCGCCGTTTTCGAAGAAGCGGGCTTAACGCCGATTCCCGTTTCCGACTGCGTCCAGAAAAACAAATGGAAATTCGTGTCGCCCGACGAAAAGTCGACGCTCAGAGTGCCGATGACGCCGCCGCTTGAAGAAATCGCAATCGACAGACGATATCTTCTTGAATACCTTCTGAAAGAATGCGAAGGCGTCGAAGTGCATTTTAACAGCCCTGTCGAAAACCTTATCACGGACGGCGATAAAGTCGCGGGAGTCAGGGTAAACGGCAAAGACGTCCGCGCGGATATGGTCATCGACGCGTCTGGTTACAACTCGAAATTCCGCCGGGAAGTCCCGAAAAAGTTCGGTATTCCGGAGCCGGAATCCGACGACAAATTTTGTGCATTTCGGGGATATTATCGCGCAGATCTCAACAAAAATCTGCCGAATCCGCCGTGCACACTTTACATAAAACACCTTGGCGGTGTCGGCATCAGCTGGTGCAATCTGTCGCAGGACAACGTTGCGGACGTGCTTGTCGGGCGCATCGGTAGCCTCTCCGACGAAGAACTCGAAAGGGCGAAAACAAGCCTTCTTAAAAATCACGATTTCAACACCGGGGAGCCGATCGTGGAGCGGCGCGTTGATATTTCGTTGCGTTATCCCTCGGGCGTACTTGTCGCAGACGGGTACGCAATCGTCGGCGACAGCGCGTATATGACGATGCCCATGATGGGCAGCGGTATCGAAAGCGCGATGAAAGCGGGCAGAATGCTTGCCGAAACAATCGGGACGGACTGCGACTTTTCGGCAAAGAGTCTGTATCCGTATCAACTCAAATTTTATAAGCAATTCGGTTTTTTGTATGTTTTCGTGGACGTCCTGAAACGCTGGGCGCTCAACCTGCCCGATAAAGACGTTAATTGGGCGTTTTCAAGCGGGCTTGTCACCGACGATGATATGGCGCTTCTCAGCACCGACGAAAACGCAAAAGGCTTGTCTTTTTTGACAATCCTTAAAAAAATCGGAATCCTTTTCAAAAACTTTTCGCTTGTCTGCCGCGCCGTGAAATATGCGGCGCGCGGGCTTAACGCGATGACGGTCGCAAAACGTATTCCCAAAAAATACGACGCGGACAAGGTCAGAAAGTGGTCGGAAAAACTCGACAAAAAGGTCAGAGGAAAGAAAAAGAGATAAATCCGCCGTGAAAACGAAAGAAACAACAATTAAAATATTGTTCTCGGCAATCGTGTGTGCGCTGATATCGGCGACGATATTTTCAATGAAACCGCCGCGCGCCGTTTCGTACGCCGAAACGGGAAATTGCCCGCACGAATACGACGACGATTGCGACGACGAATGCAATCTTTGCGGCGAAAAGCGCACGCCGATGCATTATTTCGGCGAATGGACTGTCGTAAAAGAAGCCACCAACGACGAAGAAGGGCTAAAAGAGCGAACGTGCGTCAGGTGCCACGTAAAACAGCAGGTTGTTTTACAAAAGACCGCCGTCCCCGAACCGCAAAAAGAAAAAATCCTTTCGAAATCGGATATCGCGGGGATTGTCGTAGGAAGCGTTGCGGCAGGGGGACTCGTCGCATTTATCGGGGCGACGCTGATAAAAAAGAAACGCAAAAAATAAGGCGCGCGAAAGTGCGTTTTTATTTTTAATAAAATGTTGAAAATCGTCGCCCGAAACGGTTGACAATATAATGGTTTAAGATTATATTTTTGTCGCTATGGAAAACGAAAACGAACAACTTATCGTGCCGCCCGAAAGCGAACGGGAAAAAACCGAAGAAGGGCATACGACAAGCGAAGAAAACGAAATAGTAAGCGTCGAAAACGCAGAAACGTCAGGCATCGCCGCAAAGATTTCCGCGACAGACAACGCGGAGGATTTGCCGAAAAAGAAAGGTCAGCGCGATATGACGGAAGGCGTCATCTGGAAACAAATTCTGGCGTTTGCGCTGCCGATACTTTTGTCCAACGTCATACAGCGGTTGTATAACGCGGTCGACTCTATCGTCGTAGGGCGGTTTGTCGGGCACGAAGCGCTTGCGGCGGTCGGCAGCAACAACAGTATAATCAACGTTTTCGTGTCGCTGTTTTTGGGAATATCCGTGGGCGCGGGCGTTGTCGTCGCGCAATACTACGGCGCAAAGGACGATGAAAAACTCAAAAAATCCGTGCAGACCTGTGCGTTTCTGGCGATTGTTTCGGGCATAGTGCTGACAATCGGCGGATACTTCCTTGCGGAGCCCATATTAAAACTCGTTCACACCCCCGAAAACGTAATGGCGCTGAGTCGCGAATATTTGCAGATTTATTTCTTGGGCGTTCTCGGCACGCTCGTATACAATATGGGGTCGGGCGTGATACTCGCGGTCGGTGACAGCAAGCGGCCGTTTTTGTACTTGTTGTTCGCGTGCTGCTTGAATATCGCGCTGGACGTAGTGTTCGTAAAGACGCTCGACTTCAAGGGCTTTGTCGACGGTGAGGCATTCGACGGCGGCGAGGGC